>OHJG01000115.1_pt1 | contig 57131 bp, 92 predicted proteins | sample 1568481 | NCBI WGS metagenome assembly OHJG01 (sample SAMEA3879505, study PRJEB24766) | human gut metagenome | biome: human-associated habitat; feature: feces | place: USA | collected 1985/1987
AGTTGAGGGTGGTCACGTTGAGGTCTACGTTGCCGGAGATGCCCGGCACGCTGCCTTTGCTGGTGTGCTGGTGCGCATTGTAATTAAAGCTCACTTTGGGGGCCTTTCCGGTGTAATCGGCCAGCCAGATGTTCCACCGCCCGGCCAGACGCTCCATCTCGAGGTTGCGGTTGGCGTAGCTCGTGTAGGTGTAGAGCTGGGCAAAGAACCCCATCTTCTCGATCTGCTCGAGGTGGTAGGCTGCGAGGTTGGTCAGGTCTTTCGGCTTCAGCACGGTAAGCTCTGCATCTTCCATGTCCACCGCCACCGGCATTGTCAGCTCCTTGCCCCGCAGCGTCTGCCGCAGTACAGCCAGCTCTTCGTCAGCCAGCTTCTCGCAGGAGGCGTTGGTGTAGTAGTACACGCCCACATCCAGCCCTGCCGCTTTTGCGTTGTCATAGTTGTCCTCGAAGGTGGGGTCGATGTAGGGTACACCGTTGCGGCTCCCTACGGCCCGCAGCATCACGCCTTTGTAGCCTGCCGCTTTTACCTGCGCCCAGCCCTCCATTTTAATTTTTCCCTGCCACCGGCTCACGTCGAGATAGCGGTAGGGCGGCTCGCCCTCCCAGCCGGGAGGAGCGGAGGCTTTGGTGTCCACTGTGGGCACCTCGGGAGAGGCATCTGCGGAGGGATGGGAAGGGCCGAAAAGGCCCGCGAGAAGGCTGCTCAAAAACTCAAGAAAGTTCATACAACCACGTCCTTTCTCAGGCGTTGCTTTCGCCTACGATTTCCTCAAAGCCGCTCTTGATGAGAATGCCCTTCACCTTCGGTTTCAGCAGACGGGGGCAGCGCTCATACAGAGCCTTTGCCTCCTCCACAGTCTCAGCGGACATGATCTCCTGTGCCCATAGCATAGCCATCATAAGTACCATCCTTTCGATTTTTTGTGTGATTTTATGCATAGACAATCTCCGACATTTCCATCAGACATTGTGTAAGCATCTCGTTCTTTTCCTGAAGCTCCGCAATTTTCTCGGCGTCCGTTTTCTCGACAGGCTCTGTCCAATCCAGATACTTTTCAGGAGCAGCTCGCACCTTCTCAAGGTCGATTTTGCTCTCATCAGCCACAATTTCCCGGTAGTCGCATTCCCACACCTGCTGTACAGGCTGAGATTCGTCATACTGCCGTTCCGTCCACTGGCCGTTGACACAGATAAAGATATACAGCGTATGGCCGTCACGTACAGACCGGACTGCGGGCTGCTCTGCATCGAAGCTTGCTTTCATGTGCAACAACTCCTTTCGCTTGCTTTATTGTCGTGAATATGTGAAATTTCTTTGCGAACCGTAATAGATCTGTGCCTTTGATGCACCCGAAATAACTGACACATTTTTGTGCCTGCTTTTCGGTCATTTTGCGGTAACGCTTCTTTGTGGGTTTCTTGTATGCTCGTCTGACACGCAAGAAAACGCGCCGCCTAATAGTTACATGGTCGCTATATACACGGAATCCCATAGTATCCACAAAGTCCGTATCGCTTATCTTACGCACATTCCATGTGGGTTTGATGGTCAGACCCATCTTGTCCTTGGCGTAAGCGATAATGGCATCAACCGCCTTATGCATAGCCTTTACGTTACACCCAATCAGCAAAATATCGTCCATGTAGAAAAGGACGTGTTTAACAAGGCGAATGGGTTTGCCACGCCGTGTGTAATACATCCGTTCTGATATCTCGTGGTAGAGCTGGCTCATATACAGATTGCACAGGTACTGACTTAGATAAGAGCCAATCGATAGCCCTACATCAAAAGTTCCAACAAGCTCCCTAACAAGCCAACGAATATCCGCATTAGCGACGTACTTGTCAATAAAGGCAAGCAGCTTGTCCTGTGGGATGCTCGGAAAGCACTTTTGCACGTCCAACTGGGCTACATACTTTGCGTCACGCTCCTTTAGCCACTTGCGGACGTGCTTCAGTCCGTAGTATGGCCCGCGACCGGGGATGCTGGCGCACTGATACTCACCAATGCGTTTCATCAGGTCTTGCATCGCATAGACGGCCACGTAGTCATATAGCTGTTGGCTGACGTGCTGGATGCCAATGCGGCGCAGTTTTTGATTTGATGCGTCGATTTTCTCCTTGTACCATATCGGCACAAAATGCAATTCTTTCTTTGCCAACTGCTTTTGCATGTGATGGGCTGCGATTACGATAAGGGCAGACTTTTCGCCGTGTTTTATCGCATACAGGATTTCGTCTTTGCTTCTTCCCGTAATACTGGAAAAGAACTCTAGTACATCCCGACGTTTCTACTTTTTGCACAAGCATTCGCCCGCGCAAAACTCTAAAAATTCAAAATCAAGGATATTGACGTTTTTACAATAACGCTTCATACACATCCTTTCTAAGGCCCAATCGATTCTGTTCGATTGTTTGCTATACAGGGCTTTCGATTTCTCTACTAACCCCGCCCTTCTGTGAGCAATTTTCAGCCAGCGACAGATGCCGCATCAGCTGAGGAGCCATTCTGGCTACAACTTCAGTTGCGAAAGATAGAGCAAAATAACATAAATAAATTAGATACAAACAATCTGCGGCCAAGTAATTCCAGTTCCCGTTCCCAAGCCTGTTCCTGCAATTCACATACGATGCGCCTGCATTCGACCTGTTCCTGAGATTACCGCTGCTCTACCAGTCCCTTATATAAATTGATATTCGATTTGTTGCCTCATGCCACCTTGCTTTCAGTGGGACTTCCCCCTCTGCCGCAAGCGGCATTCACCCCCGGCGCAAGGTGTCAATCGGCGGCCAAGTAAGCCCAGACCCCGCCCCCAAGCCAGCTCCCGCAAACCACATACGAAGCGCCCGCATCCGACCAGTACCCGAGATGACCGCCTTGCAAGTATTCGCGCAGGGTGTTTTTGCTTGCGTTTCCACCGCCATAGACACGGTCGCCGACGCCTGTTTTATCTCCGGAGCCTTGCGTTGCAGGATACGTTATGCAGGTTTCCGGGTCGAAGCCGATGTCTCCAATCCAGAAATCGTCTGCAGGGAAGCTGCCGACTTTCTTGTAGTTCGCCAGAATCTCGGCGTCAGTCTTGGTATGCGCTACGCCAGCAGGACAGACGTATACGTCCTTGCCGTTACTGTCGTCAAAGGCGAGTACCACATCACTGAGCACTTCATAGCTGCCCACAGCATACTCGATGCCCTGCACACGATAGGGGTGCTTATAATCCGTATTGCTGCCGGGACTGCCATCATGGTGGCCGATGACCGCGTCTGTTGTGCCGCTGTGCCAGTGCATCGTAGACAGAGTGATAGGTGCGTTCAGGGTGTCAGACAGAGCAACAGGCATCGTGTCAAAAGCGTCGCAGTCCAGATACACAGCACTGGTCGTATCATCGATGGGTTCAATCTTGAGAATTTTGGCTTCGTCTGCATACTGATGGACAGTCGAAGCACCACGGTCATTATTGACAGTGCCGTCGCTGCCCTTGGAACCGTATCCAACAGAAACCCGGCTTCCGACCAGCAAGTTCTTCGCCTGCGCCGCTGTGACAGGGAAGTATGTCAGCTTCTCGCTTCGCTGTACAGCTGCGGGATACTGAAAATTATAGCCCGTGCATCCTGCGTACTTTTCCTGACTGGACTTCACCGCGTATTTGATAGAATTGAACAGAATTTGCCATGCGGCTTTCTCGCCACCTGCGCCCTTATAGCCAGCGCCCTTCTTGGCGTAGTCTGTAATCAGGCTGTAGTACGACTGATTGCGCGCCGGAATGAGGTCGTACACGCTCCGCAGCAGACCATCCTCGCCCACGCCACTGAAGAACTTCGAGTGAATGACGTAGGGATATACGGTGTCGCCAGACTTGGCAGCGGCCCACGGGGTAAATCCATCACGGGGAGAATCGGTGATAGACCACAGGATATAGTCAGGATTGCTTGCGTCCCACTTGACGTAAGGGGTCATCTGGATAACACCCACATCCACAGTGCCAGTCTTGCGGTAGTCATCGCTCAGATGTTCGATAGCAGTCGGGTAGGCGTGGCCGGAGGCATCCCTCTTGTAGTTGCAGTTGTACCACTTAAAAAGGGGAATGTCGGCATAGTCGTCCCGCCCCTCGACAGTGTCGGTAGACGGCTCGCACACAAGGCCCGCGTTGTCGTCCAGCTTTTCGCAGTTGACGGTGGGGTTCGTGGCAAAGCGCGGGATTTTTACGGTGTAGACCTTTCCAGTGCGGGGGAGCTTAAAGAGCACGTCAACGGCAACATCAATGGCGCTCGCGGTGGGGATGCCAAAGTTCAGCACAGCATTGTGCTCATCGCCGGAGTTTGTGACGGTCGGAGCGGCACCAGCGCCAAGGCCGGTCACAGTGCCGACCGCGACAGTGGCGGCAGGGCCAGTCTCACCGGTGTCTCCTTTTTCACCCCTGTCGCCCTTTTCGCCTTTAAAATTACCGTTGGCGATGCCGTCTTTCAGCTCCTGTAAGCTGTCGGAGGCCTGTTGGGCGCTTGTAGACGCATTACCTGCACTGGTGGCAGCTTCATTGGCTGCGGTCTTTGCGGCTTCTGTGGCGGAATTTACCTGCTCAACGGCTTTGTCCCGGGCAGCATTGACGGCCTGCGTAGCGGTAGACTGCGTATCGGTCACGGCCTTTACTGCTGCGCTCTTAGCCGCTTCTACGTCGTTGAGGGCGCTGGCCTTGGCCGTATCCACCGCAGCGGTCGCGGACGTCTGCTTGACTGCCACAGCCTCCAGCGCATCGGATTTCGCAGAGTCGATTTTGTCCAGCGCGTCAGTGCGGACTTCTTCGGTCTGCTGCCGGGCGGTTTCAGCCCGGGCCGCTGCGGTTTCAGCCCGGGCCGCTGCGGTTTCAGCATTATCCCGGGCGGTTCCTGCCTGCTGTGCGGCCTGTTCCGAAGCGACGCGGTTCGCTTCCTGCTCCTTGACCCACTGCTCTTCCGTGCCGGTATACCCGTACTTGACGGCGATCGCGTAGGCACTGTATGGGCCGATTTTCGTTTTCTTGCTCATTTATATACCACCTCCAAATTGCCCTGACCGTCATCCTGCAAGGTGACGTCATCGGTCAGGTTATCTGATACCACAAGCGACAGAGTGCCGCTGTTGTCATCGTCTTCCAGATACAAAAAGCCTTTGCTCTCTGCTGCCTGTGCGGCAAGCTCTGCCTGACGGGTGGCTTCGGCGGCGCTGGTAGCGGAGGACAGGGCGTTTTTCTCGGCGCTCTCCGCGCTTACCAGTGCCGATGCCGCGCTCGCTGCCGCTTCATCGGCAGATGCCCCGGCCTGCTCTGCCGCGTCCAGTGCTTCCGTTTTGGACTGCTCCGCAGATGCTGCCGATTCCTTCACGGCATCCACAAAAGCCTGCCATGCAGGCGTTCCCGGTTCCGGCGCTGTGCCGTCCTCCGTGCCGGAGTTTGCAGCCACCCGGTAGCGCAGGTCAGCGCTGGTCACGGTCTTGGCGCCGTCGCTGCCCTCAAAGGTGATGCAGCCGTTGCCCGGCTGTGCGGTGACGCTGGCAGGCACGTCCACACAGCCGTCCACAACCAGCGAGGAAAGCGGGTCTTTGCCGTCCGGGACGTGCCAGAAGCAGCGGACAGCCAGCCCTTCCCACTCACCGGAAGCGGTGACAGCAAGGCGGTACACGCCCCGATTCTTGGTGTAGCCGAAGCGTAGCATCTGCTCATAGCCTGCCAGCTTTGCGGCGCCGTTGGAGGCAAGAGATACGCTAAGTTCGATCATAGGCTTTACTCCTTTTCCAGCAGTTCCAGCAGCTTACCCATCGTAGTCTTCCCCCGTGATCTCTTTGTACCGCTCTGCGGTGATCTCCCCCTCGGCCATCCGCTTTGCCAGCTCCGCTTTGACTCCGGCATGGCGGCGTGCGGGCATCTCCGCCCACGTCTTGGTACCGGCAATGAGCCGGTTTGCCCAGATTTTATCCATATGCTACCTCCTTACTTGTTGACGGCGGCGTCCAGCTCGCACAGCGAGTCCTCGATAGCCGCAATCCGCTCCTCTGATTCCATATCCTGCTCACACAGGGCGTCCTCGATCTCCGCCACGAGGCCGGGCAGCTCCCTGAGCTTCTGCTCCTCTTCCAGCTTCCTGTGGAGTTCTTTCAGGCTCTTATCCATCTTGCAAAGACTCATCCGATGACACCTCCGATCATGGTGATATTGCCACCGACGCCGCTGCCGCCCCGGGTAATCGTCACCTTGTAGTTAAAGGCCGCTCCCTTGGCGGCGTTCTTGTTGGTAAAGTTGTGGTGGACGAAAGTCTTTGCCTTGCCGCTTTGGATGTCGGTGCAGTTCTCCCACACGGGGGCGTCGTCCAGTGCGTTGTTGGTCAGATCCACGGTCAGGCTCATGTCTGCCGGGAAACTACCCTCCAGTGTCAGCGCAGCCACGGTGATGGTGTCGTCTGCCGTCAGGGGCTGGGCCAGCGAGAGGACGGCACGGGTCACATTTTTGGTAAAGGTAGCAGTCCACTCTGTCGAGGTCTTGCCGTCGTCCGCTTCCAGCGTCAGGGTGTTTTCTCCGTTGAGGATCTGCTGGAACAGGGCTTTCTCGCTCAGGCACTGTACCGTGAGTTCGGTGCCAGTAGCCACATTCTCGCGGACGGCCAGCTCTACGCCGTTCACCTTTTCGGTGATGGTCATGAGGTCTCCGTCGCCGTCGGTCACGGTGTAGGGCAGAGTAAACGGCTCGTTCTTCTCTCCCAGCGCCACGCCGCTTTCGCCCACATCGGAAGTGATCTTAGGCGGCTGGTTCACAGTCGGGAAGCCGTCTTTGTCAATGTACAGCGTCTCCGGCAGGGTGAAACAGGGCAGATAACCGAAAGACCCAGTGCAACTCTCTGCAAGACTGAAACTCGTTCCGCTTACGCTCTGTATGTACAAACCATTGCCAAAGTAATACGTAGAATCGCCGTCGCTGTCGGTACGGTGATCCGTATATTTTCGTCCGGGACTTCTTGTCCAAAAGGCGGTGCTATAAGATCGGTATATGGCTGCCAATCTAGTACGTGCTGCAGTAGAAAGAGTCGTACCGTCCGAATTGCTATAACCCCCAAATCTCGATGTCCCCAATTCCGCTGACGAGATTGCAAAAAAGCTAAAGTTAGCACTGCGCTGATTTATACCATTAATGGTACTGTTGTTATAAGGATTATTCAACTCGTCATAATAGATTTTCGTACTTCCGATCCAGCTTTTCACGGTCGTTGTGAAGTTGGTCGAATAAGTAGCTTTATAATATAAACACTCCAAACACAGGGGCCAATTAGCATTGCCTGAGCGGTTATCTGTTGCTCGTGCGCCCTTCGTCACCGGACTCTCCCGGCAAAACAGCGTCCGTCCCTTGCCGTTCAGGCCGGACTCATAGTTGTGGGCCAGCACGTAAAACTTTACCTTGCTACTGGCAGAATTGCCACCAGCAGAAGCAGTAACGATAGTTGTGCCGGGGGAGTTCCATTTGACCTGACAGGTGGACTTTCCCTCTGTATTGGTAAGCACATGGAGGGAAACGATGCCTTCTGGAGATGCAGACCAACTGATTTTAGGCGAATCTTGGGAGGCAGGGGAGAGAATGGCAGTGATCACTACAGACTGTCCCCACTCGAGTGTCTCGTTGGATTTGTCTACAGTCAAAGACTTAACATCTGCCATCATATATCCTTCAAGTTTGCCTTTAAAGCATCCATTGTAGGTATAAGACACATTTGTTAGTAACAGAGTTGCGCTGTAATCGAACTGATGATGGATTTTCACGAAATCCAAAGCGTCCGTTATGGGACTGGCTCGATATTCCAAAGTGGCTTTGCGCCGATTGGAAAGTACGCTGTAAGATTCCGTAAGGGCGTTTCGAGACTTTTCAAGCGTAGACTCAGAAAGAAGAGCGTTGCTCAAGCTCTGAGATACGCCACGGCCGGAAGGGTTTTCAGGGTAAGCGTATGTTTTGTTGCCAACAGAGGTCGTGACATTAAGAAGGTTTTGTGCGAAAGTGATTTCAGGCCAAGAATAATTGTTGAGAAGAGTGATGTCCTCAACATCCGTACCGGAGCCAAATTCATACGCCCGCTTGATGGTGATAACGCCATCTCGCGTCTGATATAATGCCATGCCCGCTGCGTTGGCTGCAAGCTGCAAAATATCAGAGTTTTTATACGAAGAGCCATCTGAAGAGATGTCAGCAGAATAATCTTTCAGTTCGTCCGAAATATCGAAGGTGATTTCATCTGCTTCCAACAGCTCCAAAGCGTCGTAGCACATCTCATAGAGCGTACCGTATTTTCTGCCGGTGTAGGTAGTGGACATCAAGTAAAGAAAGGAGTCGCGGGCGGAAAAGCTTGCCTCAATACTGTTAGCGGGAACGCTCCACTCCGACAGGAAGAACTTGCCACCATTGACCCACTCGACCTTACCATCAATATCCATGCCGTAGCGTACAGAGATGGGCTGACGTTCGTAAATATACTTGTAGATGCCTTGAGGATTGACAGAATCCCATGTACGGTCGCTGTTATCAAGACTAAACGAAATACTTTCCCGCGAAAGCTGGCCGGAAATTGGGTCACGAGAAGAGGTGTGACTATAGGAAAGGATTTTCGTCTTGTCAAAAATCAGATATTGTCCAATTCTGAACTGTTCAATCCGGGCCTTGCGATTCGGAATGCACCAATCCAAAACTTCTACTTTAACGGCATCAAACCCGCTCAGCTCAATCTCCACATCGGAGAATACCGATGCATTCCCTGTAACGGTGACAGAATTAAGCTCTTGCGTGCCAAGATAAGAAGTGACTTTGAAGCTGGTAGCGTATTCGTTAAAAATAGACGACCAGATAATATTGACGCCCGGAACGGAAGATTTTACCTCGCTGGCAAACGTGGCAAAAACAACAGGGTGGTTAGAAGAGCTGAAGATTGTAGAGCTAACGAACCCGGTATTTTCATACGGAGCAGAAGCGGGAACGACTTTGCAGCTGCCATCAAGCACGCAAAGATTAGGCTCGCCAGTGCCATATTTTACAAAGGAAACCACTCCAGCTTGTGAAAGAGCATTCGCGTTTGCGAACGCACTCATAGTAGACGTGACAAATTTTGCCTTTTTGTTTACACCCGGCGCAGTGATGCCAACCGTTATCTCGACAAAAGTTTCGGGCACAAGCGTGTTGTTAAACTTTTGCGTCCATTTGTCGGTAGCTCTTTCCATACATTACACCTCAACAAGAGACAATTTTGCGCCAGTCCACCCCATAATACTGCCATTGTTCGGGCTTCTGCGCCACATTCCGGCAGTTCGATCAGAGACATACATCTGCCGCGTCGTGTATCCTGCGGTCACCTGATTGTAAAACCGAACAGAGCAGTAAAAATTAGCGGTAAATAGGCTTAGAATGGTGGCCCATTGCTTGGCAGTAAGATAATTCCAAGACATCGTGACTTTTGCTACGTCATGCCGCACGACAGCTCCAACGACTTTGCCTTGAACATTTCGTCCGGAGTCCACGATTGTGCTGGTAGTTCCCTCATAAGAGGACGGTTCCGGCAACTCTACGCCGTTCACCGTAACTAGTGCAGGAATATTAGCCATCGAAACCGTCCTTTCTTAATAAGAGTAGACCTCAGTGCCCATAATGGATACGCCCCGGTCTTTCTTCACTTTATCAACAGAGGCGGAAATTTGCTTGCCGTCAAGATATACGTTCACGTTCTGCTCTTTCAACAGCTCTTCACCGTAACGCTGCCAGATGTCAAGGAACGCATTGTAGCAGCCGTTGTACACAGCGTCTCTCATGTCCTCAGAGTTTCCTCCAGCCGCAGAATAAGTGCCGCCATAAGAAGAACTGGATGTCGAGGAATTGTAACTAGAGCTTCCAACGTACTGAGATGTATCGCTGTAACTACTGGTAGACCGGCCGCCGCCAAGTTTCGATACGATTCCAGCGATTGCAACGCCAAGGGTCGCGGCAGCAGCAAGGGCTACGATTCCAGCGGGAAGGCCAAAAATCGTAGCACTGAGGGCGGCACCCACAGCAGAAAGCATTCCCGCCACTGCGGTTCCGATGGTGCTTACCAGCCCGGCAAACCCAGCGAAAATTGTCGGAAAAGAGCTGAGCAAGCCGCCAGACAGCGCAGCGCTGATTGCTTTAGCAGCCGTTGCGAGAGGAGACTTCACGTTTCCGAAAGCCTGCGTAATACCAGAAAGCATCGTCTGGGTTTCAGAAGAAACCTTTCCGAAGTTCTGAGTTAGGCTGTTCACCAGATTTTTGCCAATGGTAGCGGCTGTGTTCAGCAGAGAAGAAGCTTGGCTTTTCAGTTCTTTGCTCAGCCTGCCAAGCAAATCGCTTGCAACGGACTTGACGCGTTTACGCTGCTCATCGCCCATAGCGCCCCAAATACCAGCTGCAATGGTAGTGCCGACTGTTTTCCAATCCCCACTCTGTGCAGCCTGAATGAAAGTTTGCACCGTACCGAAGAAGTTGGTTTTGAGGTTGTTATCGAGTTCGGCCCACTTAGAGTCTAGCCCGGAAATGATGCCGTTGACGTAGCTTGTGCCGCAGTCAATGCCGTAGTTCGCCATCTCTTCGCCCTTGAGCTTGGTGGTGTCTACGAGTTTATTCATAGCATCGTTGACATAACCGAGAGAGCCAGTGATACCGTTTGCAAGGCCTTGAACGACGTAGCTGCCAATCCCTTCAAACCACTTAGAGGGAGAGTTAATATCAAGTTCATCTTGAGCGGTTTTCTTGATTCCATCGGTCAACTGTTTGGTCGCGTCATTTGACACATTGGTGTTCCCCGTGATGCCCTTCGTGATGCCATCAATAATGTTTTTGCCAACGCTTAACGGATTAAACTTAGAAACTTTATCAATTAGCTTTCCGAACCACGTTACAGCGTCTTTGATTCCATTGATTACATCAGCAATCAAGAGAACAAATTTTTCCGCAAAGTTTCCATTGGCGGCGATGGCAAGGCGGTCTGATTCGTCTACGCCTTTAATAATCCATCCAATGAACACGCCCATGTTGTGGATAACTTGAGCAAGAGACGCGATTGCACCTTCAAGAAAATTTCCATTCATCTGGATGTCGAGCATTTCCGTTTCAGAAACGCCATTTTGAATCCATCCGATAAGAATTGCAAAATCATTGATAAGATTTCCGAGAGCAGTTATGATGTCTGCCACTGTTTCGGCTGCAATCGTGCCGAAATTCACGAAAGCATCGTGCCAATCAGATTTCAGCTGAAATGCTTCTGCTTCGCTTTCGCTGCCAAGACCACGCACGGCGACAGAGACGGCTTCGAAGCCAAGAACTGCAAGGCCAGCAACGGGATGCCCGCTAATAGTCAAACCGATTCCGATAAGCGTCATGACCAAATCGCCCAAATCGAGGTCAAGGTCTTTGACGACTTTTTGAATTGTCTCGAATGCAGTAGAGATTTTCCCCTGCCATTCCTCAGGAATCAAATTCCAAATCGCTTGACCGAGATTAGAAAGAGCTTCTTTTAGCCATTTGATAGACTCGCCAAGTTTCCCATCAGTCAAAGAGATATTCCAGCCTTGCGTAAACCCAAGACCCGCAAGGTAAATCAAATCTTTAATACGGGCCAAACCTTGCCGGAAATTTTCGCTGTTTTGATAAAGCTGAACAAATCGACCAACGATAAGGGCGACCGTCCCGGCTACTAGAAGCAACTCTGGATTAAGACCACCAACGATTTTGCCGAGCTTGTATGCCCAATCATGAGTGTCTTTTAACGCAGTAAGAAGCGCATTTCCGATAGCCCATGCGGCAAAACCAGCGCCGATAGCAGCAACAATAGGAGCAAGTTTGCGAAGTTTTTCCTTGATTTCATCCACAGCGTTGCCGACATAGTTCTTGAACATATCGTAGCCGGACGGGTCTACATCGCCCAAGATGTTGCCAGCGGATGCACCGCCGCCAGAGCCGGAGCTTCCCTGTGTGGGGTCAATGATGTTCAATTCATCAAAGCCCATCGTGTAGTCCTTGAGGGCTTTGGCGGCTTTCTTTGTCGAATCGGCGGTGTTATCCATTGCGTCACCGATGCCGCCAACACTGTCAGCGCTCTTGGTGAAATCAGTGAACACGACCTTCACACCCATCAGCTTTGCCACCCACTCAACAAATTCTCGAATGAGCTGAACAGCGGCAATCAGCGGAGGTAAAATGGATTTCAGGGCAGGGTAGAGCAGAGAGCCAACAGACTTTGCCAGCATATCCAGCTGAGCTTTCAGAATCTTAATCTGGTTTGCAGGGCTTTGGATGGTCTGCGCAAGGTTGCCCTGCACGTTTGCAGTCTGCTTCATAATGGCAATGTAACGCAGAACTGCCTTATCTGCCTGAGACAGACTAGAAACCTGCTTGTTAAAGCCCAAAGCAAGAAGCTCTTGCTGTAACCGTGCCTGAGTCAGGTCAATGCCTAAACGGCGAATAGGCTCAATCTCACCAGAGATTGCGGAAGACATTGCGGTAAAGGTTTCTGCAACGTCCTTGTTCCAATAGGAACCTTCGTCATAGGCAAGCTGAGTCAGGTTTTTGGACAGAACGTATGCTTTGTCACTGGTCAGACCAAACGAAGTACCCAAGCTCTGGATGGTAGCCATGTAGGTCATCGCTTTGGTCGGGTCAACGCCAAGCAAACCCTGCATCTTGCTAATGAGCGTATCAGCTTCACCGCTCAAATTGCCCATAGCATTATGAAACAAGTCTGTTGCTTCATAGAAGTCATTAAACTTCGCAACAGCGTTGCCAAGATACTCAGCAATAGCTTTCAACGAAACCAGCTTTGCCATGTTCCGCATAAAGCCGTTCATCTGATTGGACAGGCTGAGATAGCTCTTGCGCTGCTTTTCGTTGGCTGCGGTCACACGGTTTGCCTGCGTGACCACCTTGCTCAACTGCGAAGGGAGCTTTGCAAAAGCGTTGCCCACCTTGTCAAGCTGAGATGCAAGAGGAGTAAGGGCAGCAGAAATCTTCTGGCAAGAGCTTGCAAAAGAATCAAGGTCTGTCGCTTTTAGCTTGTTTGTCAGGTCTGGAACCTTTCCAATCGCATTGAAAGCGCTGCCAAGAGCTTTAAGGCTCGATGCGTCCAGAATGGACAATGGAGCCAAAGCGTTAGTAAGCTGAGTAATGCTTCCAGACATGGAGTAAAAGTCCACGCCGTTCAGACCAGACACAGCCGCAGGAATCTTCTTGATTGCATTCACGACCGTGTTGATGCTCTTTGTGCTTGCGGTCGTATTGACGTTGGAAAGCCCATTTAGAAAACCGGTGATTTTGTCCAGCCCGGACATTCCAGCGGATGCCTGTTTCAGCGTTGCAATAGAACCGGCAAGCTTGTCAAGGCTGTTTACAACCTTCGTGACGTTTCCTTTCGTCCGCAAATTAGAAATGGCGGCAGTGAGCTTGTCGATATTAAGCTCTGCGCCCTGAGATTCCGCAGAAATCTCTACGGATAAGCTCGTAATATTAACATCAGCCATCACTACCACCATCACTTTCCATCATAGAGAACATCATTCTCTTGATTCGCTCCTGCGCCTCAACTGCGCGTTGGTATTCATACTCGTCTTTCTCCTTTTGAGTAAGGGGAATCGGCCTATCCATGAACTTGATGGGGCTAGACCCTTTCTTACGGAACATATTGCCAACCGTAGAGGAAAGCGCAGATGCCGTGTAAAAGCCATTTCTCCACGCTTCCGTGTTGGCTCTGCGTTCCCGCAGTTCCTCTGCGTCACGGTAGACCTTCGCCAGCCAGACATCGCCGTGCCAGAACTGGTCGTAGGTCATACCGATGGAGATGTAATAGGCTTCTACATCGTGGAACAGCTTGGAGAAGGAGAATGGCTCTCCCTCTTCGTCTGTTTCCTGAGATTGTGCGGTTACACAATCTCCCACGTTGCGTTTTTTGCGGTCTTGTCCTCAGTGTCAGTTGCCAGCAGGGACTTGGAAGCATCCATGAACATCTCAAGCAGAACGCCCATCAGGTCTTCCTTATCCTCGATGTGCTGGAACATCTCATCAACGACCTTGCGCTTGATGCCCTTGTTCCGCGCAATGAAAGCACCGTAGAACAGGGCACGGGAGTTGGACAGCAGATTGGTCATCTGGGTGTACTGGCCAATCTGAAAGCCTGCGCGTTCGGTAGCTTCCACGCTGTCACGGGTGAAAGTCAGCTCGTAAGTGTTCTTACCATCGGGGGAATGAAAATTGATAACCTTAGCAGCCATAATAAATGCTCTCCTTTATAAATAGAGGCAGAACCAAATCCGTTGTTCAGTTCTGCCCGGTTTGATTGATTCGATTTTTGCGGTTTAGCCGCCAGTGACAGTCAGGGTCTCGCTGAACTCAGGCTTCTTGGTGAAGATGCAGTTGATGGTCATTTCCACAACCTCGTCAACACCGAAGCCGGACAGGCCAACCTGATGCATACCCTGCCAAGTGAAGCCGGAGCCGTCCTGCATCTTCAGGGCGTAGTACTTCACGGCGTTGCTATCGGAAGTCTCATCATAGCCAGCTTCCTTGACCTTCTTGTAGTCAGTCTTGTTGTAGTTGGCAGTAAAGGACTTGGTGTCGCTCTGGATAATGCCGAAGATATTGACCTGCATAGGGTCAGACAGAGTAGTGGCATCCAGAAGGTTCGGCTCAGAAATCAGGTCGGGTACATCCTTGATGTCGCACAGCTTCGTCAGAGCGGTTGCGCTGTCGCCACAATACAGGGTGGTATTCAGGCCGGAGATAGCAGTACTCATAGAATGTTTACCTCCTTAGTTTCGGTAAATCATTCCGTCCTCTCCGATTGTTGCCCCATAGCTGCAATCAATCCGATAGACGGAATTGTTGTACAGCCCATTCAACGGGGCAAACGACTTGCGATAAAATTTAAGCGGTTCAAGAACAGAATCCACGATTCCAACAATGGAACGTGCTTCTGCAATGCGTCCGGTGTCCTTATTGGAATAGACACGCACGCGCAGGGAAACGGCGGCGTACTTGCTGTGACCAGCAGAATCAATATGTACAGGCAGATTGCTGTTTTCCTCTATCTGCACGCACGGAAACTTCTTGACGTTGCTGTCGTTGATTTCACCAGTAACGAAGATGTCGGGAACTTGCTTTCGCAGCTCCTTAGCAACAGCCGTGAAGATAGAATTGAAATAATCAATCAACTATTCCAAACCTCCCTCCATGTTGCTTCAACCTGAGAAGCCATTTCCTCAACAGCTCCCCACATAGCCATAGCTGGCTCGTTGCCATCGGTGTAATTCAACTGGCCTTTACCATCTACCTGTTTGACAGGCGTGCCAGCATTGCCGGATTCGCCGTAGTAGTACCACCTGCGGTTTGCTCCTTGCCCTTTGCCGTATGAGCCGTGTGCACCAACACCGGGCGGTAGTTCACCGCCATACCCGTTGTGATGTGCGCCAGTGCCAAACTCGATAAAGGCAACTGACTTGCCCTCTGCAACGATGGTACAAGTCCTGTCTTTTTGGTTAATGTGGCATTTCACGTCATTGGAGCCAGCGTATTCCGCATTAGCGAAACGCACCTTTGCGACTTCAAACCCCAACCATGAAAGACGAAAAGCAAGCGCTCTAGCCTTTTTGTTCAGGGTGGTCTTGTACTCCTGTATCTGACGTTCCGCATCACGAAGTCCGGCATCGCTCAACCTCACTTTAATTTTCACTTGCAGCCACCTCTTTCAACGCATACAACGTGTCCGTGATATGCTCTGCGACCTTGACCACAATGTAATTGAAAGGTTTTGAAACGTCCGTCTGAAACCAGACGTGCGTACCTTCATAAAGCGGTGTGTTGTGCTTCTTGCTGGACGAACTGACAACGTAGCTGTAATCCGTGAACGCTCCAAAAGGGTTTGCTTCCGCAGAACCAGTAGGAGGACTGACATTCAGCATCAGTTTTGCAGGTTCGCTCCACGATTCGTATGCGAATTCGCCAGTCTCGTTTCCCCACTCGTCCACAACAGGCGTTTTCTCGCCAACCGGGTTTGAATACCACAGTGGGCGTTTATCCAGCGGGCTTCCATTGAACATCAGCCGATAACACCTACTCTCGGAACCACTTCGTTCAGCAAGGACTGTGCCACATCGGAGCTTTCCCACACACGAGTAATGCCATTGTTGGTGTAGCTCGTCTGTCCGTTTGCGCCGATGTGGTTGTACAGTTCCGCTGCAATGCGTATCTGCAACGACTGATACTGCAAAGGCAACTCGTCCGGTCTGTTGCCGAAGGGGTAACCCTGTGCAAATATCTTGTCTTTGGCAAAATCAAGCAGCAGGTCGAAGAGTGGGTAGTCCTCGTCCGTGATTTCACGGTCAAGTGCAGGGGCGATGTACTGCCCCAGCTTGACTGCCGCTTCGGAATACTGATCTCCCATGCTACTTTCCTCCTTTCGCTTTAGTAAGCCTTGATGCAGTACACAGCGTCCATGCGCTCAAAGGACGGCAGGACGATTTCAGAAGCATAGACGTTGGCGTTGACCGGGTGAACGGTCAGCTCGGTGGTGATAGCAACGCCAGTGTTCACGATGGACACGGATGCACCAGACTGGCCAGACAGCAGGTCAGCTTCCTCAGGAGTGGTGCCGTACCAAGTGCTGCCCAGAGCACCAGACGGAGCAACCACCACCATGCCATCGGGCAGATACTTTTCGCTTGCACTGTACTGGTCTGCCTTGAACATCTTGTCGTACAGATGAATCTTCAGACCGGTTGCAGATTCGATAATCTGCCGTGCTTCGGCGTCCAGCAGAACGGCGTTTGCCTTTGCGGTGACGGTCATGAACCGGTTCTTCACCTCGTCCGCAGCAATCATGTTGCGGAAGGTGGCGGTGTTCATGTACACTTCGGTCACGACCTCGCCCACGCTTGCCAGAACAGCATCCTTTGCAGCGTTCAGGTCTGCAATGGGGGTGGCTGTAGCGACGTTCCACTTAGACTTTGCGGCAGAAACTTCCTTGTAGTTGGTGGACTTCCAAGTGCCGTCCGGGTCGTAGTTGTAGGTGTAGTTCACACCGTTTGCCTTGATAGTGATGCCGGGAACACCATTGGCGGGAGCCAGCAGCTGCCAGATCATGCGCTCAGGAACAATGCGTGCGCCAGTGATAAGCTGTGCGGTGTCATCGTACAAGCGGTTCATCACATCACGAGCATAGGGGTCGTTGCTGTCCAGAACACGCAGGATTTCCTGACGGTCTTTCTCACCCAGATGGTAGCCCTCACGGAAGAACGGCATCTCGGTCTCATCGAACTTAAAGCCCTCACGGATGCGGAACGTAGCCTTTGCGTCAAATGCGCTGGGCATCAGGGACACGCCAACGCCCTTGTGACCACGCAGCCACTTCAGGTCGAGACCGGCCTTCTTCTTTGCGGGGAACAGCGCGTCAGATGCAAAGGGCATCGCATTGGTAGGGTCGTTCGTCCAATAGGCGGCAATCGCAGCCGGGGCAAAGACTTCCTTAAGATTCAGTGCCATGTTGTTTTACCTCCTATTAAGCGTTCACGCTGATGTTGTCACGGCAGAAGATGCCGGGAACGGCGGTCTTGAGTGCCTTGATTGCGTCAGCGTCAAAGGTGAAGCTGGAACTTGCCGCTGCCTTCTTGGTGTCGATAACGCCACGAATCAGCAGGGAAGCATTGGGGTTCTCTGCCGGGTCAACGTCATACAGCAGGATGCCGTCAGCGTTGATGGTCTTAGAACCAGTCTCGCCAGCAGCAACAGCTTTCTTGCCAGCCAGCGTCATGGGATAGCCAGCCTTAACCGCAGCAGTTTCGGTCACGGTAAAGGGGATGGCGGTGTAGTCATTGGAAGCAAGGATGGTATCATTAATTCCGTTGACCGTGTTTCGGGTAAACTTCATGTTTTCCTCCTTGTTAATGGAAAGCACTCATTGCGTCACTCGATGCTTTAGAAGTATTTGCGTTCTGCTGTGCAAGGCTCTTAGCAAACGCCACGCCTTCGCTGTCAGAACCGCCATTGCCATCCGCGCCCGGAGGCGTGGGCATATCCTTCAGCAGAGAAGCCTTGTATGCGGTGTCGTGGGCGGTCATAAACTCCGACTGGAACTTAAACACCTTGTCCATGTCACCGTCAGCCAGTGCAGATGCAGCCTTGTTGGCAAGCTCAGCGTCATAACCCTGTGCAACAAACTTCTCACGGTAAGATGCAAGGGTCTTTTCCTTGACGAGATTTTCTTTGTCGGCAGTCAGGGCTTCAATCTGCTTCTGCATTTCTGCCAGCTTGTCAGCCTGTTCCTGTGCGGCATTCTCGTCATCGGTACGCTTTGCCTTGAGCTGCTTCTTGTACTCAGCAGCTTCGCCGTTGGCTTTCGTCACGGCGTTGCGTAGCTTCTCAACCTCTGCGTTAGGGTCTGCAACCTTTTCAAGCGCAGAAATGATTTCATCGGCGGTCATGCCCTCTTTGTAGGCATCACCAAGCAACACATTGAGTTTCATATCGTTAATTTCCTCCTGCGTTTTTTTACCGTTGCTTCCCTGCAACGCTGCGAAATTTGTATCCCGGCTTCCCTGCCGGAATATATCAGCCCGAAAATTCGGGGTGATTCTTTATTCCTTTGGGTAAATTCTCTTGTACGGCTCAATGCCACTGTCCAAAATAGCTTTTTCTCGCGCCGAATTTCGGTCAGGGTGTGTCCATTTGAATTTCCCGCATTTCGTGCAGATATACTCGCACTCCATTTCTCGTGGTTCGTTTCCGTTGATGCCGTGCGTCCAATGCCAGCAAGAAAGCGTATAGTCATGTTTGCAAAACAACTGTTTCCAAAAATCACGCATTATCTTTTTTTCTCTATCCGCTCATCAACGATTTCCCAGTCGTCACACGCCATATTTTCCATGGTGTACAGAATGTCTTCTGAATCAGAAAGATTTACAATCTTGCCATCGTAGCAGTGCATCTCGACATAAGGTTTCTTAGAATCTTTAGACCCCAAGCACCAATAACCAGTCCAATGATGACGCTTAATTTTGCGCCCTCGTTTAAGAGCAAACAAAGCACTTGCAAAATTCATTTTTCTCCTCCGTTCTTTGCGTCAGCCTGTTCATTGACCATATTGTTGGTGTCAACAATATGGTCTGCCATTTGTTTCTGTGGCTTCGGTGCCTTCCCATCCTCGCCCAGCTTGCCAGCAGCAATCAGGAAGGGCTTGCTCATTTCGTAAGCAGCCTGCGGGTCGGGGAACAGACCGGGTGTAGTGAACGCCAACTGCGGGTCAATGCTCTGACCGAGCATCTGTGCAAAAATCTGAACTTTGCTCTGCTGGTTGTCGTACTGACGTCGGGGCAGTTTGATATTGATGTCACTTGCCATCAACTTAGAACCAGCCGTATCACGCAGAATTTTCAGCATCACAGACAGGCTCTGGCGCTCAGCATACTTGAACATATTCTCGTACTGCTGCGCCCTTGCTTCGGTGTGATTCCAGCCATTACGGACGATGACTGCGCCCACGTTGTCGGACGTTGCGTTCTCACTACCAGTGGCACTAGGCATGGCAGTCAGACTGCGGTACACATTCAACATGGAATCAAGTAGGGTCTGGCTCTGCTGCTGGTCAAGCTCGTTTGCAATCTGAGAAACAGAAGCGGGCAGACCAGAAGTGGATTTTAGGCACATTGCGCCAAGTTCCTTTACTTGGTCAAGCGCATCCTTGTCCACAAGGCAGTTGGTAAACACCATGATGGACTGAATGAACTGCGCCACACCGTCCAAACGGTTGCTTTCAAGGTCGTTGATGGCATCCAACACAGGAATAGCTGGTTCAAACAACCCCATCCGCTCCGGGTTCAGCTTGTATTCGACTATCGGCAACATTCCGAGAGAATGGCTCTCCGACTTTGTGACTTTGCCGTTGTCGATTTCAAAGTACTGGTTTGGCGTATACACGCAAATCAGGTCGTTTAAGTCATTCTGATAATTGCGTGGGATGTGCAGCACGTTGGCAATGGGCTTGTGACCGATACCGGAGTTGTAAATCACATACGCCATGTCCGGGTCGGGAACATCTACCAGCAAGGGCGTTTCGTCCGGGTAGTTGCCGTTGTACCCCTTGTCAGGAAGAACAATGCGGTATCCCTGTCCGCACTCTAACATCCACTGCCAGAGCCGCCGATCAAGCGCGTCCTTACCCTCATACTGCAAGGCGTTGGACAGGCGGGCGATTTCCTCACCGTCACCAGTTGCCGTTTCAGACCGCACATAAGAGCAAGGAGTGCCGCTCATGTAACCTGTGTAGAAGCCCACGCACTCATTAGCGTGGTTCTCTACAATGCGATTGGTGATTTCAGCGTGGTACTCCTTCGTTCGGTGGAGGACAGGCTGGCTACCCAAGTAGTAGTTGTGTAGAAAGCGAATCTCGTTCTTATTCAGCAGATGAATAGGCTCTGCCTTGCCCATGACCACTTTCAGCACGTTCGTCCGATTGATTTCCGTCTCCGGCGTTTCAATCGGTCTACGTCCGGTTAGTGGATTATTCAAAAAGCCGTCAACGACTATCTGATATTCAGCCATGCGTTCCTCCTTTCCGGCAAAATAAAAAGCGCAGCAAGACAAACCTGTTAAGGTCTATCTCACTGCGCCAAAACTGCGCTTCAAAAGCTATTTACTTTTCCGGCGGATGGATGATTTTCACCCATCCTTCCCTTGTGTCTCCTTCGATAACGCCCTTGCATCTGTCGCACTTGAAATGGTATCGTCCGTCCACTTCGCCAAGATAGCGGTTGCAGCGGACGTTCTTATAGATTGGGTTTTGCCTGATACAAGGGCAACAGATTCTAACTAGCATGAGCGCTCCTTTCGTTGGATTTCTGGAAACAGGCTGTTGAGCACAGACCTGTAAGAAGCTACTGGAAAACTGTTCGCACTTCCAGCCGTGCTATCTCCGCTCAGAGAAAGTCATTGCAGTCTTTACATTCAGTTGTCGGACAGATGTAAACGGGTTAACTGCAATTTTGGGTACGGGGGCTGGATTTGAACCAGCGTCCTCCAGCTTATGAGGCTGGCGAGCTACCGTGCTGCTCTATCCCGCCATAAATCCGGCTTGATTGGTTAACCGCTGCTCTTTGCAATGTCATGCCTAACCATTACATCGAGAGCCGGGAATAGCGGTGGAGAATTCGGAGAATAAAAAGCCAAGCAAAGAAGATGGTTGTGCTGCGTAACGGAATCGAACCGTTGCTCGCCAGCCGTGGGGGAGACAGGCTGGCATTCCCCTTACAATTGGAAACGCAACATATAAAGCCCGGTGAAGGTGAAAGAGTGAGAAAACCTCCACCGGTGAAAGGAGGAATATGCTTGTTAAAACGCACGCGAGTAAAATGAAAAAACCCCGCGTGCAAGCTATTCCTTTAAGGGAAGCTGCAAATCTTCCTGTGTACATTATAAGCCTTGTCAAGTGGTGGAATCAAATAAATAGACCCAGCGAACACAATATATTGTGTTTTTAATCAAAAAGGCCTCTTGACAGGCTCAATTTTGCTGATTCCGTTATACAATTCATCGGCAAGCTGCGCCAGACTGTCCGGCGCATCATCGTGCGGAACTTTGCCAAGCTGTGTGAACATCGTCACCTGTTCCATGAACGCCTTGTACTCTTTCGACTGGTGTTTTTCATCAAGGAAATAGAACCGCTTGATGTCCGGCGCGTACTGGATGATTCTTGACAGCTTGCTTTGACCACTTGGCGCACGCTGGCTACGAACAGAGCAGTGATAGCCCTGCTGCCGGAGCTGGCTGTCCACCACGTCACAATATTCGTCACCGCCGTTATTGGCTTCGCCACGCACCACGTTGATTTTGTGCTGGATGATTTTTCCCACGACTTCTGGTCTTGTCACGGTCTTATCGCCATTGTTGAACACAAGGTCAGGGATGAACACGGCATCTCCGTACACATAAGCGATAGGGCAAGCAGTAAAGTCACCGCCACCCCATGCAATATCCATAACCATAAGCTTGCGATCAGGCTCGCCGTCAGGCAGAACGCCATTGAAATACCGCAGTTCGTTAGCAGGGAACAGCAGGCCTTCACGCACATAGGGCTTGCCCATGTACTTTGCCCACCATGTTGCATCGTCAATGCTGGCTTTCATATCGGCATAGTAGGCATCGTCAAAGCCAACGCCATAGTCATAATTGAAGTTGCTGTGTCCGTTCTCGTCCACCGCAGGAATCACCCGGAATCTGTACTTCGGGTTGTCTGCATACTGGCTCTGGATGCGCCCAAGAGGGTCAAGCACATTCCAGCGTGTGCCGACCATCAGCTCTAATGCGCCTTGCTTTTTACGGTCTTTCAGCTGGTTCAGATAGGCATCGTACTTGTTGTTCAGACGCTCAACATTCAGGCTTTCCTCCAAGTCCTCGATCAGGTCATCACTGTACAGAACGCCGCCCTCACCGATTTCAACAGCACCAGTCAGTGTGCCTCCAATAGAGCGGCAAGTCAGGGTGGGGAAGCGCTTCTTTCGGTTCAGGTCAACGCTTTCGTCCTTTGCACTTTTATCCACAAGCTGAACGTCAGGGAAGATTTTGCCCCAGTTGTAGGTAACGGGGTCAGTGATGATGGACAGCACTTCACCGTAGAATCCATTGGTCAGTTTGTCGGAATGTCCACTCATAACCGATGCAACGTCAGGGCGGTTGCCCATCAGCCATGTGATGAAGAAGATACACAAGGTGCTGTTATGGGTAGGAATCAGCCGTTTACCAACGCAGTACACGCCACCTTCAACCTGAATGCAGTTACCCTTCTTCGGCTCGATGCGTTCAAACCCGCAAAACGCCACACGGCGAGGTTTGGAGAACGATTTCATTTGTTTACGAGGAACAACGCAAGGGATAGGGCAAGTTGGGTTAAAATCAATCCGATAAACAGTTTTCCTCCCATGAACACCACTAGAAGAAACGCGAGGAGCATAACTGGTTACAGAACAACGCCATCCGAATGTTGAAACAAGCGTAGTGAAATCATCGCGGAGCTGCGGTTCTGTTGTAGAAAAAGAATATCTATTTTCGCCTTTTTTTAGCATTCCATCTGTATCAAGCAAACCAGCCAACAGTTCCATGCGCTGTGCAATGCTAGCGGTAAAGTATTCTTCAGGGATATGCTTCACACAACGAGTAGAGCGATAGCACATATCAATCTTTTTTAGGTCGGCACGAAGCCCATCAAAATGAAAATATTCTACTCCTGTTGTCTTATGGACGTAATAATTCCCAATAGCATATCCGTCGTTGACAATTCTTTCGATAATACATCTGTCCTGTTTTGATTCGCAAATCAAGGGCTTTTGATTTGTTCCATCGCCAAGCCATGCGCCCAGTGTGTATGGCTCAACGGGTAGCTTTTTATATTCTCCCTCAACAAAATTGCAAACAGGAGAATAATAGAAATATCTATGACCGCGATGTCCCGGTTTCCCCGATTCAAAGTCATTCATCATCTGCTTTGTTTCAAGCACTTTGAACCCATTGGAATGTTTGCTGTAAACAGGCCACTCGTGGTTTTCATGGCAGTCAATGTATGTGCCGTCAGAGAAATGGCAGCGGATATTTGCATAATTCTTCGGAGATACTGCCAGCACCTTCACAAACTGACCTTTTGGGCTGATAACTTCATCACCGACTTGTAAATCGCCGTGATTCTTCCAGCCATTTCGTGTAAGAATTGGCGTATCATCACTCAAAAGCTTGCCGACGCGAGCAGGTAGACTAACTCCTAAGAAGTCAATTCGCTTATAAAACAAGTCCTCTAGGTCATCTGCCAACACTTTCAGAACCCTGCGTCTAGGCTGGTAGAACTTCTTCTCCGGTGCACGGTTCCATTCAAGGTAGATGCAATAGCTGTCAAACACATCCTTTGCTTCAAACAGGTACGTCCGGCCGATAATGTCATAGACCTTCGCCACGTCCTCGCTTGTTTTCATCTTGCCCATCATGGCTGCACAGACGGAACGCAGCTCACCAGAGTATTTGTAGGAATCGAACCGCTTGTCCTGTGGCAGGGCGTCTCTCAGGTTCACAACCGCCTGAAACCAGTCCTCGTAGACCTGCGCTTCGGTCGGATTCTGCTTTGCATACGCTTTGATGCTGTTGATGATGGCGATACACTGGTTTGGCTGCATAAAAAATAGGCACCCCCTACCTGAAAATGTAAAGAGTGCCTACAACTGCACAAAAATCAAATATTCGGTTTTATAATGCTGTTTCGGAAAAATTATTTGCTAAAATCCATCTTAATAAATGGGTTGCACAGTTTATTTGACTTCTTCTGCAAGCTGGTTGAGCCTGCGTTTTAGCTCGTCCGCATCGTAGTACAAGGCGTCTGCGATGGCATTGAGAATATCGGGCTTGTCGGTGTAATCGCACAACATTTCAATCAGTTTCAAGCTCTGATCTGACAATTTTACGGGTTTCATGCTTTATTCCTTTCTTTGACTATGTAAAGTGGGCTTCGGTTTTTCATCCCCAAGCATTAACTTGTAACGAAGATACCTTTCAATGATGTCAGATCAGACCAGCCCCTGCAGCATCGGCTCTCATTTTGACAAGTTCTTTTTTGAGTTCAAAGTTTTTGCTGTATTGTTCCATAAACGACAGGACATTCATTTTCTTTTGGTTGTTTGGAAAAATAAATTCGTCAGAAACACCGTCTTTTGAAACGCTATAAAAATCCTTTGATATATGCTGTTTCTCTAATTTGACTTCAAATCCATGTTGCAGTAGCCAAGAAATCGCGGCTTCTTCATGCTTGCTAAAATCCCATTTCTTGTTTTCGAGACCTTGTAAAATAGCTTTCATGTTTTACTCCTTTCACCTGTTCTGTTCAGCAATCCGATACCATGTCTGGCGGGTTATATAAGCCCGTGTTCCTTTACGTAAGTAGTGATATGTGGAAAAATTTCCAACGGTACGTTATTCTCAACCAATTTCTTTACGGTTTCTTCCATACCGATCTCAAGAATGTATTCTGTAACAGTAGCTGTCACGTTGTCCATGAAATTATTGATTGACTCCGATTTACAATAACTATTCGCCATATTCATTCTCCTTTGGTGTTGTGTTCCCCCAAAAGAAATGATATAATACTCATGTACTATCATCCTGTTGAGGGATTGGTGGTCTTTTGTTTGTAGCAGCGGCTTGTAGTGAGCCGCCGCTTTTTTATTTTTAGTTTTCCTTGTTTATTAGAAGAAAGAATGGTATACTATGGTTGCACCATTCTTTTTCCTGTTTTGATGAAGTTGGTGTACTCTTAGCGGTGGCTTGTGGTTGGGTTGCCGCTATTTTTATTTGCGTATCTTCCGACACGCTCATACCAAGTGGATTTCCCGATGCCAAGCTGCTTGCAGCACTCTTTTACGGTAATTTTGCCTTTTTGCTGTTGCTCTAATAGGCTTTCAAACTGCTGCTCGTCAACTTGCTTTTCCTGTCTGCCAAAGCTACGGCCTGTTCTGGCCGACACTCTCTTGCCATCAACAATAGGCATGGCAGCTATGCCCTCTGCCTGACGCTGCTTGGTTTTCTTGCGTTCCTGTTCAGCTACTGCGCCCAAAACCTCAATAAGGATGTTGTTTACCATTTCCAGCACCCATGTCTGGTCTTGGAAGTCAATAAGCGTGGTCGGAATGTCGAGAATGCGAACAATCACGCCTTTTTCTTTGAACCATTGAAGTTCTCGCTTCATTTCGTCTTTGTCACGCCCGAATCGGTCAAATTCCTTAACGATGACTTCATCCCCAGCCTTAACAGTCTCTTTCAATCGTTTATATTGCGGACGATCAAAGCTGCTGCCCGTCATTTTATCACAAAATACATTCTCGTCCGGGATGTCAAACCGATCTCGTGCGATTTTAAGCTGTCTTGCAAGGCTTTGCTCCTTACTAGACACTCTAGCTAAGAAGTAACGCATTTTTTTCACCCATCACTTGATGTCAAACCCATTTTCGACTTTTGTCTCACGAGGGACTACCATAATCTTGTATCCCATAACCCTTAGTGTTTCATCCAGCTTGTTGACACTAATGTTTTTGTGCCTTAGACGTTCATTCAAGGTTTTAAGCGGAATGTTAAGCATATCACTTAACTTCGCTTGGTTTAATTCCTTCAATTTCAAAATTTCCTTTATTGCTTCACTTGCCGTCATTTTTCTCCGCCATCCTTTCTTGATTCTATTATATCAAGATATTTCTGGATGTCAAGATATTTCTGGACTTTCTTTGCTTGCGCTTATATTATATATAAATATACTCTAGTATGTATTTATACATACTAGAGTAGTATAAGGATGTTTACTTAGTTAATCACAATCAGGTAGAAAATTTTCTATAATAAGGAGTAATTCTTCCAAACTTCATTTCCGTAAAACTTTGGGTCTTGACAAGCATATTTTCACGCTTTATACTTGTTTCAGCGAAAGCGAGGTGATAGGCTTGGCAAGACGAGCAGAAACCTCGGAACGTGATAAGCTGCGCATGATAAGCACTCGGCTCACTGAGAACCAGATTGCAAGCATGGAGAGCAGCGCAAAGGCATTGGGCATCCCAAAGGTTGATGTTATCCGCATGGGTATCGAGTGGGTAGCATCCTACGTTGAGAACATCAAGGCATAAAAAAATAAGCTACCAGCCGCAACCACCACGAAGCCACTGATAGCTTATCCACATCACGAAACGAGAACCTGCAACCACCAAGGGGGCAGTCTCCCTTTTCGGAATCTATTATACCAAAAAGGGCTGCTCTCCGCAAGAGTTAGGAGCAAAAAACATGAACTTTCCTACGAAAACCGAAGAATTTTTGAAAACCCTCGCACACGGCAAAGAGCCGACCAGCGAGGACCGGGAGTACGCAGAAGCACTTGGTAAGCTGTCCGAACTAAACTACCGGGCAGGGTACGAAGCGGGAGCGGCCAAAAATAAGAGCTGAGTTTTGTGCAAAACGTGGAAATCCAGAGAATAGTACAGATAGCAGTACTACATCCGGTGTTTCATTCCTTGACTTAACACAAAATAAGGTTATACTAACATCACCAGCAAATGAAAGGAGGTGAATAGACATGAGTAGCCCTTACGCCGAGCGGTTCAAGCGAACGCTGACAATCAGTATGACTGACAAGCAGTTTGAACATTTGCAAGCGTATTGTATCAAGAAGCGTGTATCGTTGTCCTTTGCGCTTCGAGATGCGTTCTTTACGCTGCATCCCATCCCGGAGACCGATGAAAACGAAAAATAAGACGCTCGCTAAAGTTTGGCGACCACAGCGAACGTCTTATGAAACACTCAGAGAGTATAGACCCTCTTTGGTTTATTATACCAGAGATGGCCTGCTCTCGCAAGATAGAAAGGTCAAATTTCTATGAATAATAATCTCGAAACCATCCGAATCTTCTCCGAAGATGTTATCCCTGTGTACGACACCGACACTGGCGAAAAGGTTGTGCTAGGTCGGGAGCTGCACGAGCGGCTCAAAATCAAAACTGCATACAAAGACTGGTTTCCTCGTATGTGCGAGTATGGTTTTGTTGATGGAAAAGACTATGGCTCATTTTTGAGCAATAGGTCTGATGGTCTTGCTGGGAAGCCTAGAACCGACCACATCCTGACGCTTGACATGGCAAAGCACATTGCAATGATTCAGCGGACACCTGAGGGCATGGAGATTCGCCAGAAACTGATTGACCTTGAGAAAAACGTGTCCGTCAACCAGTTCGCAGGGCTTTCTAAGGAACTGCAAGCAATCCTTGTGATTGACCAGCGCACCATGAAACAGGAGCAGCGTATTTCCGCTCTTGAGAATACTATGACCATCGACTACAACCAGCAGCGTGTGTTGAAGCGTGTCGTGAACACAGTGGTCATCAACGCTCTTGGCGGCATGGACAGCCCGGCCTACAAGAGCCGTAGCGTCTCTCAGAAGCTGTTCATGGAATGCAACCGGGACATTCAGGACTGGTTTAACGTAAACAGTCGAAACAACGTGCCAAAGAAGCGGTTCGATGAAGCTGTCGAGTACATCAAGAAGTGGAGACCGTGTGCGAACTCTGTTATGCTAGTTCAGGTCACAAACGGTCAGACCCAGATGCCCATGTGAAAGGAGAACAACTATGCTTACCGCAGATAAGATTCAGGATATGGGGGAATACCTCAACTACGCTTTCGAGACCATGCTGAAACTTTGGCGCACCGTTGACTACGGCGAGTGCGTCCACGAGCCTGTTATCGCTTGTGACGGAAAGGTTGTCGATAGCGGTCAACTTTCCTTTGAACCGGACGAAAACGGCGAGATCGAGCCGGTTCTGCTCCGGGACAACAAGTGCATCATGCACGATGTGAAGTATTGGATGCCCTTGCCCAATGTTGAGTATCATCCCTATCACGCTGAAATCGTGAAGTAAACAGCCTATAAGAAAAGCCAGTGGTTAGAGAGCATCTAGCCGCTGGCTTTTTATATTATGCGATTATTCCTCTACGAGGTCTGCGTACTTGACTTCAATGCGAGGAAGTTCATCAGTGGTGCTGGTCAACGCTCTGGTGATTTTTTCAAGCCCGGTGAACTCACCGTAGACGTTGATAATATCATCGTCCAGAATCTTCACGGCATCGCCACCACGCTTATCCAGCATATAATACTCGTCATCAGCATAGAATCCGTATCCGCTGTTGTCCGTGTAGGTTCTCCATGCTTTTTCGCTGCCGGAGAAGTTTGCGTCAATAATCTGCGAGACCTTTACCTTGACAACGATCTTAGCACCTTCGTACTTTTCAGGGTAACGGCACAGCTCCTTATAGTCCACAGTCTGGCACTCTGCCTTGTAATCGTCCTCGCTGATCTCAGGCACAACAGATGCAACGGAAGAAGCGATGGATGCACTTGCCTTAGACGTTGCTTTACTGCTGCTTGCAGAACTGTCAGAGCTGCTACCAGAGCCGCCAATGGCAGACAGAACAATCAGTACGATAATAGCGATGAACCACCAACGCTTGTAGATGGGCGGCTTGTTCTTACCGCCACACTGAGGGCAGACCTTTGCGCTTGCGGCAATCTCTGCGCCACAGTGCTTGCACGTTGTCATTTTACTTTTAGCCATTGTAGATTCCTCCCTTTCAAGGCTTGTAAGGCAAGTATAGCACAGAACACAGACCCTTTGTAGGGGTCTTTTTGTTTTTGCAAGAAATTTTTGAGATTGACAATGGGGTGGGGGGGAAGGGGTGATTTTTTTGAGCCTTTTTTATTTTTTCGGTGGTCGAAAGACTGACCGGGCGGGGCTGGGCGGCGGCTATATACCCCGCCGGTGGCCCCTGCGCCCCAGCGCACCCGGGCGGACTGCACACGACAGGCAACAGCGCAGGCCGTGCCAGATGCAGAGCAATCAAATGCAATACACGGCACACACGCCCGGACGCTGGGCACACTGCACCGGTCTGCACTCGATACCAGACAGCCCGCGCGGGGCAGATCGTACCGGCGGCGGGCGCTGGAGGGCGGGCAGTGTGTCCGGTAAAGTGTACAATTTCGGACGTTTATTTTTATCCATATTTATATGGATATATTTTGCTGAAAGCATTGACAATCCATATATATATGGATATAATATAATCAGTCCAGATAAATATGGACTACAACCACAATACACCAAAACAGGAGGGCAAAACCATGAAGACAAAAAGAACCATGCGAGATATTAAATCCCAGTATCCGACCATTATCCAAGTAAGCTATTGCGATGCGCAGAATATGCTCAGCATGGACGACCCCGCAGCCTACACCGCTGGCGTGTATGGATGGAACGCCGATATTTACCCGATCACCTCAGGCGTTGCGATCTGCACCGGATACCGTCCCTTTGGAAACATCAAGCCAGACCGTGAAACGGTTCGCCGTTACGAAAAGCGGGCGCAGGAAATGCGCCGGGATTTGTGGAACGCTGAAGTTCTGGCGGATCACCTGCACAACTTGCAGAAGGAATTTGTTCGGGAGGTGTGCAACGTATGATCACATTAGACTTTTCGCAGTGGGCCGCCATTTGGTACATCGGCGGCATGATCTCCGGTGCACTCGTTATGATTGCATTTCTCAACAGCTAATAAGGAGGGCTAAAAAATGACTGACTTTGAAGAAAAGGTAAACGCATACCGCGAAAACAAGCGGTTGATTGAAGAGTTAGAAGCAATGAACGACGCTGTAAAGGCCGAAATTATTGATATGATGCACGGCGCACCTGAAATGGTGCAGGGCACTGCAAAAGCCATTTACAAGGACGTGCAAAGCGTCCGTCTCGATAGCAAGCTTTTACAGGCAGCGCACCCGGATATTTATGCTGAGTGCAGCAAAAAGACCGTTTACAAACGGTTTAGCGTGGTATAAGGGGGTGCAACAAGTGTCCTGCATCCTGTTTTTATTTTGGTTTTTTAGTGCCTTGTTTAAGACCAGCAAGTGAGGAGGGCTATATAATGACTACTACCACCATTAAGGGCATTGACCCCATGACCGGACTTTATACCACCAAATACTATGCACGCAAGGCCTGCTCCGGTGATTGCGTTGTTGTCAAGGTCTGCGGCGGCTTTACCATCATGACCGCAACAGATTATAATATCTGGCGCCGCCAGCGCTGACAGGCTTTCATATTCAACCCCGCCCACGTGGCGGGGCTTTTCTTTTGCCTTGCATCTGCTGAGGGTGCAGGGGTTTTATTTTGTCCTGTTTTAATACAGCCCCATACAAGCGTTTACAGCTTGTTTTGTGCTGTAAATAATTATACCGCCAACGCCGCAAAACATCACACGGGGCTTTGCAGACGCTTTTCCTGCGATTTGTCCCGCTCAACCGCCCACGATACCAGACCGACAAAAGCGGATATAATGCCATCTGCGGGACGCTGTACAGGTCAGCACAGCCGCACTATTATAATAAGGTATATAAAGGGGCAGCGGTTCGCCCCCTGTTATGGATCCATGCCAAACGGTGCAGCACGCCAGCCCGGCGGCGGTCTCGATGCTTCCCACGCCCGGCGGCTTGTGATCTGGCACCGGTCAGCAGTCAGGGCGCCCCGGGTTAGCCCGGCACCCTCCACCCGGCGGGGCAGTCCAGCAGCAGGGGCGCGGCGGGCGGCGCGGAACCATTGACGGCTTGCGCCGTATCTCTTTTCGGGCTTTCGCCCGATAGCTAATAGAGGTCAGCAATAGTCGTAGCGTTCCGGCTGGAATAGTCGTAAAGTCGTCAGACGACCAGATCTTGAAAGTCCTATATATAGTATAGTAACCAGCAGTCCGCTGATAGTCGTAGAGTAATAGTCGTAGCGTTTTCTTGCGAGCCATCGTCAAATAGTCGTGTATTTTTTGTGTGAAATAGTCGTTCGCCTTTTAGGAAAAGAGAGGTGCGATAGTCGCTAAGTCATCCGACCACCCAAAAAATCAATATGTGTCAAGACACCTGTCAATTTTATTCTCACCTAGCCATACCAAATTCGTATACCAACAGTACTTATTATAATATACGCTTATATATCCTAGTAACTATCTAGGGATTATTCTGCTGGAATAGTCGTATCATCCGATTTGGTCTGTTCCTGCTTGATTTAATTCCCAGTAATACACTATGGCATCCTGCTTAATTCATAGCATTCTGCTAGGAATAGCCAATGCAACATTTGTACATATCAAACCGACTACAAAATAAAGTCAATTCTCCATGTGAAATAGTCGTGGAGTGTGATGGGTCAGACGCTGCTACTCTTTACAGGCTAGATGCTGTTACCGTTGAAGGTCACCCGGTCGGCGCGGTGCGCCGGACGATAGAGGGTGACGTAACGTAGAGGTCAAATAGACGGTATGCCTTTATTCAGCCAATAGAACCTGACGGTAAATGCCGGTCACGGTCTGGCCTGCTGGCTAACGGTATAGCTTTTGGAGATAGAGGGTTGTAGGGGGAAAGAACCTTTGCAAAGCATCTGGTTGTTGTTTCCGGTTGTCGCACCATTTTGGCGCGGGGCCTCAAACAATTTATTTGTTTGAGGGGGGGGAGTTAGGGGGATTATAGGGGGTAATAGGGGTTGTAGGGGAAAGAGGGGGAAGAAAGGGGGGAAGATTGGATGTTTTTGCAATGTAACACCACTTTGCGCTGATAGTCGCAGCCGTTTTGTCTCATGCGCTTCGCTTTCGTCTCAATCTGCCCTGTGACTAGACGAATCTTTCTCAAATCCAGACCTTGCCGTTTTCCCCTGATAAATAACAAGAGAAAAAAGCACGGAATAGTCGCAGAGGGTAGTTTTACTACCTGACACCATTCCATGCTTTCTGATACAGTAGTTTTGTAGTCGTACGAGCTAAGATTAGATATTCTTGGCTTCTCTCGCCTTACGCAGACGCTCTGCCAGTGCTTCACGCTGCTCTTCGCTAATCTCACGAGTGACAGGCGGCCGGAACTTCACAAGACGTTTCGGCATCGAATAGGTCTTGGATTCCTTGCACCGCTTGGCAGACAGCTCCGCCATAAACTTGTATGTATCGGGGAACTGCTCACAGAGCTTGTCCAGTTTGCGAATGTAAACTGGGTCTGCCGTGTAGATTTCTGCGGTATCTTCCGCTGCGTTGAAGTTGATGATAGTCTCACGTTCGATGTTGGCAAGTGCCATAGTTGTTTTCTCCTTTGCGTTATTTTTGGTTGATTTTCTTTTTTGGGCAAGTTTCCGGCAAATAATCCATACAAGCTCGGCATGAAATGGTCTTTCGACAGATCATTCGTTCTGCTCGTTCTTTCTCTTCTTGTTCGCGTCTTTGACACTCTCGCTTGTACTCTTCTTCGTGCCGTCTGTGTGCATTGGCAATGATGATAGCATGGACAGCAGCCATGTTTGGAACCATAGTCTTTTTCCTCCTGTATTTTGTGTAGCGAAAAATATTTATGGGGTTCAGACGGTAACTTTATCGTCCTGACCCTGCTATCTGTTTTTCTTGCCTATTCCACTGTGACGATTGGAGCGCAGAAGCGATGCTAGGCTATTATTCAACCGCTTCGTATGTTTTCTCGAAAATGTCAGGTTTGCACGGGTAGATTTCGCCATTTACGCCACGAATGATATAATCGCCAGTCCTTGCAATCATAGTCCCTTCAAGCGTTTTAATCTCGCACCACGCAGGGTCATCGTGAAACTTTCCGAAGTCATGCGTGATAATATCATTGCTACTTACTGCATCCCAGAACCAATCTGCTCCAACAAGTCCTCGTGCATTGAGCTTGAATGCTTCGATAACAACTGGTTTCTTGCGGTATTTCATGTTTATTCTCCTCTCATTACATCTACACGCATTCTTTGAACTGCTGAGTCTCCATCTGAAACGTGATGTCCAGTGACCCTACGTTGCCCTCTTTGTTCTTTTCAAGCGCAAAATGATAATGCTGCTCCGGTCGCTTTTTTGTGGTCACGTTCTGTGCCAGCAGAATGATTGCATCTGCGTCCTGCTCGATCTGTCCGCTCTCTCGCAGGTCTGCGGCAGTCGGTGGAATGCCTGTTCTTGCTGTCTCTCGATTGAGCTGTGCAAGTGCCACCACCAGTGTTCCTGTGGACTGTGCGAACTCATGCAGTGCCATGCTAATTTCCGTGACGGCACTGTATCGGTCTTTCGCTCCGGCTTGATGGACAAGCTGCAAATAGTCGATGAACACTACTTTTGCCTGCATCCTGATGGACTGCGTTCTAATCCATCCTACGCTCTTACCAGCGGCAGAGCGGACGAATAGCGGGTATTTCTTGATAGCTGCCAGTCGGTCAAGTTCGTTAACGCTGACGGTCTTGTTTTTGACCGTGTGCAGCGGTACGCCTAGCTGGTTTGCGATAATACGAGCGTAGAGTGTGTCTGGGTCTGTCTCTAGGCTGAAATACGCCACCTTGCGCCCGTTCTTGGCTATTTCACAGGCAAGTTGCAGGGACAGAGCAGTTTTGCCAGCAGACGGTCTACCTCCGATCACAACGAAGTTGCCCGGCACAAGATGTAAGTTGTTATCTAGCACTCTAAGTCCTGTGCTGATATACTCTGGCTTATTATCCAGCTTGCGGATATAATTGTCTATGCCGTCACACATCTGGATGAAATCGCTTCTTTCGTTGTGCAGGTTGATAGCTTCGCCTAGCTGCTCATAAATGCCTGTTAGGTCTGCGTATCTGGTCGAGCCATCAACGATTTTGAACGCAAGCTCTCTGGCTCTGGACAACGCTGCCTGTTCCTTGACGATTCTTGCCCATCCAAGCATCATGTCATGGGTGACGTTGCGGATGAACTCTGCGCCGAAAGCATCCAAGCATTCACCCATTGCTTTCTTGCAGTTATCGTACCGCCCCATGACTTCTACCGGGTTCCACTTGTCATTGTGTTCCCAATAGCCACGAATGGCAGCGAATGTATCACGCAGTTCAGGGCAAAAATCGTCAATTTTAAGGTCTTGCAGCACATCGGCGTATTCCGAGAACGTGAGGACTGCCCCCAGCAGGATGTATTGGGTCTGATTTTCAATATTCACCGCAGAAAGTCTCCCTCGTCAGGCAATTCAGCCATTGTCTGCTGATAGCCACCGTTCCAGTCCTTCACGTTACGCATCCAGTTTCGTGCAGCAGCTTTCCAGTCCTTCATGGGCGACTTGCCGACCTTCCATCCATTTGCCGTGAAGTGGTCAGCAAACCGCTCTGCTTCCAGCTCCGTGTAGCCTTTTTCAGCAAAATAAGCTTTGGCTTGTTCGATAGTCGGAGCCTTGAAGCGTTTGACTTCGTTGGTATTTTTCTTTTCACATTTTTCTTTTTTATCAGATTCAGATACAGAATCAGATACAGATAAGCTACCATTCGTATCAGTTGGTATGTTTGGTATACCATTTATACCATTCGTATCCTGTGATACCATTGGTATGCTTTCGTATTTTTTATCGCTCCAACGCTTGTTTATATTTTTCTTGTTTGCTTCTCGTCTACGCTTATCGCGTTCTTCCATTTTTTGCGCGTTCATATCATCGAACGCCTTAACGACTTTCCAGAGCATTCGCATAGCACGGTCGTTGCCGTATGTTGGCTCAAGTCCGGTCTCAACGTACTGTGCGTAGTTGCGGATGAATGCTCCAAATTCCTCGTCTGTCAATTCGTCCATCGCATGAACGTGTTCCAACGGAAGAATCATTGATGTTCTAGGCTTGTGTTCCTGCTCCATACTTAATCCTCTTTGTAGCGTTTGTTCCATGCTTCGATAAGGTCTTTTTTAATCTTTTCTTTCTTGGTTACGGAATAACCAAAGCTGTATGGCTTGCTCTCCATGAATACCCGACACTTGCATCCATTCCTGTCGTTTCTCCCTGCTATAAACATCCATCTTGCCAAACAGTCACTTGTTTCGGCAATAGCAACTTCTCCGCCGCAGAACGGGCATCTTTTGAGTTCTTCCATTTTTTACCCTTTCTTCAAGCCAAGACGGACTTCCTTGTCCGCACAAATTTTCAGAAAATCATCTTTGGATTTCTCCTTGATTTCATCCTGAATCATGCCGAGCGCAAGCTCATGTGTAAATACAGGTCTGCCTAGCAGGTTTTCAATGTACCTGCGAACTTCGTTGAAGTCACACATCAAATATCCAGTGTAAGCGGACACCACAATTTTTTCGTCAAGCGTCATTTCTTAAATCCCTCTCTTGTTCTCGTGATTCGCTTATGTGCCTTGATAGGCCTTGTGCCTTTGCCGTACACTGGGCGGATATGCTTCGCCTTAATGTATCCACAAGGCGGCTTCGGCCCAAAGTCGAAAAGGCTCAAGTCCATAACGATGATGCCAAACTTCTTGTTCGTCATGTTTAGCCCTCCTATACCATCGGAAACGCCATCCAATGCGTCACCGTCACATTTTTCGGCAGTCTCTCGCCTATCTCATCCCAGAACTGACCGTTTGCGTAACAGCCAAGAAAGTACGCTGTCGGCGAGATTCCTTGCAACATTTTTCCATCTTTATCACGCCACGTTGTCTTAGTTGCAAGCAACAAAGGTTCCGTTCGTTCTTTCGGCACTTCGCTTGCCGGGTGCCACATCGTGTTATTCATTCAATCACCATCCCACACGCCGTCTGGCCGCATTTTTGCAAATTCAAGCAGCCAATACAGCGCACGCTTTGCATTGCCTTCTGTCGCGTGCAAATAGTCGTCATCGTCCGTATCATCACCCAAAGCGGCAATAGCCTTTTCCAGCATCGGGATGCTTTCAGCTCCCGTCTTGCCGTAGATAGAACGAATTCCTTTTTTCCCGAGCACATCATTACGCCGATAGAACTTTCTATAATTCCATGTGACGTAGCACATCAGTTTTTCTGTTCCACCCACAATTCTCACGCCGCCTGCAATAAAATGTACGCTATCCGCTTTAAGCGTTTCATGCGTTACAGGGTCGCAAAGTGAAATATCATAGCTCATTCTCTTTTTTCTCCCATTCCTTGCATCCACGTTCATCCCACACGAAGTCTGCAACGTGTTCCGACTGGTCGTTTACACACACGCCCTCTGGCTCTGCGTACTATTTACAAGAGCCGCAGGATGGCTCAGATTTGTTCTTGCAGGATTCTGCTGTGCATCGGATAGCCTTACCAGCGGAGAACTGCTTGATGCCCATGCAAGAGCAATGTTCGGTGGTGCAGTAAATCATTCTTGCTTCCTCCAACCGATAAACTCACACAGACCGATGGTCTGCGCGTCGCATCTGTGCGTGCATTTGACTGTTGGCAGGCTAAAACCCGTTAAATTGTTGCAAATAGTCTCAAGGCCAAAAAGTTCATCAAACGCATTGTCAGGAATTTTTGCATCTTTTGCATTGTAGATAATCGCTCCACACTGCTTACAACGCCATACAGAACATCTTGTCATCTTCTTTGTCCTCTCTTTCCCCTGTTGAACCGCCCGATCACTCGCTTATACTCTGCATAGCACTCCGGGCACAGGTCGCCTGTGTCCCTGCGCCATGCCTAGTCCTTGAAGTATTCGTTAGGGTTCATTGTTTTGGCTTCCTGTATCGTTCCGCAGCGTTCGCATACTCGCTTGTGGTAGATTCCTCTGTCAGTCTGCATTACTTTTACCTCTCATTGACCCATAATGGCCATAATCTGAATGATAAGGCTACATACAGCTACAACCAGCGAAGGCAAGCACAACCCGAGAGCATAATTTGAATCGTAAAACACAGGTTCTCTTTTGCATATTCTGTAAATAGGGTAGCCAATCAGCCACCCGATGAAGAACAGGGTCGATGTAAACACAATGCCAACAATAATTATTAAAACAGCCATGTTACATTACGTCCTTAAACAGGATTTCTTTGTCTGCTTTCCAGTCTTTGATTTTGCACGGAATGCCCGTTCCGGGTACGGTCTTTTTCAGACCGTCCATCTGCCAGACGTTCCATGAGATGATAGCAGCCATGTTGCGAACTTTCCCAGCGTCAGGCTCTATGCCGAACAGCCACTTAAAGTTCTCTCGCCATGTCAGGAGCATATTTGCTCTTGCAAGCAACAGACTGTCACCTTGCCACTCATAGCCGTATGTAGTCGTCGCTGCGTCCTCTGCCACATCGTGCCATGTCCAGACATTCCAATCAAACCAGTTGTTTACACATTTCAGTTTGCGGTCAAATAGTCCTTTCCGTTTTGGTACTGGAATCTTTTTGCCTGTTACCGTGTCGTATCGGTTCACAAGGAACGGTGCTTCTCCGCAGGTGATTTCAAGGACTGTTGAATGGATGTACTTAATAGGCTCTTTCTTCATATCGGGCATCGCACCGTTTTCTTCGCCTATGTCTATCATATTTTCGCAAACCCAAGAAGGAGTGAAAACCTCTGCTTTTGCTTTGGTTCTTTGCTTCTGCTCATCCAGACGCTTGAGAACTCGTGGCACTGGCGGGCACTTCTTGATTTGTTCTAACGTGATTTCATCCGCAAAGCCTGCGCCTAGTTCAGGCGGTGGCTCTGTCGCCCATATGATGTTTTTGCCGGTAGTACGGTCTTTAAGCAAGATAAACAGCACCGCTGAAAGAATCGGGTCGGAGAAGTCAACCAACCGTTGTTTCATTTTTTGTCACCTCTCTGTACTCCACGTCAATCCCTTTCGGCAAAGCCGTCTGGTACTTCTGAGCCAACTGTTCTGCGCTCTGGGCATCGCCCAACGGCTGTTCAGGCGGTGCAACGGTGACTTCCACGTTGTCACGCATACCAAAATAGTTCTTGGCTCGGAAAATCCACTCTGCCGGGTTCTCCTGACCGTACATACCGTTGTATGCCCACATGGATTGCATTTGCAGAATCAGCTTCAAGATGTACTTCTGCTGCAAGCTATCATCACGGCGTTTGCCCGCCATAATCTGCTTCAGGCTCACCCATTCGATGCCAAGCACCAGTGCAATCCATTCAACCACAGGGGAGATTCTGGCTTCGATGCAAGCGTCAAAGAAAAAGTCAAGACGTTGCTGCACTTCAATCGGGTTGTTCATGTCCACGCTTGGAAGGTCGCCAAAATACTTGGCTGCAATCATGCCGATGACCTTCTTGTCCTCTTCGTCACCGATTCTCGACTGCAAATCGCCTGTATTCAGCATCTTAGACCTCGTGATCGCTAACTCCTGCTGTTCTTTCACCTTTTTACTCACCTGTGAGCGGATAGATTTCCGCTTGTTAAGCATTTGTTGCTTTTTCTTCTCTCGCTCTTTCTCACGCTTCGCAGCGGCTTCTTCTTTCGCCTTTTGCGCCCGCTTCTCACGCTTTTTCTTTTCAGCTTCGGTCAGCGGCGGTCTGCCACGACCACGCTTCGGGGGTGTTGCCATGTATCAGACCTCCTTTGGCAGTTCAGGGAGTAGCATCCAATGTGTAACGCCCCATGTTTTTGGTGATAAATAAGAGCGGCGTTTCCAAATGTTCGTTTCTGCATCGTAAAACGCCCTATCAGTAAATCTAACAGAAAGTCCTTGAACGACAACTAAATATGCGCCAGACTTTTCTGGTGTTCTGCTATCAACCGCAATCCATTCTTGCATTTTTACTCCTTACCCGGAGCACAGGGTAGCGGTGTCCAGTGCGTAATTTCTACGTTATACGGTCTATCGTCCAACGCAAATCCGGCATCATCTACCCATCCAAGCACCTGTGAATCCTTGCCGCCAGAGTATGTGACCATGAGCGGTTTCTTGTACCGATGCTCGGATAGCCTTGCAGCGTCTTGTAAACGTGCAATGGCAAGCTGTTCCTTATCCATTAGCTCCACCTTTCTCTCAGCTCTTTTTCAACCTGCTCCGACTTTGCGGTGATGTAATCTGCAAACTCGTCAGGGGGCATGTCCTCTTCTTTGAATTTGCCGACCATCTCCCAGTACCTGTCTCCGATGCGGATGATTTTCTGCACCTGTTCATCGGTCAGGTCTGCATCGCACCGAAGGTTCTGAATCAGTGCGCCCCATGTGGCAGCGATGCCATCCAGAGCCATGCGGAAGCCGTACAACTGATTCTGCCGTGCGATTTTGCGGAGGTTGGTTGACATCGCCTGTTTGCCAGACGAGGGACGGTTTCTGCGCTTATTCATCTGACTGCTCCTTGTCTTGAAGGCGATGGAGCCAACGGTAGTATTTTTCGCTTGCAATAATTCCAATTCGCTCATACGCTTTTCTGTCATCCGAAAAATCAAGAGCGGCCATGCACACCATAACGTCTGCGTATTCCTCTTCAAACGCCTTTCGGCATTCCTCTACGCTCTTCGGTGTCGGATTCGTTCCGTCCATCGCACGGCGCAGCTTCAACGCAGCCTGTGCCAGTTCGGATGCTTCTTCTGCCAACTGCGCCAAGATTTCCGTCTTAGGCAGGATGTCTGAAACCTTCTTGCTCACTTCTGTTCTCCTTTCAGCCAGTCGTTGAGTGCAGCCATGCAAGAGGGGCAAAGGTCATAGTCGTTGTTGCGCCAGTCTACAGTCCCGCAGTTGCTCATGTGGATTGTTTGTATATGGTTGCTAACAGAATTTGGATTGATATAAGGTTTTTGCATTCTTTCCTCAACCTCATCCCATTCTTCCTCTGCATCCTCAACCATTCTCTCTGCACCGTCGTTTTCTTTGAAAATTTCGCCGCAACGGTCACATTTGAAAACTCTGCTCATTCTCTTTCTCCAATCTCTTTAGCAGCTCATCAACGTCATACCGCCAATGGACACGCAACCTTTTTGCTTTTACCTCTATCCCCTCTTGTTCTGCCCACTGCCAAGGGATGCTCTTGCGGCTCTCGTTATAACGGAACGATAGAACCTTGCTGGCAGGGATTGCAAAGGTTCGGTTGACCGCCCTGTAATTGACTATCACATGGGCGGTCTGACCGCTGTACCCCATTGCATCCACCATGTCAGTGATATGCTTTTCTTTGCGGTATTTGCACTTTGTCTTGTCGTACTTGCCGAACACCTTTTCAAGAGGGATAGAGGGCGTTTCGATGGTTTTCAGCTCAAACAGGTGGTTCATCGGGTATCGGTACACAAGGAAGTCACAGATGTTGTCGATGGAAAAGGACAGGTTCTCGTTGCCGCCGTAGTAGGTAGCGGCGCTATCCTTCAGGCGGTAGCACCACGCATCGGATGGGACGGATGCCTTGAAGTCTGCTTCAAACTGCTTGCCGGTGCTCATTCGTTACCCTCGATTTCTTTGGCTTCTCTGATACGCAGTCGGAGAAGTTCGCTATTTGCATATCGCAGTTGCCAGCTACCAAACCAGCCTTTGTGAACAAGTTTTCCAGCGCAGTAAACAAACTCCTGCTTCATCAATTTATCAAGCGAAATGATGTAACTGCCCGGCTTATACTTTCTTTTATTCATCCTCGTTCACCTCTAAATTCACTTCCGAGAAACCGTTTCTTGCCACGTTCCTGGTGCTTATCCTCGTAGTCACGGTGGTACACGCTCTGACTGTGGTTCAGCTCATACACGAATGCTTTGCGTTCCTCGAAGTCTTTCTTCTCTGCCTTGTATTTCTCACAAGTGTCGTGGCAGGCTTGGTGGCGTGATGTGCAGTTGAGACAACAAGTAATCATTCTTCGCCAAATCTCCTTTTTGTTACAGCCATCGGGAACTCTTCGATTTCCGATGCCCACCGTGCGGTTCCCTCGCCGTATGCTCTTTGCCAGACCAGAGGGAAACCGCCCAGACCATCGAATAGACTACCCAGCGTAGGCTTTTCTTTCAGGTAAGGGCGCATTCTCTGCACCAGCCAAAACCACTGCGGCAGAGCTATGGAGTTGCCCAGAGCCTTATACCGTGGGCTGTCAGCGTATTTGTGCTTCTTTCCTTTGCTATCCGTCTTGGAGCGTCGATAGCGTCCCGACTTTTTCTGTTTGCACAAGTGCGCCCTTTCCTCCTCCGGCACAGCCAGAGCGGATTTTTAAGAGAGTACGCAGCTGCTTCTCTGCTTTCTCTCTTATCCGTTCCTTCCTCTCGTTCAGAGCAGTCAGCTTATCTCGTCTTATCCGTTTCTGTTCTTCTGCAATCAGCATCTCCATCGCCTTTGCGGCCGCGCCCGGCTCCCACCATTCGATCATTTCCAGCATGGCGGTTTGCAGCAAGTCCGGCAGTTTCTTTCCACGTCGGGATGCACGGATCAGGATGCCTTGACAGGCTCGTGCGCTCAAATAATATTTCTCCGGCGCGTTGACCTCCAAAATCCACGACAAGAGCGATTCTCTTTCGGCGTTGGGGGACTCCCCAATATTGAGCGTCAAGCTGTCGCCAAGCCAAGCTCCATCCGTTTCCGGCGATTGCTCCGGCTTTGCTCCATCTGCCCCCCATCGGAGGTCTAGGAATTGAAGCGTCTGGTTGTTCCACGCGGGCAAGCTCTTCCAGCACGACACGGAAGTCCTCTCCGCCGTTGGAACTGAACGCTCCTGGTACATTTTCCCAAATAGCGAAAGTTGGGTACATTCCATTTGTCGCTTTCCTCATTTCCTTGATGATTCGCACGGCTTCAACAAAAAGCCCCGACCGTCCCCCGGCAAGTCCGGCTCTGCGTCCTGCAATGGACAAGTCCTGACACGGGCTTCCGAACGTGATGCAGTCTACGGGCTCTATCTGTTCGCCGTGAATCTTTGTGATGTCGCCCAAGTGTTTCATCTTTTCAAACGCCCGTCCAGCCAGATAGCGCAGCTTTTATATAAGGTAGGTGGTTCGCCTTTTGTTCCGGTAGCGTAACCGTTAGTCAAAAGGGAGATCAGAATTGTCATCAATCACAGAGAAGTCGTCCGTGCCGCCCTGAGAGTAGTTCTGCTGTGCATCCTGCGCCCGATCGGCGGGCTTGCTGTCAGACTTGCCACCGCAGAAGTCAACCTTGTTCGCCATGATTTCCGTTGCGGTGCGGTTGTTCCCCTGCTTGTCGATATATTCCCGGGTCTGGATGCTACCAGTCACCAGAATCAGGCTACCCTTCTGAAACCACTTGGAAACGAACAACGCCGTATTGCCAAATGCGGTGCAGTTAAAAAAGTCGGTTTCCTTCTGACCGCCACTCTGACGGTCACAAGCAATGCTGAACGTGCAAACATCCTTGCCGGACTTCGTGACCTTAGCTTCGGGCGTGTGAACCAGACGCCCCTGAATTGCAATAGAGTTAAGCATTGTTTAGCCCTCCTTCGGCTGTTTCTGAGCGCATTCCCAACACAGGACGCGCCCAAATCGTTTCTTCGTGCTTCTTGCAGTTTCCAGCGGAGTGACGGTGCGGTTGTTGTACTGAATAGGCTGCAACTGCTTTCCGCAGCAAGCGCATGGGGGGATGGTTTCCGCTTCCGCTTGCTTTTGCGCAGGCTTGCTTGCCCTGCTTGCGGTCTGCTTCTGGTACTCATCCGTGTCAGCGTCTTTTGTATCGTCAATGCAAAACAGACCGTTCAGAGCGTACTTTCTAGCGTAGCTGCTTGCAGTGCCGGTAATCTGTGAATCGTCCATGCCCTTCTTAAATTCAGGCTCACGAGCGTATGCAGTCACCGTGTAGGTGGCACCATCCTGCGATTCAACCGTTGCAGTGGCTTCGATATAATGCCAGCTATCAACGATAACAGGCTTGTCGGAAAGCCGCAGCACAAGGCTATGCGCTTTCAAGATTGGCTTGACCGCTTCGAGAATGTCCTCGCACGAGCGGTACTTGTATCCACCGAATTTGTTCATCTGCCCCTTCGGGGCTTTCAGCTCTGACTGAACAGCCATCAGAGCTTCATGGATTTTGCTGTTGTCCATACGTTTCCTTTCTTAGGCTTCATTAGGCTTCATTGTTCTTACTTTGGCTTAACTTGGCTGTACAAAATCAGCCAGCCATCAGTTCTACCAACTGCGCACGGAGTTCTTTCAACTCTGCTTCCCTGTCCTCGATTTCAGACTGCAAGTCCTCAATCTCAGTCAGTCGGTCAGCTTCTTTGGCTTCTGTCATCTGCTCGTTGGTCATAAAGTACACGCCGTCCTCTGGCTCGTTTATTCCTCCGAATCTGTCAAGGTTAATCATCTTTTGGTCTCCCTCTCTTACGTTCCTCTTTGATTTGCAATGCACTGTGCCACTGGTCTTTGTCGATTTCGATGGTAGACCACCGGTAGTTACATACAAGACACTTCTTGCGTCGAGTGATGCTGTCGTGTTCAGGCCGGCTGTCAACTGTTGTGATGTTGTCGCTACCGCACATCGGGCATTTCATCGTGCATCCCTCCACTCGTTGGTGTGGTGAGGAATGCGTTTTACTTTGCGATTTCCCTGTTCAATACGTTCATTTTCAGAGCTGACCCCAATGGCACACAAGACGAGTGCTGCGGCGAGGAAGCTACACGAAAGGAAAACGTACCCAAACATTGCTACTACGCTTTGGCTTTTCTGGATTGCATCGCCACATCCTACCGAAAAGATTGCTAACGCGATTCCAAGCGTGCAAAGGACATTAGCTTTCAGGCTTTTCACTCTTATTACCTCCAAAACTCAGTATCCATGCCGTAGCCATTGCCACAGATACCGTGATGATTCCACGGGCAGCTGATGCGCCTACCAGAATACCGATGTGATGCACCATCCAGAAGTTCAGCAGAAATACCGCCAAAACCACCGCCAGTGCTATGCCCCACATCAGGGCAACTTCAATCAGTGCTTTCACTTTATCTCCTTTCGTTTTTGCCATTGCAAATCACGGCTATACCATGCTTTGCCGTTGCTTTTCGGTGAATCGCCTTGCCTTTGCTTTTCTGCTCCTAGCTACTCAATGCCTTAGCCTATCGTTTCTATTCTTTGCCTTTGCTTATCAAAGCTACGCCTTGCATCCATAGCCTTTGCAAGTCTCGTCAAATCAGCGCATCGCCGTTGCCTCTCAAGTCTCTTCGTCTCTAAGCGTTGCATTAGCATTTCTGAGCCAATCGTCACTATGCCGTTGCCGTTCCACGCCGAGTGCAGCACAGCCCCGCCCTGCCATAGCGGTTAATTAAGGATTTCATAAGCAAAGCGCCCTTTAGAACTGTTGCGCCACTGGCCGATGCCACGCAGAGCACCGTAGTCCAGCCACTCACGCACGACCTTCTCGTGAGAATCGTCCAGAAGCATGACCTCGAACTCGCAGGTCGAGCCAGCGGGAATCTGCTCGCTGTTGGCAAGGCTTACACGTTCGCCCTGCGCGGTCTGTGCGCGAAGCGGACGCTGGCACTCGGTAATCTTACCGTTCACATGAATGGGGATCATGCGGGGCTGAACAAAAATCAGACCATCAATGACCTTCTTGTAGCCCGTCAGCTTTCCGCTTTCGTTCACGGCTTTCTTCTTACCGGTTTCAGTCTTGCCGCCGATACGACCCAGCATACCGCAAGAATCCTTGAAGAAGCCCTTGATCTGGTAGTCATACAGGATGGGTTCGCCGTTCTCGTTGCGAGGGAACACGGTCATGCCCTTATCTGCCACAGCATCAGCGCCCAAAGCGGCCACTTCGTCCTCGATAGTATTTGCATCAGGTGACTTGCTGGCGATGAACTCTCGCGCGATATTCTGGTTGCTAGGCCATGTGCCGAGAACCGCTTCGGTGAATGTGATTCTGACTTTGATTTTTTTCATTTTTGCTTACTCTTTCTTTCTCGATATGTTCCAGTCTTAAAGATTCACGCTTTTGCCAGCGCTTCTTCCACGGACTGCTTTTGTTGAAGTTGCTTATTGCTTTCTTCATCGTTCTCCATCCTTCGCTTACGTTGGATGCGTTCCAGCCGTTCCTTCTCCCGGCTGTGCCAGCGGATTTCACGCTGGCCGTAGTATTTACCGTTCATCAGGAGGGTCTACCTTTTCCTGTGCAAGTAAAGTACTGTAATGGCCGTAGCTCATGCCGTATCGTTTTGCGGCATCGTTCATCTGTCGCACGGTATACTTTGGAGGCTCGTGCTTTTGAGGTCTCGCACGTTCTGGCTCCTGCACATCCCAAGTAATTTTGAACTCACCAGATGCTTTTAGCTCATTCAGCTCTTTTTGCTTTTTGGCTTTGTACTTTTTGGTCAAAGCCTTGTTTGCATCTGCTGCACATTCAGGGTGATACTTCTGAGACCAGACCTTCCGAACCATTGGCTTCTTGCACCAAGCGCATAAAGCCGGTTCCGGCTTAGCCTTGATTCCTTTCTTTATAAGAGCCTGCCGTTCTCTGCGAACAATGATTTTACATTCTTCACAGTATTTCTTGCACGGATTTACAAGGCCAAGAAAGACACCGCAGCGCTCACAGTATTTAATTTCCATCCACTTCACTTGCCTTTCTTAAGGCTCTTTCATTGTGTTCAGAAAAACACTGGTCAAGAAACTGGATAAACTTTGCGATTTTCTTTGCATCTTCCGGCGTACAACCATTTTCTACAAAACGTCTTGTCGCCTGTTCACGCTTGAAATCCGAGTAGGTCTTGGCCGCAGCGTCAATGGCAAACTTGGCTTCTTCTGGGTATTCAAGGTCTACCTTCAAGGTGATAATCTTCTCCATGTTCAGTCCTCCCATCCTCCGAAATCTTGCTGTTCTGCAACAGCCCTGATCTCGATTCTCGGCGTGATGCCAAGCTTCTTGAGTTGCTCATGGATGAGCTTTTCACCCTCGACCGTCCAGACCGTTGTATTTGGAATGTAAGTCTTGCCGTTAGAGCGCTGAATGGCCTTGCCCTTGCGGTTCTTGGTGTAGCCCTTACCCTGATAGGGTTTGTACAGCACCCACTGACCATCGCTGTCTTTGTACTGGACTCGCTGGCTGTAAAGCAGCTTGTTCAGCTTTTCAGCAGTCAAACCGTAGTCCTTTGCGATGCTGGTGGCTGTCCGGCAGTTGTCTGCAATACACACGGCCCTGGCAAACTCTGCATCCGGTGTCAGCTCTGCAATCCGTTTGTCCTTCTCTTCCAGCTCTTCGTGCGCTGCGATCAGCGCAGTTGCAAGGAGCTGTGAGCGGGTAAGCTGCGGCTGGTCAGCCAGCTTCTTCTCCATCTCGTTGAACGCTGCAATGTACTTCAGCTTCCACTCAAGAGCAGCCTTTCCGGTGAAACCCATCGCCAGCAGTGTAAAGCCGTCACGGTTCATCAGATACATGGGGTAGCTCTGGCCGTTCTGCTCGTGGGTGTACTCGGTCTTGAAGAACATGGGGGTGTCCCCATTTTTGGGGAGACCCCTCACAATGTCTTCGATGTCACGCATCACATGGTCATGACGCTTCTCGAAGCTCTCTGCAATCTGACGGCTGGAAACCACAGGCTCGCCATTCTGCATAGATAAGATAATGTCGTTCATTTTTAACCCTTTCTTATGATTTACTGCTTATCTCTTACAAGAAGAGCGTCCACCGACACGCGGAAGTAATCAGCGACTTTCACAAGCTGTCGAATGCTCGGCCCATTTGCGGAGCGTTCCCACTTGCCCAGTGCGCCGTTGCTTAAACCAGCGGCTAATTCCAAGTCAGTACGAGACAGACCATGTAACTTGCGAAACTCGTCGATTTTAGAAAGATTCACTAGCCATTCTCCTTTCTGGGCTTGCATTTTACTAGAAAATATGCTACTATGTAGTTGCGAGGTACAAAGTGAACATTTTCCAGCGACTTCCCGATAAATTTGTCAGGGGTCTTGGTTTTTGTTTGCCCTGTGCTTCATATTATACTAGCCAAGTGACTATTTTTCAATAGCCAATCTTCAATTCTGTGAACATTTGGCTATTTGCACAAAAAGAGAGGTCTTTTTCTATGCGCAATGTGGAGCGAGCTAAGAAAATCGCTGCCGATAAAGGTGTGAATATATCCTTTGTGTGCAGAGAAATCGGAAAAAGCAGAGGTTATATCTCTCAAATGCTGACTACCGACAGAGATTTTCCAGATGAAATGCTTTTGCCAGTAGCCAACGCACTAGGTGTTACGGTTGAGGAACTCACTGGCAACCAAAAAGAAAACCCGCCCCAGCAGCCGCAAAGCGAAGTCGATGCAGCAGTGGAGCGGATTAGAAAAAAGCTTGAATCTATGCCGAAGGAACAGCGTGAAGCGCTGATGAACTTAATCGAGAAGATGTGACGTTCATGCCCGGTAAAATAAAAACCCCTGTGCCGGGCTGGTGTAGCTCTGCGCAAGGGGTTTTCTGTTACTTTAGGTTTAGCGCTTGTTCTGCTACTGGAATCTTTTCTGGGTGTTCCAGCAACCATGTGATAAACTGGTCAATCTTGGCTCTTTCCTGCTCGCTCATTGTGGCATATCCTCCCGATCAGTAAGTGCGGATGTTTGTTTGAACCCATTTTACATCATTTTATTGTAAGTTCAAGGCGTTTTTAACAACTAGTTAGAAAATAGTGTAAAAATGCTAAATTTTCTGTGCATCCACAACTTCCGTCTGGAAACCCATGAGCGTTTAAGTCAAAAGGGACAGTGCCTATCCATCTTTCCTCCAATCACAGCTCTACGAGCTGTCCGTCAATGCGTTCGATGCTATCTGCCGGGTCACGCCCATCGTCTAAGGCGGCTGCGGCGCGTTCTAGGATGCCTTTTGCTTCGAGGTAAGCATCTTTATCAGCTTCGTACCCCGAAAGGCTCAGGACAAGCTCCAGCGTCCGTCTGCGGGCGTATGGGATAATCAGAGTATCTACAGTTCGGTTCATTAGCTTTCCTCCCACGGTTCAGGTGTGTGTGGCTTCCCATCGGGAACGCTGGCAGGCATTCCGTCGATGATTAGCATACGTTCATGGTTCCAGATTACAGTTTCTTTCATTTTGCATTTCCTTTCTCTTTGGAAATTTTTGACAATACAGTTATACCACATCTCGCTGTTTCAATGAAACAGCGAATTTTTTCAATTATTGTTTCACATTTTGAACAATATATCAGTTAAATTTCTTTGATTTTATATCATTTTGTCGAAAGAGGGGTATTTATGGATGATTATAGGATACGAGTGGCAAAAGCGTTAGAGATGGCAAGAGCAGAATCCGGACTTAGCCAACAGAAGCTTGCAGACAAAATGGGTATAGGCCGAACATCCATTTTTCGTTACGAGCAAGGGACAATGACCCCAGATGCTCCTACTATCATAAAGTGGTTCGTGTGCTGCGGTGTTGCGGCCAAACCGTACATAGACACCTGTTTGCATCCCGGATTATTGGAAAGTCTGGCTGGCGATGCCAGCACCGAGAGAAAGAGAGATACGCTGATAGAGCATATCAAAGAAGCCCATCCGCAAGAAATCGACCTGCTGTGCTATCTGATCTACGGCAATCACGGCTCAGATTACCTTGCCGTTCTGTGCGAAATGGTAGCCAACCTTCACACGACTTTGCGTGATCGTGTGTCCGTCTGCCGCACCGTCACAGGACATTATGAGATGGCACAGGCCACCAAAACCGACCCAGACCCAGACGGAACACAGCCTAATATGCAGATTTTATATCAGGCACAGGACTGTGGGGAAGCTTCGGCCATGAAGCGAAACGATTCTTATACCATCAACGAAGAAAACATTTTGCGCTGATTGTCGAATTATCGAAGTTTTTACGGTATACAGGGGGACGTGTTCCACTTTTTGTACACAATAGACCTGTTATAAATATAGTTTTGGGTTGTCATTTTGTCCCCCATAGAGTCGTAAATGGTGGATTTTTGCGGATGTAATTAACGAACTCGCGTGAAATTTTCGTTCGTCAAAGCGTGACTTGTCAATTCGTCCCCTATTGATGTAATTGCGCTCCATTTTCTGTACACGATAGAACCGTCAGGTAGATTATAGGGCTTGATGGACGTTTTTTTATTCAGCAAAAGAAGTTGTCGTTTTCCACAATCTGCCCGTTGAAGAGAAGAAATTGTTGAAAATTTATTGTCGTCACTATTTGATGATGATTATTTATCTCTTGTTTATCTCTTGTTTATATATATAGTAAGAACGTGTACAAAAAGTGGAGCATTGTGTACATAAAGTGGAGGAACGTGTACAAGAAGTGGAGTGTATCGTGTACAAAAAGTGGAGCGTCGTGTACAGAATGTGGAAGTCGATTGTTGAAAAATAATTGTGTACAGAATCATTGACGTGTACACGATGCAGTGGTATAATAGGGTAGAAGAAATGAGGTGATGCAATGCCAGAATTGACAGGAAACAATCTTGTCGAAAAGAGCAAGGCATTGGTTTGGGCGAAGTTTACGGACTACACAGCAGGCGAGCTTCGGCTGCTTGAGGTCTATCTGAGCCGTATCAATCCGAGAGACCCAGAAAGCTCTAACGTGTCGTTTACGCTGGCTGAATATTGCAAGCTGCTGGATTTGAAGCTCAATTCAAAGAACTTGAAGTCGCAAGTTAAGCACTTTTTGGGCAACGTGGTTTCAGTACCACTGAATGCAGATGGAACGGAATATGTGATGTATCCACTGTTCACAAAGGCAGAGGTTAAGTTCAATCGGGAATCCTTGTCCTATGATGTTTCAATCAACTGCAATCCTGACTTACGGCCTGTGTTTTTCGATATTGCAAGAAGCGGCTACGTCAAATATCGCCTGCGCTATACGATCGGGATGAAGCAGCAAGCGTCTATTCTGATGTACAGCATGATTCGTGATTGGATGAACCACTCATTGTCATCGAACAAGATTGGCTTGAAGCAGTTACGTGACCATATAGGAGCAAACGACCCAAGTTATGACGACTTTCGGGCTTTACGGCGCAGAGTGCTCGAACCAGCAGTAGAGGAAATTAGCAATGTTTCGGATATTGTCGTAGACTTCGAGAAGATTTGCATGGGTCGAAAGGTTGTAGCTGTTGAGTTCCGATTCGCATACAAGTCCAACCAGCCCGCCATAGATGCCGATTTTAGCGAGGTTAAGGATAGCACGGTAAATTCCAAGCCGAGCGAGAAAAAAGAAAGCAGGAAACCCCGCACAAGCGGATATGATGGATACGATTGGTCTGTATGTGATGCGCTGTCGGTTCAAGAGTGTATCGAGGTTGCAAAGGTAGTTGAGGTAAAGATGATGGAAGAGCATCCATCTATCAAGCTACCAAAGCGAAGAGATGCAGTCTACGACATTGTAAAGGCTGCATGTGCAGATATTCTTTCAATCAATCGTGACCCTTGGCCTGACCACCCGAAGCGGTATCTGATCGGCAGCTTGAAGAAAGAAGGTGCGATTGACAAATATCTTCCTGCGTTTTATGAAATCGAAGCAGTGAATGGAGGCAAAACATGAGCGTTGAGATTCCAAAGCCCGAAAGAAAAACGGCAAAGTGGGTATATTGTAGAAAAACAGACGAAGATGGCAATGAATACGGCTATTACGAATGTTCTGGCTGCAAAATGTTTACAGTTCAAAACGGATTTTATAATTGGTGCGCACTTTGCGGCGCATATATGACCAATTCTCGTAAAATTCTTAAAGATATGATGACGAACAAAGATATGCCTGAAGTCAGCCATCGTCAGATGCTTCCCCTTGGCGTTAAAAAGATTGACATAGCAATGAGAAAGCATGCTGCAAAATAATCAGACGCATCAAATAAAAGAAAGAGTGATAAAATGGCAAAAATCATAGCTGTCGCCAACCAGAAGGGTGGCGCAGGCAAGACCACCACAAGTACCTGTCTGGCTGGTGCGTTGCAGTTGCTCGGCAAGAAAGTCCTGCTGGTGGACTGCGATGCTCAGTGCAACGCAACAGACACCTACAGAGCGCAGATAGAGGACGTATGCACCCTGTTTGATGTGATGACCCGGCAAGGAACAGCAGAGGAAGGAATCCAGCACTGTGAAGCTGGTGACATTCTGCCGTCTGATAACGCATTGAAGGGCATTGACGAGCAGCTTGTCCGGGACATGGGTAAGAACTTCCGACTGCGAGAAGCCCTTGAAAGTGTTTCTGCGCAGTATGATTACATTGTGCTGGACACTCCCCCGCAGCTTGGTCTTGCGCTTGTGAACGCACTGATCGCCGCCAACAGCATCATCGTGCCCATCACAGCAGACCGATACGCACTGGCTGGTTTGAGCCAGCTTTCGCAGACCATCGGCGATGTTCGCAGATACTTCAATCCGACTTTGAAGATTGAAGGTTTGCTTCTGAACCAGTATAAGAGCCGTGAGAACCTGTCCAAAGAGGTTGTGGAGCAGCTTCCTATGATTGCACAGAGCATGGGGACAACATTGCTGGACGTAAAGATTAGACCGTCTATGGGCGTTCGTAAGGCGCAGGCAGAGCGGCACAGCCTGTTTAGCGGTGACACGGCAAAGAGTACCAGCGCAGAGGATTTCAAGGCGTTGGCGCAAAAAATTGTAGAGGGGGATAAAAATGAATGATATATACCCGCACCTTGTAGGAATGACGTGCATCGAAGATATAAGACGGGTTTATTTCTTAGATCTTGGTGTTTCATTTAATGAATTGTCGGATGAAGAAAAAGAGCTTGCATATAATTCTCAGCAATACCTCGCTAAAAAATACTGTGAAAAACTGAAAGAAAAGCTTTCCGAGAATCAGTGGGCGCAGTCGAAGCACAAACTTCCAAATGAATCAAACAAATACGTTATTGGATTTAGTGAAGACGAATACGATGTAGAAATCGTAAGATACGAAAGAGGTCTTAAAAAGTGGATAGGCAAAGATGGGAAATTGCACAACATTACACATTGGAAGTCTTTACCGGCTGTACCAGACCTCGAAGATGAAGATTGGGAGGAAGAGGAATGAAATCAACCAGCAAAAAATCCACAGGCTTGCTTGGCGGGTTTGATTTCCAGCCTATTTTTTCGGAACAGACATTAAGCCGAAGTGAGCCAAAGGAAGAAGAAGTAAGCCAAGCAAAGCCGAACGAAGCCGAACAAGCACCGATTAAGCCCAGTGAAGCCACAGACAGCCATGCACAGCCTAATGAAGCACAGTTAAGCAATATTAAGCCGAAGCAAGCCAAAGGCAGCGAAACACAGCCAAACAATGCCGTAATCAGCGAAAGTAAGCCGAAGAAGCTGAAACAGGCGAAGGAAGTTCAACGTCTTATCGAACAAGGCGATGTTCCCAGCGCACTAGCAGAAGCTGGCTTGACAAAGAAAAAAATCCCGATGCCGGAATCGCATCAGGGCGTTGCAAGCGGTGATGGCAAGCGTTCAAAGCGCATTACCATCCTTATGAGCGAGGAAGAGCGCAAGTATATCAACCGTGAAGCACGGCGGCACGGCATGACGATTGGACAGTTTGTGTACGCTCTGGCGGTCGCAGCAGCAGAGGGGAAGATTGAATTGGAGGATTTCTTGGAGGATTGACGATAAAAGCTGAGATTTAAGGGTTGAACAATGAAGATTGTAAATCATCGAGAGTTTGATAAAGAATATTTCGAAGCCAAAAAGAAGCTTTATGGAACGGATATTGAACTTATTCAAGACGGGGACGGAATTGATACCCCAATGAAGGTGAAAATTGCAATTCCGGGAGTGATGATGGATTTTGAGGAAGCAGCAGTGTTTGCAGAAAAACTTTCCAAAGCCGCAAATATCGCAAAAGAATTTAAGTACAACGGATATTTTCTGGATTGGAATGACTGATGTTTACTAAAACTAATCATTTAGGAGGGTTCGTAATGAAATTAAACTATAAATGCTTAGAAGCATCCGACGAATACGGCAGTCCAGTGAACTTTAGTATCCACAAAGAAAAAGAGACAAATCGTGTCGTATTTTTCGTTGACGTTGAATGCCAAGAGGTTCATCTTACAGTAAAACAAGCGAAAGAACTTGCCAAGATGCTTCTGGACGCTACAAAAGAATAATTTGGTAAAGGCAGAGAATTAAGGAGAATATTGTGACTTACGGAGAAATGAACAACTATATCACTCATGTTAGCGACAATGACTTGATTGCGTTGTGTAAGAGTATTTACGAGTTTAAGAGTGGAAATGGAGTGTTGGAGTCAACTTCAGCACTAAAAATTCTTGCAGAAAACTTACAGTTTTCTAATGTGAGAATGTTGGAATGTGTCGTTACGGAAGAAGCACATAAACGATACGGTCAAATTGTTTTACTTCTTATGAAAGACGCTCCGGCGCAGTATTTGAAATGATGAGTTTTAAGGAGAATCATAATGGGTAAGTATGTGAAGCGAGAAGATGTCTTAAAAAAGCTAAAAGATGTATCAAAACTGGCAGACGGAAAATCTGGAAGAGCGGTGATTGCGTTACTTAGATCATCTTTGGAGAACATTCCGTACATTGTGGTTAAAGAAGAAATTAAGCAAAACGATAAAAACTAAGTTCTAAAGTTAAAATAACAGAACCCCTGTGTGGCTACAGCGACCGCACAGGGGTTCTGTTTTACTTATCGGCAATGCAATCCCAGTAGAGATATGCCTTGCCATCTGCGGCATCTGCGTCCTCAAGGAACGCCTTTGCCATGTCAGCGTAGAAGCCCGGAGTGTCAACGGACTGACGCTTTGCGACCTGACAATAATCAGAGTACATCATGTTCATGACAGCCCAGAAATCGTTCGGGTCACAGGTGATATTGCGCTGTTTCGCAACGTCCTGCGTTTGCTCCAGCGTCCAGTGACAGCCCTTTGTGCCGTCAGCGTTTACCATGCTGTCGCACCATTCTTCCGCTTCATCGTGGGTGAGGTGCTGGCGGGGCATCTTGATGGAGCGGCTGTCTGCACCGCCATGCTCATACTGCCCAGACCGATTGTCCCAATCGCCATGCTGAGAAAAGCCGATTTGCGGCATTCTGCGCCCATTCTCTACGTCAGGGTAGCGGGGGATAGGGTAGGGGTCGATGTAGCGGTTCTCCTCCTGCGGATAATAGGGATAGCGGTCGTTGCCACCTTCCAACTTACGCAGACGGCGTTCCAACTCACGTTCCCTGCGGTCACGCTCTTCCTCAAGGCGGTCGCGTTCCGGCTCACGGTCTTTGTCGTGGTCACGGAGCATTATCATGCGGCGAAAATTGTTCTTGCCCATAATCTATACCTCCTCAAGAAATGGACGCGGGCGCGCCGGCGTGGGAACGGCAAAAGCAGCCAAGATACTTGAACGTGCCGGTGCCGGTCGCAGAAGTTGCCACGCGGGTAGCATAGCGGGTGCGAGTGTGGATGCTCTCGGCAGTTGCCTGAGCGCAGTTGCAGTCGGTCAGAGGGTATGCGGTTGTACCTGTGCCGATGGTAATGACCACAGGAGCGTTGATAGTGGTCGTGTCCGGCAAAGCCTGAGCAATGACCAGACAATATTTTTCTCCCGCTGCGTAAGAGCCAGCAGGGATATTGATGGTCAGTGTGTCATTGGCGAACGTGACCGCCTGACTGATGATCAAGTGCGGGCAGAGTTTGCAGCTTGTTTTGCAAGCCATAATGTTTTCCTCCTAAAAAATCAGGGGCAGAGGTGTCTTACCCCTGCCCCGATGGTTCACCCGGTTTTATCGGGGAGTGTTTGGTTAGCAGCAGCCGCAGCAGTTTACGCCCACGTTGGGGTTCGCCACCTGATAAGCGGGAATCGGACGAGGATTGACCCGGTTCAGGATGGTATCGGTCTGCTGAGACATCACGGTGGTCAGAAGCGCATTCTGACGATCCTGAGAAGCCGCGAACTTGAGGCTCTGGTTCTCAGCGGTCAGAGTGGCGATCTTATCCTGCGTGAAGTAGTCCATCATGCTGCGGAAGTTGGCGTTGCAGTTGTCCACGATAGCGCGGGCGTTGTCTGCGATAGCCTGACGGGTAGCGCAGTCCTCCGTTGCGATGGTGTACTTCAGGTCGCCGATCAGCTGTTTGTTCTCGCAGCAGCAAGATGCAAGCTGCGTGGCAAGAGCAGTCTGACCAGCCTGCCGTGCGTTGCCCTCCTGCATGATAGCAAGGCTAATGGCGTTGTCACCGTTGGACACGCTGCGTTCCAGGCCGTTCACGAGCTGTGCGTTCTGGTAGCCAAGCTGACAGATGGCACCGTTCACGCCCGCAAAGCCGTTCGCAATGTTGGCGTTGATGCCATTGATCTGCGCCAGCTGGTCATAGCCCAGAGAGCAGATACCGCTCTGGATGCCCGCCAGAGAACGGGAGGTATCCTGCTGGTAGAAACCCTCAGACAGAGCCGCGCGGGTGTCGTTACCGCCCTGCCCGGTTGCGCCAGTGCCGACCAGATAGGGGATGTAGGCGTTCATGCCGTTGTCGCCGCCGTTCCGGCCATAGCCGTTCGTGCCCCAGCCGAAGATGATAGCAAGGATGATGACAGCCCACAGACCTTCGTTGCCGAAGAATCCGTTGTTGTTATTGCCGCCGTCCTGCCCGGCCAGATAGCCAGTTGCAAAATCGTCCATAACAAAACTCCTTTCAGTTTTGCATATGCTATCCCACCGCCGTATGCGATGGGCGAAGCCAAACAAAAGCGGTTTTTGTCAAGTCCGCAAAACTGAGAAGCGTTTCGCTTAGAGGGATGCGTTATCGGGGCAGCGTCAAATTCAGGACGCTTGCCAGCTGGTTCAGGTCGATGCCGCGCTCTTTGGCGAGGTTCTGCGCCATCGTTCGGAGCTGTGCTTCGTTCTTACCCTGAATCAGGTTCAAGCCCTGCATGATGGGGGCGCTCTGCCCACCCAGCTGCTGGATAAGACCCATCGGATTTTGTCCGGCGCGAGCCAGATTTGCAAGCTGCATGATGGGACTGTGAGTAATCATGTCAAACGGAGAGGACATCGCTTATTCTCCTTTCTTCGCTGCGGCAGTGGGTTTCGAAAAGCTCTTCTGCCATTTTTCCAGTTCATCCAGCCGATGCACAAGGGTGTTATACTCTTCAACAGGCACATACTGCTGTGTCGGTGCAGCGGTATGCTGTGCCTGTTGTGCTTGCATTTGCCGCCATGCTTCCGGGCTGTAAAACTCTAACACGTCAGATTCACAAGTGTTTGGGTTCAGACGTTTGCAGTAGATGACCCCACTACGCAAATCCGGGCAATACGTCCATCTTCCGTACAGATCAGACGGTATCGCCAGAAATTCTTCCCTGCTGGACACAGGTCTGCCAAGCAACCAACCGCCATCTTGTGCCGACTGCTGAACAGGCTGTTGCCCATTCATCGGCTGCGGACGCTGCGGTTGTGCCTGTTGCATCTGCGTGTTGGGCAGGGGAGTGGCAAGCCCAACTGTGCCCATGCCACCGTAAGGATTGACAGGCTGCTGTGGAACGTAGGGCGCTCCGGGTGCCGGATAATAGCTCATAAAACATCCCTCCTTGTGCTCCCAGTGTACCGCATCGGCAGAAAACGAAAGACAACGAACGCCAAACGAAAGACAAAAAAAAGAAAAGCACCCACACGGAAAAATCCGCATGAGCGCTTAACTGTTAAGGGCCTCACATTGGAAGCGAAAATAAAGTATCACATTTTGACTTGCAAGACAAGCGTTTCGGCAAAACTAGTGCGAATAAAACAAAAATCCCCCGCTTTGCCTACAAAGTACCCCGCGTGGCACGCAGGACTTCAATAAAGTGGGGGATTTTTACATATCCAGCATTTTTTCAATGCTTTTCAGCCGGTAGCCTATCGCCGTCCGGCTGTAATGTGTCTGTGCTGCAATGTCCGGCAGCGGGAGCCGCTCAACGTAC
>OHJG01000122.1_pt1 | contig 54058 bp, 38 predicted proteins | sample 1568481 | NCBI WGS metagenome assembly OHJG01 (sample SAMEA3879505, study PRJEB24766) | human gut metagenome | biome: human-associated habitat; feature: feces | place: USA | collected 1985/1987
TCTGGCATCGTTGATGTATGCACACCTGCTTTCCTCATATATGCTGTCGTCCGTACATTAAGAATGTATGCTAATCAACCATATTTCCATTTCTATGAGTAAGCAGCCACGCTGTTACAACAGCAACAGCCGGTACTGTAAGTATAACTCCTATACTTCCGGATACTCCCTGCATAATCTCTATACCTATATTATACGAATTAATAATCTGTCTGAATGGAAGATTATATGCATAGTTGATAACAAGCTCACTTACTGCACTTCCTACAAAAGCAAGTATAAGCGTATTGGACATAGTTCCCATCATATCACGTCCAACATTCATACCGCTTTTAAACAATTCGAGGCAGCCAAGCTGTGGGGCTTTGTCATGTATTTCATACATTGCCGATGATACAGACATCGCAACATCCATGACAGCCCCCAAAGAAGCTATGAGAATTCCTGAAAATAACAGCCCGCCTATCTGGATATTAGTTATCTGCCCTACATAAGAAAGCGTTTCTATGTTTGATACATTATATCCGTCTATATCTGCCACCTTGCCAAACAGCCATGCTGATAAGCCTGCAAGAAGCACACCTGTTACTGTTCCGGCTATTGCACATATTGTTTTTACTGTAAAGCCACTGATAAGATACATAGTAACTATTGTTGTTATAATTGTAATGATCACGGCAGCCCAGAATGGAGAAAATCCTCTGTATATAAGAGGTATGTATATCATAAATATTGACACGAACGTAAACACAAGTCCAACTACTGACTTAACACCATTCTTTCCACCTATTATACATATGAGCAGTAAAAATATTCCTACAAATGCAGCCACTGCCACTATTCTATCCTTTGAGTATACTGAGACATTTTTAGAACTACCCGATACACTCATATGCACTACCACCGAATCTCCCTTTTCACATACTGCTCCGAACAGGTTTCCCTCGGCACTTGTAGCATCTACTACTTCTCCCTTATACTCTCCAGATGTAAGCTGCACCTTTACCCTCTGATATCCGACCCTTATTCCGTCAGGTGACAGATTATCCTCTATCACCTCGATCACTCTGGCATTCTCATATGAATAACCCAGTGTTGTTACTATTGGTTCTTTATCTGTAACCCTCAGCCTGTCTGCCGCAAATATAAATGCCGCAATACATATCACAACAACCACTGCTTTTACAACCACTTGTTTCTTATCTGACATTTACTTTTTCCTTCTTAAAGCATATTAATCCATATATTTTTACTGGTTAAGCTTCTTTTTCTTTCTTTCTACAAGTATAATACCTGCGGCACCTGCCATTGAAAGACCTGCTGCTGTGTACCATACTGCTGCCTTAGCTGTATCCCCAGTCTTAACCGTGCTGCTTGAACCAGACGCATTTGCTGATGAATTTCCTGAACCAGATGCATCCTGACCAGCTTCACCATTATCCTCTGTACCTATTCCATTTCCTGTACCTGCAGTATCCTCTGTTCCGTTTCCTGCTGCATTGTTATTATTTTCTGTGTTGCCTTTGTTATCATTATTCTCTACAGTCGCAAGACCCTTAACTGCATCCTGTAATGATGTTACTGCACTTGCTATATCTGTTGTTGTGCTTTCTGCATTTTCTGTAACAGCCTTTGCTGCTGTTATAGTATCTTCAAGAGTCTTTAAAGAAGCCTCTGTATAATTACCTGCCTTCTTAGCTGTATCATATGCAGCTTCTGCCTTTGCTATTTCTGTATCAAGTGCTGTCTTATCTGCCTGCTTTACAATCGTATATGCAGTCTTAACACCGCCATCTGCTACAAGCTCTTCATTAGATGCTGCATCATAAGTCTTTACTGTAAGAGTTGTATCTGTTATATCAAGAACAGAATACGTAGGTCTCCAGCTCTGGCATCTTGCTGCTATATAATCCTGCTGTGTACCAATAAGCTGATAATACTTACTACCAGTTGCTGAATTAGCCTCAAAATATACAGTACCTTCTGGATCTACAACCTTGCTTGAATCCTCCTTGCCTGACTTGAGGTTATAGCAGTTATTATCATTAATATATGCTGTGAAGTTCTCTTTATCATTTGTTGATGGCATATTTTCTTTTGTATATTTTTTATGGCTGTCAGAACCATCTGATGATATCTGATATGTTCTTGAATATGTATGATCATGTCCCTGAAGAACCGCATCTATATCATATTTATCTATAACAGGAGTAAGCTGTGTTCTAAGAACAATACCATCTGAATCTGAATGGTCATAGCCAGAGCCATAAATATCCTGATGGAACATAAGTATTCTCCACTTCGCAGAAGGATTCTTTTCTGTTGCTTCCTTTATCACATTTTCATGTGTAGCAACATTATAGTTGTTAGTATCAATACTTATAAATAATGTATTGCCATATGTGAAGTAATAATCTGTGCCTGCAGTTGTCTTTGATGCTGTATTAGCATCGCTTGTCTGCTTGTTAGGATAATTAAAATGATTAGAATAGTTAACTGACTTAGAATCATGATTACCGATTGTTGTAGCAACAGGAAGACTTCTAAGTACAGATGGATTAAGAAAACCTGCATATTCTATCTGCTGCTCCAGCTTATCAGCATCGTTGGATACACCAGTCTGGTTAATCTGGTCACCTGCTGACATAATAAAGCTTAAGCCTGGAAACTTTTTAACAGCATTGTTAAGTGTATGATACCAGTTGTATGAATCGTTCATTGCATAGTATTGTTTATTCTGGTTACCAAGCTGGTTTGTAGAAGCACCTATCTGTGGATCACCTACATACATTACTGAGAAGCTGTCTGTTGACTGTGTCTTATAGTCATATGTCTCAGACCATGCTCCATTTACATAATACTGGTACTTGTAAGAAGTATTCTCTGCAAGTCCTGTTACAGTAACCTTACATGGATATAATGTATATGTCTTGTCTCCATCCTTAACAGTCTCAACATCAGCTTCAACTGACTGTTTACCTTCATATGTCTTTATTTCTTTTCCAGAAGCATCCATAAGCTTAATCTTAGGAGTTTCATCCTTAGTTGTTGAATACCATGCTGCATTAAGCTTAGCTGCATCCTCACCTGGAGTTAATGCTATCTGACAGAAGTTAGTTCTTACGCTCTCCCACTTAGTCTTCCATTCTGCCCATTCTGTGCTGTTTGCATATACATTTGATTTAACATTATGAGCATCTGTTTCTTTTCCATCCTCTGTATAACAGGCATCCTTTACTTCCATTTCAACATCTGTTGATTCTGCTGCTGCATTATTCCATGCTGCTCTCTTTGAGCTTCTTGCCCATGTTTCTGTTGTTCCCATAGCCAGACTTGCTACCATCATTGCTGTAAGTGTTGCTGCTGCAACCTTTTTCATTCTTCTCATATCTTCCTCCTGATATTATGTCTTATTGACATTATGCTGGACATCAGACATTTCATATTCAGCCTCTGTTGCTGCTTTCCCAATCTGAAATGCTGGCTCCAACATAAAAATGCAACCTTAGGTTAATTTAATATTTCCCCTGCGATACGTATTTTGCAGAGATAAAATATGTTTCTTAACCAAAGATTGCTTATAATATAAAGAGTATTATTAAAATCTATATGTTTTATTACGTAAAATATCCGTAAAGGATTCTTAATCTCTTGTAATATATTCTCTAATATATTCTCGTTAAACACTCCACAGCTATATATTTCTTTATCTTCTTTTCAGCCACTTTAAGTCCCGATACTCACCCCACTATAAAATGTTTTTAAAATATCCTCATAAGTTGCACCACTCTCTGCCATATTCTGTGCCGTGTATACACTAACCCCGAAACCATCTCCCACTCCTGTTGTTGTTATCTTTACGCCACTATCCATATATTCTATTTTATAATTAGGTGAATTCAGTCCCAGAATCTTTGCAAATGTGCTTCCTGTCATCACCATGTTGCCGACCTGCATCTTAGATACATATCCATCACTGCTTACCGATACAACCTGTACCTGCTTATCAAGCCCCTTTTTATCCAGTGTCAGACCATCGTATGCTTTTTCAAATGCATTAACAAAATCCTTGTTATTAACAGTCTTAACGACAAAATATTCTTTTGCTTCTTTATCCTTAGGACATTCAACTGCCATAAGATATGAATAATCATCTCCTAACATATCCTTGCCAGAAAGCGTAAAACCTGCTGTTACGTATGTATACCTTGCCTCTATATATTGCCCGTTACAGCTTATTGTCATGCCATTTGTCGCTGCTACACAGTCATTTACAAGGTTATAATTATCCAAATAGTCCTTTCCCCACTTTTTCTTCATCTGTCCTGATGTCATATACGACATACCAAGCTGACTACTGTCTATGTTCATCCTTTCACCCATTAAACGGTATATGTCTGTCCTTATCATAATGCTTTCTGCTTTTAGAAGTTCAATCTCATCACCCATATACAATCTGTCGGCAAGAACCATTGAAACAAACTTTTCAACCTCTACAGATTGTGATGCATTTTTATAATTCACTGTTATCGTCCTTCCATCAGCTATCTCTTCACTCACAGCCATATCAACAACACCTGTAAGCTTCAGCGTAATAACCGATGGCACCAGCAAATAAATGGCGATAAATATCATTATCTCCATACATTTCCTGACTATACTGCGGCCTTTCCTGCTTTCTTCCTTGATTAATGAATAATTATCTTCTCCCCTCCTGCTTTTATAATAATTATAATCCTTGTAATCATAATTTCCTGCCTCGCAGCTGCTTATGACATACCCTTGTGTATCGTTCCTTCTTCTTGCCTTCTTATATTCTATATACTGCTTGTCTGTCGCCGCTTCATCTATTCTTTCCCCGATTAAACCCACTCCTCTGATTATAATACGGGGTAAAAAAAATCTATCCAGTCTCATACACTTTATCTAGCCTCCTAGATAAAATGTATGAATACCGGATAGATATTATTCTATATTTTGCAACCTTTACTTTAACTTAACTGGTGTCTTAGTAAGCTTCCAGATTTCTGTTGCATACTCTTCAATAGTTCTGTCTGATGAGAACTTACCTGCCTTAAACGAGTTAATCATAACTGTCTTAGCCCAGCCAGTCTCATCCCTGTATCTCTTATCAATCTTAGCCTGTGCTTCTGCATAAGAACGGAAGTCCTTAAGAATGAAGTAAGTATCTGCTCTTCTTCCCTCCTGTGAGTTAAGAAGTGAGTTGTAGATATCCCTGAACATCTCTGGATCTTCCTTAGAATACTTACCATTGATAAGTTCCATAAGAACCTCTCTTATATTCTGGTCGTTGTTGAAGATTTCCATAGGATCATAGCCACCCTCATTCTCATAACGGATAACTTCATCAGAACGAAGACCGAATATTACGGCATTCTCCTCTCCAACCTCCTGTACTATCTCAACATTAGCGCCATCCATAGTACCAAGTGTTATTGCACCATTAAGCATAAACTTCATGTTACCTGTACCTGAAGCCTCCTTAGATGCTGTAGATATCTGCTCAGATACATCTGCTGCTGCAAATATAATCTCAGCGTTAGATACTCTGTAATTCTCGATAAATACTACTTTAATCTTTCCATTAATAGATTCATCATTGTTAATCACATCTGCAACATTATTGATAAGCTTTATAGTCTGCTTTGCAATCTTATAACCAGCGGCAGCCTTTGCACCAAAGATAAATGTTCTAGGAACAATATCCATATCAGGATTCTTCTTGATTTCATTGTAAAGGTACATAACATGAAGAATATTAAGAAGCTGTCTCTTATATTCGTGAAGTCTCTTTACCTGTACATCAAATATAGAATCCGGATTAACATCTATTCCATTGTGCTCCTTGATATACTTTGCAAGTCTTACTTTATTCTTATGCTTAATCTGCATGAATTCCTGTCTTGCCTTTTCATCATTAACATATACAAGCATCTTTTCAAGCTGCTTAAGGTCTGTTACCCATCCATCGCCAATCTTATCTGTAATCCAGTCTGCAAGCAGTGGATTAGCGTGAAGAAGGAATCTTCTCTGTGTGATACCATTAGTCTTGTTGTTAAACTTCTCTGGCATCATCTCATAGAAATCCTTAAGCTCCTGCTTCTCTAAGATCTCTGTATGAAGTCTTGCAACACCATTGACAGAATATCCAGCACATATAGCAAGATTAGCCATCTTAACCTGGCCATCATATATAACAGCCATCTTTCTTACCTTTTCCTGGTCTCCTGGGTACTTTGCCTTAATATCTTCAACGAATCTTCTGTTGATTTCCTCTACTATCTGATAGATTCTTGGAAGAAGTCTTGAGAACAGCTCAATAGGCCACTTCTCAAGTGCCTCAGCCATAATAGTATGGTTAGTATATGCAACTGTCTTAGTTGTTACATCCCATGCTTCATCCCATTCAAGACCATTCTCATCCATAAGAACTCTCATAAGCTCTGCAACTGCAACTGTTGGATGTGTATCATTAAGCTGGAATGTAACCTTCTCATAAAGCTTCTTTACATCACCATTGTGCATATTCTTATATCTTTCAACAGCTCTCTGAACTGATGCTGATACGAAGAAATACTGCTGCTTAAGTCTTAATTCCTTACCTGCATAATGGTTATCGTTAGGATAAAGAACTTCTACAATATTCTTTGCAAGGTTCTCTTCCTCTATAGCCTTCTGGTAATCGCCCTTATCAAATGAGCTTAAGTTAAATGTATTAACTGGCTCTGCATCCCATATTCTAAGTGAATTGACTGTGTTGTTACCATATCCGATAACTGGAAGGTCATAAGGAACAGCTATAACTGAACGGTAATCTTCCTGAACGAATATATCACGTCCAGTAGCTTCATCTCTGTAAGAACGCACATATCCACCAAACTTGACTTCATATCTGTATTCAGAACGCTTAATCTCAAATGGATTGCCATCCTTTAACCAGTTATCAGGAACCTCTACCTGATATCCGTCCTTAATCTCCTGCTTGAACATACCATACTTATATCTGATACCACATCCATAAGCTGGATATTCAAGAGTTGCAAGTGAATCAAGGAAACATGCTGCAAGTCTTCCAAGTCCACCATTACCAAGTGCTGCATCTGGCTCCTGATCCTCGATAACATTAATATCAAGTCCAAGCTCCTCAAGTGCTTCTTTTATCTCGTTATACTTAGTAAGGTTAATCATGTTATTACCAAGTGCACGTCCCATAAGGAACTCCATAGACATATAATATACAATCTTAGGATCTTCCTTGTCATATGTCTTATGTGTAGCTATCCACTTATCTATGATAAGATCCTTAACTGCATACGCAACTGACTGGAACACCTGCTGCTTATCTGCCTCATCAATATTCTTTCTATAAAGAGATTTACAATTACTTACAACTTTTTTCTTGAATTCTTCCTTGCTAAAAGATGCTTCTGTACCTGTCACCATGTATTCTCTCCTCCTTAATATATAGATATACCACAAATGTATATCATTATTCCTGATTTCACTAATCGTGTCTGATTTAATTAACATTATTCACAAAGCACGTTACACGATGGTTAAATTATACACGATTCGCACCCTTATTGCAATTTAATAAAATTAATTGATCATTATTATTCACCTCGATTCTATTCATATAAATGATTTATATGCAACATAATCTTCTATAACATTTTTTATAGTTCTTATTAGTTTCAGTATATTCATCCTTAATAATATTTCAATACAATTGGCGTGAACTGTCATTTTTGGGCGTGAATTGTACCTCATCTCACCTATTTATATAAAAACGAGGAGAAAATTCGCATAACTGCGATTTTCTCCTCGTCTTTACATATTATAAATTATTAAGATACTGTTTTAGTTCTTCTCAACCGCAAGCACAACCTTCTCACCATTGATATCCCAATCCTTAGTGAATCCTGCTGTCTTACCTGTTTCAATAGTATTTGCAAGAACAACGCTCTTAATCTGCTCTGCATTCTTAACCATAAGATCTGCTAACTTGTCATTACCATCTACATATACAGTAATCTTATCCATAACCTCAAATCCTGCATCCTTACGCATTGTCTGGATCTTACTTACGATTTCTCTTACGAAGCCTTCCTCGATAAGCTCTGGTGTAAGGTTAGTATCCATAACAACTGTGATACCCTTGTCAGAACTTGCTACAAAACCTTCCTTCTGAGTCATCTCTATAAGAACATCATCCTTCTCAAGAACGATATCTTCACCATCAGCATTGATTGTAAATGAACCCTTAGTGTTAAGCTCATCCATAGTTGCATTGCCATCAAGTGTTGAAAGTGCTGCTCTGATAGCATTAAGATGCTTGCCATACTTTGGTCCAAGTGTCTTTAACTGTGGCTTGAATGAGTATGAAGTAAATGCTCTTACATCATCTGTGTACTCAACTTCCTTAACATTAAGCTCATCTGCTATTATAGCTGTAAAGTATTCGTTTAACTTCCAGTCAGCCTTGATGTACAGCTTGCCGATTGGCTGTCTGTTCTTGATGTTAGTTGAGTTACGGCATGCTCTTCCGATAACAACAGCATTTAATACATCTTCCATGTTATCTTCAAGTTCCTTGTCAATCCATTCTTCCTTAACTTCTGGGAAGTCGCAGAGGTGGATACTGATAGGAGCTGTCTTATCTATACTGCATACAAGGTTTCTGTAAATGCTTTCTGTCATAAAAGGAATCATAGGTGCTGCTGTCTTGCAAAGTGTTACAAGTGTTGTGTAAAGAGTCATATAAGCATTAATCTTATCCTGCTCCATACCCTTTGCCCAGAATCTTTCACGGCATCTTCTTACATACCAGTTAGAAAGCTCATCTACAAATTCCTCAAGTGCTCTTGCTGTCTCTGTAATCTTGTAGTTAGCGAGATTGTTATCAACAGTCTTAACAAGAGTATTAAGCTTTGAAAGAATCCATTTATCCATAACTGGAAGCTTATCATACTCAAGTGTATACTTAGTAGCATCGAAGTCATCAATGTTAGCATAAAGTACAAAGAACGCATATGTGTTCCAGATAGTTCCCATAAACTTTCTCTGACCTTCTGTAACAGCCTTGTCATGGAATCTGTTAGGAAGCCATGGTGCTGAATTCTCGTAGAAATACCAGCGGATGGCATCTGCACCGTGCTTCTTTAATGCATCAAATGGATCAACAGCATTTCCCTTTGACTTACTCATCTTCTGTCCATCTGCATCCTGAACGTGACCAAGTACGATAACATTTTCATAAGGTGCTTTATTGAAAAGAAGTGTTGATATAGCAAGAAGTGAGTAGAACCAGCCTCTTGTCTGGTCAACGGCTTCTGAAATGAACTTAGCAGGGAACTGCTGTTCAAACACTTCCTTATTCTCAAATGGATAGTGGTGCTGTGCAAATGGCATTGAACCTGAGTCGAACCAGCAGTCGATAACTTCTGGAACTCTCTTCATCTTGCCCTTACATTTAGGACAAGTACAAGTAACAGCATCAATATATGGTCTGTGAAGCTCGATATCATCTGGACAGTTATCAGAATGTTCCTTTAATTCTGCCTTGCTTCCGATAGATAACATTTCTCCACAATCATCACATACCCAGATATTAAGAGGAGTACCCCAGTATCTGTTACGTGAAATTCCCCAGTCCTGAACATTTTCAAGCCATGCGCCAAAACGTCCAGTTCCGATAGTTTCCGGAATCCAGTTGATTGTCTTGTTGTTAGCTATTAAGTTAGCCTTAACTTCTGGATCACTCATCTTGATAAACCAAGACTCTCTTGCATAGTAGATAAGTGGTGTATCACATCTCCAGCAGAATGGATAATCATGCTCGAACTTAGGAGCATCGAATAACTTGCCTTCCTTATCAAGATCCTTAAGAACCTCTGGGTCTGCTTTCTTAACGAACATTCCCGCATATGGTGTTTCCTTTGTAAGTTCACCCTTACCATCTACAAACTGTACGAATGGAAGGTCATACTTACGTCCAACCTTGGCATCATCTTCACCAAATGCTGGTGCTATATGAACGATACCAGTACCATCTGACATAGTTACATAGTCATCACATGTAACAAAATGTCCCTTCTTGTGCTGCTTAGCTGCAACATCTGCCGCACACTGGTATAATGGCTCATATTCTTTATATTCAAGGTCTTTACCCTTGTAAGTTTCTAACACTTCGTAGTCAACGCCTGCACCGCTTCCAGCTTCCTTACCTTCTTCAATAGCTGCTCCTGTTACTGTCTGACCGGCCTTAACTGCAAGTCCGCCAAGTACCTTATCAAGAAGTGCTTCTGCCATATAGTAAGTATAGCCGTCTGCCGCCTTAACCTTTACATATGTTTCTTCTGGGTTCACGCAGAGTGCCACGTTAGATGGAAGTGTCCAAGGTGTTGTTGTCCATGCAAGGAAATATGCATCTTCGCCTACACACTTGAAACGTACTACTGCTGAACGCTCTTTAACAGCCTTGTAGCCCTGTGCTACTTCGTGTGATGAAAGAGGTGTTCCACAACGTGGGCAGTAAGGAACAATCTTAAAGCCCTTGTATAAAAGACCCTTATCCCATATCTGCTTTAAAGCCCACCATTCAGACTCGATGAAGTTATCATCATATGTGATGTATGGATTATCCATATCAGCCCAGAAACCAACTGTAGATGAGAAATCCTCCCACATACCCTTGTATTTCCATACGCTTTCCTTACATTTCTTGATGAAAGGCTCAAGACCGTACTCTTCAATCTGTTCCTTGCCATCAAGACCTAACTCCTTCTCAAGCTCAAGCTCAACTGGAAGTCCATGTGTATCCCATCCGGCCTTACGTGGAACCATATAGCCCTTCATTGTTCTATATCTTGGAATCATATCCTTTATAACTCTTGTAAGAACATGTCCTATATGTGGCTTACCATTAGCTGTTGGAGGTCCATCATAAAATGTATATGTTTCCCCCTTCTTGCGGTTATCAATACTCTTCTGGAATATATCATTATCCTTCCAGAACTTTTCAACCTGTTTTTCTCTGTCTACGAAATTCATATCTGATGAAACTTTCTCGTATACCATTGTGTTACTCCTTTCAAATCATTTACTTAATCGTAACGATGTTAGCTTGCTTTATTGGTGCTGTAACAAATGTCGTTACACACGCAAAAAAGCCCCTGCCGTAATACGACAGGGGCTGAATCAACTTAACCTATATCAATTACGACATACCATCATATGCGTCCCTTGTAACGGTAGGATTACCGTCCTCACTTACTTTTCGTAATATAATACTATCCTTAATGTTACCCATAATATTATACTGCAAAGTTCTGCAAGGATGCTTGGAAGTGATATTCAACTATGCTCTACTCACACCGGCTTCCACCATCCCGGCTCGCTATTGCTTTCTTTCATAATCTACTGTCTTCGTCATCGCAGATAATGTGATTGTATATAATTGATCTTAAAATGTCAATAATTAAGCTGTATTATTTATTATAATTTATCACAAAATCACCTGTTATTGTATTATATGGTGCATTCCTTTAGCCCTGCTATGCCCGTTCTTTTCTGCGTTCAATTCCTTTTTCCTTATAATATCGCGCTTTATCGGCATACATTTTCTCCTCTGCCTCACGTAACATTTCATTAAAGCCTGTTATTACATTCTCACTCCAGATAACACCTGATGCCATATTTACAGAACGCTCATTCATTAGTTCTTTTAACTCTGTTATACGCTTTATTAATGTATTCTCATCTATCTGTTTACAGATTACAAGGAACTCATCTCCACCTATACGAAATACTGCATCCACTCCAAACACGTCTGTAAGGCATCCACATGCATTAAGAATAAGTCTGTCGCCTGCCTCATGTCCCATTGTATCATTCACATATTTCAGTCCTGTAACATCACAGTAAACAACGCCTATACTCTGTTTTTTATCTATACTATCTACACAGTCTCTCATAGCGAAACGGTTTCCTATATTGGTCAGGGCGTCCTTATAGCTCATATCCTCAAGCTTTCTCATCGTATTCCTGCGCTTTATACATGATATAATAAAAGCTCTCATAATCTCTAGTATACTTAAGGCATATTCGAGTGTAAGCAGTGGCGGATTGTCTATTCCCATAAATGCAATAACTTCCCCTTCGTTATATATAGGAATAACAATTATTGAATGAATACCCTGTCTTTTTAAATTATCATATTGCAGGAGATCACTCTCTTTTATCTCTTCAAGATCCTTAATCACGATGTTTCCGCCTTCTTCAAAACACTTATACCAGTTAGCACATACATCCGGAGGCACATTCTGAAGATTATCCTTCTCTGGACTTACTCCCTCTGCCGTCCACTCATATGTATTATCATCTCCACCATATATATTTTTTTCAAATATATAGGTTCTTTCTCCATTAAGTGCTTTACCTATATACCCAAGAAGTGTGTTTATTGTTTCATCAGGTGTATCTGCTGCAAGTGCCACCCTCAAGCCCTCATTCACAAGTGTTTCAGTTTCTCTATACTTCTGGATAAGCTTATCCTGTGCAAGCTCCTCACTTATATCTATGCCTATTTCCAACCTGTACTTTCTGTTTCCTTCACCCTCTATCAGTGTATCCTTTATTATCATATATTTATCTAATACAGGATTATAATAACGCCATTCCTCAAAGGCTCCTGGTAAAAGTCTGCTGTTGTTACACATACCGCATTTAACAGAAGCTTTTTGTAATACCTCATAACACTTCTTGCCTTTTATATCCTCTATTGATTCTAAGCCATACGCTTTCAATGCTTTATGATTCATATATACAATTTCATTGGTTTCTATATCTGTTGCATATACATATTCATTCAGATTTATAAAAAAATCCCCTATTTCTTTTATATTTTTCATACGCATGTCTCCCTTTATTATTGAATCCGTAATATTCCCCATTCATTAAACGAATCAGCATATTCTATATATAATTTCTCCGTAACAGCCCCTGTTTCTTTTACATTTTATATCACTTTGTTATTTTTTTATCAATATGTAGTATAATATTTTTATTATTTTTTCATACATATTATACCACAAGCATAACTTTTATTTCAATAATAAAATCATTTCCCTGTATTCTTGCACTTATATCTCCATTCATACGCTCCACAAGCTCTTTTGCAATAGATAAACCCAGTCCGGTTGAGGCTCTTCCTCTTGCCACATCTGCTTTATAAAAACGCTCAAACACATGGCTTAAGTCAATATTTTCAGGATGTTCCGTATAATTGCTGATTTTAAGCAAGGCATGATTATCCTCACGGGTAAGCCTGATACTTATATTCTTTTCCCCATGATCAAGACCATTTTTTATGACATTCTGTATAACTCTCCTTAAGCCCTGCTTATTACCTGATATATACAGCATTTCCTCAGTAATACTAATCTCTGGGCAGATGCCCTGCTTTTTCCATTCATCATAATAAGAAAATACAGTTTCTTTTAATATTCTGTTCATACAACAGTCCGTAAGCTCAAGCTTATATGAATCATTTTTCAGCTTGGTAAATGTAAAAAGCTCCTCCAGCATTTCATTAAGGCTGTTAAGCCTTTCTCTGATTATATCAAGATATCTCCTCTGGTCATCTATATTGTCACATTCCTCTATAAGCTGGAAATATCCATCTAGCGATGTAAGTGGTGTCCTTATATCGTGTGAAAGATTAGTATATGTGTCTGCTATCAGCTCTTCTTTTTTTCTGTACTCGTTTTTCTCTTTTTTACGCATGTCAAGTAGTTCATTCAATTTATCTGAAAGCTCACCTATTCCCCCCATATCTATTTCACGTTGAATCAGCTTGTTACTATCGTGTTCCATAAGAAACGACAACTGGCGGCAGATGTCCTTAATCTGCCGCTGGTATTTCCACATAATAAATGCCTGTATAATAATTATTACTGCTAATATTCCAATAATAATCCTCATTCTCTAAATATCCCTTTTCTGAAAAATATAACTGCTTAATGACAGCATTATAATAATAAATACAGCTGCCACACACATTGAACTAACAACATCATCCCTGCCTGCATTCATAGGAAGCATTGCCATCCTTCCAGTTACTGTATACTTATAGATGCTGAAGTTATGAAGTCCCTTTCTGTTAACTACATAATCTATAAAGGCATATGCAATACTCATTATATTCATAGTAAGACATATCGACAAGGTCATGCTTATGACATTATTCTTAATTATAACTGCTATCGCCATACATATTAACACAAACGCATAATGAAGCATAAGTTCTGTTAAGAAATAAGGTATAATCTCTTTCCAGTTACCCCACACCACACATTTAAACGCAAGCATATTCGCTGCTGCCTGGAATACAAATATCCCTGCAAAGGTAATTGCTGTAAATAAGGCAAGCGCAACTGCCCTTGAAACAATAAGCATCCCCCTTTGTGACACCTGTCCACCAATATTCTTAATATAACCGCTCTTAATATCTGCTGTTGCAAACATAACCGCAAATATTACAAGAAAAAGTGCATAAAACTTTCCCTGTGCATTAGAAAAGAAAACATCCATTACCGTAACCTTCTTCCCTGGCTCCGTAGGTAATTCCACACTCATACCAATATTGACATTATCTGTATTCTGCTGCGAAAGCTGTTCTTTGTTGCTGTCATCTGCCTGTTGTTCCTCTATGTCTTGTGCATTTATCACATCAACTGTCTGACCATCAGTATCTGCCTGACTTTCCACTGCCTGCTGCTTCTCCCACTCTTTATTAACTGCATCATAATCTATTTTTGAAAGAAATGAGGTAAGCAGTGCTGATGCCAGCAATATAATCCATATTACATACATACTCTTTGTACGAAACATTCTGTATACATCCATCTTTATCATATTAAGCACGATTGTCACCTCCTGTAAGCCTTAAGAAATAATTCTCAAGTTCTTCACTTGTAATAGATATTCCTTTAACTGGAATTCCCGCCTTTGCAAGCTCCATATTCAGGCTGGCACTTTCTCCCAGTCTTTCAAATATATGAATATGTTCTTTATCTATAACCTGATAGCTGCTAAATCCCATATCATCAAGCACAGGAATAGCCTGCTTAGGATTATCAAGTGTAAGCTCTATGCGCTCACTGCATTTTTTCATAAGTTCTTCTCTTGTAAGCTCCTGCACAAGGCATCCATTATGAATAATGCCATAATCTGTAGCAATCTTTGATAATTCCTCCAGAATATGACTTGAAATACATATTGTCATGCCTCGCTCCTTAGCAAGCTTCTGGATGGTTTCACGCACCTCCACAATTCCCTGTGGATCAAGTCCGTTAATCGGCTCATCAAGAATAAGCAGGTCAGGCTCACCTACAAGTGCAAGAGCAATTCCTAAGCGCTGCTTCATTCCAAGCGAATAATGCTTTGTTTTCTTTTCTCCAACAGTATCAAGACCCACTGTTTTTAACAGTTCTTCTATATATCCTTTTTTCTTAATCCCTGTAAGCTTGCATTTAATGTTCAGATTGTCATATGCCGACATATTGCCATAAAGTCCGGGAGCTTCTATAAGACACCCTACTCTTGAACGTACCTTTTGTAAGTCCTTTCCTTTATACCCAAACATTTCTATTTCGCCATAAGACGGTGTTGACAGTCCGCTAATCATCTTAAGACAGGTCGTTTTACCGGCTCCGTTTCTTCCAATAAAGCCATATATCGCACCCTTTTTAATGTGCATATTTACATCATCAACTGCCCTGTGTCTGCCATACTGCTTAGTCAGATTCCTTGTCTGCAATAATAATTCACTCAAAGCTTTTTCCTCCTTTTCCTAACTGCTCTTATCATAAAAAATAAATCCTAATCAATCGCAAATAAATAGTAAAAAAAGAGTAAATTATTCATGCAGGCGATATCCAATCCCCCATATTGTTTCTATATATTCATCAGGTGTAACGGTCTTTATTTTCTTTCTGATATTGCTTATATGCACATCCAGGGTCTTTGTTTCACCCATATATGGCTCGTCCCACGCATATTCGAATATATCCTCCTTGCTAAACACCTGCTTCGGGTTTTTAAGCAGTAATTCCAGTATTGCAAATTCCTGTTTTGTAATCTTAGGAAGCACCCTGCCACCGATACTTACCTCAAAGGTAGAACGTGTAAGCACCATATCTCTGAACTCAAGCCTTCCGCTGCCTTGTCCTTTTTGTATACCAGCCTTTGTTTTTACTTCTGTTTCTGCCTCCGTTTCTGCCTCTGCTTCACCCTTTGTTTCTGCTTCACTTTTTGTTTCTGCCTCTATATGACGAAGCTGCACCTGAATACGTGCCAGTACCTCTCTAATCTCAAAGGGCTTTGTTATATAATCATCTGCTCCATCTGTCAGCACTCCGATTTTATCATCTATACTATCCTTTGCAGTCAGCACAATCACCGGAAGCCTTCCATGTTTTCTTATCTCTTTTAAAACCTCCTCACCACTTGCACCAGGCAGCATTAAGTCAAGCAGTACAAGCGTATAAGCCTTTTCTTTTATATTCAGAAGCAGCTTTGCCTCTGTTCCTGAAAATGCCTGTTCACACGTATAACCTGCCTTCACAAGCACCTCACAAAGAAGGTTATTAATATTTATATCATCCTCTACAATTAATATATTAGGCATAATTTTTACTCCTGTATTTTATAATGTGAAATAGTCATCTACTTTATGAGAAATGGCATTAAATAAAACAGCACGACTATTCCCTTTATCCAGAAATAAATCGTGCCATCTTATCTTTTATCTTATCTGTGTTATAATCCTAATTATTCTCTACCCTCGCCATCGCAATCTGCTCCGGTGTTATAGGCAGCTCATAGAACCTCTTTCCTGCTGCGTGGCTTAGCGCATCTGTCACAGCCGGAAGTGGTGTATTTATTACAACCTCTCCTATTGACTTAGCACCAAATGGTCCAGCATCCTCGAAGCTACTTTCAAACTCAACATTAATATGTCCAATATCCATCCTTGATGGTATCTTATATTGCAGGAATGAGTTCTCATAAAGCTTTCCCTTATCAGAATATGTGATATTTTCAGACATTGCCATACCAATTCCCTGAAGGATTCCACCTTCTGCCTGTACTCTTGCAAGATTAGGATTAACCGGTGTTCCACAGTCAACGCATGCATCATATTCTACAACCCTGCTTTCGCCTGTAACAAGGTCAACTTCAACCTCAGCTGCACCTACCATAAATGGTGGTGGTGAAATAGGTGATGTATGTGTATTAGTAACAGAAAGTGCCATATCATTGCCGCACATTGATGCTGTTGCGATATCGCAAAGACTTACTGATGCACCATTATGCTCTCCAGCCTCACATCTTACACAGCTTCCGTCAAATGTAACCTCACTCTTATCACAGCCTATAAGCTTAGCTCCAAGCTTTTCGATTCTGCTTCTTAGCTCTAAGGCACAGTTCTCAACTGCCTTTCCGGTAACATATGTTGTACTTGATGCATATGAGCCTGAATCATAAGGTGATATATCAGTATCAGCACCGAATACACTTATGTCATCAGTACTGCACTCAAGCACCTCCGCAGCAATCTGCGCAAGTATTGTATCACAGCCTGTTCCCATATCAGCTGCACCGATATTCATTGTATACACGCCCTCATCATTAAGCTTAAGTGTGGCACTTCCCACATCCACGCCTGATATACCAGAGCCCTGCATAGCCATTCCCATTCCGACAAAACGTGCCTTCGTATCAGATATCTTTCTCATAGGATACTTCTCATCCCATTTAATCATCTCTTTAACCTTTTCTAGGCATCTGTCAAGTGCACAGCTTGTATTGACCTGACCATAGTAAGCAGGCATTACATCGCCCTCCTTAACTATGTTTTTAAATCTTATTTCAAAAGGATCCATATGAAGCTTATCAGCAAGCTCATTTACAGCAGATTCAACTGCAAAAAGTCCCTGAGTGGCACCATAGCCTCTGTATGCCCCTGCTGACATAACATTCGTGTATACAACATCACTTACAAAGCGGAATGCCTCCGCCTTTCCATACAATGGTATTGACTTGTGTCCTGAAAGACCTACTGTCGTTGGTCCATGCTCCCCATAAGCTCCTGTGTTTGACAGAGTATATAAATCTATTCCTTTTACGATACCATCCTTAGTTGCACCGAGCCTTACATGCATCTGCATCTCATGTCTTGGAGATGAAGCTGATAATGACTCTTCCCTTGAGAATATAATCATAGCTGGCTTCTTAGTCTTCCATGTAACAAATGCCGGATATATTTCTGAAACCGATGTCTGCTTTGCGCCAAAACCACCACCTATTCTAGGCTTTGTAACACGTATCTTTGATGGAGATATTCCAAGTGCGTGTGATATGATTCTTCTGCAATGAAATACTATCTGTGTAGAACTTACAACATGAAGTCTTCCATAAGTATCGATTGTACAGAATGTCCTGAAGGTCTCCATCATACTCTGCTGGCATGCCTTTGTATGATATGTCCTGTCAATTACAATATCACAGCTCTCAAGCACCCTATCTATATCACCATTACTGCACTCATCATGTGCACATAGATTTCTTTTATTATCAGCTCCGACAGGACACATTGCTTCCCAGTTATCCTCCGGATGAACAAGTATCTCATTATCCTTTGCCTTTGTAAAGTCAAGCACTGGCTCAAGTACCTCATACTCTGCCTTAATAAGCTTCATTGCCTTATCAACACAGCGCTCATCCACTCCCGCAACAATCGCAACCGGATCACCTATGAATCTTACATGTTTATCAAGAATAAGCCTGTCATAAGGACTTGGCTCAGGATACGTCTGACCGGCACAGGTAAAACGCTTCATATTCTGGTCAACATCCTTATATGTATATATTGCCTCTATTCCAGGTACCTTCATTGCAATATCTGTATTAATGCTCTTAACATACGCATTGGCATATGGTGAACGCAGAAGCTTTACAACAAGACAATCCTTTGGTGCAATATCATCTGTATATACTGGCTTTCCAAGAAGCAGCTCCATTGCATCCTTTTTTCTTACCGCTTTATTAACCGACTTCATTACTTCACCTCCTCTGCTATATTTTCTTTATTTTCCACACTGGCTTCCTTAGCCTTTTTTACCCTGAGGTAATCCAGAATTCCTCTTAACTGGCCTTCATACCCTGAACATCTGCACAGATTTCCTGAAAGAAACTCCTTTATCTCATCTTCATCAGGATAAGGATTCTCCCTAAAGAGTGCAATAGCATTCATAACAAAGCCCGGATTACAGAAGCCACACTGCTCTGCTCCCTGGTCAGCTATAAATGTAACGAATTCTGCGGCCTCCTCCTGTAAACCTTCAAGCGTTGTAACGCTGCATTTATCTGCTCTTACAGCAAGAACCGAACACGAAAGTACAGGTTTATCATTCAGAAATACTGTACACAGTCCGCAGTTAGAAGTTTCACAGCCACATTTTACACTATAACAGCCATGCTCCCTGACGAAATCATAAAGAGTCATATCGCAGGCCACATCTGCTTTGACCGACTTTCCATTTAACTTAATATCTACTAACATATATTCTCCAATCCATACACTAATCAATCGATATATAAACAAATCTATACATTAACATTGCTATATAAATAATACCGCAGTTATTAATAATCAATAACTAATTATTAATTATTTACAGCTCTTAATGCTCTCTTAGTAAGCTCTTCTGCCAGATGGCTTCTGTATTCAGCACTTCCACGCATATTACTCTCTGTAGAAACATTTTCCCTTACATATCTGGCGAAGCTCTCTATAGTCTCATCATTTACTCCGCCCTTAAGAATACCTTCCTTATCTTCTACAACAACAGCTCTTCCCGGTCTTGCACCTATACACAGATTATATTCACCCAAACCGCTAAAACTTACAGCGGCACAGGTAAGAACCGGAAGGTCTGTTTCTGTTATTCTTACTGCCTCATAAAACATCTTGACTGGCTTTTTCTTAACGATAATACTTACAATAATATCCCTGTCATAGCTTTGAGCCGCATAATCATTTAGGGAAACTATTCCTCCCTTATGTAATTCAACGTATGAATCAAGTCCAATTAATAATGTAAGAACATCCGAAAATCCATATCTTCCATATATGCTTCCACCAACTGTTGCAAGATTTCTAAACTGCACGCCAACAATATGCCTTAGTGCTTCTTTGGCGCAGCCATTCGTATATTCATTAAAACCTTTATGGTTTTCTAACTGTCTTAATGATGTCATACATCCAATCTTAAATTCTTCATCTGTCTCTTCAATCTTATCGAGTCCTAGTCCTGACATGTCAATCGCGGTATTGATCCTGTTATCACCCATACGCATCCACATCATGCCGCCGACAATTCTGTTAGCCTTCTTCTGGTTAAGCTCGTAAGCCTCTTCAATACTTTCTACTTTCCTATAATTCTGTATATTAAGCATAAAAACTCCTCATTTTAATCATACTAATGCCAGAAATAAAAGTCCTGCTGTGCAGCTCAAACAACTTTTAACCTTTTCCTGACCGCTTTTTAATTACATCATAATATAACTATACTGACTTGTAAAAGCCTTGTCAATCTGATAAAATTCATTCGCACATATCTTTTAACTATTACTATCAGATATATTCTGATCAACATAAATTAGTGTGCCAAAAAAGTAGAAATGAGGATATTTATGAAAAAATTTAAAAGATTAACCGCTTTAGTTCTGGCAGTGCTCATGCTTATATCAACTGTAGCATGTGGCAGTTCTGCCGCAAATGACAGCACTACACAGGCTGCTTCAACATCAGCCTTTGATGTTATGTCCCAATTCAACGAGGTAAGCACAAGCTACCCTATTACTGTTACCGACCAGGCTGGACGAACAGTAACATTTGAAAAAGCACCTGAAAAGATTGCTTCATCTTACTATATCTCCACAAGTCTTCTCCTTGCACTTGGATTAAAGGACAAGCTTGTAGGAATCGAAGCTAAGGCTAATACAAGAAATATCTATAAGCTTGCAGCTCCATCTATCATAAGTCTCCCTAATATGGGAACAGCCAAAGAATTCAACACAGAAGCCTGCGTTGCAGCAGCACCTGATGTTGTATTCCTTCCTATGAAGTTAAAAAAAGCTGCAGATACACTTGAAGGTCTTGGTATCAAGGCTGTTGTTGTAAATCCTGAGGATGAAACTCTCCTTAAAGAATGTATCACACTTGTTGGTAAAATAACTAACACAATTGGACGCTCTGATGCACTTAACAATTCCATTGATACATTTTTAGCTGATAACAAAGCCAAGCTTGCAGGTGAGAGCACTCCTTTAGTATATCTTGCAGGCAACAGCTCTGTTCTTTCAACAGCAGGAAGCAAGATGTATCAGAACACATTACTTAGCAATGCAGGTGGAAAGAATGCAGCCTCTGAGCTTACAGATACTTACTGGGCAAATGTTTCATATGAACAGCTTCTTGCCTGGAACCCTGATTACATTATAATAGCTGCCGATGCAACTTACTCAGTAGCTGACGTTCTAAATGATGCTAATCTTGCAGACTGCAATGCCATTAAGAATAAAAATGTTGTAAAGCTGCCTGGTGATATAGAAGCCTGGGATTCACCTGTACCAGCAAGCTTCTTAGGAAGCATATATATTGCCTCTGTTCTTCATCCAGAAAAGGTTACTAAGGATTTCTATGAAGAATGTGTAACTAAATTCTATGAAAGCTTTTATGGATTCACACCTGCTAAATAAGGATGATTTATGTTCAAAAATACTTATAATTACCGGAACAAAATTATACTTTTATCAATCATACAGGTACTGCTTCTTATAGTAGTACTTGTATGGTCTGTCATTACCGGACAGTATCCACTCACATTAAAGAGCTTACTGTCTGGTGATACTATGTCTATTATGGTCTTTAAAAAGCTCAGGCTTCCCCGCGCCCTTATGGGTGTTATAGGTGGTTTTGGGCTTTCAATATCAGGTTATATATATCAGCTTATATTTAAAAACCCTCTGGCTTCTCCCGATATCGTTGGCGTTTCCTCCGGTGCAAGTGCCGGTGCTGCTCTTGCAATAGTTGCAGTTTCAGCTTCTGTTCCAGTCATCTCCATATCTGCATTTATCGGAGCTGTAACAGCCCTCATAATAACTCTGCTCACAGCTTATCTTGTCCCTGGCAGAAACAGTTATACTATCGTGCTTGCAGGTATAGCTATTCATTCTGTGGCACAGACTATACTTATGTTTCTAAAACTTGCCGCAGATCCTGAAAAACAGCTTGCTTCAATCGAATACTGGATTATGGGAAGCCTTAATGGTATTTCAAGAGACAGCCTTGCTATTCCGTTCTTCACGACACTTGCCGGCTTTATTATAATGGCTATGTTATACAGACAGGTTCTCATTCTCTCTACAAGCGAAGAGGAAGCTGTATCGCTGGGTGTAAATGTGACAATTCTGCGTTTTATCATACTAATGCTTGCTACATTAGTAGTATCATCAATAATATGTGTTACAGGGCTTATAAGCTTTATCGGACTTATTGCACCTCATATTGCCAGACTGCTTACAAAGCGTAATGATATATTCACATATATAACAAGCGGCTTCACAGGGGCTATTTTACTGACACTTGCCGATATAATGGCAAGAAGTGTATCCACATCAGAGCTGCCGGTCAGTATATTTACTTCACTTCTGGGCGCTCCGCTGCTTATAATTCTGCTCATCAGGGCTAATAAAAAGGAGGGGTTATGATGTCTGATTTATTCAATACTACATTTTCCGCAGCCGGAATATCAGTTTATTATGGCAGCAACTGTGCAGTTGATAACGTAAGCTTTGACCTAAAGCCAGGACAGCTTAATGCTGTTATTGGCAATAACGGCTGTGGTAAAACCTCTCTTATTAAGGCCATCATGGGACTTATAAAACACAACGGACAATGTCAGCTTAATGAACACCTGCTTGAAAAACTCTCTGTTAAAAAAAAGGCGCAGCTGATAAGCTACATTCCCCAAAGAAACAATCTTACCATAAGCATGACAGTCAGGGAGGTATGTCTGCTTGGCTTCAATCCTCATATGCACATACTTGGAGGCTACACCACAGATATGATAAAACGTGCCGATAAAGCTATTGATATGGTTGGGCTTAATGGTTTATATGAAACAGACTTTTTAGCCTTAAGTGAGGGACAGAAGCAGTTATGTATTCTGGCACGCACCATAATAGAGGCTTCACCTCTGCTTCTCCTTGATGAACCAGATAGTGCACTTGATTTTTCTAACCGTCATCTGCTTATGCAGCACATAAGAAATATCATCTCTGATGGCAGATGTGCCCTCACGTGCATTCACAGTCCCGAGCTTGCTTTGGAATACTGCGATAATATATTTCTTATGAAATCTGGGTCAATCCTTAGCACCATTAATACACATACAGACTCTCTTGATATTATTAATGAAAAGATGTCTCTTATATATGATAATATTAATGTTATTGAATGTACTGATATCCACCATAAAACACACCGTGTAGTTGTGGCATTATAGATCTATACCTATACTGCGTATAAATGTCTATTCACACCAGACACACATCCGTTATAAAATCATTTACTGAAACGAGGTAACTTATTCTATGGATAATTGTTATTTAGATGCTTTGGCTGTAATTACATTTTTTAAGATGTCAGATAAAAAACATCTTTTTATTACGGGAGACCGGGGAAGTGGCAAATCACATCTGTTAAACAACATTTTAAACAAGATTGAAGAAGCTATGGATATGTCTGATTTTTTCAATTATCTGCTAAGCCGCAGAACGGACACGCCAGAAGTTGTTATTAAATCTAATCTTATAGATGACGGAAAGGAATATGTCATTGGAATACCACGTACACTCACTCCTGTTTCCCCTAAAAAAGGCAACAATATGACCATTGTAGAGGATGGCTTTATTAACTGCGCCTGCCCTGCCATCAAAAAGCATCTTATGACCTCTGCTGATAGTGTATTTGTTGTTGACGAGCTTGGTTATCTGGAAAGCTCCTGTATCCCTTTTCAGGAGAACATTAAAAGTCTTCTTGATAACTCACGCGTATTAGCTGTCATCAGAAAACAATCCACAGAATTTCTTGACAGTATTAAAAGCAGAGCTGATGTACTTTTAATCGATATTGATAATATATTCAGCTCTATTTCGTGCATTATTATGGCATCCGGTATGTCAAAAAGATTCGGTACCAACAAGCTTTTAGCCTCCTTCAACAACAACACTCTATTTGAAAATGCGATAAATATAAGCCACTTTGTAAGCTTTGGTAAAACTCTTGCCGTAACCCGTCATGATGAGCTTGTACAGATATGTGAACGGGAACATATACATTGCATTAAACACAATATGCCTTACAGAAATGATATGGTACGTCTTGGTGTTTCACATATTCTAAAGGAAACTAACAGACACAAAAGCTTCTGCACCCAAGGGATATTATTTCTTCCATCAGACCAGCCGCTTATCACTAAGACAAGCCTTCAGCTGCTGTGCCTTTTATTTATTTACTACAACAGCAGTTATTTTGCTTGTAACAGCACTGATAAATCCAGCAATGCCAATAATAATTATTTCAATAATAATAGTAAGATATGCCGTCTTGCTTTTAATGGAACTCCTGGTGCTCCTGTAATATTCCCAGCAAGCTATTATGATGAACTGATGAATCTTCCACAGGGCAAGGGTGGCGGTTTTATTGCAAAAAAACATCCTGCACAGGTTATTTTAGTTCCTGCACAGGATGAATATGAATTATTTGATATTGATACTGAAAACGACCTTATTCGTCTTTCCCGGTATCTTCGCTAATTGCTGTACTTTATTTAGTTACAGCCTTTTCTTTTATTGTTGCTGCTTCTTCTGAAACAACTTCTTTAACCGTTTCCTCAGCTTTATTCTTAGGAAGAATTATGTTAAGTAATATCGCTACAAATGCTGCTGGAACAATACCAGACTCACCAAACATAAGCTGTACAGCCTGTGGTGTATGTGCAAGGATTGCAGGGCTTACACCCATACCATAGCCTACACCAAGTGCAACCGATACAATAGAAAGCCTTCTTGCATCAAGCGGCTCCTTAGTGATAAGCTGGATACCACTTACAATAATTGATGAGAACATCATAACTGCCGCACCACCAAGTACTGACTGTGGCATGATTGATATCAAGGCTCCAAGCTTAGGAATAAGACCACATAATATAAGGAATACAGCACCAGATGCAAGTGCAATTCTGTTAACAACCTTAGTCATTGCAACAAGGCCAACATTCTGGCTGAATGATGTATTAGGAAGCACACCGAAAAGTGCTGCAAGCGATGAACCTAAACCATCACACATAACTCCGCCTGAAAGTTCTTTATCTGTCGCTTCTCTTCCTACTCCACCAACCATAACACCTGATATATCTCCAACAGTTTCTACTGCTGTTACAACGAACATAACAAGCACAGGAAGTATTGCTCTTAAGTCAAACACTGGCTTAACTGGCATGAACTTAGGAATCGCAATCCACTTAGCTTCTGCAACCTTATTCCAGTTGAGTACCCATGATTTAGTATATTCAACTCCATCAGCAGTAACTGCTGTATGTGGAAGCACACAGCCCATAATAACTGCTACAATATAACCAACTATAATTCCAATCAGTATAGATGATGAACTAAGATACCCCTTTGTCCAGTGCTTAACGAATAATATAACAATAAGCACAACAAATGCCAGAAACAGATTCTCTAATGAGCCAAAGTCTTTAGCTCCATTTCCACCACCGAATGAATTAATACCAACAGAAATAAGTGACAATCCAATAGAAAGCACGACAGTTCCTGTTACAACTGATGGGAAAAATCTTCTTAACGGCTTAATAAATGCACCAAGCACTGTTTCAAAAAGACCACCTATAATAGAGGCTCCCATAATAGCACCATAGGCTAATATTCCGCCACCCATAACCTTTGTTACACTGCTGAACACTCCGATGAATCCAGAGCTTGTACCCATAATAATAGGCACCTTTCCTCCAACAGGTCCTACTGAAAATAACTGTATAAGTGTTACAATACCAGCTATGATCATAGCATTCTGTAAAAGTGCAACCTGAATGGATGCATACTCGCTTCCTGCACCAATACCACATGCTCCTGTAATAATAAGCAACGGTGTAAGATTTCCTACAAACATCGCCATAACGTGCTGAAGTCCAAGTGGTATCGCCTGTTTTAATGAAAGCTTTCCATTAAAATCATATGCCTCCGGCATAAGTTCTTTTATCTTTTTCATATATCCTCCGGTAAATTAACTATAATCTTTCTGTTATCAGCCTCATATGAAAAGGTCTAGGGAAAATCATTATGTAAGTACGGATTTTCCTTAGACCTTCCTCCTATATGACTAACGACTTACTCTCATTATCTTTGTACATCAAATGAAGCGTTATTCATAAGTCTCTTTATCTGAGAAACGCTTGTGATGTTAGTATCGCCACGTATAGCGTGCTTCATTACTGAAGATGCAACTGCAAAGTTGACAATATCCTCATGCTTCCAGTCATTCTGCATAAGAGCATAGATAAGACCTGAAGAAAACGCATCTCCACCACCAACTCGGTCCACTATCTCAAAGTTAAGAGTCTTACTCTCATAGGTCTGTCCATCAGCATAATAAAAGGCCTTAAGAGAGTTATTACTTCCTGAGTGTACATAACGTACTGTTCTCGCAATAGCCTTCATATGATACTGCTTATCAATAGCCTTAAACACTCTGTCCATATCCTCAAAGGAAGGATCCATAGTAAGACCATCCTTAACATCTGTTCCATCTTCATTGTATACATGAATAGGTTCTATGCCAATAAGTACATCTACATATGGAAGATATCTGCTGAGTACATCCCTTGCAGTTTCAAAAGACCATAATGTACTTCTGAAGTTAGGATCAAAGCTTACTGTAAGTCCAAGCTTCTTAGCTGCCTTAATAGCCTTATCTATAAGACGGCGGCAGTTATATGAAAGTGCAGGTGTGATACCGCTTAAGTGTAACCAGTCATAATCCTTTAAAATATTCTCAAAGTCTACATCCTTATAATCATATTCAGCAAACGCTGAGCTTCCTCTATCATATATTACCTGTGAAGGTCTTACTGAGACGCCCTCCTCAAGATAGTAAAGTCCCATTCTTCCGTCAGCCTTAATAATATGCTTAGTATGTACATCATTAGCCTTAAGGTAGTTAATACAAGACTTACCAAGATCTGTATTAGGTAATACAGTAAAAAATGTTGAGTCAACACCAAGATTAGCTAAGGAAACTGCTACATTCGCCTCTGCTCCACCATAATTAACGATGAAATTGTGAGTTGTAACTATCTTCTCATAGTTCGGTGGTGATAATCTTAACATCAATTCGCCAATTGCTATGAACTTCATATGTGCCTCCATCTATCATTAAACTATTAAACCTAATATAAGTAATATTTTATATGCATTAACAATAAACTATATTTATTGCTCTGTCCAAAAAATAATACTCCATTAAATGATACTACGCAGCCAATAAAAATGCAAACTGTATTTTTAGCCTACATCTGCTTTATAAGTTCAACCGCCTTTGTAGAATCCTGTATTTTCTGTACTGAATTGTTAGTCCTGATAGTCCGTTCCTTAACATCATTTATTATACGTTCAACATCACCGTTAATTACGCTCAGCTTTTCAAGTGTATCTGAGGCCTAATCGTTTGAATTATCAACAATCATTGTTACAGCCGTTCTCACCTTATCCATTGTTCCATTTGTCTTATCAGCAACCTCCTTAAGTGCATTTCCTGCATCAAGAAGTGCCTTTGCATTCGCTGATATATTTTTACAATTCAGCCTCCCTATGACTGACAATCTTACCTTCCTGTAACCGTCATTGACTTAACCCACTTTCAAATATATAATTTTATAACACATATGAATTCGTTGATTGCTTTGCAATCCACACAATTATCATCATATATAGGGATTAGTGTGAAAAATAAGATTTTTCACACGCAAGATTTGTGCTTCGCACAAACTTGAGATGCGCTGAGAAACAGCGCAAGAATGGAGGATTTATTATATGAATTCACCTCAACAGAACACTGTAAAATGTGGCGGAATTAAAACATTAACCAGTCTGCCACATATCTATGCTATTGTTTTAATGGGATTATTTACATTTATTTTTTTAAGTGTTGAATATATGTTTGTAAATGAGCTTTCTCTTCTTGTATCAGAACAAAAAGCCACTCTTTCACAGAATTATGTACTTGGTGTCAGTACAGCAGGCTTTTTATTATATCCTCTGCTTAAACATTTCTTAAGCAGGAGGCTTCAAAACATTCTGATGATTTTAGCAGCCTTGCTCTCTGTTTTTTTAACAATACTCATTACATGCAGTAAGTCATTTGAATATATATTTCACGGAGGAATTATTCTTTTTATACTTCTTGGTCTTGTTGGAAGTAATGTATACTATGTATCTGCATGTATGATTAAAAACCGTCATTTGGCAAAAACTGTCGGAATCTCATATTTTTTTGGCATCCTGCTTCAGTTTATAAACCATAATGCTATTCATATAAAGATCATACAGCTTGTTATATTGTCAGCATCTATAGTGATGCTTTTTATCTTGTTAATATGGAATGAACATATTCTTAACCGGTATAGCTTGTATATCACTAGCGAATACACTACTGACAATATAATTAAAAAATATACAGATAATAATGTAGATAAAAATATAATAAATGGAAATAAACATTACATTCCTTTATTTATTAGTATTGTAGCCCTTGTAATGCTGATGGCATGCTTATTCAGCACTCTTGATAGTGCAGTAACGCTTATCCATTCTGATGGAAGCATCGATATAGGGCAGGGTGCCAGAATTCTGCTGCCTCTCAGTGGCCTTGCTGCCGGCTTTATATTCGACATTAACAATAGAAAATATACCGGAATCATAATGTACTGCATAATGATTCTTTCAACCATGTGTATTGTGCTGCTTGAATTTTCCAAGCCTTTTACAGCTGTACTTATTGTTTTCTATCTGTCCGCTGGATTTTTTGCTGTTTTCTTTACATCAGAATTCATGGAGCTTTCCTTGTATGTCCGAATTCCTGAGCTTTGGGCAGGAATGGGACGTGCTGTTAACAATATTACAGCTGCTGTTATTGCCGGCTTTGTTTTACAGCTGCTTTCATCTGATAATAATCTTTTAAAGATTATTCTTATACTTGTTTTATTTGTTCTGGTAAGTATTGTTTCAGTTGTATATACATTTGAAAAATATTATTTTATACAACAGTTTACTATGCGTACAGATGAAGCTGCAAATGAACATGACAAGCTGCAAGTATTAGCAGAAAAATACTCTTTTACTGAAAGAGAAAATGAAGTATTTAACTACCTGGTTACTACCGAAGATAATATCCAGACTATTTCAGAACATATGCACGTATCAAGGCGTACCATTGAACGATATATTTCAGCTATTTATGAAAAAACCGGTATTAAATCACGAGTTGGACTTGTTAATCTTTATAACAAATAATTCTTTTAATATTTATATGTCTTTATATCATCTTTTTTTCAGTTTTAGGCAGCGTGGCGGACTTCCGCCACGCTGTTTTAGCATATTGGCGGACTTCCCTTATATACTTTTTTAATAATGTTATATATAGTATTAACAACATATACAGCTGATATGTACGTAATATTATATGCTCTTTTAATTCTGGGAGCTTTGTGTGAAATACAGATTTTTGCACAGATTTTGCACAGAAATAAACAAATAAATAAATGATAATTATTATCAAGAAGCAGGAGGAATGATTTATGGTGAAAAATAAAAAATGGCATATCCAAAAAATAGCCGCATTAGCAGGAGCAGCCGTACTCGCATTATCATCCGCAGTTTTATATGCTGCACCACAGGTAAAAGCCGCTAATGGTCCATGCGATACTGGTGATTGGGCTTATGCTTATATTAATGTGAGAACCGGAGAAGATAGTACTACTATATTTTCTTCAAAAGGAACTAATTCTATAGATGGAATGTCTTATGACAGAGAAACCAATACACTTACATTAAATAATTATAAAAACAAGACTGCTGGAATAGCTACTAATATGATGGGTGATGATTTCAAGATTAACCTTATTGGTGATAATGAAATCAGAAGTATAGGTTCATATGGTGATGCCTGGGGCGGTTCTATCAATATATGTGGCAATGGTTCCCTGGTTATTAATGCAGACAGGGCAGGAGATTATGGTGTAGCTTTCTTTGCTGAGGGAACTAATTCAGTACTTTCAGTTGCAGACACATGTAATGTCACTATATATTCCGGTTCAAAGGCAGTAGTGTATACAAGCGATAATCTAACGGACAAACCAATCAGAGATAATGGAACATTAAAGGAAAATGTAACATATAATGTTTCACATCCACTGCAAATATCAAGCTTATATGCCAGGTATTATGAGTACGACCCATATACAACTAATACAGTATATAAGAACGAGGCAGATAATACTTCATTATATTATATTAAGGAACTGACATATGTTGAATCTGGAAAAGTAACTTATACAATATACAAGCTTACCACAAAGAAAGCTCTGGGTGACGTATATTATGCTGACAAGATAGGTGAATATGATAATATCCCTGCTGGATATACTAAAACCACATTAGACAATCCTATTTCATATTATGAGTCAGACGGCGGAAGTGGTGGAACAAGCCAGGTTATAATAAATACAGCTACCAGTGAAAAATATGTATCTGCATATGCGTATGAAAACGGAGAATCATTTTATAAAATATGTAAGCTGCTTGAAAAGCTTGGTGTAGATGAACAAAGCAATGATGAAATATGGCTTGTTGATTATAGCAATCCTGTGGCAACATATAATCCTTTATGGGGAAATGATAATCTTCCAGACGGATACAAGTATGACGGAACAGAAGTAGAAAGTCTTTATAATGTTGAATGTATAGCAGACAAGCTTACATTTACAGCTAAATCAGCCGGAGACAGCACAACAGACACCCCATCTGAAAACCCATCCGAAAAGCCAACTGAAAAACCAACCGAGAAACCAACCGAGAAACCAACCGAGAAACCAACTGAGAAACCAGGCGATGAGAAGCCATCAGCTCCAGACCAGGATTCCAATAATACAATAGTAGATGTATCCGACGGCAGCACAACAATTAAGGTTGATGAAATCCGAAAGATTATAGAAGATAACAAAACAAATGATGTTATTATCAAGTCTAACAATGATGTTACATTTACATTTGCCAAAGGAACTATGTCAGAAGTATCACAGGTTGCAATCTATGACTTTTCAACAGCAATCACTTCTGATATAAAAGAAGCTGGAAATATACCTGCAGCTGTAACAGATGATATATTTGTATCTAAGATAGTATACAATTATTCTGGTGCACTTCCTGCAAAAGCAAGCATTAAGTTAAATGTTGGAAAAGCCTATGCCGGCCAGACACTTTACTACAGCCAGCTCTTAGATGATGGAACAATAATCAGCGTGATGTCTGCAGTAGTCGATAATGATGGTTATATGACAGTAGAACAGGATCACTGCTCAACATATCTTATAACAAAACAGAAGCTTACAAACAATAAGCTGGAAACACCTAAGACAGCTGATAACAGTAATATTGCACTCTGGCTTACACTACTTATTGTTCTTTGCAGCAGCGCAACACTTTATACCTTTGCTGTAAAAGCTAAAAAAATCAATAGATAATTGAATAAATAATTAATTGATAGCTTAAGCTGTTATGTCATAATTTATACCAAAATACTACACCTTATTTTATAACCATTAGAAACTAAAAGTGGTTTAAAATGGTTCAAAGAGGTGTAGTATTTTGTTGCATTACCCCTTATTGTAATATATAATGTAATTAGTTTTTTACGTTAATTTTATATGAAGGTGAGTGCTTTTATGGACATTTACGAATCATTAAACTCTATACTTGTTACGTTGTTTAACGATATTATGAATATAGAGGAAAAAGCTTTAATTACAGATGAATTCAAGGATATTTCCGTGACCGATATGCACATTATAGAAGCTATCGGAATAGGTGAGCCTGGAACCATGGGTACCATATCCAAGGCTCTTGGTGTTACTATGGGTACGCTTACAGTTGGCATTAACGGACTTGTTAAAAAAGGATACGTTATCAGAACACGTGGCGAAAAAGATCGCCGTATTGTATATGCATCACTTACTGATAAAGGGATTGCTGCATATAATCATCACAAAAAGTTCCACAAAGATATGATTAACTACATCACAGAAGACTTAAGCGAAAGTGAAGCCATTGCACTTACTAAGACATTTACAAGACTGGAAGAATATTTCAAAAGCTTCTAAACATTCTTTTTCTTAAAAAATGCTTTTTTATATTCTGTTGGTGATACTCCCTCTATCTTCTTAAACACCTTAAGAAAATATTTTTCATCATTAAAAGCACACTGAAATGCTATCTCTTTAAGTGAATATTCTGTAGATATCAGAATATTCTTAGCTTCGTTTATTCTTACTTCATTAATATATCTCTTTAGTGAAATGTGTGCTGTCTTTTTAAACATATTTGACAGGTAATCTGGATTATAATGAAATAATTCTGCAATCTTAGCAACTGTAATAGATTGATTATAGTTATTGTGAATCCATTTTTTAATATTACTTATTTCTTCTGATATATCTTTATTCTCCTGTTCTTTGAATTCACCTGATAACTCCATTAAAAGACAGGTTAGAAAGTAATCCATAAACTTACTCTTAACCTGTGATTTTCTGAATGATTCATCCAACAGCTGTGAAAACAGAAGCTGTACTCTTTTACTATATTTTAAATCTCCATACTCAGGTAATATATAATTATCATCAGCTTCATGTTCAAAAGTTTTCATGTCATCATCACAGACATATGATCCTTCTGGTACATAAAAATGTGTCCAATAATATTGAAGATATTCTGTTGAACTATTGTAACCATAATGAAGAGTATTGCTTCTTAATATTATATATTGATTCTCTGAAACTACATACTTAGTATCATCCTGTACTATATAAAGACTTCCCCTTACAACTACAATAAGTACATATGAATCTATACATCTTCTTGGATGCAGAAAATTTCTGTCACGTACCAGCTGTCCACAAGATAAATATGTTAGTGGCTCATTCTGTGAAAAAACTATATATTTCATTTTGTTAGTCCTGTCCTCCTATTTCATATCTAAGTTTATATTTCAATATAAAGCTTATTTAAAACATATTTTATGCTTCTTTATATATCTAAGTTTTTTTCACCATATATAAGTTTTATCAGTTGATATCAAGCTTTACTCATTAATATAATATATATAAGTAGTAAAAACTACTATTCACCTAATTAATCAGCATTATTTTACAATAATTCATATTAATAATAAAGGAGGTTCTTATTATGAACAAAGATTTTTACACACAATCTGTAAAAGATGTCAAGGTTAACGATGGTTTCTTTAGTCCTATTATGGAAACAACACGTACCCAGATGCTTCCATACCAATGGAATGCTTTAAATGATGCTATTCCAGATATAGAACCGAGCCACTGTATTGAAAATTTCAAAATAGCAGCTGGGATATCCCAGGGTGAATTCCATGGGAAGGTATTTCAGGACAGTGATTTATATAAATGGATAGAGGCTGCTGCATACTCACTAAAGTGGCACCCTGATAGCAGCCTTGAGAAACAGATTGATGAAGCAATCGATCTTATAGTAAGTACACAACAGGCAGATGGTTATATTGGCACATATTACACTATCAATGGTCTTGATAAAAGATGGACTAATATTATGGGAAATCATGAATTATATTGCGCCGGCCATATGCTTGAAGCGGCTGTTGCTTACTATGAGATAACCGGAAAGCGTAAGCTTCTTGATGCCATGATAAGATTTGTTGACTACATAGATTCCATCTTTGGACCAGAGGATGATAAACTTCACGCTTACCCAGGACACGAAATAATCGAAATGGCTCTTATGCGCCTGTATAACATTACACATGATGAAAAGCACTTAAATCTCGCGGCATATTTTATAAATGAACGCGGAAAACAGCCATGTTATTTTGATGGTGAAATTAAGAAATATAATAACATCTGGAAATGGAAGGACAGCTACTTTAAATTCGATTATTATCAGGCAGGTAAGCCGGTACGTGGCAGAGGTGAGGCTGTTGGACATGCTGTAAGAGCCGTTTATCTGTATTCAGGCATTGCTGATGTTGCAAGAGCTTCTGACGATGAAGAATTGTATACAACCTGTAAGAAATTATGGGATAATATAGTTCACAAAAAAATGTTTATAACCGGTGCTCTTGGTTCCTCATCATATGGTGAATCATTTACAATAGATTATGACCTTCCTAATGACCTTGTTTATGGTGAAACATGTGCATCTGTAGCTATGGTGTTCTTTGCACTCCGTATGCTTAAAATGGAACAAAAGGGTGAATATGCCGATGTAATGGAGAAACTTTTATACAATGGAACAATAAGCGGCATGTCACTTGATGGCAAGAGCTTCTTCTATGTTAATCCTTTGGAGGTGTATCCAGAAAAGAATGAAAAGATTCAGGCTTTCAGACATGTCAAGGTTAAAAGACAGACATGGTTTTCCTGTGCCTGCTGCCCTCCTAACCTTGCAAGACTTGTTGAATCACTTGGTTCATATATTTATACAGAGAATTCCAACAGTCTGTATGTTAATCTGTATATAGGCAATCAGGCAAATGTATTTGATAACACTACTAAAATAAGCATGCACAGCAATTATCCATGGGATGGTAATATAAAGCTTAATATAGACAGTACAAGAAATGATATATGGAAGCTTGCACTACACATTCCATCATGGTGCCATAACTATACTATAAATGTTGATGGTAAACCAGCTGATTATACATTAAATGATGGTTATGCTTACATAGAGGCAAACTGGAACAATACACATACTGTTGAATTTAATATGGACATTACAGCACGTGTTGTACGTTCCAATCCTAAAGTACGTGAGAACATTGGAAAAATAACTGTAATGCGTGGACCTGTAGTTTATTGTCTTGAAGAAGAGGATAATGGAAATAATCTCCACGAAATTGAAATGCCTGCTTCAACACAATTCAAGGAAGAATACCGACCTGATATGCTCGGTGGAATAGTAACGATATCCGCTACTGGACGTAAGATAAAAGAATCCGATAGTGATGATTTATATATTGACAATACCAATCCTGAATATGAAGATAAAGATTTACTCTGGATACCTTATTATGCATGGGATAACAGACATACTGGTGAAATGATGGTTTGGGTACGTGACTAATAATAAAAAAGGGGACACCGCACTAATTTTCTTAATGCGGCATCCCCTTTTTGAAAGATTGTTAATCTTTCCGCCGGCCTGGCCGGCAATTATATATATGAGAGTTTTGGAAAAGTAAGCCTTATTATTTAGTCAACTCAGCAGTCTTATATATGAATGTTACTGAGCTTTCCTTTCCATCCTTCTTATCAAGGAATGAATTATAATTCTTACCAAGCTTTATAACCTCCTTGATTGTATCTACTGCTGTATCAGCATCATTTCCTACCAGACTTGTTATAGCCTTTATACCAGAGGCATTGAATTCAGCCATTCCATCCTTAAGGGTTATAGCACCATCATTAAGCTGTGTAACACCATCTGCTAATGTTGCTGATGATGACTTAAGTGTTGATGTACCATCAGCAAGCTGTGATGAACCATCTCTTAAAGCTGGATTGTTTGCATTAAGTGTTGCGAAGCCGTTGTATAACTGGGCAATACCTCCATTAAGTGTGCTGTTGTTTGCATTAAGTGTTATAAGACCGCTATCTATCTGGTCTATACCACCATTGATTGTATCATTGTTAGCATTAAGCTGTACAAGTCCCCCATTTATCTGGGCTGCACCGTCATTAAGTGCTTTGTTATTACCATTAAGTTCTGTAAGTCCTGTATCTATCTGGGCAACACCATCATTAAGTGCTTTACTGTTTTCATTAAGCTTAACCACACCTGCCTGTAACTGAGAAGCTCCTGTATTTAACTTTTCATTACTGCTATTAAGAGTTGATACGCCTGTATCAAGACTTGCAATACCATTATTCAAATTATCATTATTCTTATTTAATTCTACTAAGCCATCATTAAGCTGTGCTGCACCATCATTAAGTGTTTTATTCATGGAATTAAGAGTGTTAAGTCCATTACTTACATCTTCTGCTCCTTTTTCAAGTGTCTCTAGGGAACCTGTACTTGCTGCAAGCTGTGTTGCCACCTGTGAAAGCGCACTTGCTGCTCCCTGATTACCGGAAGCCTTGACTAAAAGTCCTAACTGGCTTGCATATAAGCCTGTCAGCTGACTGCCTGCACCATTATTCACTACACTATTAGTATATGCTATAAGATATTTATTATACATTTCAGTAATCTTAGCTTCTATCTTTTCAGTTTCACTAGTCTTTGCAAGCACAGTAAGATCATCAGCTATTGTTATATCACTAAGACCTGCCTGAACAGCTGCTTTAGTAAGATTTTCTACATCAGTTGTAATATTCTGGTTCGTTTTATAAGCAGTAATATTATTTTTAAGATCTGCAGCCATTTTTTCTGTAAGCATCTTCTTTAACTGTGAAACGCCATTACTTACCTGTAAAGCTCCATCTGCTGCCTTCGTTACACCAGCTGTATAATCATTGATACCCTTTTTCAGAGCGGCAGCACCATTTCCAAGATTCTTAGCTCCTGTTGTGTATGCATTTATACCACTCTTTAAATCCGCAGTTCCTGATGCTGCAGCTGCTACACCAGCTGTATATGTTGAAAGACCATCCTTAAGCTGTGTCGAACCATCTGCAAGCTGTGCTACTCCAGCTGTATAGTCTTCAATACCCTTTTTGAGTGTTCCTGCTCCTGCTGAAAGCTTAGATGCTCCTGTTGTATATGCTGCAATACCTGTTGTAAGAGTATCAGAACCCTTTGCAAGCTGTGCTACTCCAGCTGTATATGTTGAAAGACCACCCTTAAGCTGGCCTGCTCCTGCTGAAAGCTTAGATGCTCCATCAGTATAAGCTGTGATACCATCCTTAAGCTGGCCTGCTCCTGCTGCCAGTGCTGTTGCTCCATCAGTATAAGCGTATATACCATTCTTAAGTGTTCCTGCACCATCATTTAGCTGGTTAACACCATCTGTAAGTGCTGGGATGCTGTCTGCAAGTGTCTGAGTACCATCCTGAAGAGTAACAGTTCCATCTGTAAGCTGGTCTGCTGCTGACTGAAGCTCATTCATCTTATCCTCAAGCTTTGCAAGAGAGAAGTCATCTACATCTACATCGTTGAGTACACTTGTAGTTGCTACTGACATAGACATATCAAGCTCAAAGTCATTAACATCTGCTGATATTTCAAAGTACTCCGGAATATCCATATCAAGGCTTTCACCATCAAACTTAAGGTTTAAGGTATCCTTTAAACCTGGCATAGTCATGCCAAGTGCTATTATATTATCACCAACCTTGCTGACCTTACCATTAGTAACTTCTACATTGCTGAATTTATCCGTTGGAAGAAGAGTTCCTGTGATCATTGTGAATGGAACATAAGCTGTCTGTGACTTTCCATTAACTTTTATAGTCTTCTTCTCATTGTTAGTGTAATCATATCTGATAGTAACCTTACCACTTTTGCCAATCATATCCTCTGGCTTTGTTTCTACACCGTTTAACTTATAAGTAACCTTCATAGATACAGGTGCACTCTTACTTGAGCTGCTCTGGTTAGTTGTTGTATCACCGTTAGCATCTGTCACCTTTTCTGTTACAGTTACATGATCCTGTGTTCCATCTGCCTTACCAAACACATATACCATTTCGTCACGCGTATTTGTCTTCAATGTACTTGTGTTTGATACAGATAACTCATTTTTAATAGCATTTGATATTATGCTTTCTGTATTAGAAGCTGCCTCACTGCTTACTGCAACCTCGCTTGATACTTGATTATATGCTGTGTTTGTTCCACAGGCTGTAAGCGTTGATGCTATAAGAACAACACTCATTAATACTGAACTATATTTGAATAAAGTCTTCTTAACCATAACTATTCCTCCATTTTCTTACTTCCTGATATATTCTTATATCTGTTACGACATATACATCTTTGCCCGTTCATTCATCCATCTGGCTACATATCCAGATTCTTCTTAGGCTTAAAACCAAAGCTTGTATTGATAATGAGCTTATCACATAATACGAACAATGATGGAAGTATGAATATAACAACAAACATACTTATAATCGCGCCTCGTGCCATCAATGTACATAATGAACCTATCATATCAACTGATGCTATGCAGCCGACGCCAAATGTAGCTGCAAAGAAACCAAGCGCACTAACGATAATAGATGGTATTGATGCTGCAAGTGCTGTCTGTATAGCTTCCTTCTTAGCAAGTCCCTGGCTTCTTTCCTTCTTATATCTTGTCGTCATAAGAATTGCATAATCGACTGTTGCACCAAGCTGTATAGTACCAATAACAACGGATGCTATGAATGGTATCTGTGTATGTGTAAAATAAGGAATACCCATATTTACAAATATAGCAAACTCAATCGCTGCAACAAGTATAACAGGAAGTGATATTGACTTAAGTACAAACAGTATAATAACAAATATAGCTACTATTGATACTGCACTGACTGTCTTAAAGTCCTTATCTGTTATAGTTATAAGATCCTTAGTACAAGGAGCTTCTCCAACAACCATTGCTTTTGAATCATATGACTTTACAATATCATTTACCTTATTAATCTGATTGTTAATATCATCTGATGCTATCTTATAATCAGTAGCAATCATCATTATCTGATAATCCTCACCCTTAAGCTCTGATACCATCTTTGATGGAAGGAATTCCTGAGGAATACCTGACTTAAGTGCTGTATCAAGTCCGAGTGCAAACTGTACACCGTCTACATCATTAAGCTTATCAAGCATTTCATTTGCCGTATCTGTAGACATATTCGTATCTGCAAGTATCATATATATTGAATTCATATCAAAGTTTTCTTCAAGCTTCTTGTTAGCCTGTGAGCATGCAAGCTCCTCTGGAAGCGTATCAGACAGATCATAATATACTGATGTATGGCTCTGTCCATATATAGCAGGTCCTAACAACGCAAGGAAGATAATAATAAATATCCACGAATGATTTACTATAAATGCAGCAAGCTTATCAAAGCCCGGCATAACATCTCTATGCATTGTCTTCTCTAATGCCCTGTCAAATGTAAGAATCAAAGATGGCAGTATAGTTACACATCCGATAACACCAAATATAACGCCCTTTGCCATAACAATACCAAGGTCAAGACCAAGTGTGAAGCTCATAAAACAAAGTGCAATAAAACCTGCAACAGTTGTTATAGAAGATCCGACAACTGATGTAAGTGTATTGCCAATGGCAACTGCCATCGCTTCCTTATGGTCATTTGGATACTGTGCCTTCATTTCCTTATAGCTGTGCCATAGGAATATTGAATAATCCAGCGTAACACCTAACTGAAGTACCGCTGCAAGTGCCTTGGTTATGTATGAAACCTCTCCCAAAAGGATATTTGAACCAAGGTTGTATACAATTGCCATTCCTATACTCAGCATAAAGAATACTGGCACAAGAAATGAGTCCATAAATATAGCAAGTACGATACAAACAAGCACTACCGCTATAAGTACATAAAGTGGAGTTTCTTTCTCTGAAAGATTCTTTGTATCTGTAACTACTGCTGACATACCGCTTATGAATGCCTGACCTTCTGTTTCTTTTCTTATCTGTGTTATAGCATTCATAGTGTCATCACTTGAAGTTGTATTATCGAAGAATATAGCAAATAACGTTGTATCTGTGCTGTCATTCTCGAAATACTTCCTGAACTTTGAAGGTACCATTTCTGATGGAACATCCTCACCAACTATTCCTGTATAAGAAATAACCTGTGCAACGTGTTCTACATTCTCTACCTTCTTGATAAGCTTATTGGCAGCTTTCGTGTCCATATCCTGGACAACCACCATAGCATAGGCACCCTTATTGAAATCCTTCATAAGAATGTCCTGTCCCTGCATAGTCTCAATCTCATCTGGAAGATAATACAGGATATCATAGTTAACTCTTGTATTAACATATCCAATTGCAGATGGAATAAGAAGCAGGATACTTAGAACCAGAATAGGGATTCTAAGCTTAACAATTACTTTTCCAAACTTTTCCATACATTCGCCTCATTTCTACGTCTGCGACGTCTTCTTATATATTTATCCACCTTAGTGATCAGCCTTAACAGCTCTCACAGATAAATATATTGATAAAAACTCTCAAATATGACTTGTGGTCATTTTCTTTACAAACGATATTCTAGCACAAAATGACTGATAGTCAATATCAAAAAATGACTTCAGGTCATTTTTTTATAGATTTTTTATTTTTTTCGTGTTAAAATAGTTACAGCTTAAAGAAATGAGGTTTTTGTATGGGAAAACTAGAAAGTAATAAACAACAAAAAAGAACTTCTCTTTTAGATACAGCATTTAAACTTTTTACAACACAGGGGGTATCAAAAACATCTATTGCTGAGATATCACAGAAAGCAGGAATAGCCAAAGGAACCTTTTACCTTTACTTTAAAGATAAATATGACATCAGAAACAAGCTGATCTCTCATGAGGCAAGCAAGCTTTTCAAGAATGCTGCTACTGCTCTTAACAGGCACATATATGAGGAAACAGCTAAAAATGCTGCTTTTACAATCTCCTTTACTAATCAGATTGTATTTATTGCAGACCATATAATCAATGCTCTCAATGATAACCAGACTCTTCTTACTTTCATTTCAAAGAATCTGTCCTGGGGAATATTCAAAGAGGCTCTGACAACCAATGTTGCTGATGATGATCTTAACTTCAAAGATGTATATTACGATATGCTGTCCGAATCCGGACTCAACCTTAAAGAACCTGAAATAATGCTCTTTATGATAGTAGAACTTATAAGTTCTACGTGCTACAGCGCCATTCTCTACAAAGAACCTGCTGATATTGATACATTAAAGCCTTATCTTTATAACACTATACGGGCTATTATCAATGAACACACTATCAGCAATTAAATATAGTTTCTTCTTTTTTTCTACACATAAAATAAAAAGTTCAGGATAAACATCGACTTGATGTTTATCCTGAACTTTTTTCACGTTTATCTTTAGTTCTTCACTACTTCCCTCGTATATCACAGTATACAGACCCCCATCTGCATACTGTAATCCTGTTAACTTTTCTGCCAACCCTATATTCGGCTGACTGCAAAGCTTACTACTTTCTCATATTAAAATACCTTATTGCTTCAATTGAAAAGATTAACTAAACTCTTTTCTTCTTGTTATCATATACAACTACTGATAATACAAGTCCTGCTGCCATCATAGCTAATACTGCATATACTACTGGACGTGCTGTATCACCTGTTGTTGCGCCTTCACCTGATTCAGTAGATGGAGCTGTGGCTGCATCACCTGTGCTGCTATCAGCATTGCCATTATTAGTATTATCTGTTTTATCATTTGTAGATGGTGTTTCTGGTGTTGTTGGCTGTGTTGGAACTGTTGGTGTATCACCCTTGTTATTATCATCCTTACCAGACGCAACTGTACTTGGCTTAACTGATTTAGCCTCAGCACTTGTTACATCAAGTCTTGCACCTGAGTTAGCTGGTGCTGTCTCATTTAACTCAAGAAGACCATGCATATTGATTGTACCATCTTCATTTCTTGTTGGAAGAACTGAAGTATCTACATTTACAAACCAGTCTTTAGTTGCTTCAACACCTAAGTTATTATAAGAAGCACTTCCATTATAGATATAGTTATCCTCGCTATGAAGAGCAAAAGGAATTAAATCATCAAGTTTAGTGTTCTTATCATTGTTTAAAGAAATTAATCCCTTAACAACCCATTCTTTTCTGTTTGAATCCTTTGTATTAAGACCTACATTGTAAGCACTATTCTTAATAGAATTGTTGTATGATGTACAATCATATATCTTAATATCAGGACAACTGTTACTTGTGATTCCCTTAGCATGGTTATCAAATGTGATGCTGTTCTTAAGAACATGTCCACCCTTTAAGTAACCACCACCAAGCTTGAATCCGTTACCTTCACCATATTCATAGTTAGGATCTGTAATATCATCTGTTGTAAGCCATCCGTTGTTGTAAGCTACACAGTTTTCAATAGTTACAAAACCTATCTCACCTGATACTGACTTAGCATAAAGATCCCATCCATCATCAATATTGTTATGTGAAATACATCCGTAGAATCTGTTTCCGTTACCACATGTAAGCTTAGCTGCGAAACCATCTGCATCGTTACGTCCAGCATCACAGTTATCAAAAGATTCACAGTTCTTTACAAGGTTATCTGTTGGCCATAACTTATACTTAATACCAGTCTTGTTATCAGCACTTCCTGAACGGCTTATCTGGATACCTGAATTAGCTGCATGTTCAACTGTACACATTTCAACGATATTGTTGTTACCACTAATCTGGATACCTACGCCTGATGAATCCTTAACATAGATACCATATACGTGCCAGTAATCACCAATGATTGATAAACTACAGCCTTCAAATACTGCCTTACCTGTATTCTCAGCAACAAGAGTTATCATTCTGCTTGCTGTACCACTTACGCTTCTCTGGATTGATATCCAATCCTTATATGTACCATCTTTAAGTACGATAGTCTGTCCTGGCTGTGCATACTGTACTGCTGTTGCAAGATTAAGTGGCTTAGCCTCTGTAGCATCACCATCTTTTGTTCCATCTGGTGATACTATAAGAACACCATTCTCTTCTCCATACGTAGCACGCTTAACTGTTACATCACCCTTAAGTTCATCTGTAGATGTAATCTTATCACTTGCCTTTGGAGCATATGTATAAGATATCTTATTGTCACCAATATTAACTGATACATTTACTCTTGCAGCATCACCAGCTGATAATACTCTTTCTTCTGTCTTACCATCTGAACCTGTTACTTTAAGTGTACCATCACAGTTAGGAACATAGATAAATTCATAGCTTGCTGCACCTACTGTATTAGAAGAATATACTCTTCCGCTTGGTGTTATCTTATCGTCACCCTTATCATTAGATGTAATACCCTTACTCTCTGATTTAGTGAACTTGATGTTACTAATCTTAACACCAATCTTTCTACTTACCATCACACCAACAACAACTGTTCCATCTTCCTGTACTGATGTGAATGAATTATCTGTATTTTTAAGTTCTTCACCATTGCATACTGCTGTATATCCTTCATCTGTCTTCTCAAGTGAGAATTCATATGTTGAATCTGCTGCAAATGATGTAGCTGCCTTAAAGTCTTTCTTTGTAACAACTCTGTCAACACCATCATTATTAGATGAATCTGCTGATGTATAACCTGTTACATTTCTCATACAAGCTGTTTTTGACTTGCTGCTATATACCATAGATGAAGCATAGTTGAAATACTTATGTACATAGTCAACCTTGCCCCAGTTGTTAATACCAAGTGTATCAGCTGCTACTACACCAAAACCAGTCTGGTTATCTGGTGTCTTAGAAGTATCTGTTACTGTAAATGTAGCTGATAGCTTAAAATTTTCTGTATCTGGATCAATCTTTGTATAGTAGTAAGAGAAACCATCTTCATCATCAGATATCTTACCACTTGTCTGTGAAGCAATTTCAATAGTTCCGTTTGTATTAGAAATATCTAAAGCTTCAACGTTGTTCTGCTTATTAGCTGTCTGTTCCTGTGAATCAAGATCATACTTAGTTACTGTTCCATCTTCTGCTGTAATAACCGCATTAGTTTTCTGTGCAGAACCTACTGTGGCTACATACCATTTCTGATCTGCATCCTTCTTAACTTCAACTGTTGCAACAGCATTAGCAACGAATCCATCGCTGTTTCTTATTGCTTCAATCTTAAACTCATAGCTCTTACCAGCCTCAAGTCCTGTTACTGTGTAATCTGCCTGGCTTGCTTTAAGATCTTTAACAACATATGTAAAATCACCTGTGCTTCCAGCTTCCCTATAGCTTACTGCGTAGCTGTCTGCATCTTCAATATTAACCCAGTCAAGATATACGTTTCCGTTACCCTTATTCTGTGCCCATGTTATAACTGGCTTTCTTACTGCAAGTGTATATGCACCATAACTATATGCACCACTTGACTTATCAGCTGCACCAACTCTCTGTGCAACTGCTGTGAATGTATAATCACCTGACCAGAGTGGTGTAAATGTAACTGAATCTGTCTGTGCCTTAACATTAACTGTAGATACTTCGTATCCACCTTCAAGCATAGTAACCTTTACATTCTCAGCACCTTTAAGTTCATCTATAACTGATGTGAAGTTAACAACAAAGTTTCCATCTGCATCTGTTGTAACTGAATTGATAACAGGAGATTCTACTGTATCCCATGCAACTGCCTGCTTATTCTCTTCTGGATCATATTCTACCTTGATATCGTATATGTCAGCACCCTTAGCACTACCAATATAATATGTACCTGGCTTAACATTTTCTAATGTATATGTTCCTATCTCATCTGTTACACCTAACTGACCTATTGCTGTACCAGAAGTAACTCCTGTCTTAGCATATATAAGGTTAGTACCTTCACCAGATGCTCCCTTAGCTGCCGCTACAAGAGTAATCTTAGCAGTCTTTTCAACATTAACCTTAATTGTTGCTGTTCCATCTGCTAACTTAGTAGCTCCACTAAGCTGAAGCTTATTGTTATATGTAACACCCTTATATTCTGCTGGTGCTGCTAACTTAATAAATACATTCTTTGAACCATTGCCAGCTACTGTGAAGTAACCATCTGTTCCTACTGGTGTATCTGCTGTTACCTTGAACTTGCCATCTTCACCTGCATTAGAAACATCAAGGTCATTAGCGTTCATTTCATACTTCTCAATATACTTAACACTCATATTAAATATATCAAGACCATTCTTAGAACCAAGCTTATATGTACCAGCTGGAAGCTCTACTGTATACTTAGCTGCTGTACCCTTTTCAAATACTGCATCTGCAAGTGTAACTGTGGCACCGCCATCCTTAGCATACTGTAACTCTGGAACTCCTGAACCTTTCTGGGCTGCTACTAATGTAAGTCTGAAATCCTGCTTTGCTGTAAATGTGATAGCAGACTTTTCTTTTCCATCTGCGAATGATGGACTTCCATCTAATCTTAATGATGTTGTAAGTGTTTCCTTACCATAAGCTACTGACTGACCTGTAACTAACTTTGTCTTGTCACCATTCTTATATACATTAAAGAAACCTGATAATGTATCATCAGCTATAAGCTTACCATCAGCACTAAACTTTGATGCATCTACTGTTGCACCATCAACTGTATATTCTGGTAAACGGCTCTGAACCTCTACATATAAGAAGTTACCACCATTGTCACCACCAAGCCAGTACTGACCAGCTTCATCAAGATTAAACTCAATCTTGTTAACAATGCTTGTATCGTTTTCCATCTCTATAGATGTAGCCTTAGCCCCTGCTTTAGCATACAGGAATGAATGTTTATCTTTAACTGACTTTACTGCAACATAAGCTATAACCTTAACTGGCTCTGTTGTAGTAAATGTTATACCTGCCTGTCCTGTAGATGTATTTAATCCACCTCCAAGATTAAGCGCCTGTGAATATTCACCCATGTTACATTCAAGCTTATCAGCCAATGTCTTTAATGAGTTCTTACCACCCTTAGCAGCAACAGTGAAATAACCATCTGTTCCTACTTTAATATCTTCTGTGACCTTGCCTTCTGCGCCAAACTGCTCAGCTTTAAGGTCAGCGGCATCCATGACATAAGCCTTTTTTGCCACTGCTGTTCCTTCGCTTCCAGTACTTTCAGCTGCAACAACAGCCGCTGGAACAGAAGGGAACATACCTACCAACATAAGTACTGCGCTAAACATAGCGAATACTCTGTTAAAAGTCTTCTTCTTCATAACTTCCTCCTGATATATATTTGATTCACATTTCCAAAAAACTGTACAATATAAACAATTCCTCAATTAAAACAATCAATTCTTTAAATAATTATTATAATATTACCAAAAAAAACGCCTTTTCTTCTTTGTAACACTTTTATAATTATTTTTCTTTTACCTAATATTTTTTAGAAATATTTCACAAGTAAACGTATTATATATTATTTATTATAATAAAGCAACCTATTTTGCATAAGTTTTGTAACAAAAATGGCCGTCGCAATAAGAAAAAAATCTTAATGCGACAGCCTCTTCTATTTTTTATTCACTTTCAAGCAGCTTATTGTATATATCCCTCTTAGATACACCTCTGTCCTTAGCTGCTGCCTTCATAGCTTCCTTCTTATCCATCCCCTGGTCCATATACATCTGTACATGCTCCATCTCAGACATAGCCTTCCACTTATCCTGTTCCTCCTGCTTTATCGCATCACGGCTCTTACCTGCTATAACAAGAACAAACTCTCCTCTTGGCTCATTCACTTCATAATACTCACAGGCTCCATCAAGTGTTGTCACCATGCTGTTTTCATATCTTTTCGTAAGCTCCTTGCACACTGTTATTGCACGTTCACCACCAAGCACTGTGCTAAGCTCCTTAAGTGTCTTTAACAGCCTGTGAGGTGCTTCATATATAATCATTGTTCTTGTTTCTGACTCAAGCTCTGAAAGTATGTCTTTTCTCTCATTTTTGTCCGATGGAAGAAATGCTTCAAATGCAAATCTTCTTGTAGCCTGTCCTGACATTGTAAGTGCTGTTATACAAGCTGCTGCCCCAGGCACACTTGATACCTTTATACCTGCCTCAAGCGCCTGTCGTACAAGCTCCTCTCCAGGATCTGATATGCCAGGTGTTCCTGCATCAGTTATAACGGCCACATTTTCACCCTTAAGCATTTTCTCAACTAATGTTTTTGCCTTGTCATACTTGTTATACTCATGATAACTAGTCATTGGCGTATTTATTTCAAAATGATTAAGCAGCTTTATACTGTTTCTCGTATCCTCTGCTGCTATAACATCAACCTCTTTTAATATTCTTAACACCCTGAATGTTATATCCTCAAGATTTCCTATAGGTGTCGCACACAAATATAACTGTCCTATACCCTGGCTTATGCCTTTATCCGATTCCAATATATCTTTATTATCCATACAAACACCCTTTCATATTATAGCTTCCATATTAATAACCTTCCAGATTATTATTTATATCCGGAATCATCCCAGATTCATTCTTTCATTCCATACATATCAAGAAGCTCTGCTGTATAACTTCCGTCTTTATTATATACAATAAGTGGTTCCTCCACTTTAAGCTGCGAATTTCCACCTTTAACTGCCTCTATAAGCACCATATTGGCAGGCTTATCCACATATGGATATACAAGCCTCATTCGTTTAGGCTCTAAGTGGTTGTTCTTCATAGATGTAAATATATCTACTAATCTTGATGGCCTGTGCACCATATACATATGCCCCTTAACCTTAAGACACTTAGATGCCTCTCTTACTACATCTTCAAGACTACATAAAAGTTCATGCCTTGCTATGGCCTTTGCACTTTCAGGATTAACTATTCCATGATTCTCATTCATATATGGAGGATTACTTGTCACAACATTAAAAGAAGCCCCACCAAATATACGTGAAGCTTCCTTAATATCACCCTGAACCATATTTACATGATCAGAAAGGTTATTCAAACTGACATTTCTTGCTGCAAGATTGAAGCTTATATCCTGTATCTCAAGTCCTGTATACATACCACCAGGATTCTTAGCCTGCATAAGTATAGGTATTATACCATTCCCTGTACCAAGATCCAGCACCTTATCATTCTTTCCTGCTTTTGCAAATGTAGACAATAAAACAGCATCCATACCAAAACAGAACACATCTGTATTCTGGATTAACTTAAGATTATCCCTGCATAAATCATCTATTCGTTCATTAGCATTAATCTTATATTCTGCATTAATACAAGTTTCTGCATTTATCTTAACATCAGTCATCATTGATATGGGCTTTTCCTTCCTTTCTCTCAAGCTCTTCAAGCTCTTTTAACTCTTTATCATCTATGTTCATTCTGTCGTTTTTTCTTTTAGGCTTAAATCGCAGCTCTGAAACAGGATATTCCCTTATTTCTTTTTCATCGCCATCAAGTGTTACTATAACTTTAACAAGCTGTCTTAATACATTGACACTTGACACCTCACCTTTAAGCTTCTCAGGAGTGGTTACATAATCTCCTACACTTGGAAGATGGCTGTTAAGCTCTTCATAAGTTTCCTGCTCATTCTTAAGGCAGCACATAAGTCGTCCACACACACCTGATATTTTAGATGGATTAAGTGAGAGATTCTGCTCCTTTGCCATCTTAATAGATACTGGTACGAACTCTGGCATATATGTTGCACAGCACAGTGGTCTTCCACATGAACCTATACCACCTAGAATCTTAGTTTCATCCCTTACACCTATCTGCCTTAACTCTATACGTGTCTTAAACACTGATGCAAGATCCTTAACAAGTTCCCTGAAATCTATTCTTCCATCTGCTGTAAAGTAGAACAATACTTTATTATTATCAAATGTATACTCAACCTTGATAAGCTTCATAGTAAGATTATGTTTTTTAATCTTTTCCAGACATATCTTATAGGCTTCCTTTTCTTTTTCCCTGTTCTTTGCTTCTCTTTCATCATCCTCCAGAGTAGCTATCCTTATAATCGCTTTGAGTGGCTGTACTACATCACTGTCTTCAACTTCTCTCTCTCCAAGTACAACAGAACCATACTCAACACCACGCGCTGTTTCAACTATAACGTGCTGGCCAACCTCAACACTATATTTGCCAGGTGCAAAGAAATATATCTTTCCCACCTGTCTGAATCTAACTCCAACAACCTTAGTCATTATATTCTCCTAACCTTTAGTCAGTTTATTTGCATTTAATGCGTGTTGAAAACCCCATAAATAGCTGCATCTACAACTTTTTATTTCATTTTCAATATTTTCATTTTCAATGTTGTCATTCTCATATTGTTATATCCAATATATTACATCTTAACTTATACCTACATAGCCTCTTTCATAGCCATAATAAGAAGCTCTATACATAAATCAAAGTTAACATTAGCTTTGAGTCTTATTCTCACCTTATCTATTGAATTAAGTATATCCTGAATGCCCTCATATGACATAATCTGTGCCTGTGACTTAATAAGCGATATTTCATCACTGAATATAAGATAATTTGTATCATTTGTACTCTTAAACAATAACACATCCCTAAACCACATAGCCATAAGATCAAGATAATCATCTATTGTAAGCTTATAATTCGTTATGTCTTTAACTACAGACATAATCTCTGCTGATGACATCTCCTTAGCATTCTTTATAACATGCATGACATCCTGCTTAAGATGTGCAAACTCTGTACTTTCTACAATCGTTTTTGCACGTCCTATCTTTCCCTGTGCGAAATTCGCTGCAAACCTGCATTCATATTCTGATATATCATAATTGCTTTTAAGATATTCCTCTACAACACTATCCTTTATAGGTCTTAAATCAAGCATTACACATCTTGATAATATTGTCTGAAGGAATATATCTGCGTTGGTTGTAAGAAATATTACGATACCATAGACCGGTGGTTCTTCTATAGTCTTAAGAAGTGCATTCTGTGCTGCAACTGTGAGTTTTTCAGCCTCATCTATAATATATATCTTATATCTGCTTGAATATGGCTTAATCTGCATATCAGATATTATCTGGTCTCTTACATCATCAACACCAATACTTGTTGGTTTCTCATGCTTAACCCATATAATATCAGGCTGGCTGCCTGAATCTGCCTGTATGCAGGAATGACATTTATTACATGGATTAACTGTCTCTTCCATATTCTCACACTGCAGAGTCTTAGCAAATATTCCTGCTAACATTTTTTTTCCTGAACCAAGTCCGCCATTTATAATATATGCGTGTGATACTTTACCAAGCTTAATGGCACTCTGCATATGCTCTTTAATTGTTTCATATCCATAAATATCTGAAAAACTACTCATTTTGTTTATTCCTGCATCTTTCTACTTCTTTTTATATGACTATGCTTATGCTGTGATATCAAGAAGAAGCCCCCTTATATCATCTATCCTTCCAACGATTTCAAGGTGATTCTTTTCTTCTTTAACAAGTTCACCTGCAAGTTCATCAAGATTCTTATCAACAAGCTTGACTATGCCATATACTCTGTGACGGCCTCTTCTGTCAAGAAAGTTCTCTCTTGAAAACTTATGCGAACGATTAACTACCTCATTTAAAAAGCCTTTTACGAGTTCTCTGTACTTACGCATATCTTTAATATCCATATGCTTAGCAATCTTTTCTCCCTGCTCAGTAATCTCCTGCATCATATTACCAAGCTTTTCCTGAAGGTCTTTTTCTTCAATATTACTTATTAATGTAAACTTGAAACTATCATCTGAACTTGCTGTGCTTTTTACACTCTGTATCTGAGATGACGCTTTAATATCATTAACTTTAATATCCATAGCAAACTCCAATCATATAACATATTATCATAAATACAGCATTAAAACAATCTTGTCTTTATTTCCGCTTTTATATTATATATACATTCATCAATTGAACCGTTATTACTGAATCTTTTAACAATACCGGCATTTCTTATATTTTCCTCTGAAAAATCAACGCTGTCAGCTAAAAATCTTCTGCACATTTCCTCGTAATGTGGAACATCCTGCTCCTGTTCTCTCTTAATAGCCCTCTGCAGTCTTAGTCCATCTTCTACTTCAATATATATCGGAAGCATACACTCTTTTCCAAAGTACTCCACGAATTTGTTATATGCCTCTATTGTTCCAATAACTATGTAACGCTTTCCACTTCCAGGCTCTATCTGACCATCATCTGCTGTGAAATATTTCCACTCTCCGTATACAGTCTGATATTTTCTCATTTCAATGATTTTATTATTTTTCTCAAACTCGCAGACTTTGTTATCATCTACAAAATAATACTCAACCCCATCTGTTTCACCAGCTCTCATAGGGCGTGTTGTATACATGGTTATTGTACTTAACCCAAGTGTTTCATCCTCTATAAGTGCCTTAAATATATGATCCTTTCCACTGGAACTTTTTCCCATTATAAATGCTATTTCAGGCATACAAATGCTCCTTTACATCCCTCATTTTTTGTGTTTTTATCGTTGCGGCTATCTTTTAAATTGTTTTTTAAACTATTTTTTAAGTTATCCTCTGAATTATATTTCAAATCATCATTAATGTTATCGTTAGTATAAGGATATTCAAGTCCATCCAGTTCAAGTCCAACTACTTCAAGGCCATTATCTATTGCTTTGCTTATTATATTAACGACATTTTCAGATATAATCTCACCAGGACAAAGAATTGGAATTCCAGGTGGATACACATATACCATCTTTGCACTTATTCTACCATACAAAGAGCTGTCATTCATCATAATTTTATCATATCCGTTTTTATCACCTTCATTTAAAGCTTTTGCTATACTCATTAAAGCTTCATTTTTAAAATCAGCTATATTTACTTTTATATCTGCTTTTTTAATTGATGAAGTATTATTAAATATATTGTAATGCTCAGCATAATTTTGATTATTATTTACACTGTTACTTTCAGATATTATATCATTATACCTTCTATCTATTTCACACAATGCATTGTAAAATCTGTCATAATACTCTGCAGAATCAAATATTGATGTCATAGCTATGGCATACTTTAATGACGACATTTCAAGCTGTATTCCATACTCATTTAATAATATATCGTATAGTTTTTTTGCATTATCACACCCAATAACTATTTTAGATATATCATCTGAATCTATAAGCTTTATATTTTTAAGCTGACCTAATTTATTGCGTAATATTTTTAACTTTGATATATAATTTTCAAAAAGATATTCACCATCTTTTTCTATTATGCTCATGCATCTGTCTATTGATCCCATAAGTATATATGATGGACTGGTTGACTGATATATATTCCAGTATCTTTTCACCTTAGAAACATTTACATATCCATAGTTTATATGCATAACTGCCGTCTGTGTAAGCGAAGGAAGTGTCTTATGTACACTGTTTATAACTATATCTGCCCCCTGCTCAACTGCAGTCTGTGGAAATTCACAAGAAAACTTAAAATGTGCTCCATGAGCTTCATCAACTATAAGCGGTATATTATGTTCATGAAGATATGCTGCTATATTTTTAATGTCTGAAACGTTACCTTCATATGTCGGAGAAGTTATAACTACTGCCTTAATATCTTTGCCTATGCTCTCATTCTTTTCCACAGCATCCTTTATTTCCCTTAAACTTATCCCCTTGTAGTATCCATATTCGTCATCATATTGTGGATAAACATAGATTGCATCAAGTTCACCTAGGATAATTGCATTATAAACTGAAATATGACAATTCCTTGCTACTATTATACTGTCCCCTTTATCTGTAACTCCACATATTGCCGCCATGTTACCTGCCGTACTTCCATTAACTAAAAACAGACTCTCATCAGCTCCATATAATGCCGCTGTCTTTTCAAATGCTTTCTTTATCATTCCATCTGCATTATGCATGTTATCAAAGCCATCTATCTCAGTAATGTCTATTTCATATGGTGCTGGCATGTCATCCATATATCTGCCTATAAGTTCACTGTTTCGTTTAGCACCTGGCATATGCATAGGAACTATGTTTTCCTTGCTATATGCTTCTAATTTTCCAAGCATATCATCATATTGGTAAGCATTTTCATTATAAAGTTTCATTTTCAGTTCATTTTCTTTATATTGTTTAATTTTTTTATATTGTTTATTTTCTTCATATATTTTCCACTCATTTATTTTTTCTTTAATATCTTTCATACTTATTTATTCCTTCCATAACATGCCTATATAAATACGGTGAACTACCCATTGTCTAAAGCCAATGGACTTCCTGCTTCACGGACCTCTTGATTTACTATCTCCACAAGATTTAATATATAATTATAACAAAAAAAAGTAGATATTACGTACTGTAATACCTACAACATCTAGTGCCTAGAACCGGAATCGAACCAGTGACACGAGGATTTTCAGTCCTCTGCTCTACCGACTGAGCTATCTAGGCAAAGTAGCGGGGACAGGATTTGAACCTGTGACCTTCGGGTTATGAGCCCGACGAGCTTCCGAGCTGCTCTACCCCGCGTCAATATTATACTATATGCAAAATGATGAAATATATTCATCAAATGGGCGGAGAAGGATTCGAACCTTCGAAGGCAGTGCCAGCAGATTTACAGTCTGTCCCCTTTGGCCACTCGGGAATCCACCCATATAAAATTAGATTAACAATCCCCTTGATATCTTAACTATCAAGATTATTGTTAACAAAAAGCCGACAGTCGGAGTCGAACCAACAACCTGCTGATTACAAATCAGCTGCTCTGCCATTGAGCCATGTCGGCAATTTAAACCACTTTTTATTCTGCTGATGACTCCAAGGGGATTTGAACCCCTGATACCACCGTGAAAG
>OHJG01000160.1_pt1 | contig 46876 bp, 37 predicted proteins | sample 1568481 | NCBI WGS metagenome assembly OHJG01 (sample SAMEA3879505, study PRJEB24766) | human gut metagenome | biome: human-associated habitat; feature: feces | place: USA | collected 1985/1987
CCTATCTCTCTTTTCTTTTTTCTTAATTTTGTCCAATATCTATTGTAGCACTACAGGAAAATATAGATTTTGTTTTGTAGAACGATTGACTATTTGTGCAAATTGTGGTATAATATAAAGATACATAGTATCTCTCGGATACCATACCAAATGAAAGCGAGTTATGACTTATGATAGATAATAAGAAAGAGCAGGAACGTGCTGAGCTGCACCGCACGATATGGGGAATCGCTAACGATCTGCGCGGTAGTGTGGACGGCTGGGACTTCAAGAATTATGTCCTCGTTATGCTGTTTTACCGCTATATCTCGGAAAATCTGACCAACTATATCAATGCAGGAGAGATTGAAGCAGGCACTCCCGATTTCGACTATACAAAGCTCTCGGACGATGATGCGGAGACTGCCCGTGATGATATGGTACAGACCAAGGGCTTCTTTATCCTGCCAAGCCAGCTTTTCTGCAATGTGCTTGCAAAGGCTGATACAGATGAAAACCTCAACGAAACCCTTGAGGGGATCTTCCGTAGCATCGAAAGCTCTGCCCAGGGCTGTGAGAGTGAGGACGATTTCAAGGGACTGTTCGATGATTTCGATGTGAACAGCAACAAGCTCGGTGGTACGGTCGCAAAGCGTAACGAACGCCTTGTCAAGCTGATGAATGGTGTCGCTTCTATGCAATTGGGCGATTATCAGGAGAACACCATTGATGCGTTCGGTGATGCTTATGAGTATCTCATGGGTATGTACGCTTCTAATGCAGGCAAGTCCGGCGGTGAGTATTACACTCCGCAAGAGGTGTCGGAGCTTCTCACACGGCTTGCAACAGCAGGAAAAACAGAGGTCAACAAGGTCTATGATCCTGCCTGTGGTTCAGGTTCACTGTTGCTGAAAGCCGCCAAAATTCTTGGAAAAGACAAGGTGCGTCAAGGCTTTTTCGGGCAGGAAATAAATATCACTACATACAACCTCTGCCGTATCAATATGTTCCTGCACGATATTGATTACGATAAATTCAATATCGCCCACGAAGATACCCTCGTTGAGCCTCAGCATTGGGACGATGAGCCTTTCGAGGTCATTGTATCAAATCCCCCATACTCGATCAAGTGGGAGGGCGATGCGAATCCGCTGCTAATAAACGATCCCCGTTTCTCGCCTGCGGGTGTGCTTGCTCCGAAGTCTAAGGCTGACCTTGCGTTCATCATGCACTCGCTTTCGTGGCTTGCAAATAACGGTGCCGCTGCTATCGTATGTTTCCCCGGCGTGATGTATCGTGGCGGTGCTGAACAGAAAATACGCAAGTATCTTATCGACAACAACTTTGTTGACTGCATTATTCAGCTCCCCGACAACCTGTTTTACGGCACTTCTATCGCCACCTGCATTATGGTGCTGAAGAAGAACAAGACCGCAAACAGCACACTTTTCATTGATGCTTCAAAGGAGTGCGTTAAGGTCACGAATAATAACAAGCTGACCGAGGAAAATATCTCGAAGATCGTGGCAGCGTTCATGGAACGCACGGACAGCGAATACTTCTGCCGTCTTGTGCCTAACTCTGAAATTGCTGAGAATGACTATAATCTGTCTGTTTCGACCTATGTTGAGCAGGAGGACACAAGAGAGGTCATTGACATTGCAGTGCTGAATGCGGAGATTGCAGAGATTGTGAAGCGTGAAGATGTGCTGAGAACTGAAATAGATCGAATTATCGTAGAAATCGAGGGATAAATCGTGAGTAGCTCTGATAGTATAAAGGAAAAGAATGAATACGATACATTTATCAAAGCCTGTGATTATTGTGAAAGTCATAGTGTAAATATAAGAACTCAAAGTATTATGCGTTTCCTAAATGGTAGCTGTATTATTAGAGCTAAAAATGATAGACCTGATATTATAACCACTTCATCAAAAGGCGGTAAAGAGTATATTATTGGTATTGAAATGTTTTATATCGACCAGAACTCCAAATCCAAAAGAGGTCGATATAGCTCAAAAAGCCGTGAAAATAAAAATCAACTGATGAAGGTTTATGATAAAGGTCATGCAGAATTAGTTGAAACAGGACAAGTATCTGAAGAATACCAAATGGAATTGCTTCAAAAAGCAGTAAAATCAGCTCAAGAAAGATTAAACAGCAGTTATGATGAGCTTTTGGCAGCTTTCAGATATAGTTTTGAAAACCACGCTAAAAATACGGCTGATTACAGAAAAGAACTGCTTTCAATATCAGATGGCAAGGAAATCGTATTAGCGTTTTTTATGGAGATAGAGTGCAATTTTCATAGTCTGTTTTTGAATGAAGGTAATATAGTAACAGAATACAACTCGAAGCTAATGCCGTTCTTTTCTGAACTTATCCGTATAATCTCTGAAAACAAGTCAATAAAAAACATTGACTATCTGGTGTTTTACTTGACTTCATACAATCCGACTGAAGAAAAAGTAGTTGCTATTCGTACAGGGAATATCCGAAAGAATCTGCAAAGTCAAGGTATTACGGCCTTTGAATATATAGGTGATAGCTGTGGGAAAGCTGATATATCAAAAACAGAGTATGCTATAGCTGAAAATGGAGATTATGTTTCAAGGCTCTATTTCAAGGCTGATTTTGACGAATCGAACGAAGAAATACAGCGTTTATTTCATAGAGCTTTATCACTTAAAAAGCATAATAGACCTTTTGTAGCCACTCGTCCTATTCAGGCAATGCTATATGCTTCAAAAGCGAGAACGATTCAAGAAGCTGATACTTTGCACGAAAAGTTTTTAGCCTTGTATCCGGTTAAGGAGATTAAAGATGACGAAGATTGAACAACTGATAAAAGAGCTTTGCCCTAACGGTGTGGAATACAAAAAGCTCGGTGAAGTATGTGATAAAATTGTTGATGGTATGCACAGTCTTCCGAAAGAAGCGGGTTCTACTGGCGTATATCCTATATTAAGTGCGCAAAATGTTCACGATAATATTATTGACTATGTAACCAACAAATACGTTAATGAAGATATTTATATAAAAGAAAACAAAAGAACCTCTGTTGAAAATGGTGATGTGTTGTTAACTATTGTTGGAGCAATAGGAAGAACGGCATTAGTAACAAATGACCTTAAAGCATTATTCCAAAGAAGTATTTGCGTTATTAAGCCAAAACACAATATCATAAACTCATCATATCTGAAATATGTTTTAGATTCTACTAAAACTCAAATCTATATTCTAACTAATGCTCACGGAGCTGCACAAAAAGGGCTTTATCTTAAAGAAGTTGAAAAAATCAAAATCCCTATACCGCCTTTGGAGGTACAGGCTGAAATTGCCAAGATCCTTGACGAGTATTCTACAAGTGTAACCGCCTTACAGCAAGAGCTTGAAAAAGAGCTTACAGCTAGTAAAAAGCAGTACGAATACTATCGTGACCTCCTGTTAGACTTCTGTGTCCACGGGGGGACAAGTGAGTGTGAATGGAGAACAATTAAAGAGGTTTGCTCTATTTCAGCAGGTGGCGATGTTCCTAAAGATAGTTTTTCTAAAGATAAAACGGATATTTTCAATATTCCAATAATAAGCAATGGTATTGGTGACAATGCTCTATACGGCTATACAAGTATTGAAAAAATAGCAGAACCTGCGGTTACTGTTGCCGCAAGAGGAACAATTGGCTATGCGGAATATAGAGATTATCCATATTATCCTATTATCCGATTATTAACAGTTATTCCTAAAGAAAAAAGCTATTTGAACACTAAGTATCTATACTATGTTTTACAAAGACAGCATTATGATGTACCCAAAACAGGTATCCCACAATTAACTTCACCAATGATACAAAAAATATCAATCCCAATTCCGTCAATAGAAGAACAAAAGTGTATAGTATCAATCCTCGACCGCTTTGACAAGCTCTGCAACGACATTTCCGAGGGCTTGCCTGCGGAGATCGAAGCAAGACGGAAACAGTATGAATATTATCGGGATAAAATGCTTTCCTTTAATGAAGCATGATAAATAATAGCCCAGGAATGTGAGATGAACAAATTGAGTTCTACATACAGCGAGAAAATAAAAGAATTACGAAGCACTGCGCAGGAAACGCAGGCTGCGATTAAAATTCAAGATAAACTGAACGAGTTAAAATCAAAAGATGTTGTTATATCCTCGTATCGTTGGATATGGGAACTTATACAAAATGCGAAGGACTGTACTAATTCAACTGGAAAGATAGATATAGAAATCTATTTTGATTCTCAGTTGAAGATAGTAGAATTCAAACATAACGGAAAGTTGTTTGCAACAAAAAATATAGTATATCTTATTGAACAGGTATCGACTAAGGAGCGTTCAAGAAATTCTGTCAGCACAGGTAAATTCGGTACGGGATTTTTGACAACTAATCTTTTATCGCCTATCATCACTATCTCCGGTCTGCTTCATGATGAAGATGAATCAAATATTGCTCGATTTCAGGTTACAATTGATAGATCAGGCGAGAGCCTTGATGAATTAAAAGAAGCTATCAAAAATAGCTGTGATCAGCTTGAAGCAAACACCTTCAATATTACAGATGCAGTTGATGAAAATGCAATGAATACGATGTTTTCCTATTCATTGGATGAAAACGGAGTAAACGTTGCTAAGGTAGGTCTTGAAAATTTCTTGATAACGGCTCCGTATGTATTTGCATTCGTTTCTGAACTTAACAAAATCACAGTTGTCGTTGACGGTTCGGTAACTGTATATACAAGAGATAGAATTGGTGTAACGCAAAGCGATAATACATTTGTAAGTCGCATTAAGAAAAATGATTCACCCGATGCAATAAACATTTTTACTATTCAAAATGATAGTCTTATGCTTGCAACAGAGATTAAACAGTATAATCATGAAAACCATATTGTTCATTATTCTGCTGATTTACCACGATTGTTCTGCGATTTTCCTCTGTTAGGTACTCATAATTTCACTTTTCCGGTTGTAATAAACAGTAGAGGTTTCGATCCAACAGAGCCAAGAAATGGTATATTCCTATATGGAACAAACGGCGAACAGAATAAAAAGATTTTGAAAGAAGCTGTTTCACTGTATGCTTCAATGATTGAATATTTTATTCAAAATGGATACAAGGATATATACAACATAGTTTGCTTGCCTCCCATTGAGAGTAAGGACTGGATTGATAAAGAATGGTATACAAATGAAATAATAGATGTACTTAAAGACAAAATCAAGGGCTTTCCCATGTTTCATATGCTTGACGGTAGTACAAAAGCCTTAGAAGATGAATGGGATATTGAAGATAGCGTATTTCTATCAAGTGATGAAAGCAAGGATTTACGAGATGAAGTATGGGAGCTTTCAAGCAAGTTGTTTTATGACAAGCATATTTGCAAGAATGAAATTGAAGAATGGTATTCGTCATTATGGGAAGAATGTAGAAATTATGGCTTAATCGATTTAATACAGCGTGTTGAGAAAATAGGAAGCCTTTCAAAGCTTCAAGAAAAAATTCAATCTCCAATTGAATGGCTGAATGCATTATACAAGCTGATATATGAGAAATGTGTCAATAATGCAGAGATATCAAAGCGCGACAATAAAATATTTCCCAATCAACATGGCGATTTTTGCTATATAAGGGAACTTAAAACCGATGGCGGAATTGATGAAGTGTATAAGGAAGCTGCACTTTTAATAGGCATTGATTTGAGGGCAGAGCTTGCGGATAATCGAATTCTCTATAAGAATCCTGAAATTATGTATTTCAACGATGCAGCCTATCGCCTGACAAGCAAAGCTCAAGAAGATTATAATGTGAACTCTGATAAGTTTTACAGGGAAATTATTGGATTTGTAAATGGAGACAATCCTAAACAGAATAATTTTATATCACTTTATAACGCCATATATCCAACGACTCCTATTGTCCCGACTCGTGTTCACCGTGTTTACGAGAGATTATTAAAAGAAGCTATTGAATATTGGTGTAATATAATCTGTGGCGAAATAAGTAGAAATAAAGAACTCTACGTTTTAGCAGCATCTTATTCCTTCACATCAGAAGATGAGGCTGTAAAATGGATTTCAAATTTTGTTGCTTACCTAACATCAATAGAAAAAAGCGAATTACTTGATAAGTATTCTGTGATTCCAAACCAAAATGGTGTTTTATGCTGTAAATCAAACCTTTACAAAGAGAGTGACGCTATTCCTGAATTTTTGAAAGTTGTTTGTCGGGTAGCTGGTTATGATATTAAAGCTGATTTGGCATCAAATTCAATTGAAGTATCAAAAATCGTTCCTCGCAAAAAGGGATTTAAGGATATTTCAGGGTTCATCACAAGCTATGTACGAAAGCATATGAACAATATAAGCGTTGAGGCTGATGATAAAGAATCATTTAATCGAACATACAAATGGCTTAGAGAGAGGAAGGATGATCCAAACGTTAAACAGCATTTTTCAGAACTTCTTGAACATCTTTACTGGTTTTATAATGATGACGAAATCTCAGAAAGTATTGCTAAAGCTAATGAGCTTGACAATATTCTCAGCAAATACGGATTTTCGGATGTTAGTCAGCTTGAAAAAATGCTGATTCATAAAGCGCCGGAGCATTATCCAACTATACCATTAGAAGAATTACTTGCTCGTTATGGCATTAGCACACAAGAAGAATTGCTAAGGCTTATTGATAGTCATGTACTTGGCGAAGAATTTCTTCATAACAGTGAAGCAAGCCGTGACAAATTTGAATATGTACAAAAAATCATACAGCGTGCTATAGATAATATAAAAAAGCATCTCATTGAGATTGGCTATAATCTTGATGATTCTGCCGAAATCCATAAGACAATTTTTACAGCTACAGTTGACGGAAGAGAAATATATATTATAGCAAGACCAAGTGATTATGATGAAGTTGTTCTATATTACGATGCGGAATTTGAAACACTTGACTATACGAAAGATTTTGAACTGTGGATTGATAATGGCAGAACCAATCCTGAAAAATTAACATTTGGCAGGATATTGAAATTAACAGGTGTAAATAGAATTCCTTTACGGAGAATAGCAAAATGATTGATATAACTGATGTGCAAAAAGTATTGAACGATGAACCTAATGAAGATACAATATGCTATGAATATGAGCTAAGACCGACTATAATCGTATCTGATATAAAAAAACTGGCAAATACTACAGACGACTACGGCTACATTTTCAACGGTGTGTTAAAAGCAAGCGATAGATATATTATTAAAGGATTATCGAATGGTTATATCATTAAAAACACGGTGCAGAAAGCGTTAGAGTTGCTTACTGTAAAGCCTAAAGTTGAATATGATTCTGCCGTTATCAATGGAAAAACAATCTATGTTATAAAGGTTTATCACATTTCCGAGGGAACATCACTGTTAACCGATGAGTTGGAATCTGAAACGATCAAGAAGTTTATTGACGTTCTTTATAAAATATGCGTTAAGCTACAAGGAAACTCGAAATATATAGATGCATCTGAAGATGAACGCAACGATTACATACGAGATATGCTTGATCGTGAAGAGGAATATGTAATCAAGGATCAAACACGCAGAGGTCTTTCTGCGTCAGGGGCTTCGGCTGGAGAAATTGATATTTTAGTCGAAAAAGAGAATTATCCATTCACAGTTATTGAAGCACTTATTCTAAAAAGCCTAAATAAAGACTATCTCAGTAAGCACTTGGATAAGATATATTCATATGATACTACCGGAGATCTTTTTAACGTATGTTTGGTTTACGCAGAATGTAAGGAGTTTGCTTCGTTTTGGGAGAGGTACTGCGATTTTGTGAAACATCATGAGTATCCATATCCCCTTATTTCTTTTGATGAAAGCATAAATCAGAAATATGTCGGATCAGAAATGAGAATCATGACAACAACACATAACAGATCTGGCAAGCTAACAAGGCTATACCATATCTGTGTAAAGATACTTTCAAAATAAAGGAGTTGAGAGTATGAGCTATTTCAACATAGTAGCCGCCACAAGCGAAAATACGGTAGTTACCGAGTATATCCCCGAACAGCGTACTGCCGAAGCATATCAAAGCGAAGCGGAACTTGAAAAGGAGTTTATCCGCCGTTTGGGTGAACTGGGCTATGAGTATCTGACCATTCACAAGGAAGATGACCTGATCACCAATCTCCGTGCGCAGATCGAACGGCTCAACGGCTATACTTTCACAGACAGCGAGTGGAAATGCTTTTTTGCGGAATATATCGCAAACGCCAATGAGAGTATTGTCGAGAAAACAAAGACGATACAGGAAGATAGCGTTAAGGTCTTGAAGCGTGATGACGGCACATCAAAAAATATCACGCTGATCGACAAGAAAAATATCCACAATAATCATCTGCAAGTAATAAATCAGTATGAGGTGGACACGGGCAAGCGGCAGAACCGCTACGATGTGACGGTGCTTGTCAACGGCTTTCCGCTGGTGCATATCGAGTTAAAAAGGCGTGGTGTGCCTATCCGTGAAGCGTTCAATCAGATAGACCGCTATCAGCGTGACAGCTTTTGGGCAGGCTCAGGGCTGTTTGAGTATGTGCAGATATTCGTTATTTCCAACGGCACGAACACCAAATATTACAGCAACACCACTCGTTTCAATGCCGTGAAAGAAGCAGGCAAGGCTCGGAAAAAGACCAAAACAAGCAATTCCTTTGAGTTTACGAGTTTTTGGGCTGATGCAAGCAACAAGGTCATTCCCGATCTTGTGGACTTTACTAAGACCTTTTTCGCAAAGCACACTATCCTCAATATCCTGACGAAATACTGCATTTTCACAAGTGAAAACCTGTTGCTCGTCATGCGCCCGTATCAGATCGTTGCAACTGAGCGTATCCTCAACCGCATTGAAATTGCCCACAATTACAAGAAATACGGCTCAATTGCAGGCGGCGGATATATCTGGCATACAACAGGTTCGGGCAAAACCTTGACCTCGTTCAAGTCGGCTCGACTGGCTTCAAAGCTCGAATATATCGACAAGGTGCTGTTTGTCGTTGACCGTAAAGACCTCGACTATCAGACCATGCGCGAGTATGACCGCTTTGAAAAGGGTGCCGCAAACAGCAATACCTCGACTACGGTTCTGAAAAGACAGCTCGAAAATCCTGACTGCCGTATCATCATCACTACCATTCAGAAGCTCGCTACATTCATCAAAAAGAATAATACCCACGAAGTCTATGACAAGCGCGTAGTCATAATCTTTGATGAGTGTCATAGAAGTCAATTTGGTGATATGCACCAGGCAATTACTAAGAAATTCAAGAAGTATCACATATTCGGCTTTACGGGTACACCTATATTTGCTATCAATTCGGGTACAAGCAAAAATCCGAACCTACGCACCACGGCACAGGCTTTCGGAGACCAGCTTCATTCCTATACGATCGTTGACGCTATCAATGACAAGAATGTTCTTCCGTTCCGTGTGGACTATATCAAAACTATGGACAAAGAAGAAGATATTGAAGATGTCAAAGTATGGGACATTGACCGTGAAAAGGCATATATGTCCCCGAAACGTATCTCACTTGTGACCGAATATATCTTAGACCACTTTGACCAAAAGACCTACCGCAAGGCTTTTGAGCGCACATACAGCTATAACGTGCTGACAAATGTTTCAGAGGTGGCTGATGCGAAAAAGCGTGAGCAGGTGCAGGAGATCAAGCAGAAACAGCGTGTTAGCGGTTTCAACTCCATATTTGCGGTATCCTCGGTGCAGGCTGCCAAGCTCTACTATGAGGAATTTCTGAAACAGATGACTGCTCACCCCGAAAAATCTTTGAAAATAGCGATAATATACAGCTACGGAGCGAATGAGGAAGATCCCGACGGTATCCTCGATGAAGAAAATCCCGAAGATACCTCTGCACTCGATTCCACTTCAAGAGATTTCCTTGAAAAAGCTATCAGTGACTATAACAAGCAGTTCAACACCAATTACGATACGTCAAGCGACAAGTTTCAAAGTTACTATAAGGACGTTTCACTCCGTATGAAGAATAAGGAGCTTGACCTACTGATTGTAGTCAATATGTTCCTAACAGGCTTTGATGCAACTACACTCAATACGCTGTGGGTAGATAAAAACCTGAAAATGCACGGTCTGATACAGGCGTACAGCCGTACTAACCGCATACTCAACTCTATCAAAACATTCGGCAATATCGTATGTTTCAGAGCATTGCAGAAGCGGACGGACGCTGCTATCTCCCTTTTTGGAGATAAAGAAGCCGGCGGTATTGTGACCTTGCAGAGCTTCGGTGATTATTACAACGGCTATGAGGACAGCAAGGGCAAGCACGTTGACGGCTATGTGGATATGATAGACAAGCTGCTGAAAGATTTTCCGCTTGACGAACCGCAGATCATAGGAGAAGAACGGCAGAAGGAGTTTATAGCTCTACTCGGTGCTATCCTGCGTATGCGTAATCTGCTTGTGAGCTTTGATGAGTTTGAGGGCAGAGAGATCATCTCGGAGAGAGATTTTCAGGACTACCTCGGACGGTATCAGGACTTGCGTGACGAATGGGCTGAACGCCGTAAAAAAGGTGAGCTGACCGATATTGACGATGATATTGTCTTTGAAATAGAGCTTATCAAGCAGATAGAGATCAATATCGACTATATTCTTTTGCTTGTAACAAAGTATCACGACAGTCATTGTACGGATAAGGAAGTGCTTATCACCATTCAGAAGGCGGTTGATTCCAGCCCTGAGCTGAGAAGCAAGAAAGACCTTATCGAGAATTTCATTAACGGCATTAACGATGTAGATGATGTAATGAATGAGTGGCATAGCTATGTCGCTGAGGAGCGTGAAAAGGCACTTGTCACTCTTATCACAGAAGAAAAGCTCAAAGATGCTGAAACAAGAGCATTTGTTGATGGTGCTTTCCGTGACGGTGGTATCAAAACTACTGGAACAGATATTGACAAGATACTGCCCGCTGTATCACGTTTCGGCGGTGGTGGCGGAAATCGCAAGGCTAAGAAAGAAACTGTCATTGAAAAGCTCAAGATTTTCTTTGAACGGTTTTGGAATATCGGATAATTATGGAATAAGGGTAACTATACCCGTTAATAAGGAGTTGAGATTATGTTAAAGAAAGCAACATGGCCGCTTTTTACGCTCTCCAAGAAACGTAAGAAAATTGATACTAATCCTGATTATCAGCGACCAGCAGTATGGACAAAAGCACAGAAACAGCTATTGATAGACTCGATATTAAGAGATTTTGATGTACCTAAGATCTACTTACATGAGAAAAATAATGATACATACGATGTTATTGATGGACAGCAGCGCATTCGTGCAATTTGGTCATTCTATGATGATGAGTTTGCCTTGCCTAAAGATGCCGAGCCTGTAAATGGTTATGAAGTTGCAAATAAGAAATATAGCGAACTCGATATGGATGTTGCTACAATAATAGATAGCTATAATTTAGACTTTGTTATTCTTGATACACAGAATGAAGATGAAATTCGAGAAATGTTTTTGAGACTTCAAAATGGTACAACTTTAAAAGCTCAAGAGAAAAGAAATGCAATGCCAGGTCGCATGAGAGATTTTATCAAAGGTCTTACTAACCATGAGTTCTTTACTAAAGTTCATTTTTCCAATACTCGATTTACCTATGATCTCATAGCGGCTCAAATGACACTTCTTGAATTGAACAAAGGTATCTGCAATATAAAAGATAGAGATTTAAATGCAATGTATGAAAAATCAAAGGATTTTGATGCTTCGTCCACTGATGCTAAAACCATATATCGCATTTTGGACTATCTAAATAAAATGTTTCCTGACAAATCTCCTGAGTTGAAAAGATACAGCACTATTTCATTGTTTATACTGATTATGGATTTAATGCCAAATTATGATATTCGTGATAGAGAAGCAGATATTGCAAAGTGGTTTATTGATTTTGAAGCAGAGAGATTATTAGATGAACAGAAAGAACCTGAAAAGCAAGATCCTCGTCTTGTAGTTTATCATGAAAGGGTATCTCATTCGTCTGACTCGGAAGATTCATTGCTTTACAGACATAATTTTCTTAAAGAAAGCCTTTTAACTCATGTTCCAAATCTTCCTCAGAAAGATCCTAAGAGAAGTTTTGATGAGGCACAGCGTCAAGTCATTTATCGACGTGGAAACGGCATTTGTAAAATATGTGGGGTAAAGTGTGATTGGAATAATTGGGAGGCAGATCATATTACTCCGTGGAGTAAGGGTGGAAAAACAGAAATAGAGAACGGACAGGTACTCTGTCCTTCATGCAATTCAAAGAAAAGTGATTCATAAGAAACTATGTTTCACAAACCTTAGCCTAATGACACACTCATTTCCCGTTCCGCTGAGGTTCAAATCAGCATTATGGAGTGCGCCACAATGACAGCATACTCTATTGGAAATGAATAACACACAAAGACCTGAGATTTGCTCACACAAGCACTTCTCAGGTCTTTTCTTTTCAGGCGTTATCTTTTCCACTCCGCAAGCTCGGACGGCTGTGAGGGGCATTTCCGTTCGTCAGAGGGCATAGCAAGAGCGAGTTGCCGAAACAACTCGCCCTGCTGATTATTCGTCCTCGTCGCTGCACTCGTCAAGTCCGTGAAGTAGCTGAATGTATACGCACTCTGCTCGGTCACGCTCCTCGCCCTCGGCGGTCATCATTATTTCGAGGAAATATGCCTTTGCTTCTTCGTAGTCGGTCCAGACCTCACGCCTGCCGCTACATACGGTAGTGATCTTGCTTGACCGCGGCATTGCCAATTCGGGTATCTTTAACATAGCTGTATCCCTCCTGTGTTTTATTGTAGATACATTATATCCCATGACAAGACAGGAGTCCAGCCCTGCGGAGTAATTGTAATAATAATTGTGCAGGGCGCAGCAATATTATAAAAATCCTCGGTGCAATATGCTGTATCAGGCAGGAACAGGCTCGGCAATGCCGTGTTCCGCTTCATACTCCCTGACACGGCGGTAAAAAGTGTTAGCCGACAAGCCCATTCTCCGCATAAAATCTCTGCCCGTGATGTTCTTGGACTTCCATTCCCCATAAAGCTGACCGAACCTCGTCCAGTCGATTTCAATGGGCTTCCGTCCCGTGTACTTTCCCTGCGCCTTAGCGATCTCGATGCCCTCACGCTGTCGCTGTTTGAGCTGTTCACGCTCCAACTGCGAGAGAGCTGCAAACACGGTCAACATGAATTTGCCCGCAGGCGTATCGGTGTCGATTTTCTCCTTATGGCTGATGAGAGTGACACCCTTTTCTGTGAGACTGTCGATGATGTTCAGCAAGTCCTTTGTGGAGCGTCCCAGACGGCTGATACTCTCGATGTAGAGCGTGTCACCCTCACGCACATAGTCAAGCATAGCCCTGAGCTGTGGGCGGTCTTTGTTCGCTCCTGACAGCTTCTCGGAGAAGATGCGGTCAACCTGATAGTCGCACATAATCTCCTGCTGTCTCGCTGTCTCCTGATGTTCCGTGGAAACACGGATATAACCTATTCTACTCATAAAATCTTCCTCTCTTTATTCAAGCTGACTTTTCTTTCTCTTGGTAGCCTGTTCGTTCTGCATATATCGGGCAAGCGTTCTCTGGCTGTCACGCTTCTGCTGTGCAAGTCTTGAAAGCCTGTCCGCTTCTTTCTTCAGGGCTTTACGCTCCGCACTCTGCTGTGCGTAATCTGTTCGGGCTTTTTCAAGCTCTGTTTTCAGCTTGCTGAGTTTCGGTATATGAGCGTCGGGAAATAGCTCTATCAGCTTCTTGTAAGCCTTGTGATACTCGTCAAGTTCGTAGCAAAAATCGCTCTTGTACTTGGTTTTCGCCTTGCCCTCCAGAGAAGTATATTTCTTGTGATACGCCACAAATTCATGATACTTCTCGATTTCAGGAATTTGCTCCTCCAATTTGTGGATACGGTCGCTCAATTCGATCTGCGGAGTTGACATGACCATAAATTCAGCAAGCGCCCTATGAGCTGCACTTTCCAATTCTTCAAGCGTAGAATTGCTTGCGTTCATCTCGTTAAGTGCTTTGCTCGCAGCTTTCATATTCTCCCTATCCGCCCAATTCGTCAAGCCCTGAGACTGCTGAAATTTCTCCGCTGTGGTGCGGATAATTCTCGCTGTCGGGCGGTGCGACATTTGGTACTTGTAACTCTCGATACGCTTTCTGATCTGCTGGCTCTCGTAGAAGTAGCCCAGCGTTTTCGCTCTTGTAAACTTCGCCCTCGGATTGCGTTCTTTCTGCTCCGCAAGCATAAATTTCAGGTCTATTTTGTGGTCGGGATTGTAGTCTACAAGTATGCCGAAATCCGCACACTTTTGCAGGAAATCCTCAAAGTCCTCACTGACCTTGATAACCTCGTCAATGGCTCTTTTAAGCTGTTCCTTCCACGAAAGATTTTGCTGGTCAAGCTCCCACTCCCAATGGCTCTTGCCCTTTGAAAGATGCGGATTTTCGATAATAGATAGTCCGTGTTTCCTGCAAAGTTCGTCCGAAATGGTGCGGAGTTTGCTCCACGCTCTGTCGGGAATTTTGCCCTGATTGTACTCCGTTTCAAAGGTCTTGCCCGTGTAGAAATTTACGTTGTTTACTATCACATGATTGTGGATATGCTCATGGTCTACATGGACAGCTAAAACATACTGATACTCGTCATTGAAAAGAGCCTTGCAAAGTTCCTGCCCGATAAGCAAAGCTCGTTCGGGAGTGACCTCACCGGGAGCAAAACTCTGAATTATGTGCTGGCACTCACTTCGGCTTCGTCCTGTGCCGACTGACTGCCTGATGTTTCTAAATTGTTCTGATGCTCCACATGGAGAAGATACGCACAAGTTGCTAACAACATATTTGCCGTCTGCGGTTTTGTCTGGGTTGCAGATATAAGCAATTGCACCGTATGTTCCCGTGTGGATCGTATGGATACGAGTAACTGCCAAACTTTCTCTAACCTCTCTTTCATATCGGCAATATCTTCATCATAAAGTTTGCCGCCTTTGTTGACACGGTGGGCTACCTGATTGAACGAATTGGAGATAGACGATATGTACCGTGCTATCTGCTTTATGTCCTTGGTATCTTCCTCAACATTCATTACAGTGAGAGCAGAATAACGGCAAAAATCGCCCCTGCTTCTGAATGATGTTTCAGCATATCGACGGTTGATCGCTTCAAGCTCCATGTCGTTCACTCTGAATGTGATAAGGTGCTTGCGGACTTCGCTCGGCTCTGTAATGTCGGCTGTGTCCTGCGGTGGGGATTCACCCTCAACATTTTCGGGCGGCTCGGTGAAATCCACCTCGCCAGATTCCGTGACTTCCAACATTGGAACAGGCTCGGCAGTGGTGTCCTCGGCGGTATCTGTTTCGGGATTATCGGACAGCGTATCCGCCTGCATTTCGTCTGCATAGGTGTGGGCAAGTTCCTCTGCAAGCTCCTCGACTTGCTTGTGCTTGAACAGCTTTGCAAGGAAGCCCTTTTCGGGCTTTTTGAATATTGACATTGTGTTGTCCTCACTTTCTCGGCGGTTCTGCCGCCGTTCTTCGATTGCTCCTGCAATCGCTCTCAGGGGTCTTAGGGGAATTTTCCCCTGACAAGCCGTATAAAGTTTACGATTTTCCATAATCGTAATACTTTATACCGTGCTTGTGAAAATTGATCGGGCGTTTCACGCCCTCACTTGTTTTTCGCTGTTTCACGGCGTTTTTTCACGCTCCTGCGTGATTTGGAGCTATGCGACTTTCTCTCTGTTCCGCACGGCTCTGAGAGTATTTTACCGGGGTTCGGCGCAGTTATGATGCTGGGTGGGCGGCAGCCTGGTGAAACCTTCCGTTCGGCTCTCCCTGAGCCGATTTTGAATGTCGATATGCTTATCGTTACATTCAAATTTCTGCTCCGCCTGACCGCCCATGAAAATACCCTTCTACTTTACTACCGACGTTTTTGAGAAAATGCTCATGATTTTCCGAAAAGTTTACAGTTTGTTCATGACGATTCTCCCTCTTGCATAGTTTCAACACGGGATTTCTGTTGATGATGACGGTGAATTTAGAGGGTGGATTTCTCGGAAATGGGATTGCTTTTTCGGGGAAGGTGTGATATAATTTAGGGGTAAGAGTAGGTGGTCGGCTCGTTCGTAAAAAACAGGGAGAGTTTTCATGGGACATATGATAAGAGCTATTATTGCAAAAGAGAATGTTATTCAAAACATTTCAGATCATTGGGCGTATGGGGAGAAAATTGTACTTCCGCAGGGTTATGGAATGTCATTTCTCAATGATAGCTTATTTGACGATATTGAGGAGTTGTTTGATATTGCTGATACTCATAAATATCCTCAGTTCAATTATCTATCTGATTCTGTCATTAGCTTTTTGTTGCAGGAATCTAAAGACGCTCAGATCATATATATTGAAACAGATTATTTTGGTGGATATGGAACACAAACAGGTGTTTTGTTTGAGAATGGCAGCATAGCGATAGAACCAATGCAAGGCAATGGTGTAATCAACTACTTGCTCCATCAAATTGGCGTGTATAAGGAGCATAACAAAGATGAATTTACGAGTTTGCAATTATATCGTTTTCGCCGTATGGACTAAGAGTAATCTAAGCGTACAATTCAGATAATAAAACCGAATACTATCTTCATGCAGAGCAACACCAGCTCTGCATTTTTTATGCCCGTTTCAAAATTCCCCATAACATTTTCACGATAAGAAAAGTTTTATGGCGCACCCAAGTTCATGCGCACTGCGAATAGACTTTCACCCCGAAAGTGCGCTATAATTTTAGTATGGGCTGAGTAGTTCAGCTCTACTAAAATATCAGAATGGTGGTGATGATATGGCTACAACTTCTATCGCTGATAAGCTGGCGAAGCTCGAAAAGAAGATCGCAAAGCGACAGGCTATGATCGCTGAGGAGCAGACACAGCTCGACAAGGAGCTTGCGGAGTATGACAGGCTCTACCTGACGGCTCTCGCCAACAAGTACAAGCTGAGTGGCAAAGACCTGTTCTCCGCTATCGAGCGTGAGCATGAACAGCTTGAAAAGCTCCGTGAGGGTGAGCAGTCCGATGATGATGCGGACAGCACTTCCACTGTCGGTGATACTGCTGTAAGGCACAGCAGTTTTCCCCGTAACAATATGAGTGAGGGGGCATTGAATGAGTGATTACATCTATCATATCGGTGACGATTATGATTGTATCAATAAAGAGTATGTTATCCTGTCCACGGATAAGGGACAGCAGATAACGGTTGCCCTCACTGCAAGCGGTGTGCCTTTCAAGGGACGTTATGATGAGGAGAGTATTATCTTTGATTATGACAGCGATTACAAGGAGTCCGTTGATGAGATCATTGAAAATCTTACCTCGGATAAGTGTGCAGATATTCGCTGTGAAATCGAGGAACATCGCAGGGATAAAGACTATCTGTTCTTTATCCCTGTGGTGGCAAAGCTCCTGCGTATGACAGAGGGTACGCTCCGCCGCAGACCTATGGATATTCAGTTCGCCGTGTGCAAGCGGTATGCGGATAACTGGGGCTGTGATACTTACACGATGCAGCATGAGCTGAGAGATGCTATGATGCTGACAACAAAACCTGAACCCTAACAAAAAATGATAGCTGTGATATGGGACGGCTCTGCCGTTCCGCACGGCTGTTATCATAAGACAACAAACAAAAAAGAGGGGCAGATAGAGAAAGCGATCCCCTCGCTCTATAAGCGTAGAGAAAGACAAGCTAAAGGAGTAACAAGCTATGAAGCAGAAAACTATGCAGGAAATGAACGAGCAGTACAAGGACTGTCCCGTTCAGGTCAACACCTATGTCATTGAAGGGACAGAGTACAAAGTTACAAGTCATTTCATCGGTGACAAGGACATTAACGATGTAATGTTAAAGTACGCTGAGGACATGGCTATGAGTGAAATGCTCGGCTCTGTTCCGTCTGTGGTAACAGCTTGACAACAATTTCCAGAAAGCTCTTGACTTTGCCGATATATTGCGCTACAATAGGTATATCGGTAAGGTCGCTTTGGAGAAAGGAGTTATAGATGTTACCAAAGCAGACCGAATATAAAGTGGGAATGTACCTGAGACTCTCTCGTGACGATGAGAGACAGGGCGAATCCCTTTCGATTGAAAACCAGAGAAGAATACTCACAAACTATGTTCAGGAGAACGGTTGGAGCATTTACGATACCTACATTGATGACGGAATTTCAGGCACTACTTTCGAGAGACCAGGTGTTCAGAGATTGCTTGACGATGCAAAGTCAGGCAAGATCAATCTGATACTCTGCAAGGATATGAGCCGTTTCGGAAGAAACTATATCCAGGTCGGACAGTATGTAGATTACCTGTTCCCGATGTACAATATCCGCTTCATTGCACTGACTGACAACATTGATACAGCAAACTCGGATAGTGCAAGTATGGATATGATGCCGATCATGAATGTCTTTAATGAATGGCACTGCGCCAACACTTCCAAGAAGCTGAGGACGGTGTTCCACGCTAACGCTAAGGCAGGCAAGTATATGGCTACGTTCTGTACCTACGGCTACTACAAGGCTGACGATGATAAGCGTACTCCGCTGATTGATCTGGAAGCCGCTGCCGTTGTTGAGCGTATCTTTAAGATGAGGGCAAGCGGTATGGGACATAAATCCATTGCAGATGCTCTCAATCAGGAGCATATCACACCTCCGCTTGATTACAAGTATGACAAGCTCGGCAGGACTTATCCGCTGTATTCGCACCACCTGTGGAATGCTCAGACGATAAGGCGTATTCTGGACAATCAGATGTACCTCGGTAAGCTCGTTCAGATGAAAGAAACCACGGTAAGCTACAAGAATCACAAGGTTATCCGCAACGATGAATCCGAGTGGGTGATCGTTGAAAACAATCATGAGCCTATCATTTCTCAGGAACTTTGGGATAAGGTGCGTGAGCGTGACAGATCGGTGAGCCGTGGCAGGATCACAACGGAGAGGATCACAAGTCCGCTTTCGGGTTTGTGCTACTGCGATAGCTGTGGTGCTAAAATGAAAATGCAGAAAACACCTGAAAGTAAAAGCCCTTACTCTTACAGATGTGGGCTTCACGTCCGCTACGGCAAGAGCTTCTGCACCTCGCACAACATTCGTGGAACTATCCTTGAACAGCTTATCCTTGAGGATATTAGGAGACAAATTGACTTCGTTACCAATGACGATAAGGCAAGGGCGAAATACCTCGCAAGAAAGCAGGGCAACATTGCTCTTGTAATGGCTGAGGATAACAAGCGTAAGCGTGAGATTGAAAAGCGACTTGATGACCTCGGAAAGCTGATGCAGAAGATCTATGAGGACAGAGTGCTTGGCAATATGCCCGACAAGGCTTGTGCAGAACTGCTCGAACAGTATCAGCAGGAGAAAGAGAACTTGCAGGCAGAGCTTAATGAATTGCGTAAACGCTTCGACGGCTACAAGCGTGAGGAAGAAGATGTTGACGAGTTTATCCGCCGTCTGAAAAGCTATGCAGGTGCGGAGGAGCTTACAAGACAGATGTGTCTGGAACTTATCGAGTATGTGACCATCGACAAATATGTGGATATGAAAACTCAGCGTGACATTCACATTTACTACAAGCTGATCGACAAACCGCTTAGGGATAAAACGAATGCCCTTGCTTAATGCAGGGGCAAATATCCCGAAATCCGCAATATACCGCTAAAAGCCGTATGGCTATTTTTTTGAAATCAATACCCAGTCCATATAGGTCTGTTATCCCATTGCCCGCAGGCTTTAACTCCCAATCGGTTTTCTGGTCTCCAAAGACTGCTACCCAGTTGTCAAAGCGCTGTAATCCGTGATTGTTCAGGAAGTCATACTCCAAATACCGCATCATGGTGTGAAGCTCTGTAATGCTGTTACTGAGAGGCGTTCCAGTGGCAAAAACCACGCCTTTGCCGCCAGTCTTTTCATCGAGATAACGGCATTTGAGGAACAAATCAAGTGCTTTTTGCGAAGCAGAATTGGAAATTCCGGCTACATTCTGCAACTTTGTGGCAACAAATAGGTTCTTAAACTCATGGGCTTCATCGACGAACAAGCGATCTATACCAAGTTGTTCAAAGGTCAGCGTGTCGTCCTGATTCGCCTTTTCTAGCTTATCAAGCTGTTTTTGCAGGCTCTTACGAGTACGCTCCATAGCCTTGATCTGAAACTTAGAGCCTTCGCTCTTTTTCAGTTCCTCGATACCACGGAGAATATCGTCAATCTGACTCTGGATCGTCATGACCTGTCTCTCCTTTGAAATAGGGATTTTACCGAGCTGAGAGTGACCTATGATAACCGCATCATAGTTTCCAGTTGCGATTTTTGCAAAGAGCTGCTGACGATTTGCTTTCTGAAAGTCCTTTTTGGTAGCAACAAGAATGTTTGCTCCCGGATAGAGCTTCTGAAAATCGTCACCGATCTGCTCCGTCAGATGATTCGGGACAGCAAACAAGGATTTTGTGCAAAGACCAAGCCTTTTGCTTTCCATCGCCGTTGCGATCATTTCAAAGGTTTTGCCCGCACCCACGCAGTGTGCAAACAGCGTATTACCGCCAAACATCGCATGAGCGATTGCGTTCTTTTGATGATCGTGGAGCTTGATGTCCGAAGTCATCATCGGGAAGGAAAGAGCCGAGCCATCGAACTCACGGGGACGGATACTATTGAATAGTTCATTGTATTTTTCTACAATAGCTTCACGACGCTGCGGATCTCTGAATATCCACGCCTTGAAAGCTTTGCGAATATCATCGGCTTTACGCTGTACGACACGGGTAGCATCTATATCCACTACACGCTTTTCCTTTGTATCGCCCAAGCCGTCCGGAACCTCGATAGTCTTATATACCTTCGGCTCTTGCAGATTCAACAGATGTTCAAAAATGTCATAAGCGTTCATCTTGTGAGTGCCGTACTTTTGTGTCGCAAGCACCGACCTGTCGGAAGATTTGTTGCTGACATGGAAAGAGTTAGCGTGTACGGAGTATTCCACTCCCACGATAGCAGACTTGTTCCAACGGGCGGACGGACTGTCACTCCGCTGATACGCTGGTGTCTGCAACAGCTCATACATGAACTGTTCGTAATACTTCGGATCAAGCCAAGCTGCACCGAGCTTAATATCAATATCTCCTGCTTTCAGCGGTTCGGGCATAGCCTGTTTCAGTGCCGATACGTTGATATTGAAATCAGGATCGTACTCAGCGATCTCCTCAGCTTCACGAAGTTTCTTGCGAATATCGCCCGAAAGGTACTCCGAAGCCGTCTGATAACCGTTCTCCGTATGGGGTATCTTGAAAATCGCCCCTGTCAGGTCACGCTTCAGTTCGTCCTCCGTCATACTCGTCAATCCACTCATGTACGAAAAGTCAACCCTTGCCTTTTCCGCAACGGAGAGCGTGAGTGCTTCAAGTGCCGTGTCTACATGATCGACCGCTTTTGGCGGAACGATCGTTCTCTTTGTGAAAATATCGGACTTTGCAAGGAGTTTTGTCTTATCATAGCTCTTTTCAAGCCCTGCCACAAGGTTATATGACACATCTTCGCTGAAATACCGCTTATTCGTCTGAGAATGAATAATACCGTACTTCTTGTAGAAATCATCATACGCCACATTAAGTTTCGTCTGCAAATCCTTGATAACGCTGTCCGGCTTGTCAAGTTCCATTGCTTCAATCAGCTCACGGGTGAGGTCACGAAGTTCAATAAATGCCTTGAAACGCTTGTGCTGTGCTGTTCCCCTATCGAAACGGAACTCGCAGGCAGCGTTATTTTTCTTGAAGAAAACTTGATCGTCAGACATGAAAAAGCTGTAATTACGCAGATTAGACGGGATCTGCACCTGAATGCCGTCAGCGGTCTTTGCATACACATCTCTGCCACGCTCATGACTGATCTCCGCCGAGAGTTTGCCGACTGCTTCATGGAGTGCCGATTTCAAGTCAAAGCTGTCCTCAGCCACCACCATAGTGCCTGAACCGTAGAGCTTGTTGCCCTCGACCACAGTGCCAAGCACCATATCAAGGTGCTGTTCAAAATATTTGTTGATCGGCAGACCGTCAGCCGTTTCACCGATATGTACCCAATCGGGAATATCGGACATTTCGGCAAGTGACTTGCCTTCGTGCTTTTTCAGGAAGATAATGTCCGTAGTGACTTCCGTGCCTGCATTGTCCTTGAAAGCACCATTCTTACCGCCCGGAAGTCTGATCGCACCGATGAAGTCAGCCTTGTCAGCCAACATCTGCCTTGTAGTCTCGTCACGCTTGTCAAGTGTGCCTGTTGATGTTACGAATGCCATGATACCGCCGTCTTTGAGCTTTGAGAGAGCTTCTGCAAAGAAATAGTCATGCAGTTTGGTAGTATCATGAACAGTATCCGTAAAACACTTATAAGTACACCCACTGCTAAATCAGGCAATAAACCATATTCGATGAAGGAATAGTAAAACATTATTAGGCTATGTCTCCGCAACTATATAAATGGGGACATAGCCAATTTTTACTCTTGAAATAATCTCTTCGATGTGATATAATAGTAACTGATACATAAAGCTACCAGTCGTGAGGTGAGTGTAATGAATATCGCTATTTGTGATGATGAACAGGTATTCTTAAGACAACTGCACAGAAAAATTGCTGACCTTAAAATTCCAGACTGCCAGATTCACGAATTTTCAAGCGGTAAAGAACTGTTAAGCTCTTTTATTAAGGGTATGTATGAGGTCATTATCCTCGATGTGGAAATGCCTGAGCTGAACGGTTTACAGACAGCCGAAAAAATCAGACAAACAGATAAATCAGTAATTATTTCTTTTCTGACGAATTATGCTGAGTTTGCAGTACAGGGGTATGAGGTCAATGCTTTTCGATACATTTTGAAAAATCAACCCGATTATTTATACACGCAACAACTATCTTCTATTTTTGATGAATGTGAGCAGCGATTCAGAACCTACAAATTCAGCAACAGGAACTTGTCTTTCAAATTCAGACTGATTGATATATTGTATTTTGAGGGACACAAGAGAAAGGTGGTCATATTTACTTCTACAGGCGAATTGGAGTACGGTGGCGATTTTACAGAGGTTTGCAGTGAACTGCTGAAATACAACTTTATAATCGTAAATAAGGGACTGCTTATCAACCTTGAACATATCCAGAATATCAGTAAAAATGATATTATTATGTCAAACGGAAGAAAAATCCCCATTGGAAGAACTTATAAAGATGATGTGGTATCACGCTATCTTGATTTTGCCACAAGGAGATGATTGTCTTGCCTGTACTTCTTCAAAACATTATTGAAATAGCCAATGTAGCAGTAGAAATACTTTTGATATTTCTTTATCTTTCATTACTTAGCAAAAGAAAAATTGATAAACTACCCTTGGTTTTTTCGTACCTTATAGCTACAGCTTTTCTTTCTGCGGTCGTTCTATTAAGTGATAATATCTTCCTTAATCTTGTATTAACTACAGTTTTGATTTCACTAATATCGTTCTTATGCTTTGATGATACCATTAAGCATAGAATATTTTGGATCGCAATATATCTGCTGATAATATCTGTATCAGAACCGATTGTTATAGGAATACTGTGTATTGCCAATATGGGAACTCCCGAAGATTTCTTACAATCAGGTTTAGGACGTTATCTCGGAATGATAGGAACTGATCTTATCTACCTTTGGCTTATAGGAATGATGCACCGTATCATTAACAAACGAATCCGTGATTTGCCTATTAAGTATTGGATTTTAATAATTACAATTCCGATTATAAGTATTTTTCTTTTGCAGACGATGCTTGACAGCTTTACTGTAAAAGATTCTCTCAACTATATTTCTTTAAGTATTTCCCTAATTGGTATTATCTTTATTAATATTTCAATGTTCAACTTTTTTGAAAGCTATGAAGATAAGATAAAACTAAAATATCTTGAAACTTTGAAACAGCAGGAACAGGAGAATTATAAGCTCCTTGCATTATCCCATAAACAAGTAAAAGAACTTAAGCATGATATTGAAAATCAGTTTTCTGTTTTGAATGGCTTAATGAAATCGGGAGACAATGCTGCTGCTATGCAGTATCTTGATAAACTGAATTCATATGTGCGGACTGCTAATCGTATTTGTTATACGGGAAATAATGTCATTGATTCTATTGTAAACATAAAAGGCTCACTTGCTCAGACATATGGAATTGAGTTTATCTGTAAGGTCAACATTATAACAAGTATCAAAGCTGATGAATTGGAACTATGTCGTATTATAGGGAATGGACTGGATAATGCGATTGAAGGCTGCCAAAGGGTAGATGTACAGAATAAGCATATCTGCTTCAGTATCAGCGAAGATCGTGAAAAGCTTATGATTGTTATATCCAATACATCTGATGAAGTAGATACAACAGCATTATCATCTACGAAAAAAGAAAAGGGACTTCACGGTATCGGTATCAGCAGCATAAAATCATCGGTTGAGCGTTTGGACGGTCTTGTAAAATTTGATTATGCGGACGGAATTTTTAAGCTCAATATTATGGTTCAGAATTGTTTGCCAGTCTAACAAAAATGCATTTGGGGACATAAAACCGACAGTTGGGGACACTTACAGCACTTTTTGAGTAAACCTACTTGGAAAATTTACCTGCGTGTGCTATGATTTTTGCAGGAAGTGATCAGAGATGATTTCAAAACTTGCAAAAAGCATAGCACACTTTTTTGTGGTTCAAAACATAACTGAGGAGTCCAAAGAAGTGATATATGCCTATGGTATGGAACTGCTTTTATCCGATATGCTGAATACCCTTATCGTGCTGTTGATTGCTCTTATTTCCCATACACTGCCTTCGGTTATTGTTTTTGTAGCCGTTTTTATGGGATTAAGGAAGCTTGTCGGTGGGTATCATGCCAACAGCCATTTGAGCTGTATGTTTACACTGATCGTTGTAATGCTGATTTTCTCGTATGGTATCTGCAATGTATCAGGAAAGCTTATCTGGCTTTTAAGCGTAGGATTTTTAGCTTTAGCCTTACCTATCATTTTCTGTATCGCTCCAGTTCCACATCCGAATAAACCGATGTCTGAGGAAAAAGGAGTGAAGCTGAGACGAAGAAGTCGTATTTTCGCTGTATTTCTATCCGCAATTGCTGTTATCCTTATAGTATTCCGCATTAATGAATTAAGTCTTTATGTATCAAGTGGAATACTGCTGTCGGCAATAGCGGCTCTGCTCGGTCGTTTCTTGAATCGGGGTGATAACAGTTAAAGACGATAAAGACAAAAAAAGTATTCTGGCAATTGTACTTCTTGCTCTTGTTAAGGCTGTACTGTATATCTCAAATGGCAGTGTTTGCGGTATCACATTTTATCAGCCCAAAGAGCCTGATTTACATGAGCTGTTTGAAAGGAGGGAATTGGAATGAAAAATTTGATGAAGATTGCGAGAAAGACATCGTCTGTTCTCGCTGCTATGGCTCTGGTCGTAGCTACTTCTTCTGTGGCAAGCTGCTGCTATCATTGGTTTGCACAGCCTGTTGAGCCGGAAGAACTCCGAAAGTTCGTAGGCGAAAATTAAGACAAATCAGTTTTCCGAGTGTGTGTATGGGTAACTGCACACGCTCGGGATTCTGTAAAAGGAGGAAAACATGAAACAGATCACTAAATTTAAGCGATTGCTTTCTGGTGTACTGAGTGCTGTTATCACTATCAGCGCGATTCCATTCACCTCGGCAACTGCCGAAGATAGTAATGAACCATATCCTTATACGATGTTTGCTGCTTCGAGTGACGAAGGAGCAATTATTGTAAATGCGGATAATTTCTGTGTAAACGGTAATGTGGCTACTAATGGTACTATCGTTTCAAGCGGTAATGTAAACATCAACGGTTCAAGAACCGAAAATGCCGAAGAATCAATGATTTACATCTTTAATAAGATTGACAATCAATATTTTTCTGCTTCAAATGTTGATGAACACGATGAGGACTATACTCTTGATGAAATGAACATCAACATAAATGTGCCGACTGAGGTACAGGGCAAAGCTACTCTTACAGGCAACATTAACATTAACACAGCTCTTAAAGCTCTTGAAGATGTCAATCTCAATGGAGAAGTTAAGAATACCAATGATTCCGTTATCTTCTCAAAGTACGGTGACATTATTATTGACAGTCAGAACGTAAACCTCAATGGACTTGTCTACGCCCCGTTCGGCAATGTAAATATCACAGCCCAGAACCTTAACCTTAACAATGTTGTTATTATTGCTGATAGTATCGTTTTGACTTGCCCCAGTGTCAATGCGAACAACAACAGTAATGCAAGTTCATTTGTGGGAACTACATCTGAACCTTTGGATATTCCATACGATGAATGGCAGTATATGAAGGATGAGAATGAGAATGATTTCCCTGATTTCTTTGAGGATTTCAATAACTGGGAAAAACTGAAAGATACGGACGGTGATTCTCTTCCTGATTGCGTAGAGCAGTATCTCGGAACGGATTATACTCTTGTAGATACAGACGGTGATATGCTCGATGATTTTTATGAGGTGTTTTTTACAAAAACTGATCCGACTATGGCAGATTCAGACGAAAACGGAGTATCTGATGGTGACGAGGATTTGGATGATGATGGCTTAATTAATTTCGAAGAACTATCTATAGGCACACACCCATTATATCCTGATACTGATGGAGACAGTTTAATGGATGGTGACGAAGTTAATTTGTATTATACAAATCCGCTTGTTACTGACACTGATTCAGATGGATTAACTGATGACGATGAGATTTTATTATTTGATACTAATCCACTTATTCCTGATACTGATGGAAATGGGATTCTTGATGGTAATGAAAAAAGAGCGCAGAAGTATTCATATGTTGTGACTAACGAGGATTGTGCTGTTAAAAAGATTGATGTCGAAATGTCTGCTACAGGAAATATACAAAGAAATCTTGATATTGAAAGTGTAATGAATATTGATTTAATGTCGACAAATGTTGTTGGACTAATAGGAGAACCATTTGATTTTAATTGTTCATCAGATTTTGATAATGCGACTATAACATTTAATGTTGATATATCTAAATTAGGAGATACTAAATTTGAAAGCCTTATATTTTTGTGGCATGATGAAGAAAACCACATCTATAGAGAGTTGCCAACAAGCTATGACAATGAAAACTACTCTCTAACAACAACTGTCAATCATTTTAGTAAATATATGATTGTTGATAAGGAACTATGGTATGCAGCTTGGGCTGAGGATTTGTATGAATCTGATAATGAGACATCAGGTAACAATACTGTATTGATAATCGATTGTTCAGGAAGTATGCGAAATAATGATCCTATGATTAACGGAACTTGTGGTCGAATTGAAGCCGCAAAAGGATTTGTGAATGTTTCTGGTTCAAATGATTATATAGCAATCATAGCAGAAGATAGTCAAGCCAAGTTGTTATGTGACTTTGTAAAGGCTGATGAAAAAGAAGTGCTCAATGAAGCAATCAGTAAAATATATTCAACAGGCGGAAACAATTTTATAAGTTCATTGAATATGGGCGTTGATATGCTCAATAAGCTAAACAACGAAAATGCCAAAAATATTATTTTTATGTCAGATGGTGGTTCATCAATTGATCAGAATACTCTTGATTATATTAAAGAATCAAACGTGAATGTTATAACTATAGGATATGGTGAATCATCAAATGACTATCTTTTAAAACGTATTGCTACAAGTGATGATAACTTTTATAAAGCTATTTCCTCTAATGAATTAATCGAGTTGTATTCAAAATTAGGAATTATGAAAAAATTTGATATGACAGATAATGATGAGGATGGATTAGCAGATATTTTTGAAATTGCTGGAATGCGTCTCGAAAATGGTACAGTTATCTACACAAATCCATTAGAAAAAGATTCTGATAAAGACAATTTAGCTGATGGTGTTGAAATTGTCCCAGAATACCAATTCTTATCAGGTTCTGGTATACCAAGTGACATACTGTACGGAACAAGAGCTATATATTTTATTTTGAATTCTGATCCGAATAAAAACGAAGGGCAGATTTCGGATTATGGAATTGTTGAATATGATGGGTATTATTATTGTATTAATGTTCCCGATCACCTTGGAACATATTGGAATGCAGTATGGGAAGAAGTTGACGTAAAAGAATATTCAGATTTTGATTGGACACTCATTCAATTTTTTGCTGGTGTTGAACTTGAAGACACAAGAAATGAACCCATTTACCCAGGAGGAAATAGACTGGATATTCCGATTATATATCCTTCAAAATATACTGCTCAGACTGGCATTGCAGGTTTGTTTGCAGGCTTATTGTGCAATAGCGCTAATATAGGGGAATCCTTCAGAGTACGATTCTGCTTCCAAAAAAGTGGAAATATGCGTAGAGTAACGATAGCAGCAGGGTCAAGTTCAATATATAACTTGTATCAAACATATGCAACTGATATGCCTATCAGCGGTTATTTGTGTAATGGTGGCTCAGTATTTGCTCAGGCTATGATATCGAATAGTGCAAGTAAACAATATGAGGAATTAACCGGAAATAAAACAAGTATCTGGGATACATACGATTATGAAATAACTGTTGATTCTCGTCATCAGAGCTATTACTCGTCATATTTATGGGTTAATAGTGAAGGGAAATTAATGGAGAAATTGATTTTGTATCCTAATGATCGTATTGTAATTGGTAAACGAGAATATCTTAATGTTGTATTCAAGCCATTAATTCAAGTCGGTCTAAGTAATGAAAGTACGGAGGCAAGTTCTAAATATCAAGAATTATTTAATAAATTTTTAGCTGCTTAAAATTGGGGTGTACTATGGATGATATATCTCAAACTATACAGACTGTTATTTTTATTGCCTTTTTAACATTGCTGTTGGCATACACTTTTTATGTTGCATTTTCCAGAAAACGCAAAAGAAAAATATTTATCGTAAAGAAAAGGGAAACATCTTACAATGGACTTAATCAGACTCGCTCCAAGACTATTAGCTGTAGTAATTATACGATAGATTGCAAGTATGATACATCGAAGAAAATTCACACTTTAGGATGCTCATATGATATCTATACTCAAGTAAGAGAAGGGAAATCTTATCTTGCATATGTAAAAATGCACCATATAATTTCTATCAACAAGCATAATTAATCGTATTATTGTCATTTCAAACTAACAGTTATTTGAATTGTATGTTTACGCTGATCGTTGTGATGCTAATTTTCTCGTAATGTACAGCAATAGGCACATACCCCAATGGCGCACACTAACCGCATAGCACTCTCTTAGAGCTTTTCTAAGGGAGTGCTTTTTTCATCGGTTAGTTTTCCGTCCGAAGGGCTTGGACGGCTGTGAGGGGCATTTCCGTTCGTCTGAGGGTGTTATGCAGAGGTCGGCTCAGTGATACCGTTAAGTGCTTCATATTCACGCACACGGCGATAGAATATATTTGCCGATAGCTCCATTCTCCGCATAAAGTCCCTGCCTGTAATCTGCTTGGCTTTCCATTCCCCATAGAGCTTACCGAACCTCTCCCAATCAATCGGGATAGGCTTTCTGCCTGTGTACTTGCCCTGTGCTTTGGCTATCTCGATACCCTCACGCTGCCGCTGTTTGAGCTGCTCTCTTTCAAGCTGAGAGAGGGCAGCAAACACGGTCAACATAAATTTGCCTGTAGGCGTGTTGGTGTCGATGCTCTCCTTGTGGCTGATGAGGGTAACACCCTTGTCGGTGAGCGTGTCGATGATGTTCAGCAAGTCCTTTGTTGACCGTCCTAAACGGCTGATGCTCTCCACATAGAGCGTATCGTCCTCACGAACATAGTCAAGCATAGCCTTGAGCTGAGGGCGGTCTGTGGTCGCTCCTGACAGCTTCTCGGAGAAAATGCGGTCAACCTGATAGTCGCACATAATCTCCTGTTGTCTTGCGGTTTCCTGACGTTCCGTTGAAACACGGATATATCCGATTTTGCTCATAAAAAGCTCCTTTCTTTATTCAAGCTGATTTTTCTTTCTCTTGGCAGCCCGTTCATTCTGAATGTAGCGGTCAAGGGTATTCTGGCTCTGCCGCTTTTTCTGTATCTGCTGGGCGAGCCTGTCCGATTCTTTCTTGAAGGCATTGTATTCGGCTGACTTCTCGGCATATTGCTTTTGAAGCTTGGTCTGTTGTTTCTTCAACAGCTCAACGGTCGGTATTTTCTTGTCGGGAAAAAGCTCCAATACCTGTGGCAACAGTCTGTCGTATTCTGACAATTCGTAGGAGCATTGCTTGGCATACTTTTTCTTTTCTTCCCCTGTGAGCGACTTGTATTCCATATGAAAAGTTCTGTATTTGTAAAATTCCTCAACGGTCGGCAGCATTTCCTGAATTTTATCCCAACGCTTTTTGATCTCCGACATTGCGTTTGAAGCTACCACTCTTTGAGAAAATGCCTGATGAGCTGCACTTTCAAGCTCTTCAAGGGAGGAATTATCTGCGGTCATTTCATTCAGTGCCTTGCTTGCCGCTTTCATATTTTCACGGTCTGCCCAATTCGTCAAGCCCTGCGACTGCTGAAATTTCTCTGCCGTTGTGCGGATAATCCTTGCTTTCGGGGAGTGTGACATTTGGTATTTGTAGCTCTCGATACGCCTTGCGATCTGCTTGCTCTCGTAGAAGTAGCCCAGAGTTTTCGCCCTTGTAAATTTTGCCCTCGGATTGCGTTCCTTTTGCTCCGCAAGCATAAATTTCAGGTCGATCTTATGGTCGGGATTGTAGTCAACCAATATCCCGAAATCGGTACATTTTTGAAGAAAGTCCTCAAAATTCTCGCTGACCTTGATAACCTCGTCGATAGCCGCTTTTAGCCGTGCTTTCCATGACAGATTCTGCTTGTCAAGCTCCCATTCATAGTGGCTCTTACCCTTTGACATTTCGGGATTTTCGACTATGGAAAGACCGTGCTTTCTGCAAAGCTCGTCCGATACGGTGCGGAGCTTGCTCCACGCTCGGTCGGGTATTTTTCCCTGATTATGCTCGGTTTCAAATGTTCTGCCTGTGTAGAAATTTACGTTGTTCAGAACGATGTGATTATGTATGTGATCGTAGTCTACATGAACGGCAAGCACATACTGATACTCGTCATTGAAAAGAGCCTTGCAAAGCTCCTGCCCGATAAGCAAAGCTCGTTCGGGAGTTACCTCACCGGGGGCGAATGATTGTATTATGTGCTGGGCTTCATTTCGGCAGCGTCCTGTGCCGACACACTCTCGGATATTTTTGAATTGTTCTGATGCTCCAGATGGAGCAGATACGCACAAGTTGCTAACAACATATTTGCGGTCTGCGGTTTTGTCTGGGTTGCAGATATAAGCAATTGCGTTGTACGTTCCCGTGTGGATCGTATGGATACGAGTAACTGCCAAACTTCTTCTAACCTCTCTTTCATATCGGCAATATCTTCATCATAAAGTTTGCCGCCTTTGTTGACACGGTGGGCTACCTGATTGAACGAATTTGAGATAGACGATATGTACCTCGCTATCTGCTTAATGTCCTCTGTATCTTCCTCAACATTCATCACGGTCAAAGCAGAATAACGGCAGAAATCTCCACGGCTCTTGAAGCTCGTTTCAGCATAACGCTTGTTGATAGCTTCAAGCTCCTCGTCATTTACTCTGAACGTGAGAATATGCTTGCGTACCTCACTCGGTTCGGCGGTGTCCTGCGGTGGGGATTCACCCTCGGTGCTTTCGGGCGGTTCGGTGAAATCAACCTCGCCCGATTCCGTAACTTCAAGCATTGGAACAGGCTCGGCAGCGGTGTCCTCAGCGGTATCCTTTTCAGAATTTTCGGACAGCATATCCGCCTGCATTTCTTCCGCATAGGTGTGGGCAAGTTCTTCGGCAAGCTCCTCGACTTGCTTATGCCTGAACAGCTTTGCAAGAAAGCCCTCGCCCGATTTTTTGAATACTGACATTTGGTTGTCCTCGCTTTCTCGGCGGCTCTGCCGCCGTTCTCAGGGGTCTTAGGGGATTTTCCCCTGACAAGCCGTATAAAGTTTACGATTTTCCATAATCGTAATACTTTATACCGTGCTTGTGAACATTGATCGGGCGTTTCACGCCCTTGTCTCTTATTTGCCGTTTCACGGCATATTTTCACGCTCCTGCGTGAATTTGGAGCTATGCGACTTGCTCCCTCTGTCGCTCTGATTGTCGGTCATATAGGTTGGGGCGATCGTCTGCACAAACTCCCTCTATCTATATACCGAGGATTTTGGAAAAAGGACGGGGAATTTTGCAAATGTTTACAGTTTGTTCATAGTGATTCTACCTCTTGCACAACTTCAATAACTATAACTTGTACATTGTGCAAATGAATTGTTTGTGTGTGCAATGCTGTCCGTTCGGCAATGAGTATTGATATGGTTGAAACCGGATTGACTTTTTCGGTACGATCTGATATAATGATAAGAGTAGAGTAGGCACACGACTTTCTCACACAAATCGGTATTTATCGGTTTTCTTTCATAGATATGATAAGATCAGGAAGAAGGATTTATATGATATTTTCTAACAAACTTACCAAGTATTTAATAATAGTTTTTACCGCAGCAATGATGACTTCTCTTGTAGGGTGTAACGATGTAAAATACGAGAAAGAATATAAAAGCGAATCACCGTCGGGAGAGAAAACGGTTACAGTTAAAGTCGATTATGTTAGCCGTCCGGATATATTTTACAACGATGAATGTATTTTTAAATTTGACGGCTCCGGATTTTCTGAAACGGTATATTGGAACATAGAGTGGATATCGGAGAATGAGATCAGATTGTACCTTGATAACTATAACGGAGAAGATTACAGTATAGAGATTCCTGATTAATGATATTCAGAATTTAATATTGGGAGAATCCTGTCAGCGGGGACTCCCCGCAAATTCTGATTTATCGGAGAAAAAATCTCACCCAATAAAACTGAATATTTCCCCACAAGCTGTGAAGCGTTTACCGCTCCGCAGCTTTTTTTATTTTCCCCGGTCAAAATATCGAACGGAAAACTTTTATGGCGCACTCAACTTCATGCGCAATGCGAATGGACAGAAAGCTCGTAGGTGCGCTATAATATTATCATGGGGCTGATTGATCGGCTCGACTAAAATTTCAGAATGGTGGTGATGATATGGCTACAACTTCTATCGCTGAAAAGCTGGCGAAGCTCGAAAAGAAGATCGAGAAGCGTAAGTCTGATATTGCTGAGTTGACCGAAAAGCTCAAAGAGGAGCTTGCGGAGTACGACAAGCTCTACCTGACGGCTCTTGCCGACAAGTACAAGCTGAGTGGTAAGGCGCTGTTCTCGGCTATCGAGCGTGAGCATGAACAGCTTGAAAAGCTCCGTGAGGGTGAGCAGTCCGATGATGATTCGGACAACACTTTCTCGGAAAAGGACGATGCAGACAAGCAGGGCGATACTGCTGTCAAGTACAGCAGTTTTCCCCATAGCTGCATGGGCAATAATTGACAAAAGGGGGCTTTGAATGAGTGATTACATTTACAAGATCGGTGACGATTATGAGTGTAACAGTAAAGAGTATGTTGCCCTGACTACGGATAAGGGACAGCAGATAACAGTTACCCTCACCGCAAGCGGAGTGCCGTTCAAAGGTCGCTTTGATAAAAGCGGTATCTTCTTTGACTATGACAGCGATTACAAGGAGTCCGTTGATGAAATTATTGCAAAATTCACCTCGGACGAATATGCCGAACAGCGTAAAGAAATCGAGGAACATAGGGGCGATGATTGCCTTTATTTCCTGCCGACTGTGGCAAAGCTCCTGCGAATGACAGAAGGTACGCTCCGCAGCAGACCTATGGATATTCAGCTCGCTGTATGCAAGCGATATGTAGATAATTGGGGCTGCGATACTTACACAATGCAACGTGAGTTGAGAGATGTGTTATTGCTGAAAACAGAATAATATGTTAGCTGTGAACGGGGCGGCTATGCCGTTCCGCACGGCTGCCCCTGTGCAGGCGTAACGTCCCTGCAACATTGAGCCTATGCGTGTAGAGATAGATAATCGCAGGCGGAAAGGAGAAACTTGGCAAGAAAGGATACAGGTTATACTTTGGCTGAACTGAATGAGCGATATAAAGATAAGCCTACCAGCAAAGCCGTATATGAAGTGGACGGTCAGCGTTATGCCGTAACCAGCCATTTTGTTGGTGATAAAGACCTTGACAAGGTGCTTTATGACCTTGCTTTCAAAAGAGCGTTTCAGGAAACCGAAAAGAAGTAAAGTTTTGAAAAAAAGACTTGCCATATTCGGTTTTTTGCGCTATAATAGTTGTAACATCGAATATGGTTTGCTTTGATTGGAAAGGAGTTATTATGGCAAAGCAAACTACTTACAATGTCGGGATATATGTACGTTTGTCTCAGGAGGACGAACGTGCAGGCGAATCCCTTTCGATTGAAAATCAGAAAAAAATGCTGACGGAATATGTCAGCAGGCAGGAGGGCTGGAATCTGATCGAAATCTGTGAGGACGATGGCTATTCGGGAACAAGCTTTGACAGACCGGGTGTCAGGCAACTGCTTGAAGATGCAAAGTCGGGAAAGATAAACTTGATCCTCTGTAAAGACCTCTCACGCTTCGGCAGAAATTATATTGAGGTCGGTCAGTATATAGATTACATTTTCCCTTCGTTCAATATCCGCTTCATCGCCCTGAGCGATAATGTGGATACGCTTGACAGAAACAGCTCTGCGATGGATCTTATGCCCGTGATGAATTTGTTTAACGAATGGCACGCCGCAAATACTTCCAAGAAGGTACGCAGTGTCAAAATTGCAAATTCAAGGCAGGGCAAGTATATGGCGGCATCAGCAGCTTATGGTTATATCAAGGCAGATGATGAGAAGCATACTCCGCTGATTGACGAAGAAGCTGCCGTTATCGTAAAACGTATATTTGAGCAGAGAGCAAGCGGATCAAGTCCAAAGCAAATAGCAATACAGCTAAACAAAGATGGTATTCCGATCCCCTCCGATCATCGCTATCACCTTAAAGGCAAGGAAAATCCGCTTGTGACATCACACCTTTGGAATGATTGTATGGTGCGAGGTATTCTGAATAATGAAATCTATATCGGAAATCTTGCTCAGCAGAGAGTGACAACGGTATCCTACAAAAATCACAAGCAGATACGCAAGGATAGGTCAGAGTGGGTAATCGTTGAAAATACTCACGAGCCGATCATTTCAAGAGAGCTATGGGATAAGGTAAGAGAGGTCGAAGCATCGGTGAGTGTCGGTAAAATGACTAAGGAAGGCGTGATCCGTCCGTTATCGGGCTTTATGTATTGTGCAGACTGCGGATATAAGATGAAAATGAACAGAACTATGCACACTACCAAAAAGCGAGGTGCTTATGAGACTGTCAGTTACCGCTGTGGTACTTATGTAAGAAGCGGAACGGACGGCTGCACTCCTCACTCCATACTTGAAAGAGCGATCTCAAAGGTAATTGTTGATGATATTCGTGCAAAAGCAAGGTTGGCTGTGGAGGACGAGGGCGCACTCCGTGAAGCTGTTCGCAAACGCAGACAGGCTACTGCCGATGCGGAGAGCCAGCACAACATTAAAGAGCTTCGTGAGGGTGAGAAAAGGCTTGCACAGCTTGAAACGCTTATTAGCAAGACCTATGAGGAAAAGCTTCTCGGTGCTGTTCCCGAAGAACTCTGCGTGAAAATGCTGAATCAGTATCTTGATGAACAGAAAGTGTTGAGAGAGAAAGTCGCTGTGCTGAAAGAAAAGTGTGAAAACGCTGAACAGGCTGAAAGAGATATTGACAAGTTCGTTGAAAATATCAAGAAGTATGCTGATATTCAGGAGCTTACCCGTGAGACCTGTCTGGAGCTTATTGAGTACATCGTGATCGGAGACCGTCCCGAAAGCAAGGACGAGGACAGACAGATTCACATTTTCTACAAGTTCCTTGAAAAGGGGCTTGCAGAAAAAAGAAACATTCTGCTTCCGCAGAATGTGGAGTAAAATTTTTTTGGGTGTACTTTTATGGGGTTCATCTCACGGAAACCAAGCTCACCGAACGGAACATTACCGACTGCCACATCAAAGCTGCCATTCTGAAAACGGTTCTTTTCAAAGCCCTGAATCGCAATATCCGCATCGGGATAGAGTGCCTGAGCGATTCTGCCCGACAAACTGTCGATCTCCACGCCGTAGAGCTGAGAATTAGCCTGCATAGCTTCGGGCATACGTCCGAAAAAGTTTCCGATACCCATTGCTGGCTCTAATATGTTGCCGCCGTCAAAGCCAAAATTGCCGAGAGCTTCAAAAACTCCGTCGATAACTGTCGGGCTAGTGTAAAACGCATCATTTACCGTTGAACGTGCCTGAGCATATTCCTGCGGAGTCAGCAACTCGGAAAGCTCCTTATACTCTGTGGCCCACTTCTCATCGTTCTTATCAAAAGCCTTAGCCAAAGCACCCCAGCCTACATATTTCGACAGTGTTTCTTTTTCCTCAGCCGTTGCAGGACGCTTCTCACGTTCAATCGTTTTTAGCGTTCCGATCGCATCGACATTGGCTCTGAACTTAGTCTTAGCACCGCCGTCACCGAGGTTATCATCGGTGATCGTGAAGTTATCGCCCTTATCGGGAGTCGGTGCAGGCGTGATGCTTTCTTCTGCAACAGGTTCATCAGCACTGACAGCCTCTTCTGCAATAGTCTCACGCTCCGACTCTTTGGTACGCTCCAAGCCGTCAATAAAATGGAATGACATGAGCATATCGCCGTTGTCGAGCCGAGAGGTCAGCTCGCCGCCGTCGAAAGTCCAGTTCTTTGCACGGTCAAATTCCATGTGAATATCCTTGCCCGCAGGCTCTCCGTTTTCATCGAGCTTTCGGGAAGTAAAATCAACGGTGCTTACACCCGTAACGATTCTGCGTTCTCCTACGCACTCAGGACGGAGATGATCGCTGATCTCAAACATCATGCCCGGCTTGATAGCCCTTTTGAGCTGAGACAGGTTCTTTACATCGGGAATATCGGGCTTTTCTGTTTCGGGTGTAACCTCAGCAACAGGTGCAGGCTGCTCTCTTTCGGGTTCAGTCCTGCCGATATACTCATACATTCCGCTGTTCAGAAGCTTATCATAGGAGATATTCTCCGTAATAACAAAGCCGCCGCTTTCTCTTGAGACAGTGCAATCGTCCGTATAGAACGGCAACGCACCTGTCAGCGATACAACCTCAGAAACCTCGCCAGTAATCTTGTGACGAAATTGGTCACCGACTTCCACAGTATCGTGTGAGGTACGTTCTTCAGCAGATTGCTCCGCTTTGAGTGTCGCCCTCTCTGCTTTCTGTTCAGCCGAAAGATAGGTATCGTCCTTGAGCCGTGCTTCGGTCATTGTCGCAACATTGTACCACGAATGACGAAACTTTTCGCCGTTCTCAAAGCTGAAAGTAATACCCTGTGAATTGTAGTCCACAAGCGATATTTTCCCCTCACCGCTATGACCGCCTGTGCCATACTCCTTTTTCAAAAAATCAGCCAACTGTTGTACAGTCGGGTGCTGTTCCTCATAGAAGTCCTGCACACGGAGCTTACCGTGAACGAATCCTGTACCACGGTCAATTTCTGCTGCGAGAGCTTCATAGACCTGAACACTGTCAACTACCGGACCTTTTGCAAATTCCGACTTCGGCTTTTGTGATACAGACTTTGAAGCAGTCAGCGGTTCGGCATCGCCAAATAAAGAAAGCTGTTCGCCCTCAATATCGTGTTTCTCCCAAAACGGCACATCATCTTGCTCATTTCGTTGAATTTCGTCAATGACTGTTTCATCGGTAAAAAGAGGCTTATCAATGTCCGCAGTATCCTGGGCAGGAGTCTCTACCGCAGAAGCATCGCTCATAAGCTCTACCGCCTGCTCGGCCTTGCTTGTATGCCTATCTATAACCTCATCGGGAACAGAAACAAGGTCAGAAAAATCAAGTTCTGTCAGACCGTTTTCAATCATATCCTCAATGCTGTCAAACTGCTCCGTATCGAACACTTCACCGTCAAATTCGTGAGTGATCTTGAAGTCCACAAGGTCAGCCGTCACTTGAATGGGCAGCTCATCGTCCGTCAGCGTAGTAAACGCAAGCCCGATGTTATGCAGATCGGAGAAATCAGCACCGTTATGATATTCCGCTTCACAGAAATCGTTGATAAGCCACTTTGCCTTGTCGAGCGGAGTTTCAAAGATACGCTGGAAGTCCATGATCTCCACAGGCTTATCAGGATTATGTTCGAGCATTGCCGTTTGCAGGAGCTTCGAAAAAGTGGAAAGCTCACGGTACGGCTCGATTTCCATTTTATCGCCACGGTTATAAATACCGCAGACAGGCTCACCGCCGTAAAACAGCTCACCGACCTTTTCTCCGTCAGTAATAGCCAGTTTCCATGTACCACCCTCAGTTTCCGCAGATTCACAGTCCGTGCCAAAGAACTTATCGACCACCTGTTGCAGAGTTTGGAGCTTTTCAGCCTCACGCTTCGGAGGATTCAACTCAAATGCCTGTTCGATCAGGACGGTATATCCTGCTTCTCTCAACTTTGCAGAGTATTCGTCCTTGACATGATTGGGGAAACCAACCATAGGAGAACCGTTCTTTGACAGCATACGCAGTCCGAGGACTTCTGCACCGATCTCCGCATTTTTGCCGTACATCTCATAGAAGTCTCCGACCTTGCGGAGCGATACCGAACCTTTATCCTCCGGTTCTGCCTTTTCGGGAGAATCGACCGCAGACTTTTCAGCCTTAGACAGAATCTCAAAGCCCTTTTCCTCCATATCCTGCTGCCAGCCGTCATATGCAAGCACATCGGAAGTGCCGAGCAGAATACCGCCATAGTCGGGTGCATCAAGGTCTTTCATAGAAATGCTCTTTTCGCTGATCTTCTCGACCTCACGACGAGCTCCGTCATACATTATAATATCACCGACAGCGAGATCGGCAACAGACGGCGCAGACTTTTCCTGTGTCCTTTCTTTTTCAAGGAAAAATTCGGGCATTTCCGTAAAGCCGAAACTGTCGCAATAATATGCCGTGTCCTTATCGTCCATGGAAATAACAATAACATCGGAAACCGATAGCGAATGACCACGAAAATCTTCGGGGTGTTTGGTGTTGAACTGAGTAAAAATGCCCTCAATAGTTGCATTTCCTCTAAACTCTCCGACAATGCCCTCATATACAAGCTCATAATCGTCTTTATTGAGCTGTACGCCCTCTGCTTTCAGCCTGTCAAGCCCCTCAAAGCGGACACCGTGATACTTCTCACCGCCTGGGAGCTGATAGATCTGAAACTTACCCTGTGCCTTTTCCACATCATCAATGGTGCGGATAGGATTTTTCTCTTTGAAATCGTCAAGTATCTTCTGTTCCTCAGCGGTAAGCGCAGAATGGGATTCCAGATAAGGAACAAGGACATTCAGCATATTTCGGGGAGTTTCCTTGCTTTCAGGTGTATTGTAGGGATAATTCGTCGAAGCTACGGCATTTTCACAGATAGTGCGGATATGGTCAATGAGACTTCCACCGCCCGAACCCTTGCCGTCACCGATATCAAACCTATTGGAGAAATTGAACTCCTGTCCGTCCACAACAGCCCTGATATCAAAGTTTGTTTTCTTGTAGTAGCCTGCATTAAGGTCGGGGATCATACGCTCCTTATGCTGTTTATCGTCAAGATACTCCATAAGAGCATTTGCAAAGGCAAAGCTGATCTCGCCGTGTTCCTCCGCAAAGTCACTCAGCAGACCGCTTTCGGTAAACCAGCGGTCATTGCCGTCCTTAGAATAACCGAACTGAAATTCAAGGCTGTCTGGCTTTCTTTCAGGCTCGAAAGTAACATTATACTTTTCCTTTGCGATGATAGCAAAAGCGTTTTCGGTCTGAACTTCATCACCGAGAATATCATGGAGAGCCTTCTTGATACGATTAAGTTTAGGCTGATTATCGCCAGCCTCCCAGCCGTGGAGTGCTGCACCGTCAAACGCTGTCAGAAGGTCAGCAATTTTTTCATCGGAAATATCGGGGATAGCATCGAGCATATCATCACGAACCCACCAGAAAGCAAGGTCATTGAACTCCTCATGGGTGCGGTCAAGAAATGCCTGCCCGATCTCCTCTAAGGAAACAAAGCGCTCCATACCACCGAATGAACAGTTGTAGCCGTCATCTGTCCTCTCCAAATGCAGAGAGTGACGGAGATTTTCGGCATAATAATAGGTTCGGTCAGAGATCTTTCCGTCCTCAAAGACAAACTCTATCCTGTCTTTGTCAGCGATATTGTCAGAAGCGTGGATCATCAGACCGAGCGCAAACTCACGGCGAATATCATCACCCTGATAATAACGCTCCGCAAGTGCATACAGCTCTTTTTCGGGCAGATGATAGCCGAAAGAAGAATTATCGCTGGGCTGGTGCTTTTCAAGATAACCCCGTTCAAACAGCGGATATGCCATGCTTTCCCAATCATCGGAGGACAAAGTATGCTCCGCAAGGAAACGGGCAAGGTCAGCCTTCGGAAACAGGACTTCTTCCTCAGTGGGAATTCTGTTTGCGTTCTCACGGTCAATGACCGTCTGCTTATGGGCAGTCAGGAAGTCTGCAACATCGGATTCCTGCAATGCATTATGCAGAATCTCATCATACGCCTGAATATCCTCAGCCGTGAAAGTTTCGTCAATACTGTCGATCTGTCCTCTTGTAACATAGCCCACGAACATTGCCGTAATAGCGGCCCTTTGTTCATCGGAAAAGTCGTGCTGAGAAAAGAAGTCCGAAAGCTCCATACTGCGGTCAAAGCTCGACTTTGCTTCAAGCATATCGGTCAGCTTGCTGTTTTCGCCGTATCGTTCAGCCGGTGTCTGAGCGATATATGCGTTCACAAGCGAAAGCATCTCACCGAACTGTGCTTCATCGTATCTGCTGTCAAAGAAATCAGCAAGGTCAAGCTTCATATCCTCAACGGCAAGACGGTGAACTACGCGTGAAAGTGCCACATTCTGCTCCATAGTCAGACCGAGGTCAGCCATATTTCGGAGCATACCGACCTCACGGACAGCGTTCTCCAATGCTCTATGAAAAGCAGGAGCGTTCTCCTTATCGACTGCAAATGCGACCTTGCCTTCACGGGAAACTGCATGATAGCTCACACTTGTCTCCAAAAACGGCTTGACTTCCTTGAACTGCTCAGGTGTCAGCTTGCTCATATAATAGCGAGTATCACGGTTTGCACAGTAATCACGGTTGCCGACTTCCTGTGCCTTATTAGGACTTGCAAACTGCTTACGCATACTGATCACTTCGTCCTTGATATTGCGGACAGCAACGAAGTCAGCGTGACTTACCGTCAGCGTTCCTTTACCGGACGGATAGATTCTGCCTGAAAACTGCATACCTCTCCGAACCATAATATCAGCCATTTTCAGCACAAGATCACGGTCAGCCGTCACATATTCCTTTTGCGGAATGTAACGATATTCTGTATTGCCGATGATGTTTTTCTCAGGTGGAGAATACGGTCTGTTGGACTTTGTAACGTTCATATTGCCAAGGATTTTTCTCAGCCAATCGGTATCCTTATCATTCACCGCCATACGGAAAGTACTGTTCATTTCGTAGGCATAATAATTGATACCCGATTTTTCAAGCATTTCCTGCACACGCTGAAAATCCGCAAGCTGCATTGATATCAGCGACTTATCTCTGTTGTCTGTCGCATTATTCCACATTTTGTTGCCGTATGTAATAATGTCAGCCACGCTGTTGACCTCCTTTGTCTTAGTCTCTTGTTCTACTTCTATCTGTTTTGGAATATCCCTGAGCATATCGTTCCAGTCTTTATATGTATCGGGCGTGATGATACGCTTCATATCGGGATACTGTTCCTGCAAACGCCGAGCAAATTCGTTGCCTGCAGTATCATTGTCGGAGCATAAAAACACATTCTCAGGAGCGATATTATGACGAAGCATCGTATCAAGGACGATATTCGGCTTCACACCCATCATGGAAACAAGCCTGCAATTATCAAGCTTTTTGCTATGCATTTGCAGATAGGAAAGCATATCTATTGCCGATTCAAAGAAAAAAGCCTTTTCGCCAGTGCCGTGCACTACCTCAAAGCCATGGCCGCCTGCTGAGCCTGTTGCAATGCCTTTGAATTTATGCTCCGTTGATGTGCCGACCTTTTCCGCACCGATGACTTTTCCCCGATCGTCATAATATTTGAAAAGCACATTGCCTGTTTTTTCTTCCTGAGAGATAGTGCCTTTCTTTACAAGTGCGGAAAGCATATCATAGTCAAGTCCTCTGGTCTTGCACAGATACGCAAACACACGCCTGCAATTATCAGCTTCGGCAAGGGAAAGCTCCATTGCCGTTTGTTGAACAGGTTTCAATTCGTATGTACGGGACGGAGTATAGGTGCGGTCAATGAGTTCTCCGGTCAGAGCTTCAACAGCATCAATAAAGGACATATCCATATATTCTCGAAGTAAGCCGATATTATCGCCGCCCTTGTTTTCGCTGAACCTGAACCATTGACCACGTTCGCCCGGACCGTTATCCTTGATATGCAGGCTGTCATGTTCCTTCCACACATACTCTTTGCCGACCTTTTTCAGGTCAAAGCCGTGAGACATGAGGAACTGAGGAAGATTGACGAGGTTCGCCCTTTCTTTCTGCTCATCAGTAATTCTCATCTGTTATTCCAGTCCCTGATCATTTCTCATTTTGGGTGTCTGCTGAGGTTTCTGCTGACCTCGGCCGCTGATACGCTGGGCATCTCTCTGCATTTTGCCACGGGAAAAGAAAGCTTTTTTGGAATCCTTTTTTGCGACCGTGACCGCAGACTTCTCGCCACCGAACACAGCAGAATGTTCCACGCCCTTTGCGGTCAGCTCTGCCGACTTTTTCCGAGCCTGCCCCTCGTCCATACGCTGCGTAAAACGCTCCTGCTTTGGAAGTGACTTGAAAAAGTCCGGATTGACATACTCCACGGCTCTTTCGCCTTTGACAGCACTCTCGATCTGCTTGTATGCCTGAGCATTCGCCTTAGATACCGTGACCGCTACCGTGTCATTCTTGCGGACAACCGCAGAATACGGGATATTCTGCTTTTGCAGCTCTGCCACGATCTTCCGTGCAGTGCCGATAGGCTCAACACGGGTGTGCTTATCCTCCTTGCCAAGTGAAGCGTAGTATTCAGGGTTGATTGTCTCATACTTGCCCTTTTCGCCCTTACCGCCGTTCTCCTTTGCTGCTTCGGTATGTGCGATCTTTCCGATAGAAGCATACATCACATCATTCAGGGTTGGGACATCGGTCTTTGAAACGGTAATTCCGACCTTATCCTCACCCTTAGTAGCAGCGGAAAATTGTACGCCTGCCGATATAAGAGCCGACATGACCTCAACAGCCTGAATTTCCGTCATAGTCTCCACATGACGGTCATTTCGAGGCAATTCCTTGTAATAATCAGGGTTCACCTTGAAACCGCCGTCATCAGTCAAAACAGCATCACCCTTATCAAGCATATCCGACAGCCAGCTATCTACCTCGACTTCATCGTGCATATTGAGAAGCTCAAGCTGACTTTTCATTTTTGCAAGCTCCTCAACTGCATTATCTCTCATTTCCTGCGGAACAAATGGATTTTCTGCAAGGCTCTCCATAGACTTGATACCTTCCGCAAGCTCTGCCTTTGCCTTGTCAATGTCCTCCTTAGAGCCGTTGTTGATGATACCGTCGATCATGTTGTAATCATCTTCAAGCTGCATCTCCACATTGGCAAGGGGTTGAATATTCAATTGATCTGCAAGTTCAGCGACCTTAGTACGGTCAAGCGTTTCGACCTTCTGTGCCGCCTGAACAGCACTCTCAGCAAGTGTCGGCATATCAATATTGCCTTTCTGAACCATTTCACCGAGCTTATCTCCGGTCAGCTTCATAGAAGCATCGAGCTGATCATTGACCTGCTCCTCATAGTGTGTTTCAGGACGGGCAAGCTTCACGATCTTATCATCAAGTGCTGAAATACGCTCATTCACATCTTTGAGCTGTTCGGAGAGATTATATTTGTCAACAACACTTGTTGCAGGATCATTGTAAATATCAAGGATTTTCTGCTTTTTCGCTTCAAGTGTTGCTTTTTTATCGCTCAGGCAATCAACAGTTGCACCATTCAACCTTGTCATTGCATCGGCAAAAGCTTCACGGCGTTCCTTGTTAAAACCGATAGAAAAGCTCTTGATCGTATCGTTCAGAGCGATAACACGGTTGAGCTTGTGTTCGATACGGTCACGCTTGTCTGTCAGTGCGTCGATTTTCTTCCACCCTTGGTCAATCTTCTGCTGTCGCTCAGGAATTTTCTCCTCACGGATAGCCTGAATACGCTTCTCGTTAAGGGCAATAACAGCACCGATACCCGGCAAATTGCCGATCGTAGCTTTCAGCATACGGTTGGTATCTTCGAGCTTATCAGCCTTTGCGGAAAGAGCTTCGATCTTCGCTTTGTTGCGGTCGATCTTATCTATCTGATTGGCGATTTTTTTATCAAGAGAGTCGATACGGCTCTGATGATGTTCTGCCTTTGCGTTCAGCAGAGGAAGAAGTTTTCCCGACTTCTGAACGCTGGTTTCGTCCTGCTGCTGTTCCCGAGACTGAGCCTGTTTTCTTCTCAGTTCTTCCGCATCGACCGCAGGCTGGTCGGCGGTTCTCTTATCGTCATTATCCTGTACTGGCATAGGCTACCTCACTTTGTGTGCTTCACGATGATGATAACCGCTGCGGTCACGGCGGTAACAACGGCACTTCCGATTACAATGATCTTCTTCATTGTCTGAACTTCCTTTCTCTTTCTTCATTCTGAATGCTACGCTCCTGTTCGCCCTGCTGTCTGCGACGGGCGATCTCAGACAAGTGTTGATGTTTTTCTCTTGAAAAGTGCGAATGACTGTTGCGGCGAAAATAATCGTCAAACAGCTCATTCAAAGTCGGAACTGTATCCGCCGCACGCTGTTCAGGAACAGTAGGTGCTTTCGCTTTTTCCTTGATTTTCTCATGCTCCTGAATATCCGACATCGTTCTGCCGTTCACGGAGATCACACGGTCAAGTTCACGCTGAAGCGTGGGAGTATCACAGAGCCAAAAATCCACATAGGTCTTGCAGAGGGCAAGCTGGACCTCATCGGGACGGTTCTGCAACGCACCGATCGTTGTGTTCAATAGGTCTGCGACTTCGCCCAAAAGCCGATAATAACCGTCAGGTTCTCCGTATACTTGCAGTTCACGGAGCAATGCTTCATAGTTGCCGGACTCCGCTTTTGCGATAATATCCTCGACTTGTTCCTTGCAGCTGCCGTCATAGGTCAGCACCATTTCAGCATCACCGAATCGGGCAGAAAAAGGAATAATGCTCTTGTCGAGCGCCACCACAAGTGCCTGAGCCTTATCCGTTTCAATACGGATAAACTCACGATTCTTGATAGCGGAGACTTCGATACCGCCGATATACGAGAAATCTGTCACGGAGCGATCATCTCCCTGATCGTGTCGATAAGGTCGGTGTTGGTGCTGTCGGCATCGTACTCCATTGCATACGCACCGCAGATATTCTCCTGAATACGGCGAGGGAGCGGCCTCAGCTCACGCACAGGAACACCGATCAGCTTTGAAACATTGCCAAGATCTGAAACTGCAAGTGCCTTGTTCACAAGGTCATAGAAACGCTCTGTTTGCGAGCTGTCCATCATGTACTCATAAACGATAGTCTGCTGCGTATCGTAATCAAGGCTGCGGAGTGTCACAAGCAAAATGCCAGTTGATTTTGCAACCTCATCAAGCCCGATATATACTGAGCCTTTCTGCCACAGATCGTCCAGTGCTTCAAAGACTATCTTTTTGTCCTCGTCATTTCTGATAGCAACAGTTTCAAAAACTGCTGTCATACTGTTTTTGATCTCATCGTTCATAACGGAAATGCTGTCTTCGGAGACACCGAGGATCTTTGCGACTTCCGCAAGCTGGTTGTTGTTCATAAAGAACACTCCTTTCTGGATTCAGCCCTGCAAGCGATTGACTTTTTCGGGGCGGTTTGTTATAATAGAGTAAATAAGTGATTGGGCGACTGCCCTTCAAATCGGAAGTTGCGGAAGTGATGGTATATGGCAAAACATGAGTTTGGAATTATGATGAATACTCCTCGGCAGAGCGAGCGATATGACGAATATGAACCGTGGAAATACGAATGCATTTCTGTTGATAATAAAGATTTAGAAGGTGTTGTTGAAAGACTTTCATCCATTGACTTCTATTGGCATACACTTTCTGTTAAAGGCAAAGGGCTTGCATATTGTGGTGTTACACTTGTTCCGCCCTGTTCATTAAAGGCGTTTATTGATAGCATTGCTGATATTCCTGAATTGTGCGAATTAAAAAAACTGTTAAAAAAGGCATTGGACAAAAATAAATGGATTATTCATTACGGAATTTGATTGAGTAACAACTTCCAGTTTGGAGAATTGAAAAAAACGGAATTTACCTATTAAGACATATAAACTCTTGACAACAAAGCTTCTATATAGTATAATCTAATAAACTACTATATAGGAGC
>OHJG01000187.1_pt1 | contig 40754 bp, 26 predicted proteins | sample 1568481 | NCBI WGS metagenome assembly OHJG01 (sample SAMEA3879505, study PRJEB24766) | human gut metagenome | biome: human-associated habitat; feature: feces | place: USA | collected 1985/1987
TCACAAGCTCTACAACTCAATGTGTCCCGCGAGTCAGCTTTGATATAATATCATCCCGGCACACATATGTCAACGGATTTACTGCAATTAATTAAAGTAGTAAAACTATCTTAAAAAACACAAATTTTCTAAATTGTCTGTTTATTATATTCAATTCTCACAATTACTATCTGACAGCCTCTATCGCTTCCTTGATATTTGCCACACCGACAATCTCAATTCCACTAATATGCGACACTCCTGCAAGACACACTTTGGGAACAATACACTTTTTAAAGCCAAGCTTCTTTGCCTCAGCCACACGCTGCTCGGACATGGTAACTCCGCGTACCTCTCCGCTTAAGCCCACCTCTCCAAAGCATATGGTATCCTCACGCACTATAATATCCTTTTTGCTTGATGCGATTGCAAGCACTATTCCAAGGTCTATCGCCGGTTCGTTCATCCTTATACCGCCTGCTATATTCACATAAGCATCACAATCTGACAGTGACAGGTTGGCTCTTTTTTCAAGGACCGCCATGAGTAGATTTACTTTATTATAATCTGTACCATTTGCTGTACGCCTTGGATTATTAAAAAAACTGTGACATACAAGAGCCTGTATCTCGAGAAGTATCGGGCGGCTTCCCTCTATGGAACATGTGACAATTGATCCTGATGCACCCTCGGGCTTACCGCTAAGCATATACTCCGACGGATTTTCCACCTCAACAAGTCCCTCCGCCTTCATTTCAAATACGCCTATCTCATTGGTCGAACCAAATCTGTTCTTAACGCCTCTAAGTATCCTGTACGACTCATATCTGTCACCCTCAAAATAAAGCACAGTATCAACCATATGCTCTAACGTCCTCGGTCCCGCAACCGCACCATCCTTTGTCACATGTCCTACTATAAAAACAGAAATACCCAGAGTCTTTGCAAGCTGCATAAGCACTCCGGTTGTCTCCCTGACCTGTGAGACACTGCCCGGTGCCGACGCTATCTCCTCATTGTACATAGTCTGGATGGAATCTATTACAACAACCTCCGGTTTTTTTCGTTGAATCACGTCCTTTGCTATATCAAGACTTGTCTCACATAAAAGCTCCAGTGAATCCGTAAAATCGCCAAGTCTGTCGGCACGCATCTTTATCTGATGCAGAGATTCCTCACCTGACACATAAAGTAATGGCACCTTTTTTTGTGAAAGTTCCCTGCATACCTGAAGTAGAAGTGTGGATTTTCCTATACCCGGATCTCCTCCCACAAGCACAAGTGACCCCCTCACAATTCCTCCACCAAGTACTCTGTCAAACTCGGCTATACCTGTCACTATACGCTCCTCTTTCTCGCTTTTTACTGCCGAAAGAGGCAGAACCTGTGCCGCCTTTGATTCTTTTTTTACTTTTCCCGACGAGCTTATCGACTTTTTATCTACGGTTTCCTCTACAAATGTATTCCATTCCTTACAGGCCGGGCACTGTCCCATCCATTTTGCCGATTCATAACCACATTCCTGGCAGAAAAATACAGAGGTCTTTCCTTTTGCCATATTGTTCTCCTTTATAAAATACAAAAAGCCCGGCTTTCACCGGGCTAAAAATATGCTCTATTTTCTTGATACTTTGATATCGACTGAATCAACACCCTCAAGCTCTACGCTTAAGCTGAGCTTGCCGCCGAGATTTGTCTTCATAGTACCTGCAACAGCTCCAGCTATATCAATTTCGTACTCTGTCTCCTCTTCAAGGCCAAGAGTAATCTGAGCATCCTCAGGTCCCTCCACAGTAAATGTCACTGTATCAGCAGTCTCCTCGAAATCCATAACCGCTGTTCCCGGAACAGACTCGTATACAAAGAGTCCGTTTCTTTCGAGCTTTGTAATCTCCTTAAAGGTCTTTACCTTGTAGATATCTCCATCCTTCTCAAAATTGTCAAGCTTTGCCTTTGCAGCCAATGTATAATCTCCGAAGCTGAGCTTTCCGTTTTCCTCAGTACGGATTAATTCACTTATTACAGCCATTTTTATCCTCCCGTAGCTATATTGATATATTAATTATAAATCCAATTCTACTCAACAGTCAATGAAATTTGTTTGTTTTTCGTAGAAATTATTACCTTATTGCCGCGCTTAATTTTGCCGGTAATAATATCCTCTGACATACGGTCTTCAATCTCCTCCTGAAGTTTTCGTTTAAGAGGTCTTGCGCCATATTTTCTGTCATAGGCTTTGTCCACGATAAAGGATTTTGCACTGTCGCGCACTGTGAGTTCTATATCAAGCTGTTCTTTACAGCGTTTCTTAAGCTCCTTTACAAGAAGTGTCACTATATGCTTCATGTCATCCTTGTTGAGAGCTCTAAATACAATAGTCTCGTCGATTCGGTTCAAAAACTCAGGTTTAAATATACGGCGGACCTCCTCCATGACACTGTTCTTCATACGCTCGTGATCCTGCTTTTCATCCTCACCAGCGCCAAAGCCAAGGCGCTTTGGTTCTATAATAGAAGAAGCTCCTGCATTTGATGTCATGATGATTATTGTATTCTTGAAATCAACCGTGCGCCCCTGTGAATCAGTGATTCTACCATCATCAAGCACCTGTAAAAGTATATTGAACACATCAGGATGTGCTTTTTCTATCTCATCAAACAGTATAACAGAAAAAGGATTGCGTCTGACCTTCTCTGAGAGCTGTCCGCCCTCCTCATGGCCCACATATCCCGGTGGTGAACCAATCATCTTTGAAACACTATGCTTTTCCATGTACTCTGACATATCAACACGTATCATGGCATCTTCTTTGCCAAAGACAGCCTCAGCAAGCGCCTTTGACACCTCCGTCTTACCTACTCCTGTCGGTCCCAAAAACAGGAATGAGCCAATCGGCTTCTTAGGATCCTTTAAACCAACACGGCCTCGTCTGACTGCCTTTGCGACAGCAGAAACAGCCTCCTCCTGTCCTATTACACGCTTGTGAAGTATCTGTTCAAGTTTTGCAAGTCGTCCTGCCTCTGACTCTGTAAGCTTATTTACAGGTATTTTGGTCCATCCCGATACTACATCCGCTATCTCATTTTTGCCGACTACAGGCTGATTTTTGGCTCCTGCGCGACGGTTCTTTCTGATAAGCTTCTGCTGTTTATTTTCAAGCCCTTCCTTTTCTGACATAAGCGCGCCGGCAGCTGCGAGATCTCCTTTCGACAAAGCATTTTCCACCCGGTTCTGCTTATCTGTTATCTCTTTTTTCAGAGCAAGCAGCTCGTCAGATGATGTCAGATTCTTAAGCCTTATCCTGGCTGCCGCTTCATCCATCAGGTCTATCGCCTTATCAGGTAAAAATCTGTCATTTATATATCGTGCAGAAAGGTTTACTGCTGCTTTCACACCCTCATCTGTTATGATGACACCATGATGCTTTTCATAGAGTCCCTTTAATCCTGTGAGTATCTCTATTGTCTCATCCACACCCGGCTCCTCAACCATCACCGGCTGGAAACGGCGCTCAAGCGCAGCATCCTTTTCCACGTATTTGCGGTACTCTTCTATGGTAGTGGCGCCGATTACCTGTACCTCGCCTCTGGCAAGCGCAGGCTTTAATATGTTAGATGCATCTAACGAACCTTCTGCTCCTCCTGCACCTATTATAGTGTGAAGCTCATCAATAAAAAGCAGTACATTTTTGGCATTTGAAACCTCGCTTATCACCTTCTTGATACGCTCCTCAAACTCACCACGATACTTTGATTTGGCTACAAGCCCGGACATATCAAGGGAAACCAGTCTCTTTCCCAAAAGAATATCCGGAACATTGCCACTGACTATATCCTGCGCAAGTCCTTCTACTATAGCGGTCTTGCCCACTCCCGGCTCTCCAATCAGACATGGATTGTTTTTGCCACGGCGGCAAAGTATCTGGATAACGCGCTCCATCTCCTTTTTTCTGCCTATAACAGGGTCAAGAAGCCCTGCCTCTGCCATATCTGTCAAATCTCTGGAATACTGATCTAATACAGGAGTCGCAGAATTGTATGATGTACTGTAGCTTTTCATCAGATCCCTGTATGCAGACGGATCCTCACCCATCGCACCAAGAATATCTATAAACATCTTCTGACTGTTAACACCCATGGTGTTTAAAAGTCTTGCAGCTGCACAGTCTCCCTGCAGTACTATAGCCATCAGCAAGTGTTCTGTACCTATCTCATTGCACTCAAATCTATCGGCTTCCTCCGATGCACGCTCCAATACTCTCTGTGTCCTTGGTGAATAGCCATCCCTGTCCATCACTTCGATGTTATCACCCGGTGAAATCAGGTCTTCAATCATCGAAATAAGCCTATCATATTCCACATTGCAGGCTGTTAGAACCTCAGCTGCCACACCGGTGCCCTCTTTTATAAGGCCAGCCAGTATGTGCTCTGTTCCAACATAGCTGTAATTCATTTTCTTTGATATACGTGCAGCCAAATCTATTGCTTTTTTAGCCTTACTTGTATATGGTTTCAAGTCATATCCTCCAGTCATATTCACTAATTTAAGTCGATGAACTGCAAATCATCATCCTCGCTGTCATCTTCATTATCATCCTTTGCACTGCTGTCTATAGTCTCAGACGGCTTATTTCCCTCATTGACAAATCCATCAAGTGCCCTTTGAAGCTGATTCTTTAAAGCATCCTCATCAGCATCGTTTTCTGTGTCAGAAACGTTTTCCTGCCTTGAATCGTCTTTTAAATCAAACTCAGAGTTTTCATTCTCAACAGCTTTCTTAGAATCAGGTGTAATTTCTACGGTTCTTCCGACATAGGATGCATTTGATATATTTTCATCCGTAGCCATCTTTTGCTCATCTGCAGCACCTTCCGCTGTTTCTTCTGCGACTTCATCTGCCGGCTCTTCTACAGCTTCATCTGCTGTTTCTTCTGCGGCTTCACCTGTCGGCTCTTCTACAGCTTCTTCTGCTGTTTCTTCTGCCACTTCACCTGCCGGCTCTTCTACAGCTTCTTCTGCTATTTCGTCCGCGGTTTCATCAGTTGCTTCGTCCAAAGCAACATTTGATACATCTTCTGCATCACTATCATCATCTTCTTCATCGTCTACTGCTTTATACCTTCTGTTTTTCACAGCTGATACAATAAGCAACAGTAATAAAATAAAGATAATAAGAACCAGTATTGCAGCTAAAACAAGATATTTATTGGCAATTCCCGGAACAAGCTCACTCTTTACCGCATCGTTTTCCTCCTGTGCCACTGTAGGTGTGCTGAGCTCGGTCCTCATATATGTGCCATCTACGCTATCATATGTGTACCAGCCACTCTCACCATTGTCATTCATGGCATATACGAGGTAAAAATCCTTTGTCTGATCATCGGTTTTTTCGGCTTTGGTCTGGTAGGCTGTTGCCACACCCTTGCCCTCTATGGAGAGCGATATCTCATTATATCCCTCAGGTACATCATCCACCTTAGGCAGTAAAACCACTATAAAATGCGACTCTGAATTGATACGGACAAACTCATATGCTGCATTCTGTGCTGCATCATATACAAAAAGTCCATTGCCGCTTTCCGACTGTAAATACACAAGCGTGATATCACCGAAGGTGCCATGAAGGGTATTGTATTCAAGTCCGTCAATCACTGTCTTTGAGTGCTCAAAGCCTTCAGGAACAACATCCTCCGGAATGTCATTTACCATAGTCCACTCTGTGCCATTTATATCGAACTTCTTCCAGTTATCCTGCTTATCTGCATTCTCCGGATCATCCTCGGCTCTTCTGGTAACAACTATATTGTATGTGCTTGTGCTGCCGTCCTCTGCTGTCACAACAACGCTGACCGTATTCTCTCCAACCTCAAGTGAATCATTGCCTGTGACCGATGTCACACTCGCCTTGGAATCAGCCGGATTTGCTGTAACCGCAAGGCTTGAACAGCTGTAATCTACTGTAGCTGTGTAATCCTTTGTCGCAGCAGAAAACTCAGGGGAAAGCGTACCTGCTGAGATAACAAGCGAACCAAGAGATGCGTTTGAGGATTTCTTTTCCTCTTTGTTTTCATTATCTTTATTTGCATTGTTGTCATTGCCGGTATTGCTGCCGGAATTGTCCTTGTTATCCTTGTTGCTGTTTGAATCATTGTTTGATGAAGCACTTGTTACCGTCACCTTCGTGCTGGCACCGGTAATTATACCTCCGGCATCGTTGCCCTCTGCATCTCCTACAACTGTACAATATGCCTTTATAGTGCAGCTTCCTGCAGCCTTCGCCGTAAATGAAAATGACTGCGATGTGGGATATCCTGCGGCGTCACCAATATTGGCCACACCATCTCCTCCGTTACTCAGTACTCCCTCGTCAGAGCTTGAGATAACTACAGTACCAAAATATCCGGACGGCATGGAAACAGTCACCTTAACTGTTTTTCCAACAGCTACAGAGCTTGAGCTGACACTGAGACCAAGTCCCTGCGCATATACATGCTCGGCAGGTGTGAAAACAAGCATCACCGCCACAACAAGTGATAATATACATCCAAATAATTTCTTCATATCTTTCCTCACATTTCTAATTCTGCGATATCTTTGATTTGCCCAGTATGTGTCTGTTCATGATTATCATATCAAGGGCATTTCCACCATCACGCTTTCTGTTAGCATCAGCTGCCTCCAGATAAGCACCTGTGAGTGTTCCCTTTCCTAAGATATGTCTGTTGAGCTTAATCATATCAAGAGCATTTACAGCGCCATCACCATTGATATCTCCATATATAACAATATCGTATGTCTTTTTCAGATTACCTGAAGCATCATAAACAGCCACTTTATTGCCTGTTGCAATCTTTCCGCTGTTTTCTGAGCCTGAGCTTGTCAGAAGCTTTACAGTACCTGATGCTGATACTGCTATATTCTTCACAAAATCAGCTGCACCGGTTCCAGGCTCAATGCCTGTAATATAAGTACCTATACTGTATTTACCTGATGTTATGTTTACATCTGTATTATTTTGGTTATTATTGTTCTGATTATTATTGCCACCTGCATTATTTGCAGATGCCGCCTGCCTGTTTATATTGATAGTGTATGTTCTTGTATCACCGCTTTGCGACTTGCATTTTACCTTAATTGTATTATTTCCGACAGCAAGCGAATAGCTTCCTGTTCCTGAAACACCACTGTTTCCTGAAACTGCATCTGCCGAAACAGTCACTGAGCTTATAGCATTTGAAACAACTGCTGAATAGCTTGTTGTCGCTCCATTGAAGGCCGGTGTGAGTGTTACACCGCTTATCGCAAGCGACTGCAGATAGTTATTGGTATCGCCAGCTTTATCGAAGCCCACTGCTGACGATGGCATATTGTTGTATACAGGTATTTTAAATACAAAAGCCTGATTCTTGTCTGAATATCCTTTAGCCAGACTCTGTCCCTCAGTAAGAGCCGCTGTGGCATTGCCCATGTACTGATGGAAATACAGCGAGCTTGTATTTACTACATTAAACTTCTCAAAATACAGTGTATTTTGACCCTTATTTATATAATTGCTGCCCACCTTTACAGCTCCGCCGCTTATGGACTTTACTCTTGTATTCCAGCCCTGCTTCTTGGCAAAAGACAGACCATTTTTATAAATCTTATCCTTCGTGTTTCCGGTTGCACTAAAATTAAAATAATTATAATATCCTTCGTATCCGGAATATGTACCCGAAATAAGAGGGCTCGTTCCCTTTTTTCCCTGCTCCTGCTTTATACGCGATGCTATATGGTATGCACTTACTCCACTGCTCTTTGCCACATCCATGAATGTGCTTGCATAATTGATTTTCTCGCCATTGTTGGAATAGGTCTTTGTTCCCTCCATAAATGTGCCTTTTACTATGGACTTGACACCTTCAAGTGCCTCATTCGGACTGTATGCCAGACTCTGAAACTGAAAAATATTGGTCTCATCAAGAAAGTTCCTAGGATCCATGAGATAAGCAATATAGGCACTGCTTGCTGACACCCATCCCGGTTCGTACTCAACCCACGTATTTGTTGACCAGTTATATGCTCCGGCAGCTGTGGATTTCTTGGCATTGTCTGCTGATTTGGATACCAGATTAAGTCCGTTTACACTTTCATTTTCAATCACCGTATCCCAATTCAAACCTGTATTCACAGCCTCAAATGTCCAGCTTGGATACTTATTGTGAAGAGCTGTAAGGTTTGGAATATAACTGTCAGGAAAGCCTGCATTCTTCATAGCCGTGACAAAATCAGTATTGTCTCCGCTATTATTGTATGTCACCTTTATGTATGTACTGATAGTCCAGCCCGTAAATGCCTTGCCGTTTAAAGTACCCTTGACATTATACCAGACCACACCGTTTACCTTAGTCTCTCCAATTATGTCAACCTGATGATTCCAGTTGAGTGAAACAACCTTGGTAGTGCCGGATGTGCCTGCTGCATTGCGGACATACACATTGCCACCTGTAATCGTACCTGTAGCATATGCTCCCGATGCGGTTGCAAGGGCAAGCTGCTCCTCATTATTCTGCTGTATGGCATCCGCATTGCCGGTGTCTGCCGAATCATTCCCTGTCTGCGCATTGTCTGATGCAGCTGTGCCGGTACCTGCTGATACAAAATCAGACCTGATATAGCTTACACACTCCTCGTTATTTGCTGCCAGATTGTACTTTGCCTTGTACCACACCTTGCCGTCTGCACCTGTGGTCTGCTCAAGAATAGTAATATCCTTGCCGTTTGAAAGCTTGTGCTCCAGCCCATACTCTGTTCCCGGTCCGCTTCTCGCCGCTACCCAGTATCTCTCATCACACACAACCTTAGCCGCCTGATCCGCATAGACTGCTATGCTGCTGTATGGTGCCAGGTCACATGCGGCTAATGACAATGTAACGACAGAGGCTGCCAGAAATTTATTTATCTTTATCATCAAATCCCATCTTTCTTATGTGCATTGTTTACATTAATCCATTATCCATTTAATTATAATAGAATATGACCTTTGTATCAATGTATTCGGCAGAAATTTATTATTTTTTTATTAATTAAAAAAACTCCCTTCAACGTGCAGCTCATGCTTACGTTTCAGGGAGTTGCCTGATTCATATTCTGCTTATTCTTACTGTCTCCTGTAGCTTTTTCTAGCTGAACAGGGATTTTATCTTATCCCATAAATCCATGAAAAAGTTACCAATCTTTTCCCAGAAGCCCGGGTCATTTATCTTATCGCCAAGCTTTGATGCCCAGTCCTGTGCCTGGTCGATGACTGAATCCCAGTCGATATTGGCATCCTTAAGCTTCATAAGAAGCGATGTCAGCTTTGCAATATCATCATCAGAAAGCTTCAGGTCGTAATCCTTTGCAGCCTCCTTTATCGCATCCTTTATCTGGCTCTCATCCTTGAGTCTTCCATCGGCAAGCTGCTTCTTTAGGTCTGCAATCATTGCCTCGATATCCTGCGAATCGCCGTCAATGCTCTTGTTGAGCTCTCCTGTTGTGACAAGTTCATCCATCGCTGCGTCTGTCACCTTGTCGTCAAGCTTCTTGCCTGTCATCTCCTCGTATGCCTTTAGTGTGCCTACAAGTGCTGCCGTTCCGGAAATAGGGAAAGGTCCTGCGACTATGATTTTAGCATCAGCTATGCCTGCTGTGGCAAGCGCATTCTTGTACATTCCTACCGTACAGTAATTGATATTGTGTGTGGAAACACTAAGACCCGCACCCTTTTTATCCTCTGTAATGAGTACTGAGGAAAGTGACCTTGTGCCAATCTCGCTCTTGCTGATGTATGAATCGAGGTACTTGTGCTCCTCATCATTATTTACATAGACCACATCGTATTTGTCCAGATCAGTGAGCTCGATTCCCATAAATCCAAGCACTGTCGCTCTCTGATCCGGTGTGAGGTCTGCTCCAAGACTTAAGTATGGCTTATCATTTTTGCTGATGGTCACCTTGTCGTTTGCCTCACTGCCGGCTGTCGTTGTGCTGTCTGCAGTACTGTCTGTGTTACTCTTATCAGCTGCGTCACTGCTGTCACTGCCTGATACATCAACGCTTGAAACTGTATCAGTCTGCGTAGCTGTCTCTGTTGCAAATACAGCCGGATTCATTGTAAACAGTGTCACCGCAGCAAGCACGCTACATGCAATACTCTTTGCTTTTTTCTTTATTAATCTAATCATTTTTCCTCCAATCTACTGCTCTATATCATACGAAATTGTAAAGTTGCTTCCGTCGAAGCTGACATCTGCCATGCTTCCGCATACCACAGGCATCATCGGCGACATATGACCTATATCCAGATCCATGATGATTGGCACATTAAACTCTCTAAGCAGTGATGAAAGCGCCTGTCTGTGGTCTATGCCAAACATTTCCTCTCCGAAGTGCGCCGGGCGTCCGATAAGAAAGCCCTTTACATTTGAAAACCATCCTGCATTTTTCATCTGCCACATAGCCCTTCTCATGCCCATCACATTAAGGTCACAAGCCTCAAGGAACCATATGATACCATCATCACTGTAGCGCTCATTAAATTCCCTTACATGGTCAAACGATGTGCCAAGCAGATTGATAAGACAATCCATGCAGCCACCAAGCAGCCTGCCTCTCATGGTAAGCCTGCTTTCCTTTGCCACCGCAGGAATAGAGCTGATGCACGACTTTTCAGTCAGGTTGTAGCCCACAAACGGAGCATTCTCATCCTTTATCGATTCCTTCTCCCACATAGGGTAATTGGTAAATGAAAGCTTCCTGCCACAAAGCAGATTAAATGCATCGGTAAGTGACTCATGCCACACCTCCATGCCAAAGCTGCCCGCACACGGCCCGTAAATACCTGCTGTATCTGCAATAGTAGCCTCCAAAAATGTGAAATTCGTGTTGTCGGAATAGCCCATGTACCATTTCGGCTTTGACTGCTTCACGCGCTCAAAATCAATATAAGGCACTACCTCGCACATCAGCTCGCCACCACCACAGGATATAAGCACATCACTGTCAGCAGAAGCATAGCTCTCGTTCAGCTCTTCTGCGCACTTCTTAGGTGTATTGCTGATACCTATGCCACTGTCGCACCTGCAGTTAGGTCCCTCTATCGTCTTATAACCCATGCTGTGAAACCTTTTAATGGCATTGTCAAAGGCACTCCTGTACGGCTCTGTTGTACAGCCCATCGAAGGCGCCACAAAGCCTATTGCTCCTCTATCCTTTAGAAATTCAGGGTATCTCATGTTTCTATCATCCTATCACTATTATTTACATATCTAAGCTTCTGTCTGAAGTAAAATATGTAGGATTTTATCATTTCTGTCAAGGTCATTTTACTGTCATAATTAAATGTCGTCGTGTACTGCACATGCTGTCTGTTGCACCAGTTGTATATATCATGCAGACTTATCGAATCAACATTCTTCATATTGTTCATAAACACCTTAACCTTTGAAAGCTCATCCTCACTGTCAATGTATAGATGAAAGATAGTATTCGGACATTCAATTATTATCTGCTGTTCTTCTATATTTTTCATCACTGTATCCTCTATTGAATGATGTATCCTGTGTGATTAAAAACATTATCGTCTGTCACACCGAGATGTGAGTAATAACAAAATATCGTAACTGTTCAGTACCTTCACAGTTAAAAAATATCACATAACCATAGTACTACACCGGCGTCACAAAATCCAGTCATTTTTGCCTGCCAATTCTTACTATTTTATTAAGAAAAACGGTAAATATTATACTCCCTCACAGTCAAATGCCGGAATGAAGCTGTCCTTTGCCACGTCACCCTCCTGTATAAATGCATTCGTGATTCCTATCTCGAGGGCATAATCAACAAGCCTTTCATACTCTCTCCTTGTCACTGTGCGGTTTATCTCAGGATAATCCTTTAGTGCAATCGGCGTAAACTGGCTCATCATGCTTATATATACGTGATCATGATATGTATCATACAGGTACTTAAGTACAGCCTTTGCATCATTCACATGTCCCGGCAGTAGAAGCTGTCGCACAATAACTCCCTTTTGTATGAGTCCTGTCGCATCGTCAATCACGACATCCGGCTGCTGCCTGACCATCTCTGAAAGCGCCTGCTTTGCGACAGACGGATAATCTTTTGCCCTTGAATACCTTGCCGAAAGCGTACTGTCCATATATTTAAAATCTGGAAGATACACATCCACTATACCCTCAAGCAGCTTTAGCTCTGTCACATTTTCATATCCGCTCGTATTGTATATAATAGGAAGCTTCATGCCACGGCTTTTTGCATCGTTTACCGCCCACACTATATCAGGGATATACTGCCCCGGTGTGACCAGATTGATATTATTTGCGCCTTTGTCAGCAAGTTCCATAAAGATATCACTCAGCCGCTCTTTACTGATTACCTTTCCCTCTTTTCCGTCAGAAATCTCCCTGTTCTGGCAGAACACGCAGTGCAGGCTGCAGCCTGAGAAAAAAACTGCCCCGCTTCCTCTTTTTCCTGATATGCACGGCTCCTCCCAGTAATGAAGCGCTGCGCGCGCCACCATTATTTCAGATGAAACGCCACATACGCCTGTTTGTCCGGTTCTTCTGTTTATGCCACATTTTCTGGGACACAATAAGCAATTTTCGTATTTATTCATATTTTTCATTTTAACCCTTGCTAAAAATAATGTTTGATACTACAATCTATATGATTATGCGGTGCATATGCCATGCGCCTTCAGTAGTCATTTTCAAATTATATCATAACTATTCTTACAGAAGAGAATAGTTAAAATACACAATAAGGAGATTACAATGAATCAGTCAAACTGTATCGTCGCCCAGTCAGGCGGCCCAACTGTTGCAATCAACGCAAGCCTTGCAGGAGTCATCGCAGGAGTAAAAAGCTCTGAGAAATACGATATCTGCTATGGCGCCGTAAACGGAATACTCGGCATATTAAATGAGAATTATCTCAATCTGTCAGATATTTTTGCAGATGATGCTAATCTTGAAAAGCTTAAGACCACACCTGCCATGTATCTTGGCTCATGCCGCCACAAGCTCCCTGATTACAAGGATGATGATTCACCATATGTATACATCTTCCACCAGTTTGATAAGCTCTCCGTAAAGGCTTTCTTTTACATCGGTGGAAATGATTCGATGGATACCGTATTAAAGTTATCCGATTATGCAAAAAAAATCAACAGTGATGTGAAAATTATAGGGATTCCAAAAACCATCGACAATGATCTGTGCATGACAGACCACACTCCGGGCTTTGGCTCTGCCGCCAAATATATCGCATCGAGCATGCTCGAGATAGCCCATGATACCTTTATCTATGCTGTTAAGAGTGTGACAATCGTTGAAATCATGGGACGTGACGCAGGATGGCTCACTGCCGCTTCCGCTCTCGCACGTAATGAGTACAATACAGCGCCTCAGTTCATCTATCTGCCTGAGGTGGATTTCGACAAGGACAAATTTGTTGCCGATATAAAAGAAGCCCTTGCGCACACTAACAATGTAATAGTTGCCGTATCCGAAGGAATACATGACGCAGACGGCTCATACATTACATCATCAAAGGCCGCATGTGACCAGTTCGGACACCAGCAGCTAAGCGGTGCCGGAAAAGCTCTTGAGTTCATCGTAAAGGAAAACATCGGTGTCAAGGTGCGCTCTGTAGAGGTAAATGTGCTCCAGCGCTGTGCCTCACATCTTGCATCATTAACCGATATCGAGGAATCTTTTGCTCAGGGTAAAAAGGGTGTCACTATTGCAGCAGAGGGTGTGACCGCATCAATGGTATGCTTAAAGCGCATCTCAAATAATCCTTATCAGGTGGAATACACATATTCTGCTATCAAGGATATCGCAAACGAGGCCAAGTCTGTGCCAAGAGAGTGGATCAATGATGCTGGCAATGATGTGAAGCCTGAGCTTATCGAATACTTAAAGCCACTTATTCAGGGAGAAACCGCTGTAGCCTACAAGAATGGTCTGCCTGACTATATGGATGTGTCACATCTTCACAAATGTAACTGATTTTTAGTTGCCGCCTACACCCCGGTGTGGGCAGCAACAGCATATCTCCAAGGAGGTCGATTTACATGAAGAAAAAAGTGCTTATAACCTGCGCCGTTGTGCTTGGTGTGCTTTTGGCTGTTTATCTTGGCTTTGCCTTTTATTTTAGCAGCCACTATCTGTTCAACACAAAGATTAACTCTGTAAAATACGCAGGGAAAACTGCAAAAGAGGCATTAGAAAAAAATACAGCCCTAAGCCGCGACTATCTGCTCACAATCACTGATAGAAAAGGCAACAGCTTTTCACTTAAGGGACCTGATTTTTCCTATGAATATGTCTCAAACGGTGACGAGGAGCAAATCCTAAAAAGCCAGAATGCTTTTACATGGCCTGTCAGTCTTTTCAAAGCTCAAAACTATACTCTAAAGGGTTCGTCCAAATATGACGATGCCACTTTGGCGGAAAAGCTCAAGGCTCTTGATATTTTCAGTGATGACTACATTGAAAATCCGGAGGATGCCCACATCGAGATAAAAGACGGCAAATACGATGTGATTGAAGAGAAAAATGGCTGCAAGCCGATATATGACAGCATCCTTGCCGAGGTAAAGGACGCCCTGGACAACGAGCTTCCAAAGCTTACCTTAAGTGATGACTGTTATGAAGCTCCAAAAATCACAAAGGAAAGCGATACAATCAAAAATGAAAAAGAGGCTCTCGACAAATACACTGCTTCAACCGTCACATACAAAATTGAAGGTGCCGATGAGAAGCTTGACTCAGCCAAAATCCTTGATATGCTAAGCATCTCAGATGACGGCAGCGTGAGCATAGATGATGCCAAGATCACTAAATATGTCCAGCAGCTTGCTTCCAAGTACAATACCTTCGGCCGCAAACGCTCATTCAAGACATCGTCCGGTGACACTATTGAAATAGGTGGTGGTGACTACGGATGGGTAGTCAGCAAGAAAAAAGAGAAAGCCCAGCTCCTTTCAGATTTAGATGGAGGCAAGCCAGTGGAAAGAGAGCCTGTTTACGAGCAGACAGCACTCTACCGAGGCGCTGACGACATAGGTAATACATACATAGAGATTGACTACACAAAGCAGCACATGTGGTATTACAAGGATGGTGCTCTCCAGATGGAGTCTGATTTCGTATCAGGTAATCTCGCCCGTCAGAATGGCTCTGTAGACGGTGTATACAAGATTGTTTACAAGCAGAGAAATGCTACTCTTGTCGGCGAGGGATACTCTTCTCCTGTCAGCTATTTCATGCCGTTTGCCTACAATATAGGTATCCATGATGCCAGCTGGCGTGATACCTTCGGAGGAACAATTTACAAAACCTCCGGCTCACACGGATGTATCAATGTGCCGCCTGCTTTTGCAGAGCAGCTGTTCAACGCTGTGGATAAGGGCACTCCTGTTGTTGCCTACTACAGAGAGGCTGTCACTCTGACAAACAATGCTGCAAAGATGTCCAATGCATACTCGTATGTAGCTCCTGATGCTGCGCAATAAGTGTGAATTGCTTGGTATTTTTCAATAATACGGGAAGACGACCGGCGCACATACCGCGGGAGCGCATACATCCTCCCCCATTTCAGCCACAGCGTAAGGGGCGTAAGTCGCCGGAGTGACTGCCATACAGTATAGGCGCTCTTTCGTAAGCGCATAGCGTAGCTGCTTAGATACTGTAGAATTATGCACACGATACATAAAAATGAGCTCCCACGGATGGGAGCTCAAGGAGAACCGCGCCATGGACGGCGCGTTTCGACGGTTTTGTCGGGCATAGAAGCCCTAAAAGCATAATTCGTACAGTATCTTGGCAGAGTAGCGTAGCGAACGAGAGAGTGCCTATGCTGTATGGCAGTCACTCCGGTGGCTTACGCCCCGTATTTCTATAGCCCTATGCTATGCAAACTGGCTATTATAGAGGTTCGCATAAAATCCGTCCGCTGCAAGCAGGCTCTCATGATTGCCCTGCTCTATAATCTTTCCGTCTTTCATAACAAGGATAATATCAGCCTCCCTGATGGTGGACAGACGATGAGCCACTATAAAGCTTGTCCTGCCCTGCATCATAGTAAGGAACGCTTTTTGAATCTTAATCTCTGTTCGTGTATCAATCGATGATGTAGCCTCATCCAATATTAGCATAGGCGGTAAGCAGAGCATGACTCTTGTGATGCATAATAGCTGCTTCTGTCCCTGTGACAGGCTGCCGCCGTCCTCACCGATTTCAGTGTCATAGCCCTTCGGCAGACGTCTGATAAAGCTGTGGGCATGGGATGCCTTTGCTGCTGCAATGATTTCCTCATCTGTGGCATCAGGCTTTCCCATTATGATATTGTCACGGATTGTGCCCTTCTTGAGCCATGTCTCCTGAAGCACCATACCATAGTTGTCACGAAGACTCTCGCGCGTGATTTTTCTGATATCATGTCCGCTCACCTTAATTGTTCCACTGTTTACATCATAAAATCTCATAAGCAGATTGATAATAGTCGTCTTTCCACAGCCTGTCGGACCTACGATAGCCACGCGCTGTCCAGGCTTTACATGGAGATTGAAATCCTCGATAAGCTTTTTATCCGGCACATATGAGAAATAAACATCCTCTATGTCCACACGTCCGTCAGCCTCTTCAAGTATTACCGCATCCGAAGCATCCGGTATCTCCTTTTTCTCCTCAATCAGCTCGAATATACGAGCAGCACAGGCAAGTGCGTTCTGAAGCTCTGTGATGACACCCGATATCTCGTTGAACGGCTTGGTGTACTGGTTGGCGTATGATAAGAAGCATGAAAGCTGTCCTACTGTGATTCCGCCGGTGAGTGCACTCATGGCGCCAAAAATTCCGACTCCGGCATACACAAGACTGTTGACAAAACGTGTACACGGATTTGTAAGACTTGAGAAAAATGTTGCCCTCAGTGAGCATTTCTGTAATCTGTCATTTATCTCGTCAAACTGTTCAAGCGCTTCATCCTCATGGTTGAAGGCCTGTACGACCTTTTCATTGCCTACTATCTCATCGATGAGTGATGTCTGCTCTCCCCTTGTTCTTGTCTGTAGCTGGAACATGGAATAAGTCTTTTTAGTGATAAAGCTTGCCACAAAAAGTGACAGCGGTGTGATGAGCACTACAATGCATGATATCTTCACATCTATTGTAAGCATGAAAATAAGCGTGCCTGCTATTGTTGCAATTCCTGTAAAGAGCTGTGTGAAGCCCATCAAAAGTCCCTCTGAAAATGTATCTACATCGGCGATGATACGGCTGACCATATCACCGTGTGAGTGGCTGTCAATATAGGAAAGTGGCATTTTTTCAATGTTTAAAAATGCATCACGTCTTATATCCCTCACTATGTTGTAGGTCATCCTGTTGTTGCAGATATTTGTAAGCCACTGGGCTGCTGCCGCTATGACGACTATTATTGCTGCTCTTGTGAGGATGGCTGTCATAGCCGTAAAATCAACCTTTCCTTTTCCTACGATCAAATCAATTGCGCGTCCTGTGAGAATTGGAAAATAAAGCGTAAGCGCCACTGTAACAACAGACAGGGCAAGTGAAATTACAAGCAAAGGAATATATCTCTTCATGTAGCTTAATACCTTGCGCATTGTGCCTGCTTTATTCATCTTCGCATTATCCGTAGCCATACTCTACACCTCCTTTTGTCTGGTCATATCCGACTCTTTTTTAAACTGTGAATCATATATCTCTTTGTAGGTCTCGCATGTCTCAAGCAGCTTTTCATGAGGTCCGAAGCCAACCATCTGTCCGTCGTCGAGCACTATGATATTGTCCGCAAACTGGATAGATGAGGTACGCTGTGACACGATAAATATTGTCTTGTCACCATGCATGCCCTTTAATGCCGCGCGAAGGCTCGCATCTGTAGCAAAATCAAGTGCCGATGCACTGTCGTCAAGTATCAGTATGTCAGGATCCTTTACAACCGCCCTGGCAATTGTAAGACGCTGCTTCTGACCGCCTGATAAGTTCTTGCCGCCCTGCTCTATCATGTAGTCAAGGCCTCCCTCTTTGCCCTTTACAACCTCTGTCGCCTGTGCTATATCGAGTGCCTTCCACATTTCCTCCTCTGTGGCATCATTTTTGCCCCAGCGCAGGTTGTCGGCTATCGTTCCTGCAAAAAGCACTGCCTTTTGCATTACAACACCGATTTTGTCTCGAAGCTGCACTGCATCGTAGTCATTTATATCATTTCCCTGAATCCTTATAGTACCCTTTGTGGCATCATAAAACCTCGGGATAAGGTTTACAAGGCTTGATTTTCCTGAACCTGTACCACCGATGATTCCGATTGTCTGCCCCTTTTGCACTGTAAAGCTTATATCTGTGAGTGTCTCATCGGCCGCTCCCTCATAGGTCATGCAGACATGATCAAACTCAACCTCAGGTGCGCCATCCTTTGCACCAATGAGCTTAGGATTTTTCTCAGGAAGCTTTGATGGAATAGAAAGCACATCCGCTATACGATTACCGCACGCCACTGCCTTTGTCACCTGTACGATGAGGTTTGCAAGCTTTATCAGCTCGACAAGTATCTGTGACATGTAGTTTACAAGTGCCACAACCTCACCCTGTGTGAGGATTCCTGCGTATACCTGCTTGCCGCCTGATACGATAACTGCGATTGTTGCGATATTTATAATGATAAATGTCAGAGGATTGGTGAGTGCTGAGATTCGTCCTACAACCTGCTGCATATTGGTTAAAAACTCGTTGTCCCTGTTGAAGCTGTCAATCTCATCATTTTGCTTATTGAAAGCTCTTATAACCCTGGTTCCCTCTAAATTCTCTCTGGTGTGTGAAAGCACTGTGTCAAGAGAGCTCTGCACCTTTTTGTAAAGCGGAAGGCTTGCAGCCATAACTGAGAATACCACTATTGAAAGCAGAGGTATAGTAACTACAAAAACCATTGCCGCTCTTACATTTACTGTAAAAGCCATCGCCATAGCTCCGAATACAATAAATGGCGAGCGAAGGAAGAGTCGAAGCACCAGATTGACTCCTGACTGCACCTGGTTTATATCGCTTGTCATCCTCGTGATAAGTGTCGATGTGCCCACTGTATCCATCTTTGAGAATGACAGTGACTCTATCTTTTCAAACAATATATGGCGAAGCTTTGTGGAAAAACCAACTGCCGCCTTTGCCGCAAAATACTGTGCTGTGACCGAGCTTATCAGACCGACTGCCGCAAGCAGCACCAGCACGCCTCCCATCTTCCATATATATGACTTATCCGAAGCCGTAATTCCGTTATCAATGATTGCCGCCATGACAAGCGGTACTATAAGCTCAAAGGATGCTTCCAGCAGCTTAAATAACGGAGCACAGATGCATTCCTTTTTGTACTCCTTTAAATATTTTAATATCTGTTTCATCTTTTCCCCTTTCAGATTTTATGTCGCCGATTACAGCTTCACTATTATAGATGATTTTTCTCATATATACAAGAAAAACGATACACTAAAAAACCAGTACCATGCGGTACTGGTTTCATATATCAGCTCTTATGTATATGCTTCTTGATTGCTTCAAAGCTCTCAGGACTGATGACATGCTCTATACGGCATGCGTCCTCTGCTGCAATCTCCTTATCAACACCAAGCTTCTCAAGACACTCTGACAAAAGCTCATGTCTTTCGTATATCATCTCTGCTATCTGTCTTCCTGACTCTGTGAGTGTGATAAATCCTGCATCACTAACTGTGATATTGTTCTTCTCTCTAAGGTTTTTCATGGCTATACTCACGCTGGATTTCTTAAATCCAAGCTCATTTGCTATATCAACTGAGCGTACCACAGGAAGCTTCTTGCTGAGAATAAGTATGGTCTCTAAATAGTTTTCTGATGATTCATTGTTTCGCATTTCGAATACCCCCGTGAGTTTATTTTCGTTCGTTTTAATTCAGTTATATTATTATAACATACATTTTATTGTTTGCAAAACTTTTCTTTTTGATTTGTACGTGATTTATAAAAATCCAAAAAAATATCAAAATCCCATATTTGTTATTGACTTCTAATTCATGTTAGTGTATACTAACTATCGAATCAGAAAACAAACGTATGCATGATATATTTCTAAATCTTGTATGCCATAAATGTTTAATTATACCAGATAAGACCGGCTGATCACCGGTCTTATTTATTTTATAAAAAAGGTAACTATTTAGCTTATGCGAGGGCTCTCTTTAGCCTGTCAAGCCCTTCCATAAGCACTGAACCGGGGCATGCGATATTCAATCGCACAAAGTAACGGCCATTGCCTCCAAACTCAGCTCCCTCCGACAGATAAAGGCCTGTCTTTTCGCGAATCATCTGCGTAAATGCCACAGAATCATCTGTGAGTGCACTGCAGTCAAGCCACATGAGGTATGTCGCATCGGCATCCACTACATGTATCTGCGGCAGATTTTCTGCCACGAAGTCACAGACTGTTTTGCGGTTTTCCCAGAGATATTTTCTGAGCTCCTCAAGCCACGGCTCACCCTTTGTGAACGCTGCAACTGCTGCCGTGATGGCAAATGCGTTTGGCTCCGCCACCTCGTCTGTATTTAATGTGCGCCATACTTTGTGGCGCAAAAATTTATTTGGCACCATCACTGCCGCAGTCTGTAAGCCTGCCATATTAAAGCACTTGGTCGGAGCAATACAGGTGATGCTTATATCGGCGCAGTCCTCTGATGCTGCCGCAAACGGCACGTATGATTTTCCCGGTGCTGTGATGTCGCAGTGTATCTCGTCTGATATGACCGTCACATTGTACTTCCTGCAGAGTTCACCTATTTTCGCAAGCTCATCCTTTGTCCAGATGATACCGCACGGATTGTGCGGGTTGCAAAATATCATAAGCGAGGTCTGTGGATTGGAAAGGTCATGCTCCAACCTGTCATAGTCCACAAAATATCTGCCGTTTTCATATCCAAGCGGGCTTTCCTGCACATTTACGCCGTTATTAAATATGGAATTAAAAAATATATTGTATACCGGCGTCATGATAAGCACATTTTCACCAGGTGTTGTGAGCTTTCGCACTGTAGATGATATGGCCGGTACGACCCCTGTGCAAAAAATCAGGCTGTCTCTTTCGATTTTAAGCCCATGGCGTCTGTCCCACCACGAAATATACGCATCATTCCACTCATCCGGAATGATGGAATAGCCAAACACTCCGTGAGAAACACGCTCTGATATTGCCTCTATTATCTGTGGAGCTGTCTTAAAATCCATATCTGCTACCCACATCGGGAGCTCATTTTCTGCCACATCCCACTTTAGTGAGCCTGTATTTCTTCTGTCTACAACGGTGTCAAAATCATACATAGATTATTTTCCCTCACATATTATCTTAGTCTTTGATGGGTCAACTCTGTCCTTTTCGATAGTCAGTGTGCCAATCTCCTTTGCCCTTATCACTCCGCTTGTCGGATTTAAAACACTGTCCACCTTACTGCAAATCTCTGCATCTACCGAAGAATACTCAAATGCCAATGTAGTGTTTATGAGCTTACAGTTTTTCATAACGAGGTTGTCGATGTAGCAAAGCCCCTGCAAGCTCTCGATTGTGCAGTTTATCAGTGTCAGATTCTTTGCGTTCCAGCCAAGGTATTCACCTGTAATAAATGAATCATAGACTGTGACATTTTCCGTATTCCAGAAGGCATCCTTTGAGATAAGCTTTGAATCGTGCACCTCTACATTCCTTGAACCGTCAAACGAATAGTTGCCGACCAGCTGGAAATTCTTCATGATAAGATTATTTGTATTCATGCCAAAATAATCTCCCTTTGCCGAAACATTCTCGATATCGACATGATCACAGCTCCAGAGGGTCTCCTGGGCATTTGGAAATGTCACATTTTTAAGCTTTAGGTTATTGCAGCGCCTGAAGTTCTTAGGTGCCTCAACTATTGAATCTGTGACTGAGATATTGTCTGTATACCAGACACCCGCACGCGCCATGTCAAACCATGTACAGTCCTTTACAGCTATGTCACTACAGTACCATAGCGGATATTTCCATCTAAAAAAACAGCCTGTCAGGCTAATGCCATGGCTCTCCTTAAGAGGTGACTCTCCGTCATCAAAAATTGTATCATATATATCCAGGTCGTTACTTGCAAACAGGGCTCTTTCGCCTGTCAGAAACTCCTGATGGATTTGTTTTCTTTCGCTCATTATATATACTCCTTTTTCCCGGTAATTCTAAATAATTATCTGCCATAAAATCAAATAACCGCCGAGCACATAATATATGCAGCCCGACAGTTATCATTATACCCCAAACCCTACTGAATTTATAGTATTTTATATAAGTTTAATATTACAAAATTAATATTAAGAGCCTGATATTTACAGCTCAAGCCCGTCAAGTATGCTCTTAAGTGCATCAGCAGACTCCTTGAGCTTTAAAGCTTCCTCACCGTTTAACTCGATTGGGATATCGCTCTCCACTCCGTTTGCTCCAACGATTGCAGGCATTGAGAGAACCACACCGTCGATGCCGTACTGTCCGTGCATCATGTGTGAAACAGGAAGAATAGACTTCTCATCACGCATGATTACCTCGCAGATACGTCTGACTGACATAGCGATACCATAATATGTCGCATGCTTTCGGTTGATTATCTCGTAAGCACTGTTCTTTACGTTTGCAGCGATTTCCTCTGTATTCTCCTTGTGCTTGTAGTGACCTCTCATCTCGCACATCTTGTGAAGCTCCACTCCGGAAACATTGGCTGATGACCATGCAACCACCTCACTGTCTCCATGCTCACCTACTATAAATGCATGTACGCTTCGGCTGTCCACCTCAAGATGCTCTCCAAGCGCGTACTTAAGTCTTGCACTGTCAAGCACGGTACCTGAACCGATGACACGCTCCTCAGGAAGTCCTGAAAGCTTCTGTGCCACCTGTGTTAAAATATCTACAGGATTTGCAACGATAAGTAAGATTCCACCGAAATTTCTCTTTGCAATCTCCGGAATGATGCTCTTGAAGATTGCAACATTTTTATTTACCAGATCAAGTCTTGTCTCGCCCGGCTTTTGGCCTGCACCTGCAGAAACAACAATGATAGCAGCATCTGCCACATCATCATAACCACCTGCATATATCTTCATAGGTCTGGCAAAAGGAATACCGTGGCTTATATCCATCGCCTCTCCCTCAGCCTTGTCCTTATCAGCGTCAATGAGAACTATCTCAGAAAAAAGACCGCTCTGCATAAGTGCAAAAACTGATGCCGAACCAACGAATCCACATCCGATCATTACAGCCTTTCTTGGGTTTGTCTTAACAACTGCGCTAGTTTTATTGCTCATGTACGTTCCTCTCTTTCTTAAACTATAATTCAAATAGTTGCTTTTTATTATAACTATTCATCCCAAACACAAATTCTCAATATCTGCTTTGTTATCAGTAGTTCTGAATAATTATCTTTTATTTATATTATACCCGCATTGTACATATAATCCGTTGTAAAAACAACAAATTACTTGATAAAATACAATCAATAGCCCATTGTTCCCATTTTTATACAATTTTAATGCAGATTTTTACATAAAAAGTGCAGTAATAAAAAGTAAACCGGACCAATACAGCTGAATGAATTGTCATTTAGCATATTGATCCGGTTATATTAAAATGCTGTATCCGCTTATTTTGTGCTTGAATTTCTGTACTCAAGCGGTGTCATTCCATACAGCTTCTTGAACTGTCTGTTAAAATGCTCCACGTTCTGATATCCTGCCTCGATTGCGATATTCTCAACAGTTGTGATGCTGTTTCTCAGCAGTGTACGTGCCTTCTTCATCTTGGCATTGGTGACCAGCTCCCCGAAAGTCTTGCCTGACTTCTCCTTTATGTACTTGGAGATATACGGCTCTGTCAGGTTGAACTGTGCAGCCATGTCTGCAAGCGATACCGTCTTGTAGTTGGCCTGGATGAAGTTGAGCATGGCAATATAGCGCTCATCCTTCACGTGACTGTCAGCCTTGGTGGCAAGATAATGGTTTACCGCAACAACAAGCGCTCCGATTGATGCCTTGATGATATCCTCATCCACACCTGCGCCCCAGAACATACTGCCGTCAACTGTGATACCCACATATGCCATAGCCTTTGATGAAGATCCGTGTGAAAGCGCATGCTCCTCGTATACAGTGAGCTCAAAGCTGATGTCAAAATACTGCTTAATTATATTGCTGACTGCGTCGAGACGGCCATTTCCATTGGCATCTACCTTTCTGGTGCTGTCATTGTGTAAAATAACTGCCTCTGCGAAAATGCCGTTTACCTGCTTAAAGTGGCACTCCGGTATAGTGAAATATGGATGAAAATCCACATAATTGTCTGTAAAGATACTGTGTACCCACTCAGGTGAAAGCTCCTTGTGCTCCTCGTCCGATACCTGCTTGACCATGTATCCGACCTGCTCTCTCATCTGCTGTGGCACATTGATACCGAAGCTCTGCTTAAGGATATATGCCACTCCGCCCTTTCCTGACTGGCTGTTGATACGGATAACATCAGCCTCGTATGTCCTGCCGACATCCTTTGGATCTATAGGCAGATATGGAACCGTCCACTTATCAAGCTTCTTTTCCTCTCTCCATGCCATGCCCTTTGAGATAGCATCCTGATGTGAGCCTGAAAAAGCAGAAAAAACAAGGTCTCCCGCATATGGCTGTCTCTCGCCTACCTTCATTCTGGTAAATGTCTCATACTTTTCCCTGATCTCAGGCAGATTTGAAAAATCAAGCTGTGGATCCACTCCGTGTGAGTAAAGATTCATGGCAAGTGTCACGATATCTACATTTCCTGTTCTCTCACCGTTTCCAAACAGCGTACCCTCTATCTCCTCAGCTCCTGCAAGCACACCAAGCTCTGATGTGGCAACACCGCAGCCTCTGTCATTATGAGGATGTAAGCAAAGCACTACTCCGTCTCTGTACTTGAGGTGCTTGTTGATATACTCTATCTGTGTGGCAAAAACATGTGGCATAGCATTCTCTACTGTGGTAGGTATATTGATGATGGCCTTATTATCAGCCTTTGGCTGCCATACATCAAGCACAGCGTTGCACACATCAACCGCATAATCCACCTCAGTGCCCGAAAAGCTCTCCGGTGAATACTGGAAACGGAAATTACCGTCAGTCTCTGCTGCAAGGTCTCTCAGTAAAATAGCTCCGTCAACTGCAAGCTGCTTTATCTGTTCCTTTGACTTCTTAAACACCTGCTCACGCTGTGCAACAGATGTGGAATTGTACAGATGTACAACTGCTCTCGGTGCTCCCTCAAGTGCCTTGAAGGTCTTCTTGATGATATGCTCTCTGGCCTGTGTCAGCACATGTATAGTGACATCATCAGGAATCATATCCCTCTCAATAAGAGCTCTCGTGAAATTGAACTCTGTCTCAGAGGCTGCCGGGAAACCTACCTCGATTTCCTTAAAGCCTATATCTACAAGCATCTTAAAGAAGTCAAGCTTCTCCTCAAGACTCATCGGCTCGATTAGAGCCTGGTTGCCATCACGTAAATCAACCGAACACCACAGTGGTGCTTTATCTATATAATCCTTCTTAACCCAGTCATAAGTGCATTCAGGAGGCAGAAAATAACTGCGCTCGTATTTTTCATATCCTTTCATCTTAAAACCTCTTTTCGTTTGAACTGATATAATTGTAACACATAAGCGCAGTTATTGGAATGATTATATTTAATCACTTTGGTTGATGTAATTTAATTTTTTATAAAAATATAATCAACTTTATTGATTTTGATTATTCTAATCAGATATTTAGGCTAAAATATCCGGCTAATCCTCTCTCTTATTACCCCAGAAAAACAATGCAACTGTTCCCGGACCGGTGTGGCTTCCTATAGTCGTACCGATATCATTTATCTCTACTTTTCCCTTCATCTTAGGGAAGGCAGCCTCTATCAGATCAGCTACGGCTTTAGCATCCTCATAGCATGCAGAATTTGATATATAGACCTTATCCGAATAATCGGCACCATCCTTGCAGAGTGCCTGCATCTTCACAAGCATCTCCTTTATTGCCTTCTTTTTGGTGCGGATTTTCTCACGCACAATAAGCTTTCCCTCATTGCTCACATTCATGAAAGGACAGATATTCAGCACATTTCCCACGAAGCCCGCGGTCTTTGAGATACGGCCGCCCCTGATAAAAAATGTAAGGTCTGATGAGAAGAACCAGTGATTCACCTCAAGTCTGTGCTCCATGGTCCAATCAGCCAGTGTATCAATATCCATGCCGCTATCCCTAAGGTCAGCGAGCTTATCCATCAAAAGACCAAAGCCTGACGATGCTGCCAGCGAATCAATCACATATATCTTTCTGTCAGGGTATTCCTCCTCGAGAGCCTCCTTTGCAAGCCTTGCCGAGTTGACTGTACCTGATATACCGGAGCTTAGTGTACAGTGAAGCACATCATATCCCTCATCCAGAAACTGTCTGAAGTACTCCATGTACTCCTCCTGATTGATCTGCGAGGTCTTTGTCATGGCACCTGCCTCCATTGCCTTGTAGAAATCCGGCAGTGGCATGGACTGTCCTAAATCATCCATATACTCTTTACCGTCAAGCTCATAGTGAAAGCATGCGTACTTAATATTTCTCTCGAGCATATGCTCCCTGGTAAGATCTGCTGTTGAACAGCAGCTAATCACATAATTTGACATATTATTTTCCTTTACCTTTTGACCTTTTATCATTATATGTAGTCAGATACATATGGTATCTCATGATATAAAATATCGTCAAGCTTTGCAACAGCATCGTACGTAGTCTGTATTTTGCCCATCTGCAAAAGCTTCTCGGCACTCTTGTAGCCTAAAAGCAGTGTGGTAAACGTGCCAATAGACATGCTTAGGTGATACTGTGGATTTTTGTCGGTGAGAGCACAGTGCCCCTTCTCAAAATCAATGACAAATGTGCCATTGTTCCACGGAAGAAGGTCATCTGCTATCTCAAAGCTAAAGCAGCCGCCCGGGCCATCCGGGTCACAGTTATACTGTGATATAAACTGCGCCACGTCGATGATTCTGCCCATGGCGTATGGTCTTATTGTCTCCTTGATATCACTGTCATCGAGCTCAAAAGCGATGGGCTCGCTGTAATAGTTGTTGCCTCTGACCTCATCAATCATGGAATCGTGCGCATGAATGTACTCCCACAGACCAAGCTGCGCCTCACGGTTTAAGTAGATGAGCTCCTTGATGTGCATGACATCGGAGCTGATAAGATACACCATATAGCCACACGGTTCATCATCCTCGTTATAGTAGATGGCGACCATCGTATCGTCCTCATCCCAGCGGAAGTACTCCTCCCAAGCCAGATTGTTTCTGTACAGACAGCCGTGAGTCTTCGCAGCAAAGTGAGTATGAAGCTTCTTAAACTGCTCATCATCCCACTGCACACGGCGCACATAGCCCGGCTCCTTAAGCTTTGTAGGGATCTGTCTGTCCTTTATCACATATGTCATCTTGTTTGAGATAATCTCCCAGCCAAGTCCTCTGTAAAGAGGTATGGAGTATGGATACAAAAGAGCAAACGACTTGTTGCTATCGCGCATCCTCGTAAGACTCTTTCTCATAAGCTTCTTCATGAGACCATGGCCTGTGTACTCAGGATACGTACACACACTTGTGACAAAGCCTACCTCGTAGCGCTCACCATATATATTCATATCGAGCGGATATACCGCAAACTGAGCCACAAGCTCCTCTTTTTTGTCTATGATATTGAAGCAGCCAAGCACATCAGCTCTCTCAAGCACCGGAAACTTCGACTGCTTGATTTCATCATCCTTCCAACCGGTCTCGGCAAGATCTGCCTCTGTTACCTGAAAAGCATAACGAAGCAGTGCATTGTATTCCTCCGCATCATCCTTTGTCAATACTCTTATCTTAAATTCATCTGATTTAAAAGAATGCATAGTGTCCTTTCTCGCCTGTCTTTACTGTATACATCAGATCGTCCGCCTTCTTAATCAGCTCAGTAATCTGGCTCTCACTGGTGACATTTCTCTCATATGAAATACCAATAGAACAGGTGATATTCTTCTCCTCATTAAACTCTACGTCATGATTCAGGTATTTCTTTATCTGGCTTCTGAAGCCATCAGCCTCTGCAATCCTCGCATAGATGTCCTTCGCAATATTCTCAAGCTCGTATCTGGCACAGGACTCAATAACTATGATAAACTCATCACCGCCATATCTGCTCACAAAACCTCTGTCCTTAGCAACTTTCATGAATACAAAGGCCATCTCCTTAAGTATCAGATCTCCTACATCATGACCATACGTATCATTATAATGCTTGAAGTTGTCCAGGTCAATAAACATAAGCCCCACATCCATACCACCGGATGTCACACTTATGCGCTTCTCAAGCTTTTCAATCTCCTGATACATGCCTGCTCTGTTGTATATACCTGTCAGCATATCGGTAACTGCTGCCTGCTTGAGTCTCCTGTTCATCTCATTGGCCTTCTCATTGGCCTCAATACGGGCAATTGAATACTCAAGCTCTCTGAATAATAGCTTGAAAATGCTCAAATCATCCTCGTTGAGCATGTATCGCTCTATGGAGCCATGCCAGTTATCCTTCATGCGCACATATGCTATGAGAACACTTGAAAGCGCATCATTCTTGATAAAAGGCACCGCTACAAATGAGCATACATCATCCACGCCGAAATACGAGATGACATTTTCATACTCGTAGAAGCCCTCTGCAATCTTTGATGTGGCAATGCCCTCTGGATAGTCTATCATGATATCACATATGCCCTTTATAACCTCATCTGTCATATCACAGCCCGTATCATTATAAAGCACCTGTGGCTCCTTCGCGTGCAGATCTATGATCAGCGCACAGTCAAGACTGAAATGATTGATGAAATTGCTCATGGCATTTTCAATCATGGTGTCCTTCTTCTGGTCATTGACATCGATAATGGTCTGCCATATGGAAATAAACTCCATCTGACGCTTTGAGCCCTGATAATCCTTTTCGAGCCCATGCTGCTTTACAAGCATATTAATCTGCCGCTCATTGATATGGCCATCACTCAGTGACTCTAGGTTGATATTTTTTAACATGTCAAGCGGAGATGCCTCTGCTATTTCATGCATCCTTTTATTGTGTGCCTCTAAAAGTATTCTCTCATGCTCTATAAGCTCATTTTTGCCGAGCAGCTCAAACAGCTTCATCCTGCTTTCCCTGTATATCGAATATGCAAAAAATTCGTTTCCCTCCGCATTAACGAGATATCTCTCCGCATCCTCAAAACGTAAAAAGGCTTCTTCCTTTTCACCATCGTGCCACAAGAGCATGGCTGATGCAAAGGAGTAAAGGAACATCTCATCATCGCATCTGGAATAGTCATGGACTGCCTCAGTTCTTGTGGTGTCAATTACTCTGTAGATGACATAATTAAGAAACTGCTTGCAGCTGAGCAGATAGCGCTCACAGCTGAATCTGTCACCCGAAAATATAGATGCAAGCGCAAGAAGCGCATATACCTTACTCGTGTTGCACACTCTTAAGCTGTTTAGATGAAGCTTTATAATAGTCTTCATGGCAACTAAAAGTGCATGGACAGCCTCCTTATAATTGCCCTGCATGATATAGTTAAGAGACTTGTTATAATACACCTCAGCTATATCCTCCGGCATCTTCAGGTAATATAACATATTGATTGCAGCATTGTAATAATTGTCAACCAGCTCATTTTTACCCATGGCACTTAAATTGTAGCCTATAGACGTAAGCACTCTCGCAACATATATATTGCCGTGCCCCTTCATGAACTCGTATGTACGGATAACATATAAAAAGGCTATCTCATTGAGACCGCTTGTGCTGGCAAGCATAATAGTCTTCTGATATGCATCATACACAAGCTGCTCATTTCCTATCTCCTTCGCAAGCTCAAGCCCCTTCGTAAAATGCTTTAGTAATGATTCATCATAAAAGGACTGCTTCACCACATCCCGGCTATTGTCGTATGCGTAAATATATATATGTGCCAAATGATTCCTGTAGCCGTGCTTTATGAGCTTTTCTATAATTTCATCACTGACAGGTATATCCTGTACACAGAAGAATATATTGTACCAGCCTGACATCTTTATCATGACTGACAAAAGCTCTGCCTTAAATATCAGTGTGTCATCCTCTGCCAAAACTGCATAGTCATAGGCACTCTTTGCACTGTTTCCGGCCTTCTCAAGCTTGCCCTGATACATATAGCAGGTGCCCTTCATGAAATAATACAGCGAAAGATAATGCTCACTGTCATTTTCCGGTATCAGCGCCTTGTATTCATTCGTGAGCTCAATCGCTTTGGACATCTCTCCAAGTAAAACAGACGTCCTTGCATAGACCATATAAAAGCGGCGCAGGCTTTTCTCATCAATCCATGCATCCTCAAACTTAAGCTTATGCTCTATAATGCGGCAGCCTCTCCTTGCCTGCTCAAAATCCAGAAACTCCATGATATTTGATGCTTCCTGGATGCTCTGCTCAAAGTTCATAGTGATATACAGCTCATCATCATTTGTAGTTTTTACGTTATTTTTAAGCGGTCCGGCACTGCCTATATAGTATATGGCGCTCCTGTCCTCAAGCGACTCAACTATACGATCCCACACCTCAACAGTACTGTCAGTACCCTTGACTATGGCATTGACACCTAACACGATACCGATATTGGCGCATGGATTGTCAATCAGATACTTGATGGTCTCAATTGAACTCTTAGACGCCATCTGGAATCTGTTTATCACAATCATCAAAGGCTTCACCTCAGAAAGCTTCTTGAGCATGTCAGCTATGGCCATCGTCATGCGTCTCTGCTCATATGCCACCTCATTTAACAGCACTGTCTCCTCTCTGAAGCACTCACCTGTCTCATAATAGCTGTTTAACACCTGTCTGTGCAGATAGTACACACCGCACTCCTTCTGGAAATCATCAAAGCTTCCGCCTATAAAGCGCCTGTGCATATTGCATATGATGTCCAAAAATGGCTCATAAGCTCCGACCAGCGTATTGTAAGAGAACTCACTGTATGCAAAAAAGACGTTATCCTCATTGCTTTGATAACGTCTTATAACCTCAAGATTTTCAATCGAAAAATCATTGCTATAATTCGCCATTACGATATTTCGAGTCTCTTTTCCTATGCGATTGTAAATCTGCTCGATTACCCCGCTATAATACTTCTCTATCATCTAATTACCCCATCATGTTCCAAAGCCGACACAGTGTATATCAATCCTCCTGTAATCAGGCTTTTCCGAAATAATCCTAAAACCATAGTAGACCAAAACTCCTAAAAAGTCAATCTTTTGACTCAATAATGATAAATTTTCCTCTATGGATATCAATCACTGCATGGTCATCAATTATTTCATTGGATATGCCAAGCGATGTAAATCTGTCAAAGGAATAATCCGTAACAGGATACTTAAAGCCTCTAAGGCTCACCTCATTGTCGTCTGTCACTGCTATAAGCGAGACAAACCTGCCATACTGGGCTGATTTTTCAATGGTTACGGGCTTATCCGCCATCCTTATACGGTTGTTTGTGTCGATAATGCTGATATCAGTTTTACTTTCCAATCCTATTCCCAAGAGTGAAATATTGCCGAGCACATGGTCTATTCTGCTTCCTGTTGCTCCAAGCACCACTATGCTTCGTGCACCCTCTCTTATGGCAAGTCTTATGGCATACTCTGTATCAGTATCATCCTTTATGGGATTGAGCCTGTGTATCTCGGTCTGTCCCTTTCTCTCAAAAAACTCTAAGGCCTTTGTCGTGGCTGAATCGAAATCACCTACAATTATATCAGGCGTGACACCGTTTTCGTACAGGAAATCCATTCCGCTGTCAGCCGCAATTATGGCATCTATTCCGTCAGTCTTTATCTCATTTAAGCCGAATTCCTTATCTATTTTTCCACCACATACAATCAAATACCTCATTTTATCCACCTTCTTATAAATAACATATCCACATTTGCTACAGCCCGGAAGCATTTCCGTTTTAACCTGCATCTGTTACATCATGATATTCAGAAAATCCTTTACATTTTCTTCTATATCTCCGTTAAACACCGCACTTCCCGCAACAATGATATTGGCTCCTGCCGCAAGCAGTGTCTCCACGTTCTCAAGATTAACACCACCGTCCACCTCGATATCAGCCTTATTTGCGGTTTTCTCAAGAAGTGCCTTTAAGTCGCGCACCTTGTCTACAGTGTACGGAATAAGCTTTTGTCCTCCAAAACCCGGATTTACAGTCATGATAAGCACCATGTCCACCTTGGGAAGCACATACTCTATGGCTGAGAGCGGAGTAGCCGGATTTAATGCTACACCTGCCAGTATGCCCTTTTCCTTTATTGCCTCGATTGTCCTGTCAAGATGCTTACATGCCTCCGCATGGACTGTGATGATATCTGCTCCTGCTGTCGCAAAATCATCTATATATCTGACCGGCTCATCTATCATCAGATGCACATCAAACATACGCTCTGTGCACTTTCTGATTGTCTTTATGACCGGCAGTCCTATTGATATGCTGGGAACGAAGCTGCCGTCCATAACATCTATATGCACATACTGTGCTCCGGCCTCATCAAGCTGCTTAAGCTGCTCTCCGAGTATTGAATAATCCGCTGATAAAATTGATGGTGATAAACAGTTCATGTTTTCCTCCGTTTGATTATGCTTTAAATTAATACTTTTGTCTGTTTTTAAGCTCCTCATATAAAAGCTTATAATTATCATACCGCACCTGCGATATTTTCCCATCTGCAAGAGCTTCCTTCACGCCGCAGTCCGGCTCATTTATATGACTGCAGCCCTGAAACCTGCAATATGGCTCATACTCTACAAACTCCGGATAACATGTCCACAGATCTTCCTTTTCAAAGCCCGGCACATCCATCGAGCTAAAGCCCGGTGTATCCATGATATACGTGCCATCCTTTATCGGGATAATCTCAGAATGTCTGGTCGTATGCTTTCCGCGCTCTATTTTCTCACTTATATGTCCGGTCTCCATCTGCACATCATCCTGCAGACAGTTGATGATAGATGACTTGCCAACTCCCGAGGGACCTGCAACCGTGGTCGTCCTTCCCTCTAAAATGTGCTTTATCTCATCTATGCCCTCACCTGTTTTCGTGCTGGTAAAAAGCACTCTATAGCCAGCCGGCTCGTATATGCTTTTAAGCTCCTGCTGCTCTTTAGGTGTGATTAAGTCCTTTTTGTTGAAGCATATGGTAACCGGGACATGCTGGTACTCCATCATACACAAAAACCTATCAAGCAGGTTGAAATTGGGATCCGGCTTTGCGGATGCAAAAATAACCAAGGCCATGTCTATATTGGACACAGCCGGCCTGATAAGTTCGTTTTTCCGTGGCAGTATACGCTCGACATTGCCTATGTGCTTTTCATCATCGAGGACTGCTATGTCGACGATATCGCCAACCAGCGGCTTTATCTTTTGTTTTCTGAAGGTGCCTTTTGCTTTGCACTCGTAGAGAGTGCCGCCTGTGGCAGTTTCTTTTGCTTCTTTGGTTTCTTCTACGTAGACGTAGTAGAAGCCGGCAATTCCTTTAATAATTTTTCCTGTCATGGTTTTCCTTGTGTGCTTTTGTATTTGCAGGAGTCAAGATTTCGGCGGGGATGCATGCCGCGTTTTGAGGTTGTGTTGGTGGCGGGGGCAGGCATATATTCCTCTTAAAAAATATGAAGCCAGCCCCGGGCTCTCCTACGGACAGGCTATGGCTTGCTCTGCCCTGTTTTTTCCTCGGTAGGTTTATGGCACCCCGGGGCATTTCATATTTTTTCCTCGGAACACATGCCTGCCCCGCTTCCTTAGTTCCTCTCCGCGAGTTCAGGTTCTCGTCCGCGGGTTGGTGTGGTAGTGGGGTGCGGATAGCACCCACTTTGTGGGTGCTATCCGGTGGTTGCTATAGAGTGTGTATACAAATACTATTGCTATGTGGAAAACTTGACGTAGCTACGCTACTGCTCGTTTTCCTTGTACCCCACGCAATGGCAATATCTACCTCTTTTTAGCTATTCCGGTTTATAATAATTATTTAGCGTCTCTTATGCTTATGGCACGCTATACGTTACTGGATCAAGTGTGACAGTTGCAGGATTTCCTGCTTCATCTGTTTCCCCTGTCTGAACTGTCCAAGTAACCACAATACTTCCTGTAGCTTCTTTCATTGTTCCGGAAACTGTAAATGATGACGTATTTTCATATGAACCCTTATCGTATACAGTTCCACTTTTACCTACAAGCTTATACTCTGCTTTTACTACAGTTCCTTCTCCACTATAACTAATTCCTTTACTTACATTAGTTGATATCTCCTGCTTACCCTTACTGAGTGTAAGTGTGATTGTGGTGCCTGCGGCTACGGTTTCGCCGGATTTGGTCTGGCTGATTACGTTGCCGGCGGCTACGGTGTCGCTGTACTGGGAGTCGGCATAGGTGTACTTGAGCCCTGCTCCTGCGAGGGCGCTTTCTGCATGTGACTGTGAGGCACCTACTACGTTTGGCACGGTGATTGGCTTCTGGCCCGGTGAGAGGGTGACTGTTACTGTGCTGCCCTTTGCGGCCTGTTTCTTTGCTGATGGTGACTGTGCTGTTACTACATCTGCTGCTACACTGTCATTGTAATCTCCATACTCGAAGGTGACACTAAAGCCTGCTGACTCGAGTGTACTCTTTGCCGAGCTCTTAGTCTTTCCGATTACACTTGGTATCTTGACCATCTCTGATGTATTATCACCTTTTCCTGCGATAACTACATTAATCTGTGAACCACGCTTTACTGTATCTCCGGCCTTGACATCCTGCTCAAGGATTGTGCCATCCTTTTGATCTGACTGCTTTGTCTCAAATGCAAATACTGTGAGGTCAAGCTTTAAACGGTCTACTGCCGTCTGAGCATCCTCCACTGACATGCCTCTGATGTCAATCATCTGGCCCTCTGTCTCAGTCTGTGTCTCTGACTCTGATTCAGACTCGGTCTGTGTCTGTGACTCTGTCTGCTGTGACTCTGAGTTCTTTTTGCCGCCAAACTTAAACACTCCTGCCACTGAAAGTGCAAGATATATGATAACTATTACAATGATTACGGCTGTTACTATACCCATGATTGTGATTGCTTTATCCATCTTTGGATTTAAAAGCTTGCCGTCATCATCATCGTCTTCGTCGTCTTCGTCTTCTTCGTCATCATCGTCGTCTAAGAGTGACTCATCATATTCATCATCATCGTCTTCATCGTCAGCATACTCATCACCATTATCTGCATCGGTATCATCATCGTTTAAGTCCTCTGCGACACCTCTGCCCTCTTTTATCTTGTCAAGCTCCTCCGGGCTTATAACCTTGGTCTTGCCACCGTCAACGAGTGGTGCTATTGTAACGAAATCCTCATCAGGATGCGCAAGAGAGCGCCTTATGTCTGTGAGAAGCTCCTCAATAGTCTGGTATCTGCGGTCCGGTGTCTTTTGTGTACACTTTAAGATGATTTTCTCAAAGCTGATTGGCAGATCCGGTGCGTAGATGCTTGGCCTTGCAATCTCCTCCTGTAAGTGCTGCAGTGCAACTGCCACTGTGGTATCACCGTCAAACGGCACACGACCTGTAACCATCTCAAACATTACGATTCCCAGTGAGTAAATATCACTTCTGCCATCGACGAAGCCGTTTCTTGCCTGCTCCGGAGATGCATAGTGTACTGAGCCCATCACATCTGAGCTTATTGTATTTGAAGATGTAGCCTTTGCAATTCCAAAGTCTGTCACCTTTACCTTGCCATCTGTAGAAATAATGATATTCTGCGGCTTGATATCACGGTGAATGATATTTTTATTGTGAGCGGCCTCTATGCCCCTTGCCACCTGGATTGCAATACTTGCAGACTCCTTGAATGACAGCTGGCCCTTTTTCTCGATATAAGTCTTAAGTGTGATACCCTCGACATACTCCATGACAATGTAGTACAGACCATTCTCGCTGCCTACATCATAGATATTTACGATATTTGGATGCTCAAGTCCTGCTGCTGACTGTGCCTCAGCACGGAACTTGGTCACAAATGAACTATCCTCCGAAAACTCCTGCTTTAAAACCTTTATAGCTACAAAACGGCTCAGTATATGGTCTTTTGCCTTGTATACATCGGACATGCCGCCTGCGCCAACCTTGCTTAGGATCTCATATCGATCCGATAAAAAACTTCCTATCTCTAACATCTGTTATTACCTCGTCTTAAAATGGTTTAATAATCATTACAGTGATATTATCGCGGCCACCGTTTGCATTGGCCATGGCGACAAGCTGTGACGCTGCTGTCTCGATATTATCATTTTGCCTAATAGTATCGCATATTTCTTCATCTCTCACCATATTGGTAAGTCCGTCTGTACACAGAAGAATCCTGTCGTCCTCACATAGCTCGACCTCAAAGAAATCTGCCTCCACATGATCTGCTGCCCCGACAGCTCTCGTGATGATATTCTTGTCCGGATGAACTCTCGCCTCGTCAGCATTTATCTCACCCATCCTGACCATCTCATCAACCAGTGAATGATCCCTGGTAATTTGTCTGATCTGCTCTGTGCCACCTACAATATAAAGCCTGCTGTCACCTATATTGGCCACAAAAAGCTTGTTTCCTATAATAGTTCCTACGACTAAGGTGGTACCCATTCCACGCTTAGCTTCATCCTCACGAGACTCTGCCACCAAAAGCTCATTTGCCTTGTTGATAGCCTCTTTGATGATGGATACCGGTTCATCCCCGGCATTTCTCGATACCGATGCAACCACACGCTCTATAGTGTATCTGGAAGCATAGTCACCGGCTTTGTGTCCTCCCATTCCATCTGCTACGATGAAAAGATTCGGAAGATTTCCTACTGCAGTGTCAGACGAGAAATAAAAATCCTGATTCATCTCACGAATAGCACCTGCATCCGTAATGGAAAACGTCTTCATCTAGTTTATTCCTCTCTCTTTATCTATATGCTTCTTGCGAAGCTGTCCACAGGCACCGTCTATATCTCTGCCCATTTCCCTTCTAATAGTAACATTAATTCCGTTTTTTTCAAGCCTATTTTTAAAAGCCTCTATAACACCCTTGTTGGACTGCACGTAGTCGCGCTCCTTTATCGGGTTTACCGGAATCAGATTTATATGGCAGTTCATGCCATGCACGAGTGCCGAAAGCTCTGCTGCATCCTCGGCTGTATCGTTCACTCCGCCTACCAGGCTATACTCAAAGGTGACTCTGCGGCCGGTCTGTGCAAAATAATATTTGCATGCATCGACCACATCATGTATATCATAGCTGTTTGCAACCGGCATGAGAGCTTTTCTCTTTTCCTGGTTGGAGGCATGCAGTGAAAGCGCCAGCGTGATAGAAAGCTTTTCATCTGCAAGCTGTCTCATGCGCGGTACGAGACCACATGTGGAAACTGTCAGATTGCGCTGGCTGATATTGATACCGTTTTCATCAGTAAGAAGCTCTATAAAGCGCAGCAGATTGTCGTAATTGTCAAGCGGCTCACCTGTCCCCATGACAACTACATTTGAGATGCGCTCTCCTATGTCCTTGCCTATCTGATAAATCTGGTCAATCATCTCAGACGGCCTAAGCCCCCTAACGAGACCATCAAGAGTAGATGCACAGAATCTGCACCCCATCCTGCAGCCAACCTGCGAAGATATGCATACAGAGTTTCCATGCTTGTACTTCATAAGTACACTTTCTATGACGTTGCCATCATCGAGTGCAAAGAGATATTTTCTCGTGCCGTCGAGCTTTGACACCTGCACCTCCTCTTTTTTTAGCGAGATGAGTATTGCATTGTCCTTTAATACCTGTATGAACTTTTTTGAAATATTGGTCATCTCATCAAAGCTGTCCACATGCTTCACATGAATCCACTCATATATCTGCTTCGCACGGAATTTCTTTTCTCCGAGCGATATGATAAACTCTGTGAGCTCGTCCATATTCATTGATTTGATGTCAGTTAGTTGTTCTTTTATCTGTTCCATATTGTTTTTATTAAGTCTGCATTTAACTATTATTTTATAATTTTGTTTTGCTTATTATTTATTACTTCACTAATTATATCCTGAAATCTGGATTCGTAATTAAAATTCATCATTTAAATCTGCATAAACAAATTCTTCTAATTCGAACCAATTTATATTTATTAATTCATGATTTATTTTAATATCATAATTTGCTTTTTATGAATCTTGCAATAAAGAATCCGTCACTTCCATGCTCACCGGGCAGTATCTGTTTCATTCCGGTGCCTTCCGCAAAGCTCTTATCAAGCTCAAACTCCGGATGCTTTTCAATAAACCACCTCACATTGTCCTCATTCTCAGCCTCATCTATCGTACATGTACTGTACACGAGCACTCCGTTTGGCTTCACGTATGTATGCACGGTATCAAGTATCTGTCTTTGAAGAGCGGCAAGCTCATCTACAGACTCAGGTGTCATCTTGTAGCGGATGTCCTTCTTTCTGCCGAGCACTCCAAGCCCTGAACACGGCAGATCACAAATGAGTATATCTGCCTTTCCCGCCGAATCAGCATCAAATACTGTGGCATCCCACACCTCTGCCGACATATTGTTAAGGCCATGCCTTTCTATATTTTCCTCAATCATACCGACCTTGTTATCGGTCAGGTCACGTGCGAGCACATGGCCGCTTCCCTGCAAAAGCTCAGCTATATGGGTGCTCTTGCCACCCGGTGCTGCGCATACATCTATCACATAGTCGCCCTTCTTTGGAGCAGCCGTCTGTGCAACAAGCATGGAGCTGATATCCTGCACATAGAAAAGTCCGTCTCTGAAGCTCTGCAAGCCATTCAAATAATCAAATCCAGATATAACAAACGCATAATTAAGTTCATCAACCGCTGTGACCGTCACACCCTCTGCCTCAAGCATTACACGAAGCTCATCCGGAGTACACCTGGTCAGGTTTGTCCTGATGCTTATGGTGCTCTTACTGTGAAAGGCCTTGAAAATCTCCTCTGCCTTCTTCTCTCCGTATGCCGCAACAAATCTGTCCACTATCCACTGTGGCATAGAGTATCGGATGCTTAATGTATCAAGCTGTACTGAATCTATATTTCTTGCAATATTTCTGAGTACACCGTTTACAAAGCCCGAAAGCTGTGCAAACTTATGCCTCTTTGCAAGCTTCACCGCCTCATTGCATACAGCTGAATCCGGCACCGCGTCCATGTACTTTATCTGGTAGACGCTCATGCGAAGGAGGTTTCTGATGAATGGCTTCATCTTCCTTACCTTTGTCTTTGAAAAAGAGTCTATGATGTAGTCAAGCTGCAGCATATACTCGATAGTGCCGTCAACAAGCCTCGTCATAAAGGCTCTGTCCTGCTTTGACAGATACTGATACTTGTCAAGCACACTACGAAGCACGATATGTGAAAATGCTCCACGCTCATTAATCTCAATAAGCATCTCAAGGGCAAGCTCACGCGTATCTACAGAGTGCTCATTATGCGCTGTCACGTTTGATTTTGCCGGTCTGCCCGGTATATTATTTTTGTTTATTTGGCTATTTTTATTATTATGATTATTTTTACTATGATTATTTATCATGATGATGTTTCCGAATAGTTACATATACATTTAATTTTCTAACTAATATATCCAATTTGAACTGCCACCCTGTAAAATCACAGGCAAACAGCAGCTAAAACAATATCAGTCGTCCCGTCTGCGTCCGTTTGTGATAAGTATTATACGAAGGAGCTGTAAAATAGCAGCCGCCGCACTGGCTACATAGGTAAGTGCCGCTGACTTGAGCACCCTTCTTGTGTACTTAAGCTCGTCATCTGCAAGTATGCCCTGTGTACGAAGCATGACAAGCGCACGTCTTGAAGCATCAAACTCTACCGGCAATGTCACGAGCTGGAAAAGCACTGCTGCCGAAAACAGCAATATGCCTATATCAATAATAAGCCCTGACGAGCGTGTGTTAAATAATAAGCCGATAAGTATGACCGGCCATGCAAGCATTGAGCCAAAATTAGCTATAGGCACAAGTGCACTCCTGATTGAAAGAGGTGCATAGCTTTTTGCATGCTGTATAGCGTGTCCACACTCGTGGGCAGCTACGCCAAGTGCTGCGACCGATGTGGCATTGTACACAGGATCAGATAAATTCACTGTTTTGGTGCGCGGATCGTAGTGGTCCGTCAGACTACCTGACACATGACGCACCTGCACATCATATATGCCTGCCGCCTGAAGCACTCTCTGAGCCACCTGCGCACCATTCATGCCTGACATGCTTCTTAGCTGCGAGTATTTATTAAATGTACCTTTAACTCTTGCCGATGCAATCATACATATCACTGCACCTATCACAACGAGTATATATGTCGGATCCCAGTAATAATATCCCATGTATCATCTCTCCTTGCTGCTTATTATAATGCGTGTAGTAATTTGTCAATAGTTACTTATAATGAATAACTATAATGTGAAGAACGAGCCCTCTTCCACATGACAGCCTCTCAAAAATGAACCTGTATCCATGCGCT
>OHJG01000188.1_pt1 | contig 40447 bp, 29 predicted proteins | sample 1568481 | NCBI WGS metagenome assembly OHJG01 (sample SAMEA3879505, study PRJEB24766) | human gut metagenome | biome: human-associated habitat; feature: feces | place: USA | collected 1985/1987
TATCAGTAGATGTAATGGATAAACATATTGAATAAAATTTTTTAGAATTCATATAATTAATAAAAAAGGATGCAACAATTTATCTTAAAATGTTGCATCCTTTGAATGTTTGTTCTACTCAATACATATTCTATATCGTCATATAATAATAATACTTAACTGCGATTACTAATAAAATTATAAAAATAGTTTGGGTTATAATGTTATTATCTTATTTTTATTATCTTATTTTTTATTATCTTGTTTTTTATTATCTTATATTTTTATTTTCTTATTATTTTTATATTCTTTCACAACTTTTTCGAGTTATGAATTCACCTTATAAATTCACACTTAAGAATACCGAATCTTTATCATCCTGCTTTATCCCAAGATATCTTTTAGTTATTTCGTATGATGAATGATTATATATATCCATAAGAACTGCTGGTGGTGTTCCATACTTCCATGCATAATATCCGAATGTTTTTCTCATAGAGTGGCAGCTTATTCCATTCTCCATATTAAGGGAAGAGGCTGCCTGCTTTATTATCCGGAATGCCTGTGAACGGCATAGATGGGTGTGTTCTTTCTGCCCCATAAATATATATTCATTTACGTCAAAATAGTGCAGACTGTTAAGATATGTCTGCAATCCGGTTCTTGTACTTGCGTTAATAGCTATTCGGTTTTCTTTTCCAGTCTTTTTCTCTGTCACTATTATATGTTTTTTGAAACATTTTTTCCTGGAATCATAAACATCGTTCCATTTCAGCTTCAGTATATCACTTATTCTTAATGCTGAATTAACGCCAAGACATATTAAGGCATAGTTGCGGTAGTTCGTTTTCTGCTCCAGATAGTAGTTTCTAAATGCTTCTAATTCTTCATCGTTACGTATTGGTTGTGCTGTTCCCATATCAAATCCTCCATTTAATTCAAAAGGATGCAACATTTTAAGATAAATTGTTGCAGATAACAGGTTAACAAGGAGGTTATATGTTAAAGCTTACGATTAAGCCTGGTGAATTTATCAACATAGGTGAGGATATAAGGGTTGTTTATTCGGGAGGTTCAGAGGGAAATATCCATCTTCTGATAGATGCCCCTAGGGAACTGAATATTGTAAGAAGCAAGGTGCTTGCAAGAAATAAAGAGAAGGAAGGCAAAGAAGCATCACGCTTCATTTCTCCTTATTATGCAGAATCCAAGCTTTCACCAGACACACTTAACAAGATACGCCGTCTGATTAAAGAAGACAAGATGGCAAACAAAGATAATACGCAGAATTAGCATGGAAGTTCTGCTTATTATAAAGGATTTGCTTTATGCGAATTGTTTATATTCAAGTAAATTGTAAGCAAATGTGCATGAAGCATTTGAGGGAACGGATTCCCCAGAAAAAATTATTATATTTACACGGAGGTACATACTATGGTAGTACAACACAATATGTCAGCTATGAACGCTAACAGAATGCTTAGCGGTGTTTCATCAGCTCAGTCAAAGTCAACAGAGAAGTTATCATCAGGTTACAGAATTAACCGTGCAGCAGATGATGCAGCAGGACTTTCTATCTCAGAGAAGATGAGAGGACAGATCAGAGGTCTTAATCAGGCTTCAACTAATGCTCAGGATGGTATCTCACTTATCCAGACAGCAGAAGGTGCTTTAAATGAATCACACTCAATCCTTCAGAGAATGAGAGAGCTTTCAGTACAGGCAGCTAACGGAACAGAGACAGATGACGATAGAGAAGCAGTACAGAACGAAATCGAGCAGCTTCAGAGCGAGCTTACAAGAATCTCTGATACAACAGAGTTCAACACAATGAAGTTACTTGATGGTTCACAGTCAGGAAGCAAGGTACAGGCTTCTGTAAGTAAGGCAGCAGATGCAGCGGGTGCTATGGGCAAAGTGGAATCATCAAATCAGGTTAACACAACAGCAGCTTTTACAGCATTAGATGATGGTAAAGAATCTTCATATTCTGTTACAGTTTTAGATAAGAATGGTAATTCATCTACAACAACTGTTAAGGTTACAGGTACTACTGCAACAGCAGGTGGAATTGATAAAACAGCAGAAGCATTTAGAGATGCATTGAAAAAGACTTCATTGGCAGATTCATATGATATAACATCAACTACTGATGGAAAGCTTGTATTCACAGCAAAAGAAGCTGGCTCAACAGCTAATGCTATACTTGTATCACAGGATAATGGTGATGTTAAGGCTACAACTAAGACAGAAGGCGTAGATGGATATAATACAATAACAGAGAAGATTGGCGTGTATAATGGAACAGGCAACATTGAGGATAAGATATTCACAGTTAATGGTGAGAAGTTCGCATATGTTACAGATCCTTCTAAGTTAGGTGATGACTATAAGGATGTTAATTTTGTTGAAGCAACAGACGTAGATGAGCCTGCTGCTAAGGCAATGGCTAAGTTGATAAGTGCTAAGACAGGTATTAATGCAGAAGCAAATGGTAAAGTTGTTAATTTAAAGCCATCAGCTACAGCTACTGGTAAGGGTATTGAACTCCAGATTGGTGCTAATGAAGGCCAGACAATGAGCTTCACACTTGATGATATGAGCGCTGACGCACTTGGCGTAGGTAGCGGTAGTGTTGACTTAAGTACACAGGATAAGGCTAAGACAGCTACTACAACTATCGATGCAGCTATCAAGAAGGTATCTAAGGCAAGAGGTCAGATGGGTGCTGTTCAGAACAGACTTGAGCACACAATCAACAACCTTGATACAGCTTCTGAGAACCTTCAGACAGCAGAGTCACGTATCCGTGATACAGATATGGCTGAAGAGATGGTTAACTACAGCAAGAACAGCATCTTAGCTCAGGCTGGACAGTCTATGCTTGCACAGGCTAACCAGGCTAACCAGGGTGTTCTTACACTCCTTCAGTAATTTAGGCAGTATGTAGCTAATACATAAGAACAGCTTATTTATAAAGGTTTGTCGATACACATTAAATACATTTAGTATGTAATCGTTATAATCCCCCATTCATACAACCCATGTGAGTATGAATGGGGGATTTATTTTTATTTAATTGTAATTATTTTGCTAAATATTTTATTGAAAAGAGAGGATGCATTTATAATTCTGAATATATTAAAAGCAGACTGTTAATGATGTCCGTTAATGATTTGTTGAAACAAAAATATTACCAATTACAACATTTATCCTGCAACATACAACAAGCGTATAAAAAATATATTGTAAATATACAGCAAATGTGTTTATATAATACCAATACTATTATTACTAGTATGACAATAAAAAACGTAATTAAATTAGTAATAAAATTAGTAATGAAATTAAAAGTACGGAGGGGATATGAATTTGAAGTTAAACAGAAAGTTCAAGGATACATTGTTCAGGAAGGTTTTCAATAATAAGAGGGATTTGTTAAGTTTATACAACGCGTTGAACAATACAGAACATACGGATGAGAGCCTGATTACAATTAACACGATAGAGGATGCGATATACATAGGGTATAAGAATGATATTTCATTTATTATTAATAGCGAATTGAATCTTTATGAGCATCAGAGCAGCGTGAATCCCAATATGCCTGTAAGAGGGCTGATTTATTTTGCTGAGCTGTATAAGGGCTACATAGAGCAGAATAATCTGCTTATATATAATGAGCGGCTTGTTAAGCTACCATTTCCAAGATATGTTGTTTTTTATAATGGAACGGAGGATGAACCAGAGGAACAGGAATTAAGATTGTCAGATTCATTTGTACAGGTGCCTGGGTGGGGGAAGCACAGAGAACGGATATAGTAGAAGCAGAAGCTAATAAACCTAGCGTAGAAGTAACTGTACAACTACTTAATAGCAACTATGGGTGTAATCAGGAACTGCTGGAAAAGTGCCAGAAGCTGATGGAGTATTCAAGATTTATTGCACTTGTAAGAGTGAAAAGCGATATGTTGACAGAGGAATATAAGAAAGAAATGAAATCAGTTAATAAGAAAGAAATATTTGCAGAGGCCGTAGCACTTGCAATTGATGAGGCAATACGCGATAATGTATTAAAGGATATCCTTAGTAAAAATATGGCGGAGGTGACCGATATGTTATTGACAGAGTTTGATGAAAAGGCATATATAGAGGGCGTGAAAAAGCAGAGTTATGAGGAAGGAGAGATGATAGGAGAAGCAAGAGGGAAGGCAAAAGGAGAGGCAATAGGAGAAGCGATAGGAGAAGCAAGAGGAAAGATAAAAGGAGAGGAGAAACTAGCAAGGTTAGTAGTGGAGCTAAAGAAAAGAGGTAGAGTGGAAGATATAGCGAAAGTGACAGATGAAAGTGAAAGAGAAAGGCTGTATAGGGAGTTCAATATATGAGGGTTTAATATTGTACAATCATCAGAATATGCGTATACAATATGCTACAATCTTTACACAATTCAAACAATTCATATTACCATTAAACAACTGAATGACAAGTTTAAAAATAATAAAAAATAATCTAAAAAAGAGTTGACAAATCAACAAGTGAGTGTTAATATACAATTACAAACAAACAAGACCTTAAACATATTAATAATCGATATAAAAGATATATATTAACTATATTAAAAGAGACAAGTTCATAAGATAATATATTAATAGATAGATTATATATCGAAACCATTCATTAAGAATGTTAATATAGATGTAAGGAATTGAGTGAGAAAGGAAGGTATAGTCCAATGGAAATATGACACATACCAAGCATTATGAATAATTATATTCATTGTAGAATAGTTAATTAAAAGAATAATGATTTGGAGGAAAACACAATTGAATAACTTAGAATAACGGTTACTATATTACATAGCGATAATATAGTAACCGTTTTTTATTTGTTGCATTGCTGAAGAAAGGCTTTATTTATTATTAGTTATGAATGGTTGTATTATTACATTAAATATTAATTACATTCAGTACCTTATCATCATAAGATGTAAGCTGCAATAAAAAGGGAATAGTTACCAATACATCATATAGCCGCCATACATTATACTGATAAATATTCCCTGTTATATATATAAATGCTAAGACCTTATGGTAATCTATTACTTAGCATATCTTTCGTTATACTCTTTAACTCTCTTCTGGATTCTGTCAACAGGATTAAGAAGATCACTGATTGAAGAATCATGGTTAAGTGTATCAATAAGAAGAGCCATGTATTTACTCATGTCTACGTTGATATACCAAGGCTTAGAAAGAAGCTCTGCTGGCTGGTATACAAGGTTAGTAGTAAGAATCTTATCGATAATACCCTTTTTGTAAGCTTCATCGAACTTATCAAAGCCGTTAGTGAAAAGACCAAATGTAGTGGCACAGAATACTCTGCTTGCACCTCTCTTCTTCAACTCAGAAGCAACATCTATCATACTTTCACCAGAAGATATCATATCGTCAATAATGATAACATCCTTGCCCTCTACGTTAGTACCAAGGAATTCGTGAGCAACGATAGGGTTACGTCCGTTAACAATCTTAGTATAATCTCTTCTCTTATAGAACATACCCATATCAAGACCAAGTACATTGGCAAAGTATACAGCACGTCCCATACCACCCTCATCAGGGCTGATTACCATCATATGTTCGCTGTCGATATGAAGATCATCTACGCCAAGTAAAAGGTACTTAATAAACTGATATGTGCATGATACAGACTCGAATCCCTTAAGTGGAATAGAGTTGTGTACTCGTGGATCATGTGCATCAAAAGTGATGATATTCTCAACACCCATAGCTGTAAGCTCCTGAAGCATAAGAGAACAGTCAAGGGATTCTCTTCCAGATCTCTTATGCTGTCTGCTTTCATAAAGGAATGGCATAATAACGTTGATTCTTCTTGCTTTTCCACCGGCTGCAGCGATTACTCTTTTAAGATCTGCGTAGTGGTCATCAGGTGACATATGGTTAGTGTTACCGCAAAGTGAATATTCGATGCTGTAGTTACATACATCTACCATAATATATAAGTCATAACCACGGACAGAATCGTTAAGTACACCTTTACCTTCGCCTGAACCGAATCTAGGTGTGCTGGCACTTACAACATAGCTGTCTCTTTTATATCCGCTAAATGCAAGATTAGACTGATTCTCGTGTTCTCTTTGTTCTCTCCAGTTTACAAGGTATTCATCAACCTTTTCGCCCATAGCAGAGCAGCTCTTTAAAGGAATGATTCCGAGTGTTCCGTATGGAATTGTTGCAGTATGACGTTCGTCTCGTGGCATTGTATTATCCTCCATTGTATAGATAAAATATTTATTATATAAAGAATCTAATTCGTACTTTCCAGTGAATTAAATTCTAAATACACATACATAATTAACTATAATCATAAATATTATAGAAGTCAATTATATTTGGCATTTTTTAAGATTATATTTGACATTTTTTAAAATTAATGTTTTCTTTTTGTAGCCTGTTGTACCCGTATGTCTTCACAGAATAAGCGGAGTATCGTATATGCACTGATAAGTCTTGAGAATATACGTTCTGAATATGTATTCTCTAACTGGGGCATAGAAAGATTAGTTGATATAATAACACTCTTTCTTCTAAGTATTCTTTCGTTTATTACATAAAACAGCTTGGAAATGGTATAAGAGTTGTAGCTTTCTGTTCCAAGGTCATCAATTATAAGAAGATCACAGTCAATAAAGTAGCTGACATCCTGATATTCCACATCTTCGCCTTTGTTGAAGTCACTGTTTTCAAAGCATTTGAACAGCTCTATGGCAGTGAGGTATATAACGCTGTGATAGCTGTCTAGCAGTTCCTTGGCTATACAGTTGGAAAGGAAAGTTTTTCCTACACCGGTTTCTCCTAATAATAAAAGGTTTGAAAAGTTAGTATCAAAAGTTTTTACAAAAGACTGGCATACATCAAATACCTTGTGAATATTATTGTATGGTGTGAGTCCTGTTGCAGAATCAATAGTCGTTTTGTCATACCAGTCAAAGGAAAATGTTGAAAAGTTTTCGTTGGCAGTGATGTTCTTTAGATTGGAATCATGATATATAAGGTCAATAGCTTTTTTCTTAAAGCATGAACATCTGGTGCCGTTGATATATCCTGTATCTTGACATTTTTTGCATGTATAAATATTGTCAAGATAATCAGATGGCTTGCCTATAGAAGCTAGGAGTACAGCTTTTTGTTTAATAAGGGACTGCAGGCGTTCATTGAACTCATCAGTATTCGTGTCAGATGAGTCATTTCCGATACGTTTGGCAGCTTCCTGCATAGAAAGGGAGATTATCTCATCTTCGATTGTCTGATATTGTGGACAAAGACTTGTTACTTCTTTGTAGCGCTCGTTCTGTATGGCTGCATTGTGTGTATGAATATCATCGTACATCCGCATAACAGCTGCATATTGTGTGTTAGTAAGTGACATAACTACTCCTTTTCATATAATTAAATATATTGATACCAGTGCGTAGCACAAAACAATTCATAGGTATCAAAGTCGGGGCTTTTGACCCCGAAATCATATGTTGATAAGTTAAATCTGATAATATCAGTAAGCTGTAAAACATAAGCTATGCTGACAGGTTAATTGTTATTGCTAAGTAAAGAGTTGTACCAGTCATCGGATTTTTTATCACGCTGCTGGAAGTTGTTGAATTTTGTTGAACCGGTTTTGGCAGAACTCTGATATCTGGTTTTGCTGTTGCTGCTTGCTGCATATGCTGCATCATCCTTTTTGATGTCTGCCATAGTTGTGATGTTTGAGCTTTTCCACTTTGAAAGAATAGTATCAGCATATTCAAAGCTTGGCTGGTGTATGGCTTTGATTGTTCTGTTGCAGGCCTCTATAATTATATCAGTGTCAAAGCAGTAAGTATCAGCCCACTTAGATATCATGGCACGTTCATGCTGTCCAGGATCTCTGTTAGAAATTCCGAAGGCTTTCATAATCTGGTAAACAGAGTCGGTATGGTTAGATACTTCTTCCTTTGCTTCTGTAACAGTATGTATACCTTTATCGGCCCACGCAAGAGCAACCTTTTCAATGTAGTTAATGCTTTTCTTGTTGTGTTCTACACAATATTCAAAAAGATAATCTATAAGTTCGATAGAAAAGTCAAGTGAATCATAAAAGTATACTATTGCATTGGTTTCTTTAATAGACAGAGGACGTCCAAGGTATGATTCTATAACATAAAGCAGCATAGAAAAGTTCTCATCGGAGTTAAGCTCGCTTATTTTTTCCGCAGAATATTGCATGCTAGAAGGTTCGACATGTTTTGGACCTTCTGATATGTTATATGAAGGTGCAGCAGGCACTGTTGGTGCTATAGCTGCTGAGGATGCCAGTTTGGCAGTTTCAGGAAATGTGGTATTGTTAAAATCAGCTTTAGTAGTGCTGGCGGCACTGTTGTCAGAGCTGAAGTCATTTATGGTTATGTTGGACAGGCTGTCGTTGTTACCGGCAAATGTTAATGATATGACATTGAGCTTGTCCCAGTATCTGAGTGCTCTCATAATATCGGCCTCAGTCTGGTTAAAGGTATCTGCAAGTAAAGAGATACTTATATTGGAATTGCCAGTGCTTATAAGGTGTAAAAGATAAAGATATACCTTTACGAATTCGCCATTGGCTTCAGGTACAAAGCTGCTTATAAATATATTGGAAATGGCTGTGTATCCATAATTGTTCTTTGTAGTTAATGTAAGATTGCCCATATGATATTAAAAGCTATAAATATAGCTTGTCTATCCTCCTGATGATTAATGATTGCTATGATGTAACATAATGTTAAGCGGCAGATATTCTGCCAGTGCAGATTATATCATAGTGAAAATTAAATGAAAAGTGTGTTAAAAGCAGGTGGATATTGTTGTGGATATTGTGGATAATGTGGATAACTCGTGGACAAAGTGGTATAAATAATGTATTTTGCTGTATTTTTGACTTAAAGGTTGTTAACAAAAAAATCCACACTTTTATATTGTGTATAACAACATAAAAATGTGGATAATGTGGATAACTTTGTTGAAAAAATATTATACAGGGGATAAATGCCTATTTTAACAGGTCTTCCCCGATTTTATAAACATCACCAGCCCCCATAGTTATCAACAGGTCACCGTTGATACAATTTTTTTTCAAAAAGTCTTCAATTTCTTCAAATGATTCGTAATAGTAACATTCTTTTCCTTCAGCTTTAATCAGATTGCAAAGATCGGCAGAACTTATTCCCAGATTATCTGTTTCTCTGGCAGGATATATTTTGGCAAGTACAACATTATCTGCAAGTGCAAGTGCTTTGGCAAAATCCGGCATAAGTGCTTTAGTTCTTGAATATGTGTGTGGCTGGAATACACACCATATTCTGTTGTGTGGATACATTTTTGCAGAATTAAGAGTTGCAGTTATCTCATCTGGATGATGTGCATAGTCATCTACAACTGTTATTCCATTAAATACCCCCTTTTTCTGGAAACGTCTGTCAGTACCTGTGAAATTCACAAGACCTTTAAGAATAGCTTCCATGGATATACCAAGCTTAATACATGCAGCGATTGCAGAAAGCGAATTGTATACATTGTGTACGCCAGGAACAGAAAGCTTTATAGTTCCTGATGGTTTATTATTAATAAGAAGAGTGTAAGAACAGCGTCCATATTCATCATGATTTATATCGGCAGCACTGTACATTGACCTGGCTGGATCGGAACCGAAGGTGATAACCTCACAGTCTGTATCCTGGTAGAAGTATTCGTAATTATCAATATCTGTGTTGATAACTAAGGTTCCATCAGATGGAAGCTTTTCTGTAAAGAGCTTAAATGAATGACGTATATCATCAAGGTCTTTAAAGAAATCAAGGTGATCAGCTTTAACGTTAAGTATAATGTTTAACGTAGGATTAAAAGAAAGGAAGCTGTTTGTGTATTCACAGGCTTCTGTAACAAAAATGTCTGAACTTCCAACTCTTATGTTGCCGCCTATACTGTGTAATATACCACCAACAGATATAGTTGGGTCAGCGTTGGCGGCAAGAAGAATTTCAGTAATCATGGAAGTTGTTGTTGTTTTTCCATGTGTACCAGCTACATTGACAGCTGTGTGATAGTTCTTCATAATCTGACCAAGCAGTTCTGCTCTTGTCATAGTAGGAATACCAGCAGCAATAGCGGCTTTAAGTTCTTTGTTGTCAGGGTGGATAGCAGCAGTGTATACGACAAGGTCAATATCACCAGTGATATTGTCTGCTGACTGTGGATAAGATATAAGACATCCATCCTTTGCAAGTTCATCTGTAAGCTCTGATTCGTGTGCATCAGAACCTGAGACAGTGAAGTGCCTGTCAAGAAGAATCCTGGCAAGTCCACTCATGCTTATGCCTCCTATGCCTATGAAATGTACATGTATTGGATGATTAAAATCAATATTAAACATATGATATTCCTCTTTCTATAAATTATTGTTAATAAACTGATGATGACATGACGTCAGAACATAAAGCTTATGCAGGCTTGTATACATGTTCCAGAATCATATTACCTTATATTAATATTTAGTAAGATATTTAAAAGTCATCATAGAGATTATATGCCTAAAGCATATATTTTTCAAACATAAAACGCATAAAGTTATATATGCAGGGGGTACTATGGTTATGAGAAATAAGTGGCAGATGTTTAGCACGGACCGAAGCGTAGCGTAGACGTGGGAGTGAGTAGCACAGAACAATCCGTAGGTATCAAGGTCGGTGGCTTTTGAGCCCGGCATCATATAATTGTAATAATAATGATGTGGAATGCATAAAATGTATACTGCATATAAGTGCTGTGTAAAATAAAGCGTAAAATTCACTAAAAATACATATGTTAAAATGTAACAATAAAAAGGTAAATAAATTGTATGAAAAATCACCAAAAAAAGACAAAATTATTTTTACTTAATCGGAATTATATGGTATAATTTATACAACTTAAGATAGTAAATTAAACATCAGAGGTGGTAGCATGATTAAAAAAGAAATGATAGCTATGCTGTTAGCCGGTGGTCAGGGCAGTAGACTTGGAGTTTTAACAGCAAAAGTAGCAAAGCCTGCAGTTGCGTTTGGAGGAAAATACAGAATAATTGATTTTCCACTCAGTAATTGTATTAACTCAGGTATTGATACTGTTGGTGTACTGACACAGTATCAGCCATTAAGACTTAATTCCCACATAGGAATTGGTATTCCATGGGATCTTGATCGTAATGTGGGAGGTGTAACAGTTCTTCCTCCTTACGAGAAGAGTACAAGCAGTGAATGGTATACTGGAACTGCCAATGCCATTTATCAGAATCTTGAATATATGGAACAGTATCATCCAGAATATGTGCTTATTCTTTCAGGTGATCATATATATAAGATGGATTATAAGATAATGCTTGATTATCATAAGGCTAACAATGCTGATATTACAATAGCAGCTATGCCGGTACCTATTGAGGAAGCCAGCAGATTCGGAATCGTTGTTACGGATGAGGATAACAGAATAACTGAATTTGAAGAAAAGCCAGCAGAGCCTAAGAGTAATCTTGCATCTATGGGTATATACATATTTAAGTGGAGTGTGCTAAAGGAAGCACTTATAAAGCTTAAAGACCAGAACGAATGTGATTTTGGCAAGCATGTAATTCCATACTGCTTTAATAACAACAAGAGAATATTTGCATATGAATATAACAGTTACTGGAAAGATGTTGGAACATTAAGTTCATATTGGGAAGCTAATATGGAGCTTATAGATATAATTCCTGTATTTAATCTTTATGAAGAATTCTGGAAGATATATACAAGAACAGATACTATTCCACCTCAGTATGTTGCAGATAATACATTTATTGAAAAGAGTATAGTAGGCGATGGAACAGAAGTATATGGCAGAATCTATAATTCTGTTATAGGTTCAGGTGTAACCATAGAAGAAGGTGCCGTAGTAAGAGATTCCATCATTATGAATAATTCCGTTATTGGAAAGAATACAATAGTTAACAAGTCAATAATAGCAGAAGAAGTAGTTATAGGTGATAATGTAGAACTTGGTGTAGGCGAAGAAGCACCGAATGTCAAGTTCCCTAAGATATATAATTCTGGTCTTGTCACTATTGGGGAATGTTCGGTTATTCCTGATGGAGTTAAGATTGGAAAGAATACGGCGATATCTGGAGTTACATCAGCAGAGGATTATCCGGATGGCTTATTACCAAGCGGTGGAATCATAATTAAGGCAGGTGAAGTAGAATGAAAGCAATAGGTATAGTATTAGCAGGCGGTAACAACAGGATGATGCGTGAACTGACAAACAAGCGGGCTATTGCTTCCATGCCTGTTGCAGGAAGCTACAGGGCGATAGATTTCGCACTTAGCAACATGTCTAACTCACATATCCAGAAGGTTGCAGTTATAACACAGTATAATGCAAGATCACTTAACGAACACTTAAGTTCATCTAAGTGGTGGGATTTTGGTAGAAAGCAGGGTGGATTATATGTATTTACACCTACTATAACAGCAGAGAGCAGCAGCTGGTACAGAGGAACAGCAGATTCACTTTATCAGAATATAGATTTCCTTAAGTCAAGCCATGAGCCATATGTAGTTATTGCTTCTGGTGATGGTGTCTACAAGCTTGATTATAACAGGGTGCTTCAGTATCATATAGAGAAAAAGGCTGATGTTACCATGGTTGTAAAGAAGCTTGATAACAGAGCAGACATAGGAAGATATGGTGTTGTTGCACTTGCAGAGGATGGACGTATTACAGATATTGATGAGAAGCCTTTAGAAACGAATCTGTCAACTGTATCAACAGGTATATATGTAGTAAGAAGACGTCTTCTTATTGAACTGCTTGAAAAGGCAGCAGAAGAAGACAGGTATGATTTTGTCAGGGATATACTTGTAAGATATAGAAACATTAAGAAGATATATGGTTACAAGCTTGATACATACTGGAACAACATATCATCTGTGGATTCATATTATAAGACTAATATGGATTTCTTAAAGAGAGATGTAAGAGATTATTTCTTTAAGCAGTATCCAGATATATATTCTAAGGTGGATGATCTTCCACCAGCTAAATATAATTATGGTGCCAATGTATCAAACAGTCTTATATCGTGTGGATGTATAGTTAATGGAGCAGTTGATAATTCAGTTCTGTTTAAGAAGATATACATAGGCAATAATGCTGTTGTTAAAAACTCAATTATCATGAATAATGCATATATAGGAGATAATGCATATATTGAGAACTGTATAGTTGAGAGTAACAGCACTATTAAAGCTAATTCACGATATGTCGGTGAGAATGGTATAAAGATTGTCATAGAAGACAGTCCATCATATTATTAAAGGTTGTAAATATATATTTAAGGTCTTAACCAGAGTAGAAAAAGGTTGTATAGAAGACAGATAGGGGTAACAAATGAATATTACAGATGTTAGAGTCAAGAAGATTGCAGGCAGTGGTAAGCTGCGGGCTTATGTATCAATTACTTTTGATGACGAGTTTGTTATACATGACATAAGAGTAGTCGAAGGAGAAAAAGGCTTGTTTGTAGCTATGCCTAGTAAGCATCTTATTGAGGGAGGATTTAAGGATATAGCTCATCCTATCAATAGGCATGCCAGAGAAAATCTTCAAAATGCAGTTTTGAAAGCATATTATGATGCTGATGAAGTAGAGGAATTATCAGAGAACGTAGCGCAGTAGACATCAGGATTGGCAGCATAGAGATACGGAACTGAGATTCTAAACTGTAAGTTATTATAGTGTTAAAATTCGCTTTTGACACGCATATGATTAAATAAAAAAGATGTCATATTAATATTGCTTTATTAATACGGCGTCTTTTTTATATAATATGATATTTTTTAAATTTTAGTATACATTATCTAGTAAAAGTGCTATTATACATGTATATAAATCATTTATCCTGTGTTATCCGGCATAAAACTAATATACGGATTGGGATGATTGTTTAATTAAGAGGAGGTATTAATATGGGGACAGTAGTAAGATTAGAACACTACACAAAGTCATTCAAGAAAGTAACAGTACTTGAGGATATAAATCTTACACTTGAAAGTGGCAAGGTTATAGGTCTTAAGGGAAAGAATGGTTCAGGTAAGACAATGCTTATGAGAGCGATAAGCGGTCTTATACTTCCAACATCAGGAAAGGTATTTATCAATGACAGGGAGCTTGGTAAGCAGATATCATTTCCACCAAGTATCGGACTTCTTATAGAGAATCCATCATTTATATCTAATTATACAGGTTTTAAGAATCTTAAGATTCTTGCTTCTATCCAGAACAGGATTAATGATGAGGAGATAAAGGAAGCCATAAGAAAAGTTGGACTTGATCCTGATGATACAAGAACATTCAAGAAGTATTCTTTAGGTATGAAACAGAGATTAGGTATAGCAGCAGCTATTATGGAAAAACCAGATATAGTTATACTTGATGAGCCTATCAATGCTCTTGATGAAGCAGGTGCAGGTCTTATAAAGGGCATACTTGATGAACTTAAGGCAAATGGCTCGCTTATAATTATAGCATGCCATGATACAGAGGAGCTTAATTATCTGTCAGATGAGATATATGAGATTTATGAAGGACAGATTGTAAGCAAGAATGGGGAAAAGATAGAAGAAGCAGTGTAAGGATTGAAAAATACCTCTCTGTCATCCAACAAGATTATTGTAGGATGGCAGAGAGTTTTTTGCATATTATGCTTTATTTGGTTTATATTTTCTCCTGAATTCAGAAGGAGAGATGCCATTTACAATCTTAAATGTATCACCAAAGTAGTTAGAACTACAGAAACCGCATTCATCGGCAACATCTGACATGCTTAAGTCAGTCTCAATCAGATACCATTCAGCATGATTAATGCGGGTATTTCTTAAATATTCAGAGAAACCTATACCGTGGAATGCTTTGAATTTGCTTGAAAAATATGCAGGGTTAAGATTAAGAAATTCGGCAACATCATTTAGTGATATGTTGTTTTTGAAATTCTCAGCAATATATCTTGAGGCACTTATCATATCAGCCTCTATTTTTTTATGTGAATGTGTTATATAATTTTTTTCATCTATGTTAGTTCTGTCAACTCTTATGAGCATTATAATCAGATATTGAAAAAGCTGACGGATACAGCAGTCTGAATAGTGGTCAATAATGTTATATTCAGAGATAATCTTGTCAAATAAAGAGTTGATATAAGATTTATGTGTTGGTTCTATATATAGTATATGTCCCCACAGATTTTTGTCTGTCCAGTTTTTTCCAAGGATATCTTCAATAGTAGATATATAATCAGAAGAAAATTCTATGTATATGCGTTCGGATGGATTATCACCTATATAGCTTGTTCTGTGGATTGCATTAGCAGGGATAAATATAATATTTCCAGCGGAAAGCGTATAAAGCTTGTTGTCCAGGGAAATTGTACAATTACCATTAACGAGATAAAAAAGTTCATAATATGTATGACTGTGTGCAGAGTGCATGGAATAATGTGGTTCATGCATGCCACGTTCAATACGGAACCTTGAAATATTGTGTATCGTCTGTTTCATATGTTTATAATCCTTCTTTCTAATGAATATGATGCTGTATAAGAGCTGCGTGAATTGTAAAATGTAAAGAAATGGAGCGTTCTGTATATAAGATAATATTTTGAGTTGATTCATATGTTTAGTATATAATTAATACACATATAAAATATATGCAAAATAACCAAAAAATAAACAAATATTTATTGATATTGTAACAATATGTATTTTAACACTAAAAATACATGTAATCAATAAGGAAAATGTAAAAATATAAGTTGTTACCGATTCGATAATGGGATATAGTAGTAGTTAATCTAGCGGAATGATCCGTAATATTTCAGGAGGTATTTTATGAAGATTGGCAGAAAAGCTAAAAAGCTTTTAGCTGTTGTTCTTACATTCGTTTTAGCGATTGGAACATTCCAGTTTGCACCTGGTGTAAGAACTATAGCAAAAGCAGCGGGGGCACCAGAAGCTGGCAAGAGTTATGTACTGGATTTTACAAAATTATATAGTACAAAGACACAGCTTAATGGTTATACATCTGATGATGGTGTATTTAAGGTAATATCAGAAGCTGATAAAGCATATTGGCATGATGGACAGCATGGTGCAGCAGTTTATAATGGAGACAAGATTGAAGTTAAGGTTGCAGGAAGTGCAGAGATTGCATTAACTTTATGTAAGTATGGCAGTGGAACTGCATTTAAGGTTACAGATGCTTCTGGTACGGAAGTTGGTTCAACATCAGGTAAGTCAGATGCAGATGCAGGATCACAGAGCATATCTTATAACGGAGATGCTACAACACTTACAATAACATGTGAAGCAGCAGGTGAGGCATATCTTCACTCAGTAATGGTAAATAATTTTGCTAAATCAGATAAAGTTGAAAGCTTTACTTTAATGCTTGATGACATTGCTAAAGAAGATGTTGTTGCTACAGGTGATTACAAATATGGTGACAGCACACTTACATTAGTAGGTCAGGGAGAAACACAGTATACAGTAAAACCAGGAAAGACAGTAACAGTTGACGGAAAAGAATATAATAGCTATACAGCAGGTAAAAGACATGCAGATAGTAACAATATTCCTACTATTCCTGGACAGGGAGATGGTACATTAACTATCTTCACTCCAGCAGCTAAAGGTACAATGACAGTATACTTTAGTTCAACATCATTCTTAAGAATCCATGATTATAATACAGCAGATGGTTCTAAGAATGGATATACAGATACAGAAACAAGTATTAATTCATATACATTTGCAGTAATACCAGGACATACATATGTAATGTCTACAACAGGAAAGACTAATAACATGTTTTATGCAGGTTATAAGTATATTGTAGATAAGGAAGTAAGCGTTCCAGTTAAGTTTGATAATGTAGATGCTAAATTAACAGATTCATTAGAGATAAGCGTTGTAGATGCTAATCTTGGTGGTAACGCTATCAAGTTAAAGGATGGCACAAATGCAGACCTTCTTGAAGGACATGAATATAAGTTAAGTACTAATGATGGTGGTGTAAGAGCTGCTGTTGGTGACAGCGATACATTTACAGCTACAGGTGAAGCAATAGTTGTTTCTCTTTATGATGTACCAGATGTAACTGTAGAAGGTAAGATCACAGGCACTCCAGAAGGAACAGTTAAAGAACTTTCACTTACAAACATGGTTAACGGACGTGCATATAAGGCTACTGTATCGGGAGATTCTTATACATGTACATTAAAGCCAGGTGAATACAATACAAGTGTTGTAACAACTAATGGTGGTGTAACACATGATAGAGTTTCAGTTAAGACTGAAGGAACAACAGTTAATGAAGTATATGTAGAACTTCCAGCTAAGGAGGCAGAACCAGTAGCTTTTAAGAGCGAGCTTAATGTTCCTGGTGATTATGCTACATTAAATGAAGCTTCAGATGCAATTCTTAGAATGCAGGACAGACCAGAAGGAGAAGCAGGCAGAGTTACTATTAATCTTAAAGCAGATATATTCGAGCAGACAGTTATGGCAGCTCCATATGTAACACTTAAAGGTAATAACCATACTATTTCATGGTACTATGGTGTTGGTACATATTATTATTCAGTAGATCCTGTTACAGGTCTTTACAATGAAGTACTTGCAAGAGATAAGTATTCATATGTAGAAGGTAACGGAAGTCTCTGGGGTGGTGTATTCATCGTAAGAGGTGATAACTTCATCGCAGAAGATACAACATTTAAGAATACTTATAACTATGAATTAACAGAAGCAGAGAAGTCAGATATTGCAGGTACAACATTGTCAGTAAACAGACTTGCAAAGGATGCTGATGTTACAGCATATGCTTTTAAGGAAAGATCAAATGCTTTCTATATAGAGGCAGATAACATTGAGTGTTATAACTGTAAGATTCTTTCTTCACAGGATACACTTGGAAGAAATGGTTCTAAGAACAATAACTATCATACATATTTCAACAATTGTGTGATTGGTGGTAATGTAGATTATATTTGTGGCGAATTCTCAGCAGTATTTGATAACTGTGAATTACAGTGGAAGACATATAAGGATGATGAAAAGGATGCTGCTAAAAACAATGCAAAGCTTGGTTATATCACAGCAGCTAAGACAAGTCCATATGTATTCAGAAACTGTAAAGTGACAACAGATGGCGTAAGCACTGGTACAGTATCAGGATATTATGGTAGAACATGGGGCGCAGGCTCTAATGCTACATTTATTGGAACACAGACTAATGGTTATGTGTTAGAAGATGGATGGGGTGAGATGAGCACAGGAGATGGAACATCAGCTATCTTCAAGGAATATAATAATGTTTCAGGAGAAAATGCTTTTGTAACTAAAGGACAGTTCAGCAAGGCTGAAAATCAGTCAGCTGAGGCAGTTGCAGATTATATTGAATCAGCTAATGTTTCAGCAGTTAATACAGTACTTGGATGGATTCCTGCTCATTATGCATATGATGTTAAGCCAGTAGAGATAGTTACTCCAACAGAAAGTGGAATAGCAGCTGTTGAAGTATCAAACGAAGCTAAATTCGTAGATGAGTCAGGCAAGGGCGTAGCTACAGGTTCTGTTACAGCAACAGAAAAGGCTGCAAGTGAGGAACAGATAGCAGCAGTTAAGGAAGCAGCTGCTAATGCAGAGGATATAAAGCTTACAGACAAGGCACAGATCATTGATATTTCTTTAAGCAATAAAGATGGTAGTGTTGTTAAGCTTTCTAATGGTACACTTAAGATAAGTCTTAAGAAGAATGCAGATATTGATTATACTAAGTATGCAGTAGTTGTTTATCATCTTAAGGATGATAATACACTTGAAAAACTTGATGTAACAGTATCTGATGATGCTATATCATTCGTAACAGGTGGATTAAGCCCATTTGTTATTGATTATGTGGAAGTTGAGTCAGCATCTGGATCTGATACAACGATTACAGAAGATGCAACAGTTACAGCACCTACAACAGGAGATGCAGCTCCAGTTGCTATCTACTTATTACTTGCAGTTATGGCTATAATGATGGCTTGTACAGTAGCAGGAAAGAAACGCATAAGATAATATAATATGAGATTTCATAAAGTTAAACTTGTTTAAAGTTGTAAAATAAAAAGATTGCAGTCATAATAGTTAGGAACACGCTAACTGTTATGATTGCAGTTTTTTTATATTGCATAAATAGTTAAAAATAATATAAATACTTCCTTTTTTGACGGATATCATTTATATTATGATGGTGGATCAAAGTGTCAGAGGATTGTACGAATTGCATAGCAATGCGGCAATTAAAGTTTAATGATAAGATAAACAGAACAGGGAGAATAAATTTATGTATATAGTAGCAGGCTTAGGAAATCCGGGAACACAGTATGCAGGGACAAGACATAATGCGGGTTTTTCATGCATAGATGAACTTGCAGACAAGTATAATATTAGTGTTGATACAGCAAAGCATAAAGGACTTATAGGAAAAGGTGTTATAGAAGGGGAAAAGGTTCTGCTTGTAAAGCCTATGACATATATGAACAATTCAGGCGAATGTATAAGAGAGGTTATGGATTATTATAAGGCTGATATTGATGATCTGATAGTTATATTTGATGATATAAGCTTAGAGCCTGGAAGGTTAAGATTACGTCCAAAGGGAAGTGCTGGCGGACATAACGGAATAAAGAGCATAATAGCTCATCTTGGCAGTGATAAATTCAAAAGAATAAAGTATGGTGTAGGAGACAAGCCAAAGGGATGGGATCTTGCAGATTGGGTTCTTGGAAAGTTTCCAGCTGAATTATATCCTACACTCAGAGAAGGAAATAAAAGAGCCTGTGAAGCAGTTGAATGCATAATAAGCGAAGGCATTGAAAGTGGTATGAATAAATTTAACGGATAATTATACCTGATGTAAGTGACGGAACAATTCGTAGGTATCAAAGTCGGGAGCTTTTGATCCCGACATCTTTATATCAGACAGATTTAATTAGGAGGATGGTTTTGAACACATTTTTTAAGCCTGTATGTGATACAGCAGCAATAGAGCAACTTAATAAAGAATTATCAGTGGATGGTGGAAAAACAGCACTTATAAGTGGCTGTATTGATACGCAGAAGGTGCATATAGCAAGTGCTATAGGACAGGATTATCGTTTTATGCTTGTTATAACAAGTGATGAAGCCAAGGCAAGAAATATGTGCGATGATGCAGCATTTTTTAATGGCGATGCATTGTATTATCCAGCTAAGGATGCGATATTCTATAGTGCAGATGTTACAGGCAATCAGATAACAGGACAAAGATTAAGCTGTATAAGCAGAATCATAGAACATATAAAAGTGGCAGAACACGTAGAAGTATCGGACAAAGACAGCGGAAAACAGGAAGCGGATAAACGTAATGGAGAAGCTGGAAGCATCAGAGCTGACTTGGGTAGTCTGCTGACAGTAGTAACTACCATTGATGGAGTATCAGACAGACTGATTCCTCTGAAAAGATATATGGATTCAATAATAACGATTGATAGCACAAGCAGTATTGATACAGAGGAACTTGCAAAGAAAATGGTATCCATGGGTTTTGTAAGAACAGCAATGGTTGAGGGGAAAGGCCAGTTTTCAATAAGAGGTGGCATCATAGATATATTTTCATATACAGATGAGGCACCAGTAAGAATAGAGCTGTGGGATACAGAAGTTGATTCCATAAGAATGTTTGATGCAGAAAGCCAGAGGTCGATAGAAAAGCTGAAATCATATCATATATTTCCAGCTACAGAATATCTTTTTACATCAGAAGAAAAGCAGGCTGGACTTGATAAGATAAGAAAAGAAAGAGATGAGCAGCTTCAGTGCTTTGATTATGGTAAACGAAGGCGTACACAGGAGCAGATAGAGGCTGGCAACAATATTAATAAGATTGTTGGGGACGTAGAAAGAACAGGCAGTTATGATAAGTTTCTGGATACAATAATTAAAGACACAGTAGGCTTAGCAGAGTATTTTCCTAAGGAAAGTACTCTTGTTGTGCTGGATGAACCTAACAGACTTAAGGAGTGTAACGAGCTTACATTATATGAATATGGTGAAAGCATGAAAAACAGGCTTGCAGCAGGCTATGTCCTTCCAAGCCAGACGCATAAGATAAAGACTCTTGGTGAGATAACAGGTGATATAAGAAAATATAAAAAACTTATACTTACAACTCTTGATTATAAACCGGAAGGTTTTGAAATAAACTATAAGATGCATGTTGAGGCAAGAAGTATAAGCTCTTATAACAACAGCTTTGAGTACCTGTCAAAGGATCTTATGAAGTACAAGAAGAGTGGCTATACAACGGTGCTTGTATGCAGTTCTAGGACAAGGGCACAAAGAATAGCCGACGATCTTGGGAAACTTGATATACCAGCATTTTACAGTGAGGATTTTAGTAAGGATTATGGAAAAGGACTTATTATAGTTACATATGGAAGTCTTCATAAGGGTTTCGAGTATCCAGTTCTTTCGTTTGTTGTTATAGCAGAAAATGATATATTTACGTCCAAAAAAATAAAAAAGCTTAAAAAGAAAAAACATGATGGCAAAAATATAGCAAGCTTTAACGAACTGAATATAGGTGATTATGTTATACATGAGAATCACGGGCTTGGTGTATATAAGGGAATAGAAAAGATAAAGGTGGATGGAGTAGAGAAAGATTATATAAAGATAACTTATGCGGATGATGGTAATCTTTATGTTCTTGCTACTCAGCTTGACAGACTCCAGAAGTATGCAGACCAGGATGTAGAAAAGAAACCTAAGCTTAATAATCTTGGAGGCAAGGAGTGGAGCAAAACTAAAGCGAAGGTTCATGGGGCGGTTGAAGTTGTAGCTAAGGAACTTGTAAGACTGTATGCGATAAGACAGAAGGCAGAAGGATACAGGTTTTCAAAGGATACGGTATGGCAGCAGGAGTTTGAGGAAATGTTTCCGTATGAAGAAACTGATGACCAGCTTAACGCCATACAGGATACAAAAAACGATATGGAAAGTGGTCGTGTTATGGACCGGCTTATATGTGGAGATGTTGGATATGGTAAGACGGAGGTTGCCATAAGGGCAGCCTTTAAGGCAATACAGGATGGAAAGCAGGTGGCTTATCTTGTGCCGACAACAGTACTTGCAAGCCAGCATTATTCAACATTTGCAGAGAGAATGAAAGGCTTTCCGGTAAATGTAGGACAGTTGTCAAGCTTCAGGACGTCAGCACAGAATAAAAAGACTATTGAGGAACTTAAAAGCGGAATGATAGATGTGGTTATAGGAACACACAGAATTCTGTCAAAGGACGTTAAGTTTAAGGATCTTGGGCTGCTTATCATCGATGAGGAACAAAGATTTGGTGTTACACATAAGGAGAAAATCAAGGAGCTTAAGAATAACATAGATGTTCTTACTTTAAGTGCAACGCCTATTCCAAGAACACTGCATATGAGTCTTGTTGGAATAAGAGATATGAGTGTGCTGGAAGAACCACCAGTTGACAGACATCCTATACAGACATTTGTAACAGAGCATAATGACGAGATGATACGTGAGGCAATAACAAGGGAGCTTGCCAGAAATGGACAGGTGTATTACGTATACAATAAAGTACGTAATATAGAAGAAAGAGCCGAATATATACAGAATCTTGTTCCGGATGCTGTAGTAGCATATGCTCATGGACAGATGGATAAAAGGCAGCTTGAAAAGATTATGTATCAGTTTGTTAATGGTGAGATAGATGTACTTGTATCAACAACCATTATCGAGACAGGTATGGATATTCCAAACTGTAACACTATGGTTATAGAAAATGCAGATCAGTTCGGACTTTCACAGTTATATCAGCTAAGAGGAAGAGTTGGACGAAGTACAAGAACTTCGTATGCATTTCTTATGTATAAAAGAGACAAGATGATATCTGAAGTGGCAGAAAAAAGACTTAGTGCCATAAAGGAATTCTCAGATCTTGGTTCTGGTTTTAAGATAGCTATGAAGGATCTTGAGATAAGAGGTGCGGGTAATGTGCTTGGTAAGAGCCAGCATGGGCATATGGCTGCGGTTGGATATGACCTGTACTGTAAAATGCTTAACCAGGCGGTGAATACTCTTAAGGGCGTGAAGAACGAGTATGAGTTTGAAACGACAGTTGATATGGAAGTAGATGCGTATATTCCAGCAACTTATATAAGAAGTGAATATCAGAAACTTGATATATATAAAAGAATCGCTGCACTTGAAACAAGAGAAGAGCTGTCAGATATGAAAGACGAGCTTATGGATAGATATGGAAGTGTGCCATCAAGTGCTTCTAATCTGCTTATGATTGCACTTATCAAGATGAAAGCACATAAGATAGGAATTATGGATATAAAAGGTGCTACACAGCATAATCCATCGGGTGGTGCCTCTAACTGGCGTACGGTTATGACTATATATCCTAAAGCAGATATTAACTCGGATAATATACCAAAGCTTGTAGATTCATTTGGCGGTGCGCTGGAGTTTAAGCTTAAAGGTACACCTGAATTCGTATGGACAGTCACTAAAAGAAAGTTTACAAGTGCAGCTGAGTATCTTGAGGGTATGCTTGATATGATGGATATTATGGAGGATGCGCTTGAAACATAAAAATTGTGGTAAAGGTATTTACAAATTAAATAATAGTGTTATAATAGACAACAGTTTAGCACTTTAAAGTGTAACGCTTTAAAGTGAATTATATTTAATCGTGGATGAATTTAAAGTTATCTGCGAACATTTAAGGAAGAAGAGGTAATCAGGTTATGGAACAGAAGGGTGAGTTAGTATCATACAGACCAGATATCAAAGTTGTAGATTGTACACTTAGGGATGGAGGCCTTGTTAATAATTTTGAGTTTAGTGAGGCTTTCGTGCGTGACCTGTATAAGGCCAATGTGGCAGCAGGTGTTGACTATATGGAATTCGGTTACAAGGCATCAAAGGAAGTCTTTAACGTGGATGATTATGGCAAGTGGAAGTTCTGCGATGAGAAGGATATCAGGGAAATAGTTGGTGATAACAATACTGACTTAAAGATTTCTGTTATGGCTGATGTTGGTAGAACTGATTTTAAAAAGGATATCATACCTAAGTCTGAAAGTGTTATAGATATGATAAGGGTAGCTACATATATTAATACTATTCCGGCAGCTATTGAGATGATTAATTACTGTGCAGATATGGGATATGAGGTGACTATCAATATTATGGCTATATCTACAGCAAGTGAGAATGAGTTAGATCTTGCGTTAGAGCTTCTTGCAGCACAGAGCAAGGCAAGTGTAATATATCTTGTTGACAGCTATGGTTCACTTTATCCAGAGCAGATAAGAAGACTTGCAGATAAGTACCTTAAGGTAGCTGAAAAGTATGGAAAGAGCGTAGGTATCCATGCACATAACAACCAGCAGCTTGCATTTGCCAATACAATAGAAGCATGTACTATTGGTGTAAGCTATCTTGATGTTACAATGAGTGGCATGGGAAGAGGCGCCGGTAACTGCTATTCAGAGCTTCTTATGGGCTTCTTAAGAAATCCTAAGTATAGAATATCACCAGTACTTAAGTTTGTTGAGAAGCATATGGTACCGCTTAAGAAGGCTGGAGTCGTATGGGGATGTGATGTCCAGTATATGATAACTGGAAATGCTAACCAGCATCCAAGAACTGCTATCGCATTTACAGCAGATGGAAGAACAGATTATGATAACTTCTATACACAGATTACAAGCTATGAATGATCGCGAAGGCAGTGAAACATCCCTGAACCGGCACGGAAAAAACAGCTAAAAAGCATCTGTACCGCACAAATACATAAAAAATACATGTATATAATGATTAGATAGACAAAATTTATTGACTTATAGAAAATGTGGGTATAAAATATCCGTAATTTAATTAATCGATGGGATTCATTATAGTGAACACAAAAGAATGTGTTATGCCAAGGGGTTAGTGGACTGGAGTATATGCTGATTGTACTGTATGTGAATTATGCAGGATAGAATGTCTGCGGCAGTTATTTATAGAAAGCTCCTGACAGTAGGTGAGTAAACTGTCGAACACGAAAGGAAGTAGAATTATGGCAAAGAAAGATATTGATTGGTCTAATTTAGGATTTGGCTATGTAAAGACTGATAAGAGATTCGTAGCTAATTATAAGGATGGAGCATGGGATAACGGTGTTATCACAGATGATGACAAAGTAGTTATCAGCGAATGTGCTGGTGTTTTACAGTATTCACAGTCATGCTTTGAAGGTATGAAGGCATACACAACAGAGCAGGGACACACAGTTATCTTCAGACCAGATATGAATGCAAGCAGAATGGCAGATTCATGTAGAAGACTTGAGATGCCTGTATTCCCAGAGGATAAGTTTGTAGAAGCTATTGCTGAAACAGTAAGAGCTAATGAAGACTGGGTACCACCTTATGGTTCAGGTGCATCACTTTATATCCGTCCATATATGTTCGGAAGTAATCCAGTTATTGGTGTTAAGCCAGCTGATGAGTATCAGTTCAGAGTGTTTACAACACCTGTTGGTCCATATTTCAAGGGCGGCGCTAAGCCACTTACAATCAAGGTTTCTGATTTCGACAGAGCAGCACCTCATGGAACAGGTCATATCAAGGCAGGTCTTAACTATGCTATGAGCCTTCATGCTATTGTTACAGCTCATGCAGAAGGATATGCTGAGAATATGTATCTTGATCCTGCAACAAGAACAAAGGTAGAAGAGACAGGTGGAGCTAACTTCCTCTTTGTCACAAAGGATGGAAAGGTTGTAACACCTAAGTCAGACAGTATCTTACCTTCTATCACAAGACGTTCATTAGTACATGTTGCTAAAGAGTATCTTGGTCTTGAAGTTGAAGAAAGAGAAGTTCTCTTTGATGAAGTTAAGGATTTCGCTGAGTGTGGTCTTTGTGGTACAGCAGCAGTTATCTCTCCTGTAGGAAAGATAGTTGATCACGGCAAGGAAATCTGCTTACCAAGTGGTATGGACGAGATGGGACCTGTAACTAAGAAGTTATACGAAACACTTACAGGTATCCAGATGGGTAGAATCGAAGCTCCTAAGGGCTGGATTTACACAGTAGACTAATATCGCTGATTGTTAACAGGCTGGTTAGAAGCTTAGCTAACTGGTTTATAGATGTTTATTACAGCTGATAATGTAATTATTATATTCGGTCAGAATGTTAAAAGTACGTTCTGACCGAATTTTTGTGTTAATTACAGACACCAGATTAAAAATACTTTATCCGATTTAATTATAGATATCCGATTAAAAAATACTCTATCCGATATGAACGAGTTCATGAGAGATTAGACATTTTGATTATGGTATCATATATATTTATATGTATACATTTATATTTATATCTATATTTATATCGATATCTATATCAATATCTATCTCACTATATATATAGATGGATAAAAAGATAAAAAAGACAAAAAGACAAAAAAGATAAAAGAGTTCTGTTAAAAGGATTAAGATTAATAAAAATAAAAAATAATTACAGGATAATGGAGTTACATATGTTGTTTAGTGGTAAAGATTTAAGGAAGCTTATAATCCCGCTTATGTTTGAACAGCTGCTTGCTGTTCTTGTAGGACTTGTGGACACACTTATGGTATCCCAGTCAGGAGAAGCGGCAGTTGCAGGAGTTGCACTTGTTGATAATATCAACAGGCTTATCATACAGGTTATGGCAGCACTTGCAACAGGTGGCGCTGTTGTTTGCAGCCAGTATATAGGTAAAGGCAGGGATGATGAATCAAGAAAGTCAGGGGCACAGCTTGAGACCGTTTTGTTAATATTTTCAGTTATAATGACTGTATTTTCAGTTTCATTTACAAGACCACTGCTTAAGATGATATTCGGAACAGTTGAAGAGTCTGTTATGGATTGTGCAGTGCTGTACTTTATGATAACAGCGCTTTCGTATCCATTCTTAGGAATGTATAATGCGGGTGCGGCGATATTCAGAAGTGTAGGTAACAGTAAGGTAAGTATGAATATAAGCATACTTATGAATGTGATTAATGTAGCTGGAAATGCGTTGTTTGTATTTGTATTTAAGTGGAGTGTAGCTGGTGTTGCGCTTTCTACTGCACTCAGCCGTGTGGCAGCAGGTATCGTTATGTCAGTGCTTGTGTGTGGTAAGACGAACCCTGTAAGAATAGACCATATAAAGTACTTTGTTCCGGACTGGAACTATATAAAGAAAATTCTTACAATAGGTATTCCATCCGGTATTGAAAATGGAATGTTCCAGATAGGCAAGCTTATGGTTGTAAGCATGGTTGCTACATTTGGAACAGCCTCAACAGCAGCGAATTCTGTAGGTTATACGGTTATTGATTTTGCTAATATACCGGCTGCTTCTATGGGACTTGCACTTATAACGGTTGTAGGACAGTGTATAGGCGCAGGTGAGAAAGAACAGGCGAAAATGTATACAAAAAAGGTGTTATGGTGGTCTTATATTGGTGACTGGGCATGTAACATACCACTGTTCTTTGCAGCAGGATTTATAGCCTCATGGTTTCACCTTTCACCAGAAGCAGCACATATTACTGTCACTATATTAAGATGTTTTAATGTTGTATCACTTTTTATATGGCCGCTTTCATTTACATTGTCGAATCCTTTAAGGGCATCGGGCGATGTGAAGTATACTATGACGGTCAGCATTATATCTATGTGGCTTTTCCGTGTCGGCAGCAGCTATATATTCGGAGTTGTACTTGGACTTGGCGTGCTTGGTGTATGGATAGGAATGTTCGTAGATTGGGCTGCGAGGTCATTATGTTTTGTCATAAGATTTGTGAGTGGCAAGTGGCTTGAGAGAGGGTCGCTGGCGTAGAAAGTTAATTAATTTTGGATATTACCGGTGTAGAATTATTAATAAGATATTACTTGTGAAAAATATAGTGAACTAAGCAAAAATAGGAAAAACTAAGTAGAAAATTAAGCAGAAGATATTATTCCATATTAAGGGAAGATGGTATCTTCTGCTTTAATGTTTTATAGGAAAATTTCTGATGTCCTAATTCTTGTTTTGTTTCTTGAGATTTGTTACTTAAAATTTTTAAAATATCATATTGAAATAAACATAAATGTATGATATATTGTTAAATGAAATTAACATAAGAATTAATAAACAAAGCTAAAAAATAATTCTGAAAAATTGTAAATAAAACTCAGAATCAGGAATTATAGTTTATTATAATGAATTAAAAATTCAGAGTTATAATTTTTATAATGTATCTTAAAAGATAGCAGGATAGTTAAGAATTATTGTTAAGAGTGAGATTACTATACCCGCTATAATTTGTTTCAATTATAATCCCCCTATTATTAAAAACAAATATGAATGACAGACTATTAATAGCTGATGAATAACAGAGAAAAATCTATTGCGTGTACATTAATACATAGATAATATGAGTTACGGAGGTGTAAATGAAATATCTAAAAGTAAATACAAATCTTGCAGAAACGCTTACCAGCATAGAAGAAAAGCAGGCCATGCATGATGACTATGCAAAGCTGGTTCTTGCTGATCCGCAAGTGCTAGCCAATATTGTAAAGGTGATTGTGCCAGAGTTCAGGTCATATAGTATAGATAAGATAATTCCATGCATAGGCGAAACAGTAGTATCACTAAGATTGCCTGAAAAACTATGTATAAGGATAGAAAGCGTAGGAACAGAGGATATAGATGCGGATGATGGGAAAATAGTTTACGATATACGATTTCCATTGTATTATAATAACAGAACAATAAAGTTCCTTGTAAATGTAGAGGCACAGAGAAGCACGTCTAATAATAAACTTGGATATCACATAGAATCAAGAATAGCTTACTATATGGCAAGAATGGTATCTTCCTAGAAAAATGTGGAGTTCATAAAGTCGAATTATGATGAGTTAAAGGATATATACAGCATATGGATATGCATGGATACGCAGGATGGAGAAGATTCTATAATAGAGTTAGGAATACAGCCAAAGCTTCTTTATGGAAAAAGTAACTGGATGCCAAAGCGTAGTATAATGAATGGTGCTATAATAAGAATAAGAGATAGCAAAAACAGGGAAGAATCTAAGAATAAGTTGATAGCAATGCTGGAAGTGCTGCTGTCGAGCACAAAGAAGAAAGAAAAAATGCAGCAGCTAGAAGGCTATGGACTGAAAATGACAACAGAACTGGAAGGGTGTGTGAGTGATATGTGTAATATAAGTGAGGCTATATTAGAACGAGCTCTGGAAGAGGGTCTAGAGAAAGGAATAGAGCAAGGTCTAGAACAAGGAATAGAGCAAGGGATAGAGAAGAATCAGTTAGATAATATAGTAAAGTTGATGAAAAAACTAAGCCTGACAGAAGAAGAGGCAATGGACATGTTGGATATAGCTGAGGAGAATAGGAGAAGGTATCATGATATACTTAAGAAATAAGAGCAGATAGGAAGAATATATCTTAAAGTGCATAAAAGAGTAAGCATAAACGACTTTTCGACTTTCAATCCTTACATCATAATAATTACAAAATAAAATATGTTATTTTAAAAGCTCTTAAATCAAGGTGTACCGGTATACAACAAAAATTTAAGAGCTTTTTTATATTATTTTCATCAGTTTTGTACAAATTATCCAAAATAAAACTAGCGATACCGCCGAAAATGTGGAAAATACCCAAATAATCATTGATTTTTGTGGACAAAAATGAGATACTAGATACAAAGTTCGGTTGAGGTGACTTCGCCGGATACAACGGGTATACCGTAATATATTAGGAGGTAAGTTATGAAGAGACAGACAAAACGCAAAATAATGGCGTTAGTTATGGCTGCTTTGATGGTAGTTGGATTGATTCCTACTGGATTCGCAGCTAAGGCAGTTTCAGCAGCTAATAATGTGTATACATTTGATGCATCGGCAGAAACAGCTATAACAACAGCTGAAAAGAAAACAGCGATAGCATCAGGTAAGTATGGTACAGAAGGATACTTTACATTATCAGGAACAGTAACAAGAGGAAACAGTGATACATTTTCAGCAGAACTTGCAAAGGGAGCTGATGACAAAGAAGAAGGAGCACTTACATTTACAGTAACAGGAACAGCGGATGTTGTAGTTACAGCAACAAGTACAGGCAGTTCTAATACATCAGATCTTGCGTTAGTAGATGCATCAGGCAATAAGATTGATGGAATAAAGGCTGTAACAGGAACAAAGCCAGTAACAGAGATTAAGTACACTAATCTTGTAGCAGGTACATATTCAATCATAGCACCAAAGGATGGAGAGAATAACAGAGGTGTAAGAGTTCTTAGTGCAGTAGTTACAGAAATTGCAGCAGCAGTAGTTACATCAGATTATACATTTGATGCATCAGCAGAAACAGCTATAACAACAGCTGAAAAGAAAAAAGCGATAGCATCAGGTAAGTATGGTACAGAAGGATACTTTACATTATCAGGAACAGTAACAAGAGGAAACAGTGATACATTTTCAGCAGAACTTGCAAAGGGAGCTGATGACAAAGAAGAAGGAGCACTTACATTTACAGTAACAGGAACAGCGGATGTTGTAGTTACAGCAACAAGTACAGGCAGTTCTAATACATCAGATCTTGCGTTAGTAGATGCATCAGGCAATAAGATTGATGGAATAAAGGCTGTAACAGGAACAAAGCCAGTAACAGAGATTAAGTACACTAATCTTGTAGCAGGTACATATTCAATCATAGCACCAAAGGATGGAGAGAATAACAGAGGTGTAAGAATCCTAAAAGCGGTTGCTACTCAGACATCAGGTGGAGAAAGACCAGCAAGAGCTGACTGGAGCGGTATAGCTGCACCAGTACTTGGTGAAGTAACATCAAAGGATGGTAAGATAACAGTTCCATTTACAATGGTTATTGGTTATGATGGTGCTGATAGTGTTGTAGTTACTATGACAGATGAAGCAGGTAAGGAAGTAGCTTCAGAAAGTTATGCAAAGGACACAACAGGAGCAAATGTTACATTTACTCCAAGTGCATCAGGTAAATATACATTCTCAATCAAGGCAGTTCGTGATGGCGAAGCAGACAAGACAGGAGCAGAAACAAAGACAGCAGATTTTGTACTCCCATTAGCAACATCTGCTATAGGCAGCATTTACAACAAAGGTAACGGAAGTGTTGCTGTAGAATGGTCAGCAGTTAAAGAAGCTACATCATATGCTGTTGAATACTCAAATGATGGCAAAAACTGGGCATCATTAGATGCAGCAGATAAGACAGAGGCTACTATAAAGGGACTTACAGTAGGTTCTGAATATTCAGTAAGAGTAGTTGCTAAGAGAGGTGAAGACTCAACAACATCTAAGGAAGCAACAATCAAGGTAACAAAAGAAGCACAGCAGAAGTGGGGACAGATTACTTATGGTAACGGCGCAAGCTCATCTAAGGACAGCTTCACAGGTTCTGCTAATGAAGGCAAGGTAACAATTAAGAGTGCAAGCGGTAAGTTAGTACCAGCTTCTTTTGATGGAGTGTCATTCTACTATACAGAAGTTCCTGCATCACAGAACTTCACATTAAGAGCTAAGGTAACAGTTGATTCTTGGACATTATCAAACGGACAGGAAGGCTTCGGTCTTATGGCAGCTGATAAGTTAGGTGGTTCAGGATGGAACAACTCTTATATGGCAGTAGCTTCTAAGACAGAATATTACTGGAATGAAGAAGCAAAAGAAGTAACAACTGATAGTTCAGCAACAAAGATATCTCAGAAGCTTGGTCTTGCATCACAGGAAAAGACAGGCGTGACAAAGGACAACATTGCTGCTATTGAAGCTAATGATACAGCAACTGTTCAGGCAAACTTTAAGTCAACATCTTATCCACTTGAGCAGAGATATCCAGAAGCTAAGAATATAATAGGTAACTCTACTAATACACCAGCAGATGCTGGAGATATAACAGAGATGTACCTTACAATCCAGAAGAATAATACAGGTTACTTTGTAACTTATGAGTCAGTAGATGGTTCATATTCAACAACAAAGAAGTATTATGATACTGAGGCACTTGAAAGAATCGATTCTGATTATGTATATGCAGGTTTCTTTGCATCAAGAAATGCAACAGCAACATTCTCAGATATAACATTTACAACAATTGATCCTAAGGAAGATGCACCAGCAGAAGAAAGACCTATTGAAAAGGTGGCAGTTAACACATATGTACAGTCTGCTACAGCAACAGGTAGTGCTGATTATGAATTCTTATTCTCAGCTAACTGCGATGGTACATTATCAATCGAGGATGCTAATGGAGAAGTTATTGTTTCTGATGTAGAAGTAAAGGCAGATACACTTGTTAAGCCAGCTAGTGTAACACTTAACAAGGGTAAGAACGCATATAAGATAAACTTTACACCAGCAGAAGGATATAAGCCAAATGGCGAATATTCAGCAATGGAATCATATGAAACAGTAGTTATTGATCATACAGTAACTTATAAGACATTCGGTGAAGCAGGTCAGTCTATCTGGGTTGCACCAGATGCAAAGGGTTCAGGTTCTAAGGAAGATCCTATGAGCATCTATGATGCTGTTAAGTATGTAATGCCTTCACAGCAGATTGTTCTTACAGAAGGTACATATAAGCTTGAATCACCATTAAAGATTGCAAGAGGTATCAATGGTACATCAGATCAGATGATATACATGGTAGCAGATCCAGATGCAAAGACTCGTCCAGTTATTGACTTCCAGGGACTCTGTACAGGTATGACTATCGGTGGTGATTACTGGTATTTCAAGGGATTTGATGTAACAGGTTCAGCAGATGGACAGAAGGGACTTCAGGTTTCAGGAAGCCACAACACATTAGACCAGATTGAAACATATCACAATGGTAACACAGGACTTCAGATCAGCAGATTAAATGTAACAGATACATATGCTGAATGGCCTTCATACAACTTAATCCTTAACTGTACATCATATGGTAATGCAGATAAGGGTTATGAAGATGCAGACGGATTCGCAGCTAAGCTTACAGTAGGTGACGGAAACGTATTTGATGGCTGTATCGCTCATCACAATGCAGATGATGGATGGGATCTTTTCGCAAAGGTTCAGACAGGTTCTATCGGTTCAGTAACTATCAAGAATTCTATAGCATATGCTAACGGATATCTTGAGGATGGAACTAACGCAGGTAATGGTAATGGATTCAAGATGGGTGGAGACAGCATGCCTGGTTCACACGTACTTGAGAATTCAATAGCATTTGCAAACAAGGCAAAGGGTATTGATTCTAACTCATGCCCAGATATCAAGGTAAAGAATTGTACATCAATTAACAATCAGGGTGCTAACGTAGCATTCTATACAAATTCAGCTAAGAATACAGATTTTGAAGCTACAGGAGTAATATCATTTAGAACAGCTAAAGAAGATGTTGCAGAAAATATCAAACCAGTTGGTTCACAGGATTTAACAAAGATATATAAAGCAACAAACTTCTACTGGGATACAGCTTCTAAGACTTCATTCAACACACCAGCAGCTGGTGAAGCAGTAACAACAGTTTCAGCAGACTGGTTTGCAAGTCTTGATTACTCATCTATATTAGATGGTAATAAATCAGTAGCAGGTATTGTAAGAAATGCTGATGGTACAATAGCACTTGGTAACATCTTTAAGCTTACAGATAAGGCTCCAGCAGGAGTTGGTGCTGATTTCTCAATAGAGAAGTTAACTAAGTCATCAAATCCTACAATCGGTACTCCAGTACCTACAGGAGATAAGGCTAATACAGCACTCTATGTTGTATTAATCGTACTTAGTGTTCTTGCCCTTGGTGGTGTATGCTTCTATGAAGTAAAGAGAAAGAAGAACAATGTTAAATAAGTTTATATCCTAATATACCTAATATATAGTATAAGACAACCGTTTTATGGTTAATCCATAAAACGGTTGTTTTTTGTGGAAATTGTTTTTATGGAGAATTATGTGTTGTTTGAGTGTGATTTTTTATAAAAAATCCGGATAAAATGTTTTACAATAATTAATCAAAAGTCATATAAATGATAAAAGATATTATAAAATGATTGTATCTATCATAATTTACCTAATTATTTTAAGTGGATTTTTTAGAATTGATGTGATAAAATCTAAAAGTATAAAGGCAAAGATGATGAGAGGTGTCAGGTTATGAGTGAAGTTTCTACAATGGAGAGAGTTATTCGTTCGGATGTTTCTAAGGATGAATGCAAAAAGATAGAGAAGGTGCTTAGAAAGAATAATATTTCATATTTTGAGAGATGGAAGTTTCATACAGGCCTGTTAAGATTCCTTAACAATGATAAGAATGCGAAGTGTGACATTCTTGTTCATATGGATTCTTTTGAAAAGGCTAAGAATTTATTGGAACAGAATCATGAGAATATTGGGTAGGATTGTAGAAGTGCGTAGTAATAAACAATCCGTAGGTATCAAAGTCGGTGGTTTTTGACCACGACATCATAATAAGACTATAAAATAGCAAAGTAATAGGATTATAAAACAATATTATAAAATAGCAAAATAATAGGATTATAAAATAAGATCATAAAATAATAAAGATAATAAAGATGTTATATGGTGATACTATATGTACACATGGTACAGGCAAGCTGTGATATGAATGAACATTGGATTCATATTACAGCTTTTGTTAAATAATATCTTTCATCTTGATTATAGAACTATTGATGATAGATAGAATAAGTAAATGTCGAATGGAGTTATTATATGATAAAACATAATTATGTCAGTAAACTAAAGAGTGCAATGAGAGAAAATATTAAAAAGAATATAGCAATGTTAGCATGCATAACAATGTCAGGTACGCTCCTGCTTACAGGATGTGGAAAATCATCAGAGACAGCGGCTGATATTGATAACAAAAACAACAGCAGTGAAGTTGTAACAGAGGAAGTAACAACAAGAGATGTACATCCTTATGATATAACATTGACATTTACAGGAGATATTAATCTTGCTGAGGGTGAGCCGACAACAAAGGAACTGGATAAAAATGATGGAGATATAACAAAGTGTATATCGCCTGAGCTCATAAAATATATGAAGGCTGCAGATATAACGCTTGTAAATAATGAGTTCTGTTATAGTGACAGAGGGCAGCCATTGCCTAATAAAATGTGGACTTTCAGGGCTAAACCAGAAAGAGCGAAGGTGCTTAATTTGCTAGGCGTAGATGTTGCACAGCTTGCCAATAATCATGTGTATGATTATGGTGCCGATGCCATGAATGATACATTTGCAGCACTTGAAGCTGTTGGAATACCTTATGTAGGAGCCGGTAAGAATCTTGATGAGGCTATGAAGCCATATTATGCAACAGTTGATGGTAAAAAGATAGCGATAGTGGCAGCTTCAAGGGCAGAAAAATATAAGATGACACCACAAGCTACAGATTCAACTCCAGGAATACTAAGATGTTATGATACAGAGCTTTTTATACAGACTATTAAAGAAGCAAAAGAAAATGCCGACTATGTAATAGCGGTTGTTCACTGGGGAACAGAGCATACAACAGTTCTTGAAGAGGTTCAGAGGTCAACAGCGAGAGATTATATAGATGCTGGTGCAGACATAATAATAGGTGGTCACAGCCACTGCCTTCAAGGAATAGAGTATTATGAAGATAAGCCAATATTCTATAGTCTTGGAAATTTCTGGTTTGATGAATACAATGTTGACACTATGCTAGTTAATATAAGGATAAGTGGTGATGATGATACAGAAAGAAAAGTAGATGTATCAGTAGTTCCAGCAGTTCAGGATGGAACGCTTTCAGGTTGTGTAACTAGAATATGTACTGAGGATTCAGACAAAGACAGGATATTCAGTCTGCTTAACAAGGTTAGTATTAATGCAAATGTAGATGATAGTGGAGTGGTTACACAGGTGAAATAATCTATGCCCCTGTTTGTCTTTGTTACAAACAGGGGCATAATTTCTTTTTAGTAGGGAGATAAAATGGGCTTCAAGTGCAGCACACTCAAGCCCACAGAGTATGGCTATGCCTCATCCAGCGACTGCATATAAGCATGCATGGATTCAGCTACGATTTTACTATGTGCAACAGCTTCAACAACGGTTCTTGCACCATTTACAACATCACCTGATGCGAATATGCCTGGTCGGGATGTATGACCGGTTTCATCAGCTTCTAGAAGTCCACGTTTGTTGGCGTTAAGACCTTTAGTTGTATTAACAAGTCTTGTCATAGGGCCCTGGCTTATAGAGATGATAACACTGTCAGATTCATACAGCTTGTCTGTTCCTTCTACATCAGTGAAAGAACCATCTTCATTCTCTATGATATCACGGAATATAACTCCATTATCTTTAATCTCAACAGGACGTTTATTATATTCAAATTCAACACCTTCAAGCTTGGCATAGCTGTATTCATACTGGCTTGCAGCAACCTCTTTAGTTATAGAGAAGCATGTGAGGTAACGTACGCCTTTTCTTATGGCAGTTCTAGCTACGTCCATGGCAGCATTACCGGCACCGATTACAATAACACGTTTACCAAGCTTATAGCTGTCAGGGTTGTTTAAGTAGTTAATGCCAAAATGAACGTTGCCAAAGGTTTCACCTTTGATATGTAGAGTATTAGGATTCCATACACCTGTACCTACGAATATTGCCTTATATCCGTCACGGAAGAGGTCCTCGATAGTTATGGCGCCTCCGATAGTTGTATTCGGACGTACCTTAATACCTTTAAGTTCAAGATGGCGGTATTCTATATCATCAAGCACTGCTTTAGGAAGTCTGAACTCAGGGATTCCGTATCTTAAGACACCACCAATCTTATCTTTTCCCTCAAATATAGTTACCTGATATCCATATCGTGCAAGTATAATAGCGATAGTGATTCCGGCTGGACCTGAGCCGATAATAGCGACACGTTTACCATTGGAAGGCTTAGGACCTTCGGTCATCTTGTTAGCATAAGTTGTGGATATGTAATTCTCTATAGTAGAAAAATGAACTGGAGCTCCTTTACGCCCAAGTACACAGTGCCCCTCGCACTGGTTTTCATGGTTGCAGACAAGACTGCATACAGTCGTAAGAGGGTTGTTTTCAAACAACATTTTACCAGCTTCATCAAGCTTGTTTTCTTTAAGAAGTCTGATAGCCAGAGGAATGTTAGTGTTTATAGGACAGCCCTTCTGACACTGCGGAACCTTGCACTGAAGACAACGATTAGCTTCATCCATTACATGTAATGCCATAAAATACCTGCTTTCTGCGCAGAATGCGCTTTATAATAAAAAGAGCTAAGATGCAACTTAAATGTACATCTTAGCTATATTCTATCATATGGATAAAAATATTAAAACAAAAGATAATATTTTAACGAGTATTAAACAAGTATTTAAACGAGTATTAAACAAGTACTTAAACAAGTATTTTAACGAATATTTTAATAAATGTTTTAATGAATATTTATGATGATATTTATCTTAATTCCCTTATAAACATATATAATTCAGAAGCATAAGCAGTAGCTTCATAATCTCTTGAAATGGTTGTGCCATCTTCATACTCAACAGTAAGGGTTAACTGTGTTTTAAGAGAGGACTGGTTATAAAGGCAGAAACTTATATAAAGGTGTTCAAAGTCATTATAATCAGCGGAATATCCGTTTGCATGGTCTATATAAAGAAACTTTTCTTTTGAGTTAAATAAGCTGAATGTATGATATCCAAAATCAGCAGATGGTCTGAAAAGAGAATGCTGCATGCCATATTCCTCAGATATTTTATAGTTATTTTCGATAATCTCATCAGGAACAGGTTCGCGTGTAAGTAAATGTGTGTTTTCATCAGATGAGGATAAAGTTATCCGTCTGATTTGTGATGTGCTGTCGGTCAGCTGCAGGTTGAGATCAAAGTATAACACCATGGTCTGGTTATGTCCCTGTGGTCCCCATGCCTGTATGTTGCTGGCATGGTCAGCAGAATTCCTGCTGTATGCAAGTGACAAGCCCCCTTTTCCAAGTTCTTCATTGTTCTCACCAGCATATACTTTAAGAGTTGATGATGATGGACTGCTATGACTGCTATTTAGTGATGGTAATAATATATTATAAGATATAATGCATAATGTAACAGCAGCGGCAATAGCAACAGCGGTTATTATATAGCTTAAGCCTTTGTGCGAAGACGCTTTTCCTGTATGTTTTAAACCGGCTCTGCCAGTGCCATAAGGCGTGCGGTTATCCATAGTATGTGAGTTATCCATAGTATGTGGATTGTCCATAGTATGTGAGTTATCATCATCTGTCATTGCAGCCATAAGAGTCCGGTTTATAAGCTCGTCGCTTACATTTATTTTGCTGCAGTCTTTATCGAAGGCATCTTTAAAATTCATAATCGTTCACCTCTTTTCTTAAGATTTCCCTTGCTCTTTTTAGACGTGTTCTTACATTTACAGTAGATATACCAAGAATATCTGATATTTCTTCAGTTGAGTACTGCTCATGATAGAAAAGATATATTACATCGCGGTACTTTTGCGGAAGGGCAGCAACAGTTTCCCATACATACATCGAATCTATATCAAAATCCTTATAAGAGCTGCTGTTTAGTGGTTCGTAAGAATTGTTTGTATACCCCGAAGAATTATTTACTGCGCTATCTGAGCTTACAATAGAAGAATTATCATCGTATTCACAATTATCATTGACACTTTTAATAACCTTTGAATTCCATGAACTTTTAATAGTATTGATACATTCATTCACAGTTACTTTAAGCAGCCAGGCCTTTATGTGTATATCTGATTCAAATGTCTTATCATATGTGTATAATTTGATGAATACATTTTGAAATATATCTTCTGCCTCACTGACGTTTTTGGTTTTAAGAAGCGCCATTCTGTAGACGTCATTACTGTACATCTTAAGAATACGTTCATATTCTTTTGTGTTGTTTTTATATCCCATGCTGTTCCCCCTGCTGTTATCTGGATATTGCTAATATTAACACAAGCATATGTATTATTGTAATATGCTGTGTATAGATAATACAATTACATGAAGAAAAATGTGACAAAAAAATATAGGTATATAAAAATAAATAGGCACATAAAAAATATAGGCATATAAAAATAAATAGTTTGTTAATAAAATATTAATATTTATACAATTTGTTGTATAACATTGTATTTTACTTGTATTTTGTATTCACTTCCCAAGGCTTTAACATATAAAATATATTAAAATGTTATACTTGTATATAAATTTTATATTGGTATAATTGCATAAATACAAAATTAGTATTATTAAAACTGTGAAAATGACCAATAGTCATTTACTTGCACCTTAAATGTCTATAAGAATTCTAACAGGAAATAAAATAGGAAAAAACAAAGAAAAGCCAGTGTTTATCTATAATAAATGGAAATGTACCATGACTTTTTAATCGGAGGATTATATAAAATTAGCTGAATAAAATTAAGCAATAATTAAAATTGTACTAAATGAGATACAAGAAATTGTATATATTTTAAAATGTTTATAAAAATCATTGTTAAAAAATAAATTATTTGGCTTTACATTTACAAAAAATGGGTATACAATCCGCAGTATGAAAACGAAAGGATAAGGAGATGGTTTTTTGAATGATTTAGCACAGAAGCTTATTGAAGAACTTCAATGTGAGACCGTCTTTACGATTCCTGTTTTGGGTGGAATACCAGTTTCAGAGGCAGTTGTGGTCACATGGATCATTATGGCTGTGCTGGTTATAGTTGCATTTATACTTACCCGAAACCTTAAAGTGGATCATATAAGTAAGAGGCAGGCTGTTGCAGAAAGTATAGTAACAGGTCTTATGAATATGGTTCAGGGAATGGTTGGCGAAAAAGGCAGGAAATATGTGCCTTATCTCACAACAGTTATGTTGTATATTGGCGTTTCCAATATCATCGGACTGTTTGGCTTTAAGTCCCCAACTAAGGACTTAAGAGTCACGGTAGCACTGGCACTTATGAGTATTATACTTATTGAAGCAGCTGGTATCTATCACAAAGGTGTTAAACGCTGGTTACACGGCTTTGTTGAACCGGTTGCAATAGTAACACCTATAAACATTCTTGAAGTAGTAACAAAGCCACTTTCGCTTTGTATGCGACTTTTTGGTAATGTATTAGGAGCTTTCGTTAT
>OHJG01000196.1_pt1 | contig 39602 bp, 30 predicted proteins | sample 1568481 | NCBI WGS metagenome assembly OHJG01 (sample SAMEA3879505, study PRJEB24766) | human gut metagenome | biome: human-associated habitat; feature: feces | place: USA | collected 1985/1987
GATAAACAGAAGCTTTTCCAGATCCTCTGCCGACTGCACCGTATCCTCCAAAACCTGAAAAACTCCGTTCTTCGTATGCCGCCGTCTGAACTCCTCCAGCTGTCTGCCGGTATAGAGCGGCTTCGGGACGAAATCTGCGATTTCCGAGGACGCCTCCTCCTGCAGAGCCAGCGGTACGAACTGATTTTCCAGCCTTGGCCGACGGTTGTAAAGGCTCGCGTCCCCGACAATGGAAAACGGTGCCGTCACATACATGCTGTCCCGCAGCTCTTCCAAAAGCGCTTCTTTTTTGTCGCCGTGGTTGAGCAAACCGATCAGCTCCAGTGTGCTGTCCTCTACGCCTGCACCCTCCTGCAAAAGGTAGTGGATTCTCGCCAGTGCCCGCCGCGCAAAGACGGTTTTCAATTCGATCAGGCGGTTATACTTTTTCTCGATTAAATCAAATTCGCGCTCCACCAAAAGAACCAGCTGCGCCGCCTCTTCGCAGAATTGAATGCCGCGCTCCAGCCTTAAAAGGGCGGGCGCAGACGCGCCGGATGCCAGTGCTTTCGCCTGCATGGACGCTGCATAGCTGCCTCCTGCGCTTTCTGACGGTTCGGGCGCGCTGCTGTCGCTGCCCTGTGCAGCCATAAGCATCCGCTTCTGCGCCGTCAGCCCCTCCCGGCGGTTTTCATTTTCCTCCAGGATCTTCGCAATCAGCTCCTTGACCGCCTCCTTATAGCGGTAAAAACTGTCTGTCGTTGTTAAAATTGCATATTTTACGCTCTCGCGATTGTTGATCTCGTTGACCAGAACCTCCTGAATTCCGATAAAGTCCTTTCGTTTGGAAAGTTCATCGAACCACAGCCGCATGCTGTCCTGCATATTGGACAGCATCTGTCCGAGGCTTTTGGATGTGCGCAGGGCACTTTTTAAAATGCTGTTATTTTTTTCCGGATCCGAATCATAGGTGTAAAGGGCGCTGTATACAGACAGAATACTTTCCCGCTCCATGCTGTCGTCCTCTTTTTCAAGACGGTCAAACAGCTCCACATACAGCCTGCTGTACTCCGGAAAGCCAATGATATAGCAGTTTAATTTTTCATCAAAATCCTTCGAAAGCCAGCCCCACTTCACAAACCTGTCCAAAACAGCGGAGGGCGAAAGCCCGGGAAAGCCTTCGTCCTCCGTTTTTTCTGTTTCATCCTCCCACCAGACCAGGTTGACCCTGGCGATCGTTTCCGCCAGAATGCTCCTGCATTCCGAATCCGTCAGCTGCGTCAGGGCATAGGCTTCCTGATCCGCCTCGTACAAAGCGGTCAGAAGCTGCATGTAATACTCCATGTTCTGGGTGCGGAACAGCTTATAAAAATCTCTCGGTATCTTCTTTTTCAGAATCATCTGTCGTGTTAAACCTCATATTCCAGTTCTCCGTCAAAGACAAACTCCGCCGGACCTGTCATAAAGATATGGTTCGTCTTTTCGTCCCATTGGATCGTCAACGCACCGCCCAGCACCTCTACGGTCACTTTCCGCCCCGTTTTTCCGTTTAAAACGCAGGCAACCGCCGTCGCACAGCAGCCTGTTCCACAGGCAAGGGTTTCACCGGTTCCGCGTTCCCAGACCCGCATTTTTACATATTCCGGGGATACGATTTCCACAAACTCGGTATTGGTGCGTCTCGGAAATCTCTCGTGATGCTCAAAATGCGGTCCGATCTGCTCCAGTGGCAAATCTGCCGTGCTGTCCACGAAAACAACGGCATGGGGATTTCCCATAGATACGCAGGTCATGCGGTATGTTTGATTCTCCACAGTGATCTCTTCATCGACGGACTGTCGGTTTTTAGAAACAACCGGAACCTCTGCCGCCGTCAGGATCGGCTCGCCCATATCCACACGGATTGCTTTTGTCACGCCGTTTTCCACCGTCAAATCCATATATTTCACTTTTCCGCCGCTGATAATGGAAAACCTTGCCCGATCGGTCAATCCTTTGTCATGGGCATATTTTGCCACGCAGCGGATGCCGTTTCCGCACATTTCCGCTCTTGTGCCGTCTGCGTTATACATCTCCATCTCAAAATCCGCTTCGTCAGAAGGATTGATAAAAATAACGCCATCGCCGCCGACCCCGAAATGACGGTCGCTGGCAAAGCGGACAAATTCCGGCTTCTTTTCCTGCGGTATATGCTCCGTAAATCCATTGACATAAACATAATCATTCCCACAGCCCTGCATTTTTGTAAATCTGATCTTCATAAATCCTCCATACAGACATAATCTGAAAAAAACCTGCGTACACTGGAATAACAAAGTATCCGGGGGTATCGCAATGCGTTCCAAAACAAAAATTATCGTACTTCATTTAAAAGAACTGATCTATACCGGAATCCTGCTCGCTTTAGGCGTTGGACTGCTTTTTTTGCTGCTGCAGACCTTTCTGCCCAAAAAGGCAGTTCCAAAACCGGACTATGACGCAGAAACCTCCCTGTACCTGCCCGGAAAATACACCTCCACGGTTCAGCTCGGAAACGACCACGCGGATGTAGAGGTCGTCGTGGACAGCTCCGATATTCTTTCCATCCGTCTCGTCAATTTAAGTCAGACTGTCACAGCCATGTATCCGCTGGTCGAACCCTGCATGGATACACTGGCGAAACAGATCTGTGAAAAACAATCCCTCGAAGGCATCACCTACCCGGACGAAAACCGCTACACGTCACAGCTTCTGCTGGAGGCGATCGACGCTGCGCTGCAAAAGGCGACATATCCCCAAACCTGACCAGCGCATTCGCAAAGGAAGGCTTATCCCGGCAGCTGATCCAGTTCCTTCTGCCATGCCATGCGGCTCGCATCCGAAGGCATCCGAAGGTCTCCCCTCGGCGATACCGCGACACTTCCGACTTTCGGTCCGTCCGGCAGGCACGAACGCTTAAACTGCTGTGCAAAGAAGCGGCGGCAAAAGGTCTTTAGCCACTTGCCGATCGTTTCTTTGCTGTAAATGCCTTCAAATGCCCTGCAGGCAAGCCGGTAGATCTTCGCCGGGCCAAAGCCACAGCGCAGCAGCTGATATAAAAAGAAATCATGGAGCTCGTAGGGACCGACCAGATCCTCTGTTTTCTGGCTGATCTTTCCGTCCTCCGGCGGCAAAAGCTCGGGGCTTACCGGCGTGTCGAGGACATCCAGCAGCACCTCCTGCAGCACTTTTTCGCTTTCGCTGCAGGTATTCGCACAATATGCCACCAGATGGCGCACCAGCGTCTTGGGCACGCCGACGTTTACGCCATACATCGACATATGATCGCCGTTATAGGTTGCCCAGCCCAGTGCAAGCTCCGACATATCCCCGGTTCCGATGACAAGTCCGTTGCTCTGGTTGGCGAGATCCATCAATACCTGAGTGCGTTCCCGCGCCTGCCCGTTTTCATAGGTTACATCGTGCTTGTCCATATCCTGACTGATATCCCGAAAATGCACCTGCACCGCCTCTCGGATGTTCACCTCGATTAACTTCGCGCCAAGGGTCTGCGCCAGCCTGCAGGCATTTTCATAGGTGCGGTTCGTCGTACCAAAGCACGGCATCGTCACCGCTAAAATATCGTTTCTGTCTTTCCCGAGCAAATCAAATGCCCGCGCCGTCACCAAAAGGGCAAGGGTCGAATCCAGACCGCCGGAAACGCCGATCACCGCCGTTTTCGCCCCCGTATGCTCGTAACGTTTTTTCAGTCCCTGCGCCTGAATCGATAGAATCTGCTCACAGCGCTCCTTTTTCAAGGTTTCATCCGACGGGACAAACGGCATCTGGGCAAACGTGCGCGTCAGCTTTGTTTCTTCTTTTTCCAGGGTAAAACCAATCCGTACACAGGTTTCTGTGTTTTCGGGCACAAATGTGCTCATTCTGCGCCGCTCGTGGCAGATTTTATGAATATCCAGCTCCGAAAAAATCGTCTCGTTTTCAAAGCGTGCAGCCTCCGCCAGCACGCTTCCGTTCTCTGCAATCATATGATGCCCGGAAAAAACGAGATCCTGAGTGGATTCTCCATCCCCCGCGCTCGCGTAGACATAGCCACACAGAAGCCGCGCGCTCGTGGCAGCAATCAGGCTCTTACGGTAGGTGTCCTTTCCGACCGTCTCGTTGGAGGCGGACAGGTTGACAATCACCGTCGCGCCCGCCTTTGCCAGCGCCGTCGAGGGCGGGTCCATCACCCAGACGTCCTCGCACAGCTCACAGCCCACGACAAGCCCTTTCAGATTCCTGCAGGAAAACAACAGATTTCCGCCAAAGGGTACGGTCTGTCCCAGCACATCCACCTCGGACACTTCCCTGCTGCCTGCCGCAAAATGCCGCACCTCATAAAATTCGCCATAGTTTGGAATATTCTGCTTCGGGACAAGCCCCAGGATCCTGCCATCCTGTACTGCTGCTGCCACATTGTAAAGCTTTCCGTCTTTTTCAAAGGGAAGCCCCACAAAGGTCAGCGCATCGTGCCCTTTTGTATGCTCCAGCACCGTCTGCAGCCCTTCCAGGCTTTCTTCCAGCAGGCGTTCCTGCAAAAACAGATCCTGACAGGTATATCCGGTCAGACACAGCTCCGGCAAAACGATCAACTTTGCACGCTGTGCGTAACAGGAGTCCAGCGCCTTACAGATTTCCAGTGCGTTCCAGGCAGGGTCTGCAACACGGATTTTCGGTGCAGCCGCCGCAGCTTTTAAAAAACCGTCTTTCATCGGGATTTTTTCTCCATTTTTTTCAACTCATCCACGTCAAACTTATAGGTTTTGCCGCAGAAATGACAGTTTACCTCGATCGGCTTGTCCTCGTCGATCATCTCCTGCAGTTCTTTTTTGCCGATGGAAATCAGCGCTTTTTCCACCCGTTCCTTGCTGCAGTTGCAGGTAAAGCTGCAGGGCATCCGGTCGGTAATCTCCACATCCAAGCCGTCCAGCACCCGCTCTAACAGCTGCTCCGGTGTCATTCCCTGGTCGAGCAGCGCCGTCACAGAATTGATCAGCGACAGGTTGTGCTCCAGCTTCGAAATCGTCTCTTCCTCTGCAAAGGGCATCAGCTGAATGATAAAGCCGCCTGCACAGCGCACGGTATTCGTCTTTTCCATCAAAACGCCCAGACCCACCGAAGAAGGCGTCTGCTCGGAGGTTGCAAAATACGAGGTCAGGTCATCCCCGATCTCTCCGGTCACCAGGGCTGTCTGTCCCACATAGGGTTCCTTTAAGCCGAGGTCACGGATGACAGAGAGCGTTCCCCTGCCGACCGCCCCTCCGACGTCGAGCTTGCCCTTCGCATTCGCAGGCAGGATGACGTCCGGCACCGTCGCATAGCCCTTGACCTCGCCCTTGGCGTTTGCCGTCACGGTCAGACCGCGAACCGGACCATCGCCGCGAACCTGCAGGGTTAAAAGATCGTCGTCGCCCTTTAACATGCTGCCCATCATCACGCCGGCTGTCAGCAGACGTCCCAACGCCGCCGTTACTACCGGGCTGGTGTTATGTGCCTGTCTCGCTGTCTCCACAAGCTCCTTTGTTGTCACTGCAAACGCGCGCACCTGTGCATTCGCCGCCGTCGCGCGTACCATATAATCTCCCATAGCTCCTCCATTCCTCAGGCTTACTTTACGGCAAGCCCCTGCCATTTCCACGCTGCGCTTTTCACCGCATAGCTTTTCTGCGTTGCGCAAATATTTTCATTTCTTATCCCAGATTCTTCCCGTGCTCGCGCGCGATCACATAGATTCGCTCGCTCGTCTCCGTTACGCTTCCATGCGTGTCTGCATCCAGTGCCTCGACAAAAATCAGCCCGGACTGTTCCACGAGCCGTTTCATCGTTTCCAGCGTATAGCCGCGCTGCAGATGGGTCTCCGTAAATTTGCGGAACAGGTCTTTTTGCTGTTTCACAAAAATCGTCAGATCGTATTCGTTGATCTGATCCTCCGCCGTATAATAATTTTCCCAGATAAAGCTACAGTCCTCCCGGTTTTCCGCAATCGTGCTGTCACCGATGACTGTTTCGTATTTATAGACCGTATTAAAATCGAAGATAAAAAGCCCATTCGGGTCAAGATAGTTGTTTACCAGTTTAAAAGTTGTCAGTAAGTCATCTTCTTCCAGTAGATAATTTAACGAGTCGCACAGACAGATCACCGCCCGGACCGTTCCGTAAAGCTCAAACTCCCGCATATCCTGCTGCAAATACAAAATATTATGACCGGACTGCGCACGCTTCTCCATTGCAATGTCCAGCATGCTGTCTGACAGATCAACACCGATCATGTCGTAGCCCTGCTTTGCCAGAAGCTCCGTCATGGAGCCCGTGCCACAGCCGAGATCCAGCAGGATTCCGTCCGTGATCTGATCCTGTTTCAGGCGTCCGACTACAAACTGACACCATTCTTCATAGGGCGTTTCATCCATGAACCGATCATAAACTAACGCAAAATTCTCATACATTTCCATTCGTTTTCCACGCTCCCTCTGCCGCGCAGCAGCGTTTTTCTGCATCTGTCCGCGCGCGTTCCTGTGTCTGCATGCGAACGTATTTTCCGCTGCTGCCCGCGCGTTTTCGAACATGCCGCGCCCTATTTCACCAGCTCTACCAGCACTTCGACCAGCCGCTCCATCTCCGCCTGCGTGCCGACTGTAATCCGCAGATAGTTGTCGATTCTGGGTTTTTTGAAATATCGCACATAAATTCCGGCTGTTTTCAGGTTCTCGAATAACTCCTGCGCCGGGACGGTTTTGTGCGTTGCAAAAATAAAGTTCGCCTTCGAATCCGGGAACGTAAAGCCAAGCTCTGTCAGCTTCTGCTTCGTCCATTCCCGCGTCGCCACGATTTTCCCCGTAATCTCCTGAAAATACGCACGGTCCTCTACGCAGGCCTTTCCGCAGGCAATCGTCAGGCGGTTCATTGTATAGGAGTTGAAGGAAAATTTGACATCATTTAAATAGGAAATCAGCTTCTTTTGGCCGATTGCAAAGCCGATTCTCATACCCGCAAGAGCGCGCGATTTCGAAAACGTCTGCACGACGAGCAGATTTTCATACTTATCCACAAGAGGCAGGGCGCTCACACCCCCGAAATCCACATAGGCCTCGTCTACAATCACAACGGAATCGGGATTTTTTGCCACGATCTCCTCGATCGTATCCAGATTCTCCATCAGACCGGTCGGTGCGTTGGGGTTCGGGAAAATGATGCCGCCGTTTTCGTTCAGATAGTCCTCTTTTTTCAGGCGGAACCTTTCATCCAGCCCAGGCGTCCGATAGGGAATGCCGTACAAATCCGCCCAGACGTCGTAGAAGGAATAGGTGATGTCCGGGAACAGAATCGGTTTTTTGCTGTTAAAAAAGGTCAGAAATGCCAGCGCCAGCACATCGTCGGAGCCAACGCCCACAAACACCTGGTCTGCCGCAACCGGATGCTCCGAAACAGAAACCGCCGCTGCAATCGCTTCCCGCAGCTCAAGCGCCGCCGGATCGGGATACAGCCGCAGCTTATCCGCTTTAAACTCCTGCAGTGCTTTTGTCACACCCGGTGCAGGCGGATACGGGCATTCGTTGGTGTTTAACTTGATGATGTCATTCCGTTTGGGCTGCTCTCCCGGTGTGTAGGGGACAACCCTGCGTACATTTGCTTCCCAGTCTGCCATGACAGTTCCTCTCTTTCTGATGTAGTATCGCTACTCCATCTCCGCTTCTTTTAACGCTTCCTGCTCCTGCTGCGCCTTTGCAAGCTCTACAAACTCTTCCAGGCACAGGTTATTTTCCTTCATAAACTTCGCCGCCTCTTCCCCAACGTAACGGAAATGCCAGGATTCATAGGAAATCCCGGTGATCGCCACCTTGTCCTGCGGGAAACGGAGAATAAAACCATACTCCGCAGCGTGCTCGTTTAACCAGATCGCCTCTTTGGTCGAAGCCTGCGATTTATCCAGACCCTGATGATTTTTTCCTACGATATCCACGGCGAGACCGGTGTGATGCTCGCTCGCACCGGTGAGGGCGATTTCTTCCTTCGTCTTGAAAAAAGCGTCCTTATAGCTCATGCCGCCCCTTACGAATTTTGCGATGGAGTTGTCCATCAGCTGATCCTGCTTTTGATAATCGCGGTAAGCGGAACAAACCATCAGGGGCAGCCCTTCTTTTTTGCCGTCCGCCAGCATCATCTCAAGGGCTTTCTGAATCCGCCTGTCCACATACTTCCCATTGTCCGTCTTGGCCAGATCTACCTCAAAATCCTGCCGCAGCGGATTTTTTTCATTGACCAGCACATAGTTCCAGTCCTCCAGATCTACAGAAAATGGAATTTCCGGCAGATCCTCTTTCTCGCCGTCCTGCAGCATGACGGTCACATAGCCTTCCCGCGTTTCTCCCACTGCATTGCTGCTTTCTTCCAGCTCCTTTGTCAGATCCTCCACCTGACTCTGTGCGTTTAACAGCTCGCCGCTGGTCTGCGCCAGTTCTCCTTTTACCTTTTCATAAGACACATAAAACGAACTGGTCAGCACTCCTGCAATGACTACAAAGCCGCCTGCCAGTCCAATGAACCATTTTTTATAATTATCGTTATTCAATTTATTCGCAGTCCTTTTATCGTTTTATCTTTTTTGTCAATTCAGTATATTAGTATATTCCCAATCCGAAACGGTTACAAGCCCTAATTTTATTCCCGGTTCACTCGTCCCTTCCTGCAGGCTGATTTCATGCTCGCATGAAAATCAGCCTGCAGGAAGGGACGAAGGGAGCGCCATGTTATGAGCAAAAGGAGCTGCGAAGCAGCGGAGAGCGTCGAAGACGCGCTTTTGCGAATGGCGCGGGTGAACTCTCACAATGCACAGACCAAGGTGCCGCAGCTTCGAAAAAGGCTTGACACGCTCCCTCAACCTGACTATCATAAGCTGTGAACTGTAACCAAAATTTTATATCATTGCCAGGGGAGCGATTGCTGAGACTGAATATCCGCCCGGATTTCTGACCCTCATCACCTGAACCGGATAATACCGGCGTAGGGAGGCACATGTGACAGATTTTTATCTGTCCTGTTTTTCGTCCCCTCCTGTGCACACAAGGAGGTTTTTTTATGTCCAATTTTTTTGCAATCCCCATCACGGATGAATGGGGAACGACTTATCAGCTGACCACTGCCGGTTATACCGCACTGGTTGTCCTCATGCTGGCGCTTTTGCTGCTGGCCTGCTTTATCGGCAATTCTGTGAAGCAGCCTAAATTTTCCGCACGTCAGCTGGCATTTTCCGCAATGGCGATAGCTGCTGCCTTTGTCACTTCCGAAATCAAGCTGTTCCATCTGCCCTTCGGCGGCTCCATCACTTTATTTTCCATGCTGTTCTTAGTCCTGATCGGCTATTGGTACGGTCTGCGTGCCGGACTGATGACCGCCATCGCCTACGGCTTTTTACAGCTGGTCAGCGATCCGTATATCATCAGCATACCGCAAATGCTCGTTGATTACATCTTCGCATTCGGTGCGCTCGGCTTATCCGGCCTGTTTTCCAAATCGAAAAACGGTCTGGTGAAGGGCTATATCGCAGGTGTACTCGGTCGTTATTTCTTCGCATTTTTATCCGGTATGATCTTCTTCGGCGCTTACGCTGCAGACTACGGCATGTCCGCACCGGTCTATTCCCTGGTTTACAACGGCATCTATCTGTCCGTGGAAGCGATGCTGACACTGATCATCCTCTACCTGCCTCCGGTCAAAAAGGTCATGGGACAGTTAAAAACCATGGCGACACAGAGATAAAACACACGCTCTGAGAGCATTTCAGATTTATAAAAAAAAGAATCCGGCGCACAGTCCTATCGCTGTCTGACGCCGGATTCTTTTTTATCGTATGGAAAACTTCGTTTCCATGCGATAAGAAACACTCCGCGAGGATGCGCACTCGGCGCAAGAATGTGCCAAGGCACATTCCTTTTCACAGTTCTGCAAAATTCAGAAAATCTCAATACTCCAGGTATTTTCATACCGCTTGCCTGCAGGCAGATGAACCAGGTTGGGCTGCTCGGAAAGGTCTTCGATCCTGCCCTTGCGGGAAGGAAGCGCAGACCAGGGCTCGATGCAGACATAGGGCGCATCGGTAAACGGCATATGCCAGATCCCCAGGAAATTCATCTGCGGATAGGATACGCGCACGCTTCTTGTTCCTTTTTCACTGCACAGGGTCACTGCCTTCGCCATATCAGTCAGCACGATCGCATCCTGATCGAACAGGTTGTGTGCAAGGGGCAGCTTACCGCCGTCAGATAAAATAAACTCGCTGTCCTCGCCATTTACGAAGCAGTCCTCAGAAAAGCCAACGCGGATCGGATTCCCGGGAGCTTCAAACTGTAAGCAGTAATCCTCAAATGCAAGACCTTTTTCCAGCGGAACGGCAAAGCCCGGATGACCGCCGACGCCGAAATACATCACCTTTTTGTCGTTATTTTCTACCGCAAAAGTAACATTTAATTTGTTGCCGACAAGCTCATAGGTCAGCCAGTAAACAAACGCAAAGGGATACATTTCTCTCGTATTCTCGCTGTCTGTCAGCTTCAGCACCAGTCTCTGTGCCGTATGCTCTTCCGCTTCCAGATCGGAAGAATTGACAAATCCGTGGATCGGCATTTCGTAGGTCTTGCCATCCAGCATATATTTGCCCTCAGTCAGACGTGCGATATACGGAAACAGATTCAATGCGCGGTCTTTCCAGTAAGTCTCATCGCCCTGCCAGAGATATTCTGCCCCGTCCTTTGTCTGAATCGACCACAGCTCGCCGCCGTGGGAGTTTACCTGAACCTTCAGGCTGTCATTTTCCAGTGTGTAAATCATACATTCCCCTTTCCGCAGCCGATGAAAAAATCCGCTGCATCCCCTGATTCCATTTTCCCGGAGCGCAGCATCCAATTTGCCCGCGCCCCGGATTTTTTCTAAAAACGCGATACCCGTGTCCCACAGCTCCGCGTTTTTTTACTGGAATGGATTCCAGAAACGGCTGCCATCCGCAAATGTAATCGTCAGAGCAACCGCCATAAATACTACCGCAAATCCAATCGTCAGATAGTCATTTCGTACCAGCTTCTTTCCCATGTACCAGGTACGCTTTTTATTTTTACCAAAGCCCCTAAGCTCCATGGCATTGCTGACCACATCGATACGATCCATGCTGGAAAACAGCAGCGGGAAAATTATCGTGCTCATCCGCTTGATTCTCGTCCAGAGGGATGTCTTGCTGCTCATCTCGATGCCCCGCGCCTCCTGCGCATGCTTGATCTTGGTAAAATCAGACTGTACGTCCGGGATGTAGCGCAGCGCGATGGCAATGGCGTAGCCCACGTTGTAGCTGACACCCATGCGATTTAAGCTTGCCGCAAACTCGCTCGGGTTGGTCGTCACAATAAACATCAATACCACCGGCGTTACTGTCAGATACTTCAGCATAATATTAAACTGGTAAAACAGCTGTTCCTTTGTGATATTATGATTGCCAAACAGGTGTAAAAGCTCTGTTTTTGTGCCGTAGATCACAGTTCCCTGATTCGGGGAAAACAGCCACACCGCAAGCATGTTAATACATAAAAACAGCAAAATAAACTGAAATACCGTCCCGACCTGTTTCCATTCTGTATGGGAAACCTTAAAGATCACCAGGCTGCAGACCAGCATGACCAGCAGCACTCTCGTGTCATAGGTCAGCATACCGGTCAGTGACCAGAGCAGGAAAAAGATCATTTTCGAAACGCCGGAAAGCCGATGGATCCAGGTATCTTTTTCACTGTACGTCAGAATTCTGCCCGCCATCCGCTCTCACCTGCCTTTCATAATAAATAAACCGCTCTGCAAAGCCGGACGCATCCCCGATGCCGCAGCGCACCGCCAGATCGTACAGCGACGTCTTTTTCAGATAAGCACGGTCTGCAACCGCTTCATCCGTCAGCACCCTTGCCGGCTTGTCGTCCGCAATCAGCTCGCCGTCCGCGATAACGATCGCACGGTCGGTATATTCCAGCATCAGATGCATATCATGTGTGATCATGATGATCGTAATGCCAAGGGTCTCATTTAAGTGCTTTAAAAATTCCATAATTTCCGTATAATGACGGTAATCCTGTCCTGCCGTCGGCTCATCCAGAATCAGGATCTCCGGATTCATGACGAGGATCGAAGCGATGGTCACACGCTTTTTCTGACCAAAGCTCAGAGCAGAAACCGGCCAGTTCCGGAAGGGATACAGACCGCAGATCTTTAACTTATCGTAAACCCGTTCCTTTACCTCTTCCTCCGGCACGCCACGGACCCGTAGTCCCAGCGCCACTTCATCAAAAATCATCGGCTTGGAAATCATCTGATTCGGGTTCTGCATGACAAGCCCGATGGCCTCGCCACGCTCCTTGATGGATTTATCCGCAATATCACTGCCATTTAACAGGATCTTACCGTGATCCGGATGGATAAAGCCGCAGATCAGATTTGACAGCGTACTCTTTCCCGCACCGTTTTTGCCGACAATTGCGAGCATTTCCCCTTTGTTAATACGGAAATGAATATCCGACAGGATCGGTTTGCCTGTAATATAGGAAAAGTCCAGATCCAACACTTCGAGGGCCGGCTTTTCCTCTCCTTGAATCTCCGGCAGGGAAACCTTCTCGAACCAGGCCCTTACCTTTTCCTGATAAGGCTCCAGATTCATCGTCTCGATATGCTGAGGATGATCCTTTGCCGCGACCTGACATCCCGCATGTTTGAGTGCCGTCACATACAGCGGCTCACGGATGCCCTCCTGAATCAGAATATCGGAGGCAAGCAGCTCGTCCGGCGTCATATCCGCTACAACCCTTCCGTCCCCGATCACCACAATTCTGTCTACATCCCGGTAAAGGGCATCCTCTAACCGGTGTTCGATAATGATAACCGTCTTGTCGCGCTCCCGGCAGATCCGGTCGATCAGGTCGATAGCCCGCTTGCCGGTCGCCGGGTCAAGGTTTGCCAGCGGCTCATCAAACAGCAGGATATCCACATCATCTACCAGCACGCCCGCCATGGAAACTCTCTGCTTCTGTCCGCCGGAAAGCTCCGTCGGTGCATTGCCGAGAAGGGCTTTGATATCCACAACCTCTGCCACTTCATCTACTGCACGGAACATCTCTTTTTGCTCTACGCAGTCGTTTTCCAGTGCAAAAGCAACATCTTCTGCAACCGTCAGGCCGATAAACTGGCCGTCTGTATCCTGCAGCACCGTACCGACGATTTTGGACATTCCAAAAATACCGGTTTTCGCAGGATCTTTACCGCCCACAGTCAAAGTTCCGCTGCTTTCGCCAGGGTATGAAAAAGGAACCATCCCGTTGATGCAGTGCACCAGAGTCGATTTTCCCGACCCGGACGGTCCCACGATTAAAACCTTCTCTCCGGGATTGACCGTCAGGTCAATCTCCCGGAGTGTAGGCTCTGACTGTGATCGATATTTAAAAGTATAGTTTTTAAACTCGATGATCGGAGTCATGTATCAGTCCTCTTTGGAAAGGCTTCCGGACTTTGCGCCGACCTTGGAGTAGGCAACTAACAGCAGAGTTCCCAGAATGCCGATGATAATTACATTTGCAACAAAAGCGGTCACGCCCTGTGTGAATACCTTCTTTACAGGCTCTGCATAAATTACGATGTCCAAAACCGGAGCAACCAGAATCCATGCCAGTGCGTTTGCAACAACCTGTACGATATTGAACAGGCCGATTTCCTTGCCGCCGAAGCTGCCTTCTTTTACTTTATACTTCGCAGCAAACAGGCCAACGATGATGCCGAATACAGCGTCCGGGAATACCCAGCTCCACCATACGCTTCCGTAGAATACTGCATCACCCAGTGCATGACCGATCAGACCGATGGCGCCGCCAACAACGGGACCAAAATAGCGGAGAAAAATGCAAGTACCGCTGCGCGGGTCTGCAGAGCTGTGTTCGGGATGAAACCAACCGGGATCTGCACGTTGGTTAAAACAACGAACAGTGCGGTTCCGATACCCATCGCTACGACATGCTTGATGCCAAACTTCTTATCCATGAGTAAATCCTCCTCATAAGTATTTATTTGTGGAAAACCACGTTCTTACTATAACGAATCACTCCGGATTTTTCAATCCCTTTTCTGTCTTTTCTCCCTCGTTTGCGTCTTCCAGCACAATTTCCGGCGCAAGCGTATCGATGTCGGAATACCACACCCGAAATACCGCCTGCGCTGCATTCGCGTAAATATGAGGCAGCTTCGATTTTTCTTTTCCGGCATCTTCCAGCACATTCAGGATTTCCCTCAGCACGTCCCTCGTCAGATACGATCCGCGCCAGTGAAACGTCAGGACTTTTCCTTTTTTTACCGCCTGCTGCGCGCGCTTTTTGACCTCCTCCATTTTCGTAAAGGAAAGCTTCTTTTCCTTATAATAAAAATGTCCATTGTCCGTGCACGCCGGCGCCGGTGCGATCAGCGGCTCATGGTCGCGGAACATCGCCTTATCGTCGAGGTTAAAATAATCGTAACGGCACTCGGCATCCTCCCGCGCCCCTCTGGTCAGACTATTGTCAAATGTCGCATCCAGATGATAATACTGCCCGCCAATGCGCACGATATTCCAGGTGTGGCGGTATTTGATGCCTTTTTCCGGATTGTTGCCGCAAATCGCAATCATACACCATAGCCCGAGCGCGTCGCAGAGCACCTTGACCGCCTTTGCAATTCCCTCGCAGACGCCTACGCCCTGCCCCAGCGGTCCGATGATTTCATGAGAATACGGCTTCTTTAACTTGTCATACCGTACATTTTTGCATATAAAATCGTGCACATATTTTTCTTTTTCCCACTCCGAAAGTCCCTGCGCCTGCCGTGCAAGCTTTTCCACCCGCGATGTCAGCGCTATCTGATGCTCTTTGATTTTTCCTTTTTCAAACAGATATTCCGGCACGAAAATCAGGTTCGGGGAGTCGGGGTAATATTTCCATGAAAACCCGACCACCCAGAATATTTCCGGGTGATCCAGCCGCATCTGGAAAAAAATGTCATACAGCTCTTTTCCATCCACACGCGGCAGCTGAATCTGATCCGCCAGCTGCCGGACGCCCTGCAGCATGCCGTGATACACTGCCTGCTTCTGCCTGTCCATTTTCTGATAATAAAATTCTTCCATCTTACAGTGTAATCTCCTGTTCCAGCCCGAACGAATAGATCAGCTTTTCCTTCACGCATTTTCCGGTCAGCCGCACAAGTGCTTCCTCATAATAGTCCAGCTGAACCCGGTAGCGCAAAATCAGCTCCTTCGGGTCTTTTACCAGATCGGTCTTATAATCTGCCAGCACGATGCCGTCCTCTTCCTCCAGATAAACATCGATAATTCCCTGGATCAGCACGGTTTCATCCTCCGGAAAGTCTGTATTTAAACGGTTTGCCGAAAGTCCCAGCACAAAGGGCTGCTCCCGGTGCAGTCTGTTGCTTTTGGCAGCCTTTGCCATGCGCGCTGCAAGAGGCGTCTGTAAAAATGCCCGGATCTTGTATACATTGATCGCAGCAGCATATTCCTCCGACAGCCTTCGGTCTGCTTTGCATTCTTCGATGACCGTACGGATTTTTGCCGCCGTCCAGGTTTCCTGCCGTTCAAAGGGGAAAATCTCCAGCAGTCTGTGGTACGCACTTCCCCGTGTCGTCCCGCTCACGGTTTTTTCCTGTTCCTTGACAAACTGCGGCAGATACGGCACGACCTCTTCCTCCGGGAACAACTCGAGCCCTTCCGCAGCTTCCTCCTGCATGCCTTCTTTTTTCAGCTCGGAAACGGTTGTTTTGACAAAAAGTCCCGCCAGGTTTTCATGTGCATAGGGCTTCTGCAGGCGCTCGCACAGCGCAAGCTCTGCCGCCTCCGGCTCTTTTCCGGCTTCCTCAAAAAGCTTCTGCCTGCTGTTGTATCCCAAGGACGCACGCACAAGCTCTGCCTGCAGCAGTTCTTCCTGCGTACAGATCTGAAGCCGACGTCCGACGGACTGCCATGCCGGAAGCACCAGATCATAATAGGAAGACGCTTCCTGCAGCCGCAGCGCCGAATAGCCATACGCACCCTGCGTTGCATCCTCCTGGGGCAGCTTGTCTTCTTTACAGGTTCCGGTCAGAATCAGCTTTTCCTCCGCACGCGTCAGCGCAACATATAGAACTCTCAGTTCTTCTCCCATGCTGTCGGCATTTAATTTGCGCGCCAGCACATTTTTTTTCAGCGTCGTATGTCGGATCCGTGCTGTCGGATCCACCCAGTCGATCGCCAGTCCCAAATCCATATCCATCAGCACCGGAGCTGCGCTGTCCTGCCGGTTAAAGCGTTTCGACAGTCCCGACACAAAGCATACCGGAAATTCCAACCCCTTGCTCTTGTGAATGCTCATGATCCGCACGACATCCGCGTTTTCGTCCGACGCGCCCGTTTCGCCGTAATCAATGTCATATTTTTCCAGCTGTTCCATGTACCGGATAAAATGAAACAAACCGGAATAACTCGTCTTTTCAAAGCTTTCTGCCCGCGTCAGCAGCATTTCCACGTTGATTCTGCGCTGCACACCTCCCGGCAGCGCGCTGACCGTATACAGATAGCCCGTTTCCTCCAAAAACTGCTCCATCAGCTTGTGAATCGGCAGATAGACCGCGTACTCGCGGTAGCGGTTTAAAAAGGAAAGAAAGCTGCAGCATTTTTCGCGAAGGGAGGCATCGGCACCATTGCTTCCGCTGCCATATCCTACGCTGCCTTCACCACTTTCTCCTTCTCCCGCCGCCAGCTTCACGCAGTCGTACAGGCAGCGTTTTCCCGTCTCATCCAGTGCGCGCAGCGTCGCCAGCTGCGCATCGCTGAATCCAAACAGCACCGATTTGAGTACGCCGAACAGTGGAATTTCCTGCAACGGATTGTTCAGCACACGCAGGAAATTCAAAACCGTCTGCACCTCCGTCGCCGCAAAATACCCCGTCTTGGACGTCACAAAGACCGGAACGGCGTTTTCTTCCAGTATCTTTTTAAACGTCTCGTCCCAGCCGGATGTCGTCCGCAGTAAAATCACGATATCCTGATACCGCGCCGGGCGCAGCTGTCCGCTTTCGCTGTCCCGCACCGGGAGCTTTCCAACGATTTCGCGGATTTTTCCGGCGATCATTTTCGCTTCCAGCTCCTTCGGGTCTTCGCCCTTTTCGCCGGATATTGCAGCAATGCAAAGCTCCGGCTCGTAAGGGGAGCGGGCGATCGAGGCTTCGCAAGCCGTACTCACCGGCACAGCACTCCCCTGCTTTTCTTCTCCGCCGAGCGCTACGTCCTTTTCCCGCGCGTCCGCTGCTTCGCCATCTGCCTCCGGGAACTGCGCCGCCGGGTACAGCGCCGCATCCGCGTCGTATTCCACTCCGCCAAGCTCTCTGTGCATCAGCTGTAAAAACAGGTCGTTGACGCAGTCCGTCACCTCATGACGGCTTCGAAAGTTCTGCTTTAAGTCCACACGGACGCAGCTTCCGTCTTCTTTTTGATAGGTCGCAAATTTTTCCAAAAACAACTCCGGCCGTGCAAGACGGAATTTGTAAATGCTCTGCTTGACGTCACCTACCATAAACCGGTTAAATCGCCCGTCGTCCTCGCCGGAAATGCTCTGTAAGAGAAATTCCTGCACGAGGTTGCTGTCCTGATACTCGTCGATCAGAATCTCTACGAACTGTTCCCGGTATTCCAGCGCCGTATCCGACGGCACCATCTGTCCGTTTTCCTCTTCCTTTAACAGAATCTGCAGTGCCAGATGCTCCATGTCCTCAAAGTCCAGCAGGTTCTTTTCCCGCTTTTTCTCCGTCAGTCTTTCTCCGAACAAAAGCGCCAGATCCACCAGCTCGCACAGCGCTGCGTCCGCCTGTCTGCATTCTGCAAGCCACTGCTTCGGACCGGATGCGAAATATTTTTCGGAAAGCGTCCCCAAAAGGCTTTTCACACGCTCCCGCATCGCCTTGACCAGCTCCCGCTTTTCTGCCGACACGCTGTCATCCTTTTTTGCTGCCATGCGGGCGTAGGAAATGCCCTGCACCCGCGCTGCAAGGGCTTCGAAAGCATCCTTCGCAACGGACGATTCCACTTCTGCAGGTGCCACAGACTGCTCTGGTTCTGATGCTGTCTGCACCACGCTCGCCAGCTCCTGTTCCAGCCCTGCGATCAGCTCCTGATCCTTTTCCAGCGCTGCAGCGTAAAAATACGGCCCATCCGGCTCCTCGCACACCTTCAGCGCAGCTTTTTCCTGCTCTTTGCATTCCTGCAGCAGGGCTGAAATTTCCTGCATCATGCCTGCAAACCACTCTGTTTTTACAAGCCCCTCAAACGTCTCCACATGATAATCCATGCGGTGCTGCCGCAGCCATTTTTCCGGGAAAGGATAGCTTCCGGAAAAGGTATATAGCCGTTCGATCAGCTCCTCCAGCCGCTTCTCCCTGCCGTCGTAGGCAAAATATTCCACGCAGTCGGTAAATTCCTGCCGTCCCAGCGCGAACTGCTCTTCCAGAAGCTCTGACAAAACCTCCTGCTTCAACAGGCGTATTTCGCCCTCGTCCGCCGTCCGAAAATCCGGATCGAGACCGATATCGTTGAAATGATTTTTGATCAGATATAAACAAAAGCTGTGGATGGTCATGATTTTCGCATTGTGGATCAGCATCAGCTGCTTTTTTATATGCTCGTTGTCCGGCTCTGCCTCTACGCGGTCGGACAGTGCCTTCGTAATTCGCTCCCGCATCTGTGCTGCCGCCGCATTCGTAAACGTTACGATCAGTAACCGGTCAATATCCACTGCCCGCGCCGAATCGCATCCTGAACCGGAGACCAGCTCTACAATCCGCTCGACCAGCACCGCCGTTTTGCCGGAGCCTGCCGCCGCCGACACCAAAATATTACAGTTTCTCAGATCAATGACCCGCTGCTGATCCTCCGTGAACTTCATTCCCATCGGCGACCTCCTTTCTGATAAGCTCCATCGCTTCGTCTTCTTTCAGGTTTTCCAGCTCGCGCATTACAAACCCGTCGATCTTTTTGTCAAATCCGCACACTTTCTGGTACGCGCAGTATTCGCAGGCGTTTCTGTTGCCCTGCTCATACGGGTCCAATGCGATTTTTCCATCCAAAATCTGCCGTCCCGCCTGCCGGATTTTCTGCTCCACAAATGCCGATACCGCCTGAAAATCCGTCTCTTCCAAAACACTCGAACGCGCCGAAAAGCTGCCGTCCTTTTTCCGTTCCAGCGGCACCACATCCGAACGCCCTAAAAAGCCCTGATCCAGCCCCTCGACAACGTCCTCCCTGGCATTCACAATGCCGGTTGTCCGCAGGGCGCGCAGCACCTGCGCATTGACCTCCTCCGCCGAAGGCTCGCCCTCCGGCATCTCAATCATCGGATCCTGCACCCGGTAATACAGCATCGCCGCCGGGACGATTTCTTTCTCCGGATGCTTTTTTCCGGCAATTTCCATCGCAGCATTCATGTATACAACAAGCTGCAGCTGCAGCCCGTAATACAGCGCTGCCAGCGAAAACTCCCTGCTGCCGGACTTATAATCCACGACCTTGACATAAACATGCTCCCGGTCTTCTTTCATATCCACACGGTCGATCCTGCCGCGCAGCCGCATTTTTTCCTGCTCAGAAAGCGCGATATTGACCGCATCCAACTCCTCCAGCACCGAAAACGAAACCTCGAACTTCTCCGGCACAAAGCTGCCTTTTTTGAGCTGATACTGCATGGCGCTTACCGTCCGTTTTAAAATCCGCTTAATCCGCTGCACGATATAGGCGTTTCTCGCGCTGTCAAACAGCACCGTGTGATGATACGTCACCGCATACGCATCCACCGCCTCGTCCACCAGCCGCTCGCCCTCTTCCTCAGTAAAATCAAACCAGTTTTTGCCGATCTCCTTTAGTTTTTCCGCAAAAATTTCCAGCACGCCGTGGTAGAGATTTCCCATGTCCACCGCTTCAAACGCGAACTCTTCCTGCTCCTTTAACTTCATGCCATAGCGCAGAAAATGGGCATAAGCGCACGCTGCAAACTGCTCCAGACGGCTGACGCTTCCGGAAATCGTCTGCCCGTAAAGCGCTGCTGCCACCGCCTTTCCAAGGGACGGCTCCTGATAGGAAAAAAATGCCGTATCCGTCAGCTGTCCGCTCCACAGCCGGTACACATCCTGCCGCTGGTAAACCCGGTACAGCGTCAGAAACTCACGCTCCGCTATCTCATCCAACAGCCCATCTGCATAGCTTCTAAGTCCATTCGCAAGATATTCCCGTCCATCCGAAAAAGACTGCACCTGTAAAAGCATGGGTTCCAGCTCCGGCTTTTCCGTCGGAATCGTCGGAAACAGCCGCTGCACCTGACCCACCAGAAAGCTCTTTCGCAGCGCCCTTCCTTCCAGATTCATCCGCGCCCAGGAAAGCACCAAAAGCTCGGATGGCTTTGTCATATTCAAATACAAATAAAACCGCTGAATGTACATCTGCTGCCGCGGCGACGGCGCAAGCTCCTGCCCGGAGCCGGTTAAAAATTCCCGGTCGAGGTCGGAAATAATCCCTCCGTTTCCCGCGTTGCCCGGAATATTGCCGTCATTTACGCCTGCAAAAAACAGCGCCTTCACCTGTTTTAAACGCGTCCGCTCCATATCCCCCGCCACCACGCGGTCCACATTCTGGGGAATCGTGCCAACCTGCAGCTCTTCGAATCCGGCTTCCAGAAGCTTTGCAAATTCCTCTGCCGTCGTCTCCTCTTCCCCGACCAGGCTCACGATCTGATCGAGCAAATCCATCACCAGTCGGTAAATCTGTGCATACTCCCGCTCCCGCACCGGATCGCCCGCCTCTGCAAAGCGCTGCTCGAAGCTTTTTAGCTTCTGCTGGATTTTGCTCTGCGCGATAAACTCATACAACCCCTGTGCGTACTCCTTCGTCGTTTTGTATTTTCCATACAACGGCGCAAGCCCCAAAACCAGCCGCTCCCGCAGCGCATTCAGCTGCGCCAGCTCAGCCTTTGCGTCCAGCATATTTTCCGTCGGATACACAAACAGCGTCTCCCATTTTTTCCGCCCACGGATACCCAACGCCCGTACATAAACCTCCAGCCGATCCGTTTCCTCCGGCGCAAAATCCGCCAGACCGCTGCGCAGATAGTGGAAAACAGATTCATAGCTATAGTTCTTTACCCGTACCTGCAGTGCGCTTTTTATATACTCAATAAACGGATTCAGGGTGACGCCCCGCGTCTGATCCAGATAGACCGGAATGCCGAATGCCGCAAACTCCTGCTCGATGCAGCTTGCATATGAGGTGTAATCCCCGCAGATGACCGCAATATCCCGATAACAGTAATTCTGCTGCGTCACGAGCCGCCGGATTGCGATGCAGATCTGACGCACCTCCTCCCGCAGTGTGGAGGCTTCCAGAAGACGAAGCTGCACGGGCGGCAGGCCAATCGCAGCGCTCTGCGCCGCAGACTGTTCCTGCCCGCCAGTCTCTGCACACTCCTGCACCACCATTCCGGCAGAAACGCTCTGCGTGCTCCCTTCTGCAGGCGCAGGCTTCCACACGCACACCGGATAGCGGAACAGGTATTTTTCCAGATGCTGCAGCATTCCTTTTTCCGAAAACCGCGGCGAACATTTCGGTGCAATTTCAACGACGTCCGCGATGGGAATTTCTACATCCCGTGCAAGCTTTGCAAGCGTCTGTATCGTCTTTTTGCTCATGGAAAAAAGCTCCTGCTCCCGGATTTCCTCCCATGGATTTTCCCCACTTCCGAGGGTAACTGTGACGATCACTTCTTTTGCCTGCTTCATCAGCTCTGCGATGACCCGGTTCTGTACCGGCGTAAAGCCCGTAAACCCGTCGAATACAATCACGCTGTCCTTCAACAGCTTCGACTGCGGCACATACGACGCCAGCACCTCCAGCGATTCCTCCGTCGTCAGATATTTTTCCCGGATGAACTGCTGAAAGCCCTCGTAAATTGTCCGCAGATCTTTTAATTTATAGTATAATTGTCCTCGTTTTTTTGAAAATTCTGTCAGCTGATCCAGTTCCTGCAGACCGATTCCGTACTGCATAAACTCCGAAATCGCAGACTTCACCTCATGGATATATCCCGTCTGTCCAAGCCTGCCGCCCAACACCGGAAGCTCCCCCCTCTGTCCCGCCGCCACACGCCGGATAATCAGGCTTTTTCCCGTATCGTCCAGCATCGGAAGCCGATTTGCGCCCATTTCCTCAAAAATGCGGTGAGTCAGACGTCCGAAGCTCAGGACGTCGATATTCATAATCCCTTTCCGGTCATGCAGACTGACCAGATCCTTCTGTGTCTGCATCGTAAACTGGTCGGGCACAAGGATAAAAAAACGCCCCTCCGGTTCTCTTTCGGAACGGGCGATAATCTGCTGATCGATATAGGTGCTTTTTCCGGATCCGGACGCACCGGTGATAAACTGCAGAGACATCGTTTTTTCCTCTCATCGTTAGACTGGGATTGTTGGCTTCGCTTTCAAATAGTTACGGTTCACACGCGTCATTCACAAAATCTGCCCCTGGAAAAGCACGAGTGAACTACAACCAAGTATACCATACTTTCCGGCGGTTTGGAAATTGGCGTTGCATATCTTTTCTAAAAAGGCTATGATAACGTTACGGTTCACTTTATGAGCAACAATGAGCTGCGAAGCAGCGGAGAGCGTCGAGGACGCGATTCATGGGATTTTTGCAGACGCTGTAATAAAAAAGATGATGCAATTGCGCTCACTTTATGTTATGATAATAAGGATTGAATGATTGGCTTATCCTGCCAATTCAGCGGAGGAATGTATATATGTTATTAGATGGTAAAACAATTCTGATCACAGGTGGTACCGGCTCTTTCGGCAAATGCTTTACCCGTTATGTCATGGAGCACTCCAACCCCAAAAAGGTGATCATTTATTCCAGAGACGAATTTAAACAGTGGATGATGGAAAATGAATTCAAGGAATATGCAGACAAGCTTCGCTTCTTCATCGGTGATGTCAGAGATCAGGAGCGTCTGCGCCGCGCATTTGAAGGTGTTGATTATGTCATCCATGCAGCAGCCTTAAAACAGGTTCCCGCCTGTGAATATAACCCGAACGAAGCGATCAAGACCAACATTCACGGCGCGATGAACATCATCGAGGCAGCCCTGGACACCAATGTAAAAAAGGTCGTTGCACTTTCCACCGACAAAGCGGTAAACCCGGTCAACCTTTACGGCGGCACAAAGCTCGTCAGCGACAAGCTGTTTATCGCAGCGAACGCCTATGTCGGCAATAAGGACATCAACTTCTCGATCGTTCGCTACGGCAACGTTGCAGGAAGCCGCGGTTCGATTATCCCGTTTTTCCGCAAGCTCATCGCAGACGGGCAGACAGAGCTTCCGATCACCGACCTGCGCATGACCCGTTTCTGGATCAGCCTGGAGCAGGGCGTGCAACTGGTGATTAAAGCCCTCGAAGAAGCAAAAGGCGGCGAAACCTTTATCAGCAAAATCCCTTCCTTTAAAATTACCGACCTCGCAGAAGCGATGCTTCCCGGCTGCGGAATCAAGGAAATCGGTATCCGCCCCGGCGAAAAGCTGCATGAAATCATGGTAACAACTGAGGATTCTTTTACGACCTACGAATACGAAAAGCACTTCATCGTATATCCCCAGATGACTTGGAACAACAAGCAGCAGCCTGACATGAGCGGTCACAAGGTAGCCGAAGGCTTCTCCTACAGCTCCGACAATAATACGGAATGGCTGTCCGTAGAACAGATCCGCGAGCTGTTAAAGACTGTTAAGACTGTATAAAACAATAGAATGCACGCTCTGCGAGCATTCTATTGTCATGAATAAAAAAACCGCTCCCGCACCCGGAATTTATCGTCCGGAGGTGCAGGAGCGATTTTTTTATTCTCTATTTAAATACCCTGCCGATCAGGCAATCGCATTTTGATTCATCTTTGCAAGTTTTGCTGCCTGATCGGCTGCAGTCAGGTTATCGATCAGCTCCTGGATGTCGCCGTCCATGATCGCATCAATTTTGTACAGTGTCAGCTTGATTCTGTGATCCGTCACACGTCCCTGAGGGAAGTTGTAGGTACGGATTTTCTCAGAACGGTCGCCGGTTCCTACCTGACTGCGGCGCAGCTCAGCTTCCTCGTCGTGGCGCTTCTGCTGTTCCAAATCATACAGCTTTGCACGCAGCACCTTCAACGCCTTGTCTTTATTTTTCAGCTGGCTCTTTTCATCCTGGCAGGAAATCACGATTCCGGTCGGAATGTGGGTCAGACGTACCGCAGAGTCCGTCGTGTTGACGCACTGACCGCCGTTTCCGGATGCACGGAATACATCAAATTTACAGTCGTTCATATCGATCTGCACGTCGAAATCCTCTACCTCCGGCATAATCGCAACCGTGATCGTCGAGGTGTGGATTCTGCCGCCGCTCTCCGTCTCCGGAACACGCTGCACGCGATGCACACCGCTCTCGTATTTGAGCCTCGAATACGCACCCTGACCGGAAATCATGAAGCTGACATATTTCATGCCGCCGATGCCGATTTCTTCCACGTCCATCGTCTCCACCCGCCAACGCTGACGCTCTGCATAGCGTACATACATCCGATAAATTTCCGCTGCAAACAGCGCCGCCTCGTCGCCGCCCGCACCCGCACGGATTTCCACGATAACGTTTTTCTCATCGTTGGGGTCCTTGGGAAGCAGCAGGATTTTCAGCTCCTCCTCCAGCTCCGAAACGCGGGTCTTTGCGCTGTTTAACTCCTCTTTTAACATTTCGCGCATATCCGGATCATTTTCCTCGTCCAGCATCATCAGGCTGTCTTCGATATCCTGATTGCACTTCTTATATTCCCGATACGCCTCGACGATCGGAGTCAGATCACTCTGCTCCTTCATCAGGGCACGGAAGCGTTCCTGATTGGCTGTGACATCAGGCTCATTTAATTCGCCCATAATCTCTTCAAACCGAATCAGCAAATCCTCCAGTTTATCAAACATCTGATTTTCTCCATTCTATCTGTCAAAACGGTTACAGTTCCCCGTGTCATTCATAGCTTCGTGTTCACAGATTCTCATGCAAGCATGGAAGCTGTGAACGCGAAGCCACGAGTGAACTGTAACTTACCACAACGTTCCAAATACGACTCTGTCCAGTCCGGCAAAATCCTGCACGCACTCCACTTCCCGGTAGCCTGCCTGCTCCATCAGCCGCTGCACAGCTTCTCCCTGATCGTAACCGATCTCGAAAAACAACTGCCCGCCGCCGCAGAGATGCTCCTTTGCGCCCTGTATGATTTTCCGGTAAAAATCCAGTCCGTCTGCACCGCCATCCAGCGCCTGCATCGGCTCATGCTCCCGCACCTCTTCCATCAGCGTCGGAATCACATCGGAGCAGATATAAGGCGGATTGGATACAATAATCTCAAACTTTCCCTCGACCGGCGCAAACAGATCGCCCTGCACAAACAACGCACCGCTTTCCCCCAGCTGCTCTGCATTTTTTCGCGCCACTTCCAACGCTTCCTCCGACAGGTCGGCGCCGACGCCGCTGCAATCGTTGGAATAGTGTAAAAGGCTCAGTAAAATACAGCCGGAACCCGTACAAAGATCCAGAATCCGAAATCCGTCATGAAGGTTTTTCATCACTTCTTCCACCAGAACTTCCGTATCCTGACGAGGAATCAATACATGTTCATTGACTGAAAAAGTCAGTCCCATAAACTCCTGCTCTCCAGTCAGCTGCTGCAGCGGGATATGCTCTGCGCGTTTTGCAAGCAACTGCTCATACGCCTGCTGCTCTGTCTCTGCAACCTCGCGGTCGCCGTGCACCAGCAGATCGTTACGGCTCGTATGGCAGACATATTCCAGCAACAGCCGCGCATCGAGATCGGCTTCCGGGATGCCTGCTGCCGCCAGCTTTTCTTTTCCAAGAGCATAAAGGCTACGGTACTCCATCACTGCTCCCTACTTTCTTCCGCAGCTGCTTTACCTGCCTCCATACCGTCAGCCGCTTCTGCGTCCTCTGTTTCCTGCGCTTTTGCCGCCGCATCCTGCTTTTCCCAGTCCTCCACGTCGTATCCGAACGTCTCTTTCAGATACGCCTTCCAGTCAAATACCGCTTCCACAGAGGCGATCGCAACCTCGATCATCGAATCGTCCGGCTCCTTGGTTGTCAGCCTCTGCAGCCACATGCCAGGCGCAGAAATGATCCGAACGAGGAAATTGTCGCTGCGTCCAGCCAGACGAATCAGCTCATAGGAAATTCCGGCGATCACAGGAATCAAAAGAATCCGCAATCCAAGTCTCAACAGCGGGTTCTGTACCCGGATAAACAAAAACAGCACGATGCTCACCAGCATGACAAACAACAAAAAGCTCGTTCCGCAGCGCTTGTGCAGTCTGGAGCTTTTGCGGACATTTTTCACCGTCAGCTCTCTGCCGCGCTCGATGCAGTTGATACATTTATGCTCCGCGCCGTGATACATATATACGCGCCGGATATCCTTCATCGCAGAAATTCCTGCTACATATGCAACGAAAATCACGATACGCAGCACGCCTTCCACAATCGCCAGCAGCGACTCATTCAGCACATAGTGGGAAAACAGCATGCTCAGAAAATACGGTAGCACGATAAAAATTGCAACTGCCATCAGAATCGATAGCGCAACCGTTCCGCCGACTGCAATACTTTCTGCCGCGCCGGATTTTTTCTCTTTCGTATCCGTCGCATCTGCTTTCTCATCCACGTTTTCTGTGACTGCATCCGAAACCATTTCCTTCTGCTCCGGCTTTTTGGCCTTTTTCTTCTGGTCGGCTATATTCTTCTCCGGCTCGTCTTCTTCAAAAAACTGCGCCGACCAGGTCAGTGTGCTCATGCCAAGCACCAGCGAGTCTATAAAATTAAATACACCGCGTAAAAAAGGAATCTTCGTGATCTTCTTATCGCCCCAGATTCCTTTATAATCTTCTTTTTTCAGCTCAATTTCGCCATCCGGTCTGCGCACTGCAACCGCATAGCTGTCCTTATTTTTCATCATGACACCTTCCAGAACCGCCTGTCCGCCGATTCCGCAATAGCATCTTTTTTTTCTCTTTTTTCCCATAATTGTAGTCCTTATTAAAAAGAATTCTGCACGTTAAAAAGGAATAGAATGCTCGCAAAGCGCGCATTCTATTGTCACAATTAAATTAAGGTTGAGATTTATAAAAACCTCAACCTTACCCAATTTCTTATTTGCTTGCCACACCATACTTGCGGTTGAACTTATCGATACGTCCGCGAGCCTGTGCTGCCTTCTGCTGGCCAGTGTAGAAAGAATGGCACTTAGAGCAAACTTCAACGTGAAGTTCGGGCTTGGTAGAGCCGGTTACGAATGTGTTGCCACAGTTACAGGTTACAGTTGCCTGGTAGTAGTTAGGATGGATTCCTGCTTTCATTTCCTTTCACCTCGTCTTATATTGATTGGTTATCTGTACTTGTTCTCATCCGCGAGGCCTTTCGGCCACTGCCTGTAATATTCTACGGACAGCTTATTCATAATACCATAGGAGTGTGCGCAATGCAAGACTTTTTGCGGATTTTAAAAAATTTCCATTGCAGTTCACTCGTACCGTTTGCGAATGGCGCGAGTGAACAGTAATCGACTTTCAGGTCTCTTCTTTTTTCGTATCTTTCTGTGCTGCCTCGATCAGCCCAAATTTCAGAAAAATCCCGTAAATATAAGATATGCCGCGGATATCTCCCAGTGCTTTCGGCCGTGTCACAATCGGCTTTCCTTCCGTCTTTTCAAATGCCATCCTCACTGAGCTCCACGCCAGGCTCTTGCTCTTTTCCCGCCGGTCAATCCAGAGCTCCTTTGTCAGCTCGCCGTTTCGTCCGGTTTTCAGTTGATAGGAAAACGGCAGTCCGGAAATCGTCTGAAACGGATATCCCTCAAATGCAACAATGCAGTCCCAGAGATGCTGCTCGTCGTGGTTTTCGTGGAGGACAGTCAATAGCTCCGCGTGCGGAAGTTCCTCAATATCCCTATGCAGACCGGTGATTGGTTGAGTCTCTTCCCCCATTTTATTCCTCCGCCCCGTCGCAAAGCTTTAACTCGATATGTTTTCCCAATGCGGAGGCATATTTCTGCAAAACAACCAGTGTCGGAACTCTTTTTCCACTCTCCAGCCGCGCCAGATTCGAAGGCAAAATTCCTGTGATGTCCGCCACATCCTGCTGGGTCATCCCCTGCCGCCGTCTCTCTTCCACCAGCTGCCGGATCAGCTCACAGGACTGCTCCAACGTCCTTTTCTGAATGTCTTCCGAATAAGCGGACAGACGCTTTTCCCGCACTTCTTTTTCTTTTTCGTAATTCGTTCGATTATCCCGAAAATCGTAGGGCATTGACATTCTCCTTCTCCTGTAAAGTCCGGTGCAGCCTGGCGCAGATTTGCAGTCCTACAGTATATTCACAAGCCATGGATCGACATCTGTAAGGGCACAATACAGCCAGGGATCCTCTTTGATTTCTTCTGCAAAGTCTCTTGCCAGCAAATATGCCTCCATCTCTGCTCCAAAAATGACTCCCATCATCTCTGCATTCCGCAGAGCGTCTTCCTTCTTTTGCTGCGCGTACAAAGCAGCTTCCCTTGCGTGCTCTTCTTCTGCCTTTTCTATTTCCGCGTCAATCCGCTTTTTCTTTTCCGCGTAATGTTTCAGATCCTCCAGGGAATCCAGATATACATAGAGCTCCTTCTGCACTTCATACATCTGATTTACTTCTTTATCATTTTTCTCCGGCTGTCTGGAAATACATTTTTGCCAGAAAATTGCCTTTCCCGTTTCCAAAATAGCCTCTCTGCATGCCTCGATGCGGGATTTATACGTTTCCGGCTGCTGTTCCGATTGAAGATCACTGATCGCTTCTTTTTTCAGCTTTTCTGCATACAGCATATGGATCCGAGGCAAATCCTTCAGCGGACTGTGTTCTCCATTCCATACCAGCCGATCCATCCAGAACAGCTGCTCAAACAGCGTATCCTCTTTATCATACAATAATGCCAGTTTTAGCATTGCAGGAATATATTGCCGATTTGCCGCAATTTCATAATATTTGCAGGCAACCTCCGGATGGTTCTTTTCCATCAGCGCTCCCATACAATAGCAGGCTTCCGGATGCTCCTGCTGAGCTGCCTGTTTCAGCCAGCTCAATACCTGTTTGAATTCTTCCTCGGACAGGTTGCCGTTTGCCTGCTGCGCTGTCCATATTGCAAGCCGATAGCAGGCTTCCGCATTTCCTACATCCGCTGCTTTTTGATATGCAGCAATCGCTTCTTCTGTATTTCCTTTCTGCATGGCGTCCGCTCCCTGACGATACAATGCAAATGCACTGCCACGCTGCTTGCCCAGTTCTAAAATGCGGGCTGCCAGCGCCTCATCCTGTGCCAGGATCCAGTCGTACTCCACCAGATTGTCTTCGATATAATCCTGATTGACTGCACGCCGGATCCATTCCGCTGCAATGAATGGATTTTGTGTCTTTGTCATACCCTTTATCCAGAAATACCCACACAAAAATTCTGCAGGTGCATAGCTTCCAAACGCTGCCTTTTCCAGCTTGTCCGTCACTGTTTTATACTCCAACGTCTGTTTCATCTCATCTATGGCATCCTGATATAACTCCTTTGCCTCTTCCAGAGAAATTGCATCCTTGCCGCCATTTTCAAAATATGCCTTTGCCTCTTTCTGCTGCTCCTCAGCGATATAACCCTTCAAAGTCTGAATCGCTTCTTCACACGCTTCTTCCCGTCTTGCATCCGCCAGCTTCACTGCTTCAAACAGCTCCAGAGCCTCCCGATACGCATCCAGATTTCCTTCTTTTCCCATACAAATCTGCGCCACTTCATAGATGGACATAACGCTGCCCTGCCCGGCTGCAGTTCTGTACATTCTTTCCGCATCCGATTTCTGTCCATTCCGTTTATACACATTTCCTGCGACGACAGTTGCCCCACTGCTGCCATGTTCTGCCGCCCATTCCAGCCTGGTTACCGCCTCGGAATCATTCCGTTCGGTACCTGCGCCCTGGCTGTAACACAAGCCCAATGCATAATGGACGTCTCTTTCCAGCTCCAGGTCATATTTTTCGTTTCTCCGCATCTCATCCGCTTTCGTCAGGTTCTCAAATGCCTGCTGCGGATCTTTTTCACCACCGATGCCTCTCAGGCAATACCAGCCATATTGGTACTGCGCCTTCCGGTGCCCCAGCTCTGCCGCCTCGCGGTAAAGCTCGCGCGCCTGCACCAGATCTGTCTTTTTGATATTCTCTGCTTTCTGATAGCACTCTGTGGCCCTTCGCTCTTTTTCTTCGTTTGCCTGGCGCTCTTCCCATGCCAGATCGTCTTCTTTTTTTCTTCTGAAAAAAGCCCAGACTCCATATATATCGATAGCAATTATCACTACATTACAGGTAGAATTAAATCCTATGAGAAACAACAGCAAAACAACTCCTGCGATCAGTCCGTATCGAAGGAGTTTATATTTTCCCAGTTTTTCCCCGATAAATTTCATATCGATCACAACTGTAGTGACCGCTGCCGCAAACAGCACCAGCGATACAATTCCTCTTAAAAATGAAACCAATATTCCCATGACGCCCTCCGGTTTGGTAAATTTTTCATTAAATAAAGTATATATTTTCTCAGTTTATTCGTCAATATAATGGGCATCACGGTAAACGATTGTTAATTAATCATTCTTTTCACATTTGACTCGTCAGAAACAACATCCGCACAAGATAAATAGTCCATAACGCACCTCCAAACGATGATCTAACGCAATTACATCCTATATAGCGAAATAAATCCAACATTTTTCGTCTTAATTTCGTTTGAAGCGAATTTTTCCTGGGGTCAGGTACCAACACTCCGATTTCGTCCTCTCGTGTCAAAGGAAACTCACACAAATAAATGCTCTGCCAGCTGTGCCAGTGCTTCGGTATCCTTCACCCCCGCTGTCTCGAATGCAGAATGCATGGCCAGCTGTGCCAGTCCCACATCCGCAGAGGGAATGGAGACATGGGCAGTAGAAATATTTCCGAGCGTGGAGCCGCCTGCGATATCCGAACGGTTTGCAAAGGTCTGCAGCGGGATCTCCCAGGTATTGCAGATCTGGCGGACAATTGCTGCAGAATAACCGTCTGTCGTATATTTCTGACTGCCGTTATATTTGAGCACAACGCCACCGTTTAAATACGGACGATTGGTCGGATCGGTCTTCTCCGGATGGTTCGGATGCACCGCATGTCCGTTGTCCGCGGACAAAAGAAAGCTGTTCTGATAAAAGCTGCGCTTCCAGAGCCTGTTTTTGTCCGGATAGACGTTTTCCAGAACAATTTCCAGAAACTCCTCCAAAAACGTGGAATCTGCGCCCTGCTTCGTCCCGCTTCCAACTTCTTCATTGTCAAACAGAGCATACACACTGATAAATTCTTCCGGCTTCGATGCCAGAAATCCGTGCAGCGTCGCATAAGCACATTGCAGATCGTCCAGACGCGGAGAGCCGATCAGGGAATCGTCCGCTCCCATGATGCGCCCTTTATCCCTGTTATACACATACAGATCGCTGCCAAGAATCTCCTCTTCCGCCACGCCTGCCGCTTCTGCGCACAGCTTTTTGATCGAAAGCTCCTGATCCAGCCCCATCAGCGGTGCCATGTCTGTCTGCGGATTGTATGCAAAGCCATTGTTGATTTCCCGGTTAAAATGAATCGCTACATTGGTAATTATCAACAGGTCTTTTTTCAGATTGACGAGCTTTGCTTCCGGCTTTCCATCTTTTCCGGCCACAAACACACGACCGGCAACGGAAAGCGGGCGATCCAGCCACGGGCTTAAAATCATGCCGCCGTATTTTTCCACATTCAGCTTCACATAGGTATTTTCCACCTTCATCTCCGGCACTTCCTTGATTTTAAAGCACGGAGAATCGCTGTGGCTTGCTGCAATCCGGAAACCCTTTGCAGGATTCTCGGGGATTTTCACCGCCAGCACCGCAGAACCGTTCTGCATCGTATAATAGCTTCCGCCCGGCACGAGAGCTCCCCCCGCCAGATTTTCCAGCTTTTCAAAGCCGTTTTCCAAAAGCAGCGCTTCTACGTTTGCCGCCGCATGGAATGCCGTCGGGCTCTCCTCGATAAATTGAAGCATCGCTTCGGTTATGCTTTGGTTTTTCATAATGTACCTCTCCTGATTTCCTATTTTAGTTGCCGCAGACCCGGCGCTATGTTATCAAATAAACAAATGGCCAACCTGATAGACCACAAATGCCGCTATCCAGGCGAGCACACACTGTCCGACCACGACAAATACCGCCCATTTTCCGCCAAGCTCCCGACGAATCGAAGCAATCGCCGCCACACAGGGCGTATACAGCAGGCAGAACACCAGAAGGCTCGCAGCAGAAAGCGGCGTCAGAACCGTCTGCAGCGACCCGGTGGAACCAAACAACACGGAAAGCGTCGAAACCACGCTTTCCTTTGCCATAAATCCGGTGATCAGCGCCGTGGAGATCCGCCAGTCTCCAAAGCCCATGGGTGCAAACAAAAATGCAAGGCTTCCGGCAGCCAGCGCAAGTATGCTGTCTTTCGAATCCGCTGCAATGTTCAGATGCAGATCAAAGGTCTGCAAAAACCAGATCACCAGCGTTGCCATGAAAATAACGGTAAAGGCCCGCTGCAGAAAATCCTTTGCCTTGTCCCAGAGCAGATGTCCAACATTTTTGGCTCCCGGCATCCGATAGTTTGGCAACTCCATGACAAAAGGAACCGCTTCTCCCTGAAACAGCGTACCGCGCATGAAAAGTGCCATCAAAATCCCGATCAAAATTCCGCCAAAATACAGCGCAATCATCACAAGTGCCCCATGTTTCGGGAAAAACGCCGCTGTGAAAAACGCATAAATCGGCAGCTTTGCAGAACAGCTCATAAAAGGCGTCAGCAAAATCGTCATTTTCCGGTCCCGGGCAGAGGGCAGTGTCCGACTCGCCATAACACCCGGCACGGTACATCCGAACCCAACCAGCATCGGCACAATGCTTCTGCCGGAAAGACCGATTTTGCGCAGCAGCTTGTCCATCACAAACGCAACCCGCGCCATATATCCGCTGTCCTCCAACAGCGATAAAAAGAAAAACAGCGTCACAATGATCGGCAGAAAGCTCAAAACGCTTCCAACACCGTTAAAAATACCGTCCATCACAAGGGAATGAATCACATCGTTTACGTTCCACGCTGTCATGTGCGCATCCACCCAGCTTCCAAGCGCCGTAATCCCTGCATCGAGCAGATCTGACAGGCCTGATCCTATTACGCTGAAAGTCAGGAAAAACACCAGTGCCATAATGCCTGCAAAGCACGGAAGCGCCGTATATTTTCCCGTTAAAATCCGGTCGATTTTCTGACTGCGGATATGTTCTTTACTCTCTTTGGGACGAATCACCGTTTCGTCGCACACCTTTTCGATAAAATCAAACCGCATGTGCGCAATCGCAGCGGCACGGTCCAGCCCCCGCTCTGCTTCCATCTGGCAGATGATATGTTCCAGGGTTTCCTTTTCATTTTCATCCAGCTTCAGGCTGTCCCGGATCAGGACATCTCCCTCTGCAAGCTTGGAAGCTGCAAACCGCACCGGAATCTCCGCTTCTTTTGCATGATCTTCAATAAAATGCATGATCGCATGCAGACACCGATGCACGGCACCGCCATCTTCCTCGCTGTCGCAGAAATCCACCCGTCCGGGGCGCTCCTGATACTTTGCCACATGAACCGCATGGGAAATCAGTTCTTCAATGCCTTCGTTTTTGGCTGCGGAAATCGGAACAACCGGAATGCCCAGAAGCGCCTCCATCTGATTAACCAGAATGGAACCGCCGTTTTCCCGCACCTCATCCATCATATTAAGCGCCAGCACCATCGGGATATCCAGCTCCATCAGCTGCATCGTCAAATAAAGGTTCCGTTCGATATTTGTCGCATCCACGATATTGATAATTCCTTTTGGGTGCTCCTCCAGCAGAAAGTTTCTCGTCACAACCTCTTCGCTGGAATAGGGGGACATCGAATAAATACCCGGCAGATCCGTTACCAGCGTATTTTCCTGTCCACGGATCTGACCGTCCTTTCGGTCTACCGTAACACCCGGAAAGTTTCCGACATGCTGATTTGAGCCGGTCAGCTGATTAAAAAGTGTCGTTTTTCCGCAGTTCTGGTTGCCGGCAAGGGCAAACGTCAGTACCTCCTGATCCGGCAGCGGATCTTCCTTTTCCTTATCGTGATATTTTCCCTCTTCTCCCAGACCCGGATGCGGAATCGGCTTCCCCATCTGCCGGGAAGTCTCAGGACAGACGTCCCGCACATTCTCTATTTCAATTTTCTCCGCATCTGCCAGACGCAGCGTCAGTTCATAGCTGTGAATCCGCAGCTCCATCGGATCGCCCATGGGCGCATATTTCACCATCGTCACGTCGCCCTGCGGAATCAGTCCCATATCCAGAAAGTGCTGCCGAAGCGCCCCCTCTCCTCCGACCGATTTAATTGTAGCTGTTTTTCCAATTGGTAATTCTCGTAATGTCATGTTTTCTCTCATTTCCGCGCACGCTTTTTACAATCTTTCTCCCGTGTGCCTTACTTTCAACTGTCAGTCATGCAAGAACGCTGACTCACTTGCGCTCTCGCTCGCTCACGAGCCCGCGCTAACGCGCTTTACCGCCTGCTGCGCAGGCTGCTCGTTCGCTAATGGCACGAGAAAAACAAATGCCGCCTTCGGCGTCGCTTGTTTTTCTTTCGTGCTCATTATATCGTGAGCATAGCTCACTCAATAATTTCGCCGTTCGCGATGAGCAGGCTTCGCCTGTTCCCGCTCACTTGCGCTCATTATATCATACTTCCATTCACTGATTCTACAAATAAACTGTTCTTTTATATACTCTCGGAAGGATTCCGCCTTCCATCAGGAGCTTGCAGAAGTCAGCAAAGTTAATAAGCGCCAAATTCCACTCTGTTTTGCAGAATTTGACGCTTCTCTTTTTCGATTTTCTTCGAATTTATTTCTTTTTCCGTTCTACCAGTTCGCCAACGAGGTAGCATACCGCTGCAATAACCATACCGTTGACAGAAGCGATGCCCCACGGAACCAGATTTGCAACAGCCGCACCGATGAGGACGCCTGCGATTGCGAACCAGTTGACCTGTCTGGGAATCACATCCCATTTTTCGTATTCTTCTTTATGGCAGAAATAGCCGAGTACAACAATCATGCCAACCGGAGGCAGTGTGCAGTTTAAGATATTCAGCCAGCCGACAAAATTGTTGTACAGCCATACCGCGGTTACGGTTCCCAGAATACCGGAAATTACAACCATCGGACGTTTACGCACTTTTGTGATATTAGACAGTCCAAGACCTGCGGTATAAAGCGCGTTATCATTGGTTGTCCAGATATTTAAGCCCAGGACGATAATCGCAAATACCGTCAGGTTCAGCGCAACCATAACTTCAAAAATATCGTTTCCGCCTACATAAACGCCGCTGAACGCGCCGAAGCAGAACATCAGACTGTTGCCGATAAAGAATGCGACTACTGTGACGATAACGGACTGCAGTGCCGTTTTGGAAAATCTTGCAAAGTTCGGAGTTGCCGTACCGCCGCTGACAAACGAACCGATGACCAGTCCGGCGCCTGCAATGACGCTCATACCCTGGCTTTCTGCAAATTTTTCAGCCAGCGGAACGTCACCGGTTTTGACCGCCATTACCATCGCCGTAATGCCAAGAATTGCGATCAGCGGAACGGAAATATAGCTGACGATGGTCATCGCCTTAATTCCGAAAAATGCGGAACCGGTCATGCAAATGCCGGCAATCGCAACGAGCAAATAAGGCAGCCACGGATTTTCCGGAGCGATCAGTTTTGCAACCGGAATTGCAAACATCGCAACGCCTACGCCAAACCATCCGATCTGGGTAAAGCTGGTCAGCACAGACGGCAAATAGGAGCCCTTTGCACCGAAGGAATGCTGTGCCAGCAGATCCAGGGAAAGTCCGGTTTTGGCACCGACATAAGCCAGAGAGCCGGTATAAATTGCAAGAATGATACCTCCCAGGATCAGGGAACCGATAAAGCCGGACAGATCAAGGCTGTCACCCAGCGTCTGTCCCGTCCACATGCTGGCTGAAAAAAACGTAAAGCCAAGCATGATCATAAACATTGTCAGCAGCCTGCGCCGTGCAAACTGAGGCACCGGCTGCAGGGAATAATCGTGGTCTTCTACTTTGGTTTCTTTTGCATTACTCATGTCTTTTTTCTCATTTCTCCTGTCTATTTATTCATTTTATAAACCGGATCGGCCGGGTAACCGCCCCGGATATTCTGCATTCCGCGCTGTATGGCATCTTTGGAATTTTTCCAGTCCGCGTCCTTGTTCTGGTAATCGAATTTTTCAATCAGCCAGTCCACATCTGCGCTCATACGCTCCATATTTTTCTGCATGATCTCGAAAATTTCCGGGAAAAAGGTCTCTTTTTCCTTTTCCGACAGTCTGGTATCCGCGCTGCTGCAAAGCTCCCCAAAATGATGCAGACAAAAGCCCTTGCTCTTCGCAATCCGTGCTTTGAAATCCGGGTCTTTTTCATATAAATAGAAAAAAGTGTCCAGATAGCGCTCGTATTCTTTTTGGAAACGGTCGCAGATATAACAGGTGCTTTCCTTTTTCTGCACCCAGTCTGCCACGGAGTTTTTCGGCGCAATTTTGCGCAGCTTGTCCCCCATCGACTGCTTCTGCGGCCTGAAATGCCTGAATTCGCCATCCATTTCGGACAGCAGTTTTTTATAGTAGGTTTTTAAAATCCAGCCATTGCCAAGGGTGTTGCCGTAATCGAACATTTTTTTCATGTGCGTGCGGCAAAATCCTTCCCGGTCTGTATCCTCACGGACATCGCTCTCCATGTACGAAGCGCAGGAGCCAAGCACAAAATCCATCAGATCCTGCTCTACATTCCGCTCGATATAACAAAAAGGGCACTCATCGCCCGCATTTACCGCATCATTCAGCGGTATCGTATAAAGCTTTTCTTTCACTCTTCTTCCTCCATTCCGCAGTTGCTTGCGCCTTTAAGCCTCTTTTATGGTCATCCGCCGCAGCGTGTCCAGATAAGCGCAGATCTCTGCAAAAAGTTTCTCCGGGGAAAAATCGTAGCGCTCCGACATCTCATCGGTCAGCCCGTCGATCGTATAGCGCACCATTTTTGTCACACGCACAGAATCCCCGTATGGTGCAAAAATGCTGTAATCTGCCTGCATGCTGTATGCCCGCAGCCGATCCTCGTAATCCAGCTTCTTTTCCGCGATCCGCTCCACCGCTTCCGTATTCTCTTCTTTTACCGCAACATCCAGAAACCGCTGCATATACGGATAAAGCTTCATCACCTGCATCCGCGCCTGTTCCATCTGCTTTGTCAGGGCAAAATAATCCGTTTCGGAACGTTTTACCTCTCTGGAAAGCTCCAACAACATAAAGCGCGCGCTGTAGTCAAACAGAAATCCGTACAGCCCCAGTTTACTTCCAAAATAATGAAAAAGCAGTCCCTTACTGATCCCCGCCTCCTTTACGATCTCATCCGTGCTGGCGTGTCGATAGCCGCCCCTGGAAAAAATCTTCAGAGATGCGTTGATCATCCGGTCCTGCTTTTCCTGTTTCAAATCAAAAAATTTATCATTCATGTGTCTGTCCCCGCGTCATTGACTTTCTGAGTCGTTTCATTCTATCATACCTGCAGGGTCACTTCAATGTTAAGTTTATAGATTTTTCATACATACTGACCTTTTCATTTTCATAAAATAGTATTAAAATGAGAGAAATAAGTAACCATATTCTGGTATATGTATGGAGGGCATTATTATGGCTAAAAAATTAGGAAAACTTTTCACTCTCGCAGTTACCGCCGGCACCGCTGCTGCCGCTGCTTATTATTATCTCCAGAATAAAAAAGCCGCAGTGCAGGAAGCTCCGGAAGAAGAGGATGATTTCGAAAAAGACCCAGAGGATGACTTTGACGACACCGATTTCACGGACGATGATTTCGTTGATGAAAGCGAGCATCCGGAGGAAGCAAAAGAAGAAGCAAAAGAAGATACTCCCGTCTTTTCTTCCGAAACGAAAGAGGACGGGCATACCTATGTGACCTTGGACTTAAAGGCTGCTCAGGATAAGGCTGTCCAGCTGCGCGACACTGTTTTCAATAAAGTCGGCGACACCGTTTCCAGAATCAAAAACAGCAGCGAATACGAAACCGTAACCGGCAAGATCAACGAAACGGTCGACAAGGTTCGCAGCAACGAAGATGTACAGGCTGTCGAGGAAGCCGCTCACACTGCTGCCGGCGCTGCAAAGCAGGCCGGAAGTGCTGCCGCTGATCTGGCCAAAGACGCTGCCCGCTACGTAGCAGACAAGGTTCACACCACTGTAGCCGAAGCTGCTGCAGAGGCAAAGGAGGCTGCAGAGGCAATTGCAGAGGAAGAGGCTGCAAAGGAGGCTTCCGCTGCTCCGGCGACCGATGCTCCAAAAGCTGAGGAGACCTCCGGCGATGTAAAGACTGAGGAAACCGCTTCCGAATCCGATGCTCCGGCGGCAGAATAAACAGCTGTAAACGAATACTGGGATTTGAAACGAACGCGCCTCCGGCTGAAGAAGTTCTCGTTACAACGGAGGCTGACAACTAAAAAACGAGGCTATCCTGCAGTCATAAACTGATGGGATAGCCTCGTTCTCATTTCTAATAAGCCATGTCTTTCCTATCTGCCTTGCCCCTGTGACCAAAAGTGCCTTTCTTCCTGCAAGCAGCTTGCCTGCAGCCAACAAACAGTGGCAGCGCTCCCTGAACCCCTATTACAGCACAAAATTCTTACGCAATCCTAGTGAACTACCCATTGTCTAAAGCCAATGGGCTTCCTGCTTCGCAGACCTCGTAACCTACTATCTCCACAGGCGTTAATTCGGGCAGTCCCTGCCCTATATTGTTATTTTTATGCTATTTGTCTTAATCCTTCTTCCAGTATATTTTTTGCTGCGTTGATATCCCTGTCATGATTTGTTCCACAGACAGGACATGTCCATTCCCTTACTGATAGATTTTTTGTCTCTGTATTTTGGTATCCACAGACGGAACACAGCTGACTACTGGCATAGAATCTATCTATTTTGACATATTTCCTGCCATTCCACTTTGCCTTATATTCTAACTGTCTTGTCAGCTCATACCATGATACATCACTTATAGACTTTGCCAAACGGTGATTTTTTACCATGTTTTTTATCTGCAAATCTTCCGAAACTATCACTTGGTTTTCGCTGATAATCTCATGGGACATCTTGTGCAGATAATCTTTTCTGGTATTTGTTATTTTTTCATGGCATAATGCTATCTTTTTCTTTGTTTTGTAGTAATTTTGACTTCTTTTCTCTTTATGGGCTAACTGCCTTTGCAGTTTCACCAG
>OHJG01000220.1_pt1 | contig 36759 bp, 59 predicted proteins | sample 1568481 | NCBI WGS metagenome assembly OHJG01 (sample SAMEA3879505, study PRJEB24766) | human gut metagenome | biome: human-associated habitat; feature: feces | place: USA | collected 1985/1987
TCTATCTCTCTTTTCTTTTTTCTTAATTTTGTCCAATATCTATTGTAGCACTACAGAAGTTGAAATAGCAAGATTATAACGCTTATTGACATAAAAGTCAATGAATGATATTATTAAGATATAACGATTTTAGCACAGGCGGTGAATTAATTTTGAAATTCTACGATTATCCGATAATCAGCAAAGAAAGCAGTCTTCCCGTCTTTTTGGTGAGCGTAGGGCTATCTGTACAGCTTTTTCATTGAATTGAGCCGTCTTGCGGCGAAAGGAAAAGGCAGTGTACAAATCGCCCCTGCGGTGACAAAGGCGATCGCATATATTGACGAAAACTATATGAAACAGCCCGGTCTTGAATCCATAAGTAAAGCCGCAGGAGTTTCTTCGCAGCATTTGTGCAGATTATTCAGGCAGACCTTGAACTGCCGACCGATGGAATATATCACAAAGCGCAAGATACAGGCGGCTAAAATACTTCTGGCAGAAACGCAGAAAACTGTCGATCAGATAGCTGAAGAAACAGGTTTCTGTGACAGCAGTTATTTTTGCAAGATTTTCAAAAGGTTCGAGAGTATTACTCCGTCGCAGTTCAGAAGTATAGAACAGGCTCTATGAAATTCGTAAATTGACCGATGACACCGTATGAAAAACAAAAAGGCATCATGTCCGGATACATGATGCCTTTTTCCTATTGTAGCTTTGCATAAACCTGCCGGATACGATCAGTTATTCCTGCGTTTAGCTCTGTTCAGAAGCAGGAGCGATATCATAAGTATCAAGGGAAATGCGCAGCCTGCGAGCATACCTTTCTGCATATCATCGCCTGCACTCTGGGTGATATTTCCTACAATAGCGGGACCAAGTGCTCCGCCAAGGTCACCAGCCATGGCGAGGAGTGCAAACATTGCAGTTCCGCCGGTGGGTATTTTTCCAGAACAGATGCTTATAGAACCGGGCCACATGATACCTACCGAGAATCCGCACATTATGCAGCCTAGAAGTCCGATTACAGGTATTCCCGACAGGGATGCAGTGATGTAACAGATCAGACACAGCAGCGCTGAGCCTATCATGAATTTCATAAGATCGAGCTTTTCGCCGTACTTCCCGTAAAGTGTACGGCTTATGCCCATCGTCACCGCAAACATACACGGACCTGCAATATCTCCGACTGACTTAGTCAGTCCGAGAGCGGATTCTGCAAATGCCGACGCCCACTGCGCCATTGAAAGCTCCGAGGCTCCCGCACAAACCATAAGCAGTATCGCAAGCCAGAACAGCGGTACTCTGAGCAGGTCACGAATACGCATTCCCTCGCCGTCCTCGACAGGGTGTGCAATGGGACACACTGAAAAATTGTAAACATTCACCAGTGGAATTATCGCCCAGATACAAGAGAGCCACTTCCAGTTTTCTATGCCGAAAGCAGTAAAAAACAGTGTTGAAATGAGTATGACTCCGACCGAACCCCAGCAGTAGAATGAATGCAGCAGGCTCATTGCAGCTTCTTTGTGCTCAAACGGGCAGGCTTCAACTATCGGACTTACAAGTACCTCGGTCAGACCGCTTCCCATTGCATATACGACCGTGCTTATAATTATTCCTGAAAACGGATCGGGAAGCAGTTCTGGCAGAAAAGCAAGCCCGATAAGTCCCAGCGCAGAAAACACCTGCGAACCGATAACGCATTTCCGATAGCCGATCTTGTCGGCGAAACGTGCGCACAGCACATCTATGATAAGCTGAGTAACAAAAAATACCGACGAGATAAGGGCAATTTTCCCAAACGGGATACCATAGCCATTGTGAAATGTGAGAAATAGAAGCGGAGCGAAATTAGCCGCTATTGCCTGTGTGATGAATCCAAGATAGCAGGATATAAGTGTTTTTCTGTAATTCACAGCCATATTGACAAGCTCCTTTACAAATGATATAATCAGATTATATAGTAAATGTCGTAACATTTCAATACACAAAATCACATTTTTATTACACAATATCGTAAATCGGGTGAGAACATGGAAAATGCAATCAAAAAGGACAGGATCACAACGGACGAAACCTTACGTGAAACTGCAAGTCACGGCAGCGAAGAATATCCGTTCAGTTACTATTATGAGGACATCTGGGATTTCGATTTTCACTGTATCGACTGGCACTGGCACCCAGAGGTCGAATTTGTTTATGTACAGCATGGCAAGGCTGATTTTCTGGTGGGTGGAAACAGGTATGTTCTAAGCTCGGGCGATGGGATCTTTATAAATTCTCAGGTGATACACAGGTTTGAAGCAGAAGACAGCGCCATCATTCCGAACATTGTTTTTTCACCTGTTCTGCTTGCACCGCAGGGCAGTCTGATATACAGCAGATACATCAGACCGATAATTGAATCAACTACCGAATGTGTGATTTTTTCCGCCGAAGAAACAGCGCACCACAGCATTATCGAAACAATGAGGTCGGTATTTGCTGTGCAGGGTTCTGGCACGGCTTCTGAAATGGAAACGGTAGAACTGCTGCTGAAACTATGGCGCCTGTTATATGAAAGCATACAAATAACAGACTGCGGCCCCGTGTCCGGGCATTCCGCACAGACGCAGGCGAAGCTTCAGATAATGATGCAGTATATTCATGATAATTACAGCGGTCAGATAACACTTGATGATATTGCAGAAACAGTTCTTATAAGCAAAAGCAGTGTTCTCAATATTTTCAGGACATACCTGCACACTTCGCCGATTAATTACGTTGTGGAATACAGACTGAAATGTGCGTCAAAACTGCTTGTTGATACCGAAAACAGCGTTTGCACCATAGCGCATGAAACGGGATTTGAGAACATCGGCTATTTCTGCCGCAGATTCAAAAAGCTGTACGGCGTTACACCGATAAATTACAGAAAATACTATCGCAGTGCAGAGCGTAATTCAATGAGAAATATACATTCTGACACAAATGTCCTGTCGGGCTGATGAAATAGCTAAACTTGATAAAAAGATATCAGATTTAAGAGAGAATGACAAAATCTGCAAGCAGAGAAAAGAACACCTTAATAATACAACTCAGATTATTGATGAGATCTTGTCCGAAGGTTCCGGAACAATCTGCACCGCCAACGGTGGGCTGCCTCCGGAAGACCGAAGAAAGCTCTACTATGATCATATCTTTCTCGTTGCATAATCCTTGTTCGAATAAAATGTGTCAAGTGATATTGACAAAACCATATCGGCATAGGCTGTCAGACTTGCTGAGCCTATCAAAGTAATACTTGCTGCAATGGGAATTATTTTTTGAATCATTTTGAAAATCTCCTTTCATGTTTAGTGTTGGGTACAATACTATTATATATCATTGCACTTGTTTTTTCAAGCCGCAATGCGCACAAAGTTCTCTGAAAAAATCCGGACAGTTTTTATATGATGAATTGACAAAAAGCTCTTGATAGGGTATAATAAAAGAAATGGGTACAATACGAAAGGATTGATTTCTATGTACTATAACGAAAAGCGCAAAGCAATCACGGCAAAATATGTGAAAACACATCTTGATGACATCAAAATTCGTGTTCCAAAGGGACAGCGTGAAAAACTGAAAGCTATCGCTGCTGAAATGGGCATGAGCATGAATCAGATGTTCATTAAGGCTGTTGAGGAATATATTGAACGAAACTATAAGCCTGAAGAAGCAAATGAAACAGATTGACAAATCGGAATTTAACGCACATCTAAAAAACGAGAATTCATAGAAACGTAGCCATAAAATGGTGATGAAAGGACGTATAACTTATGAGTAAAAAAGTATTTGTTTTGGTACACGATTACTGGCATCATGATGATTCCATCAAGCCTATGATGGACTATCTGTTTAACGCAGATTATGAAGTAACATTCACAAAGAACCCAAATGATTATTTCAACGGGCAGTTTGATTTGTTTTTGTCTTTCAAAGATCCTATTGAAAATGATCAGATTCCTACTCCAATCTGGTGTGATGAAAAATGGACGGAGAAATTTCTGAATGATGTTCAGAATGGTATGGGAACGATTATGTTTCACGCATCACTTACTGATTACCCAGAAAATCACGCAATCCTCACAAATGTTGTAAGAAGTAACTTTATCACTCATCCCGAACAATGTCCGCTTACTGTAAAACCGATAGCAGAACATCCGATTATTGAAGGCATTGGCAAATTCACATTCCCTGATTTTGACGAACATTATGTAATGAAAATGATTCCGAATGCTGATACAACGATTCTTGCAGAAACCGTTTCAAAGAACGGCGTTCAGCCTGCTGTATGGATTCACACCTATGGCAAGGGAAAAATCTGCTGTATCGTTCCTGCACACAATACCCAAAATCTGACCTGTGAACCATTTGTCAAACTTGTAAAGAATGCTATTGATTGGGTTTAATAGCATTAATAGAGCGTCAAATTCCAGTTTGCAGAGTTATTCCAACTCTCCCTTTTTCCGCCTACGCTCAGGTTCATCCCTCAAACTTTCAAGGTAATCGTCAATCGTTCGGCTTGCCTTGTCTAAATCAGCATACTCTTTTTTGAGGTAGCGGTATTCTTCGTAGAGTTTTTCACGCTCCTCATACAACGCTTGTCGCTGACGGTCAAGCGAAGTTTCTGGCGGAAACTTACCGTCGGGATACAACGATTTTAACCTACTGCCAACGCCCTTGTACTTTTCCAGTACAGGAGCGTTTTTCTTTGTATATTCTTTTTGTTTCCATACTGAAAGAGACTTGTACTTGTCATGATGCGGTTTACTGCGTTAAAATTGCCGGACAAGTTCTACCTGGTTTTGTCAATATCACTTGACACATTTTATTCGAACAAGAATTATGCAACGAGAAAGATATGATCATAGTAGAGCTTTCTTCGGGTTGACGGAGGCAGCCCGCCGTTGGCGGTGCAGATTCCCCACATACTTTCACAGCGTGCATTATCATGACATCTTCCGCCGGCACTGTTCATGCTTTGAATGATCCCATATTTCGGCTATTTCAACTTCCGTGTTGATAAATGTAAACTTTTTCAGAAAACAGGTTGTAATATATGACAATTTGGGATAAGACTGTAGACAAATGGGGCGATTAGCAAGCTGCACAGCACATAGCTAAAAAATATGATGATGACGGATATCTTCGCAAGAAGGAATAGCATAAACAAAAAAATAAGCTGCTACAGAAAAATCTGCGGCAGCTTATTCTATTTAGAATAGTCCTAATTTTAACCTATCAATATCAGCTCCTGATATCTGTTTGTACGAATCCATAAGATTTTGAATCATATTTAATGACGAGCGGTTCGAAGGATCAGTTACATAGTGTATTGTCGGCGAAAACTTATTATAAGAAAAAATGGCTTTGGTTTATAAGCATATTACTTCTTCGTTGTCACACTCTTAACAGCCGACCATTCTCCATAATATTTAGTACCCTTTACAAGCGTATAGGAACGTACCTTAACATAGTATTTCTTATTTGCCGAAAGCTTTGAAATCGTCATTTTGTCGGTCTTGTTGTTTGCAACATCAAGCTTCTTTGCGCCTGTAAACTTAGAGTTTGTGGCGTACTGCACCTCATAACCTGTTGCAGAGCCTTTCTGCGCCCAATCAATAAAGAATGCCTTTGACTTCGCTGTGAGCTTCTGTATCTTCTGCTTGGCAGGGTTTATCTTGAATGTCTTGCTGACAGTTCCGCCGTATTGTCCTTTGCCTGTTATCTTTACTGTGGCTGTTCCTACATTTTTGTTGCTTGAATATGAAACTGTGTAATCTGTGCCGCTTTTAAGCGTCTTGCCGTTGTATTTTACCTTTACGCTCTGCGTGATATTCTTTCCTGTGTATGTCTTTGTAGAAATGCCTGAGATAGCTGACTTTGTAATGTCATACTTTGCAGTGGTAATATTTTTGCTGTCTGACCATGCTCCATAGTATACATTTTCGCCAACGTTTGTGTAGGAACGTACACGAACATAATATTTATTTCCTGCTGTCAGACCGCTTATGGTGAGAGTATCAGGTTTGTTTGCGGTAAGCTTTTTAACCGTGCTGTCCTTAAAATCAGCATTTGTGCTATATTCTATCTCATATCCTGTTGCAGAGCCTTTCTGCGCCCAGTCTATGAAAAAGCCTTTGAAGCGTGTTTCAAGCTTCTGTATCTGCTGTTTTGCAGGCAGTATATCAAAGCTTGACTTTATCTCGCCGATATATGAACCTGTTCCTGTTATGGTGACTTCAACAGTACCCACCTTTGTGTTTGCAGAATAAGTAACAGTATAGTCAGTACCATCATCAAGGACGACATTGCCATTTTTGATAACTATATTTTGCGTAACAGGCTTACCTGTGTACTCTTTGTCCTTAATACCTGAAACGGCAAGCTCATCAATTTTTACCTGATATGTGTCATATGTGATACCATTTTCTTTTGCATACTTTTCAGCGGCGCTATCCTTAGAGCAGGTCATTGAGAAGTTTTTATTAAGTGTAAGTTCTGAGCCGAAAGTATAACCAAAAGCCTCAGCGCCTATTTTCTTTACGCTTACAGGGATGTATACCTTGGAAAGTGAAGTGCAGTTTTCAAAGGCATAATCGCCTATTTCTTCAACACCATTGCCAAACATCACGCTTTCAAGGGCAGTGCAGCCATAAAAGCTTTCATCGTCTATATATTTTACTGTATCAGGAATGACTACGGTTTTAATTGTCTTGTTGTTCTTAAAAGCACCAGTTATGACACCCAAAGGGTGAGAATTTGTAGGTTTACCCGACCAACCGCTTATACCTGTAACAGTATATCCGTTGACCTCAGCAGGGATAACGACATTTTCTTCCTTGCCATTATATTCAACTATATCAGCAGTTTTATCAGCTTTTATGATATACACAAAGTTGCCATATGTTGCATAGTCTATGCTTGCAGACTTTGAGATATCATCGGCATAAGCTGATATTGGCGCAGCCACGCCTGTGAATGTCATTGTTATTGCCGCTAGTCCGGCAAGATAGTTTGTTGTTTTCATATTATTAACTCCTTTTCACAATATTTGTCTTTTATATATTAATTATTCTAAGATAAGTTCACCACCTTTCAATTGCCACCCACGCTCATCAACACGAGACCGTCTTGCTGTAAGCCGTAACAGTTTCATACTTTGAGCCGCTGTAAACATCAGCAGTTGTCTTTACACGATAAATGCCGCTGCCGATACTATACTTTGTGTTATTAAATGAAACACTAGATTTGTTTACAGTTTTGACCCAACTTGCTACATCAAGCCATTTTGTGCCGCTTTTATATAGATTCGATTCTATTGGTATACGCATACCTTGCGTCAACCTCATCTGTCATTGCAACCTCTTCACAAGAAGCAAAAACAGATATAGTCATACAACAGGTCAGTATAACTGTCAAAATTAAGCATATAAATTTCTTCATCATTTTCACCGCCTTTCAATTATATAAACCGAAAAAGCAGTGAAAATGGCTGATTGAAATACATAAGTTTGTATGTTTTCACAATTGCACGTACTTGTTTTTATTATTATTGCATAAAAATAGTGTACTGTATCACACCATGCACTATTAATTCCTATTTTACAGAATAGTAGATATCCATTATTTCTGATTCAGATATGTCACCACTTAAACTAAATATATATTCGCCATTATCCCACAAAATATTAATGAAATCATCATTTGTGTATATCATAAACTCATTTCCAAATTTATCCGATGAAGTTTTGAAATGACCACGTTCATTGTCATAATATGAAGAATAAGAATCCGCTGTATATTGGTCGAAATATATGCTCTTTTTCTTATCATCTGAATAATAGCATAATCCGATATGATCGTCAGTTGAAACACTTTCGCTTTCATCTAAAACAAAGCCTTCCGGAACAGTAATGCTATATTGCTTTTCTATCTTGCTTTTGTGATCACCTATATCTTTGCTATCATGTTGAACAGATACAACGGTGTGATCATTGAAATTTCGCAGGAAGAAATTTCTTACTGCATTTCTTGCAGGTGCATAGGCGGCAACAGTCGTTGTACCCATAATAGCTGCCGCAATTATGGCAGAAGCGATCCTTCGTCCTGTGGTTTTGATAAGCGGATAATAGATGCGGCTTTGGTTCTTTATGAGCTTTTCTTTTTTGTTCAGATAGTCCTTAGAAAACTCATAATTTTCGTACAATGACAGATCTAGGCTATTTAGTTCGTCGCAATACAAAGGTACAAGCTTTTTTAATTCTGATCGTGTATCACTCATCGTCGTTTATATCCTTTCTGAGTATTTTTCGGGCTTTTTCAAGTCTTGATTTTACTCCGCCAACAGATAGGTGTAGTTGCTTTGATATTTCCTTGACCTTAAAGCCATAGAAATATTTCATCATAATAACGTCACGGTAAATATCAGGCAACTTTTCGACCATATCAGCAACAATAAGCTTTTCAATGTGGTCATAGTCTTCAGATATCTCTTTAATTTTATCATCTATCTGGACATTGATACTGTGTTTATTTTCTTTTTCAAGAATATCGATACACACGTTTCTATTAATAATAACTGTATAAGCGACTATTTCGGCTGGTTCTAAACTATGAATTTTTTTGAAATTTTCTGCTAACGCCAAAAATGTTTCAGAAACAGCTTCCTCCGCCAAGGCATTATTATGTAACTTTGACATTGAGAACACGAACAATTTTCTTTCAAGAGAGTCATATATTTTTCTGAACTCTGATTTATCATCATCGTCGATCAGCGTCATACAAACAGCGAGCACTTGATCACCTCTGTCTAATTTTGTAATAAACTTAGTATAGCATTATTTATATATAATTTCAAGGGGGATATTTTGTAGAAGTAAAACCTTGTTGATTGTGAAATGTTTGTTAACATCAACACGGAAGTTGGAATAACCAAATATCATCTATCATTGACGCTGTGAATTTGAATGTAACCGTCAAACCCTCCGCATCTACCCCACCGATGACTAAAGAAGTATAATAAACTTCAAGCAACTCCATAGAGTAAATTACCCAATCCCAAAAAAGTCTATAGAGCTGCTTAGACCAAATTAGATGTAGAGATAAAGATAATGAAAACAACGATCGCAACGGTAAAGAACGAATTTCGCCTGACTGAATGGTCAGCCCAGATCCAGGCACAGAAAAGTAGCGGACTTACAGTGCATAAATGGTGTGAAGAAAACGGTGTCAATGTTAATACCGTGTACTTGAATTTTGTTCCGATTATTTCGCTGCTCATTTGTTTTTCAAATCCTTGCCTTTAGGTTCGTATCTAAAATATGTAATAGAACATTATTGATACTTATTAAGACGCATTTGACTAATCTGGAAAATAAATTCCCATTTCATCTTGGTTAAAATCGTATCGTGATATGCTTTCTTCATCTTCAGTTGTACTGTCAAATACTCGAATAGATGATATTTTATCTGTCTGTTTATTATCAAAATGCAGACAAATAAAAGCATCGAAACGCCTTAGTTGAATGCAAATAGTATCATTGACCTCCCATGCGGCTAACAAATTAGAATATGAAGGAGTATATCGTTCTATAAATTTATCCATATTCTTCACAGCTTCCGGATCCTCCAGAAACTCATTAGAAAATATAGTTTCAAGCTCTTCTCGGTCTTTATTATGCATCGCCCCGAAAAATGTGTTTAAAATATCAGACTCGGTTTCACATCCGGGGTAATATATTCCGGCAAGCAGATCTCCGCCGCCTGCTCCTCTCTGATCTTCCTCACATTCTTCAAAAATCAAGCTGTATACGCCTTGGGCAGACGGATCAGTTTCCTGCTGTACCCACTCAGTCCATGTTAATGAATAGCATTTTTCAGTAGTCTTAATTACACAGATCGACCATACACATTTTGCCTGCAAATCAGAAAAAGATTCTGATGACTGATTTTCATAAACTATCTCTAAATTGTCACCCTCAAATATATTAAATATGTATTTGATACCTTCATCAATATCAGGCTGTAATTTCAAAGTCTGCTCTGAAAAAACGCTTTTAAAAAGTTCAGCATCGTTGGTCTCCAAGGCTTGTATCAGAACATCCGAAGTATTTTTCGTTGAGGTTTGATCGATAATTAATTTATCATCATTTTCTATTGAACTTTGGCTATCGTTTAATATAGTACAGCCTGTAGAACTCGCCAATAACAAAGTAAGCAAAACGGATATTGTACTTTTTTTCACATTTAATCACTTCCATTAATCTGGCAAATAAATTCCCGCATTTTCTTCCGATAAATTATAATCACCGATAGTCTTTTCATCGTCTATCTCGGCAAATTTTAGAAAAGATATTTTATCCGTTTGTTCCTTGTCAAGTCTAAAACAAAAACATATCGGAGTATCATTTTTCATGGACGTAATATAAACGGTAATATTTCCATCATCAATTTCCGTCCAGCCTTCGTGAAGTTCTCGCATTGGCTGACAGTAATCAAAAAAGCGATCTATTTCATCGTCCGTTACGCCTGAAGCCAGCATATTGTCAGAAAGCAGCTCACGAAATCTCTCTATGCGATCGTCATGATTTTTTTGCTGATAAATGTTTTTCCAAAGAGTAAACGCCATATCACTTTCCTCGGAATTAGCAGGATACACTACCCCTGCAACAAAAAGATCTTCACCTCCCTGATCCAGTCCGGCATCCGGCCAAATCTGGAGTTTCATGCTGTAGACTCCTTCTTTCTCCTTATCTTTTTCATTTATCGTCCACGCATTCCAAGTAAGCTTATAGTAGTTTTCTGTTGTTTTAAAAACGCATACCGGAGAAACAATACATCTTTCACCACCGCTCGAATATTTATTTGAGCTTGAATTATTCTGCGTAACTTCAACAAATTCGCCTTCATATATGCTGAGCATATATCCGATCCCTTCATCCAGATCCGGACAAAGATCTTTGGCACGAACAGAAAACAGATTTTTGATTGCGTCCGCATCGTTATTTTCCAAAGCCTTTATTACTGTTTCTGAAACACTCACATTCTCCGTCTGATCAATAACGAGATCACCTTCATAATGGCTGTTCAATTTTTCTACAACAGAACAGGACATTAGGCTTAACATCAATATTACGGACATTGTGCAGCAAAGCAAGTTTTTAAATTTTAACATAATATTCTCCTTACCAAGTCAGAGTTACAATGTATGAACCCGAATCTTTTTCTGGAATATCCCATTCGACTTCTCCTGCATTAAATTCTCTGAAAGAATCTAACATTATATCTTTGTTTTCTCCAAAGCTCGAAAAATCTATAGTAGTTACGGCTTGGAGATCCTCAGCTTTAACATTCTGAACCAACGGATCAAATCCCGTTATCCACCATTGTAATTCATCTGGTTCATGTTTATACAGCTGCTCATCATCACTGAAGATTCCATCCCCATTAGAATCATGATATAATTCAAGAGTCATATCAACAGAATATTCTCTGTTAACTTCGGCATAAAGATATGAGTATTCACCATTTTCCATAATATAATTTCCATACTCATCAATTTCTCCATCTTTCACCTGATAAATACCTGTTTCAGCGCCTGCTCCAAGATTCATATAGTCGCCATTCCATGACCATATTATAAATTCTTCTCCTTCATCTTTGAATTTATCACCGTCAAGATCTACCCCCAAAAGATCTGAGATTGATGAACATCTACGGTTATTTCACCGCCCGAAGCTTTGTTAACCGCAGCTCGGAAAACATCGTCATAGCCTGTGGTATAATGTGCATATTGCTGCAAACAATCAGGTCTCATATGATAGATACCATCATCATCCATATCTGCACCCAACGTCAAGGAGAAAAATCCTGTTGTCATATCTGCAACAACATTCAATCCAGAAATATATTAAGACAAAATCGGATGCTTTCTCACAAATACTGCAGCGATTGTTCCTAACTCCGCAATTTTCTTTATCAGCCAGACACCACCTATCTGATAAAATATTCCAACTGCAAAGGTTACGAAATTCCTGAATCCTTCACTATGAATTAATTTACCTATAAAATAAAAAAATCAAAATCTATAATTTTATTCCATAAATCTTTACACCATTCACAAGCTGAATCAATCCACTCTTTAGCTTTTTCCAACCAGCTTTTCTCAATATCCGGTTTTTAAGTATTCATACTTATCGTAAAAATCATCTTTGCTCTTATTAATAACATCAGCGACATCGCCGTCAATACGCACAACATATTCCTATTATTTTATTGCCAAATGTTCTATTTTTTATTAATATAAATTATTTTATCAGGATCAACATTTTTCAAAAGATATTCTGACATTATTTCAAATCCGTCCATAAGAGTTTCAACAGCAAAATGCTCAGAGTTCACATAAATTAAAATTTTTTCATTAACCCCTAATCTAGTATCATTAATTATCCATTTTATCTTTGTTATTTCTGAAACATCCACACTATATTTGAATCCCAAAATCTTCCTAACGGTTATTTTGCTGCCACTTACTACAATTTTTAATTTTCTTATCCACAATAATGAAATAGCTATTGGAATAAAAACGAATAATATTGTTGAAATATACATAGAGAAATGTGGAGGATTACCATAAATTGTATACATTACGTTTAAAACAATGAAAAAAGCAGTTATAAAAACTTCACCTTTATAAATCTCTGACGGTATCTTCACAGTAAATTTCGATTTTGATTTCATTGATCAGACCTTCTTCATTTCTTATTAATTTTGTGACAACTCTCTCCATTCGTCATACCATTCCTTAATCTCATCGAAAAAAACCACTTGCTATATTTTCCAATGCACCTCCAGAAAATCCTGAAATTACACCATTTCTAACTGTTTTAAAATGAAATTTTTTAATACTTCCCTGTTTTAATTTTGTTATTACCATTTTAAATGAAGCATCATAGCTATTTATGCCTGAAAGTCTTTTGAACACCGGAATTTTTTTCGAAAGAGTTTTTGAAAGCTTTCCAGTAATTTTACTTAAAGCAACACTAAAAAAAGCCGCTGTTCCTGTGCTTAAACCAGTATCAAATAATATTTCAAAAGTCGATCATTTTTGTCCCCCAGTGATATTTCCAAGATTTTCGCCAAAAAAACGTTGATATTGTCGCCTCTGCTGAACAAGCAGCAATTGGATTAGTAAGCAATAATAAAACACCGCCAGCAAAACCGCCTATCGCTGATCCAATATATGATTGCCAGTTACCATCCCAATCGCCTGTTATCGCACATGAAATAATAACACTAATTAATTGACCTGGAATGACTACGATTGCTCCAACTACACCAACAGCAATTACTGGAATTGCTGTTCCAAATGTTGAAATACTCAATATAACAATACCGACAACAATGACAATAGTCACAAACACACTAACTATTGACTGCCAATTTTCCTTGCACCACTCACAAGCACTATCCCATTTCTCTTCCAACCAGCTTTTTTCAATATCCGGTTTTAAGTATTCGTACTTATCGTAAAAATCATCTTTGCTCTTATTGATAGCATCGGCCGCATTTTGGTCAATAGTCACAACATCGGAAATGTATTCATTAATGTTATTCAAAAGATTCAATTTTTCTTAATGAATTTGTGGTAAAAATTAAATTTATATAATTGTTTCAAATTAACGTTTTAATTTTTTCAAACGTTTCTATACCCTTAAAATTATCAAAATGAAAATATAATCTATTTTCATTTGTTACCCATGTACAGATCATATAACATAGACCTTTTATAATAGCTGATTTTTGCGGATTGTTTGAGTACGGTTCACAATTATAAAGAAATTGTTGAAACGTAATATTTTCAAAAGGAAAATATATAACTATAGTTTCACATAAGCTTTTAAACAATAAATTGACAGATATATTAAAAAAGTCATTATTTGCTACAATAACAATATCGGTATTTTCGTTTTTAGTTATCAATGATGCATATGTTTGCTTAGAATTAGTAATAATTTTTGTTAATTCATCATTCTTGCAAATATCGCAAATTTCAAGAAAGAAAAAAGATGATGCTAGCTTAATTATTTTTGTTAATAACTTTGTAGAAACATCACCATCTATAAATGCTTGTTTCACTTTTTTCTTTTGATCATTCTTTCTGCGTAACACCTATTACTCCTCCTAATATTGAAGTCAATCTAACATGTACATCACGTTTAGCGGGATCAAATATCCATTTCGTGGATTTCATGAAATTAGGCATACTATTGTATAAATTATATGTAATATGCGTATGAAAAAGTTGTTTTCCAGCCTCAAAATCCAATCTGAAAGTTTTTCCAATTTTAAATAATGTTCCACCAGAATTAGGGTTATTAAGTCCGTTTGGAGACCATATTTTTATTTTACCCAAAGTTTTACCTGAGAAATTATTTGGTTTGAATAATTGCAGTTGTTCACCGCCAGATATCAATGTACCGCTTCTAGAAAATTTTAATATTGCAGATATTGTCTGCGCACCACCAGCAAAAATTCCACCCCACATAAATCCACTAGCGAAACCATCTACAAATGATCTTAACACTTTTTCCAAAATCGTTTTAAAACTATCTCCACTGAAAATCGAAACTATCAGTGAACTCATCACACTAATCCCACCAGATATAAACCCTGCCATTGCAGCTGCCTTAAATCCTATACCAAGTGCTGCTAAAAATGAGCCACCTGTCAATACGGTTAAAACAGCACCAATAACAATACATATAGCGCCTATAACTAACTCTTTCCAATGATTCTTACACCACTCGCCGACTTTTTTGCAGCCGTCTTTGAATTTCTACCAACGGCTTTTTCACATTCGGGCTTCATGTAGTAGTACTCGTCGTAAAAATCGTCTTTGCTCTCAATAATAGTCAGAGTTTATACAGTTGTATTTTACTACAACTCCTAATAGTATCTAAAAGCTGTGAGACTTTTTCTTAGTTGCTTGGCAATTTTACACCTCCGTAAGTATATTGGTTAAAGATTCATTAATGGCATCATTATTTCCCAATATACTTCCATATCGGATACTTCAAGATTTTCTATGTCATCTTCCCCATTGAGGAATAGTGGTACTTTGTAACCCACACATTTATTGTGAGGCAAAACAAAATTGCCATTTGCCTCAAACCATTCATTGAAGAACTCAGACGCCAAGCAAGCGTCATGATATTGCGGTATCTCACTATCATGAAAATTCACAAAGTTTTCTTCTGTATTAAGTATCTCTCCTGTACCTGGTTCAAATATCAAAACTACATCTCTTTGCGTATCAAGAGCAAAAATTCTTCCCAACCAGTCATATCCAAAGACACTTATTTGATTTTTGTATTTTGGAAATGATTTTTTAACTATATCATTCCATTTCGGTATACTTTTTTCATCAAAAATTCGATACATACCATTTAGGAAAGATTTTCCCCCCATCGTTTTTAAAAATTGTTCACTACTCTCAAAATCATATTGTTTTTCCTCTTTTACAAAATCCAAAAATTTTCTAAACATATTTTTCTCCTTATTTCATACTGAAATCATCATTAAGATATTTGTTAAGTATCGATAACCCACTTTCAAAAATCTCCCAGCATTTATGTTTTTCATCAACATTGAAACTAGGATGATATTCTTCATTTTTCAAAAGTTCCAAATTACTTCCATAGAACAACTTGTTATAAATATCGATGATTTCTTCATCATTATAGTCTCCTATAAATTCTTCATTTAGCGATTTTGATAAATCACTAAAAAAATGCCATATATCTATCAAAATTCGACAATTTTGCGATATTTCCACATTATTTATTAACTCGATAATTTCAGATAGATCAAAAACTGTTATTCCCTTTTCAAAAATAATATGTTCTTTATCCGCAAATGTATTTGCTTCTTCGACACTAAAAAAAACTAACAGTTGTTGATCAAAAAGTAAGAACCCATCTTCATCATTGCTATACCATATCAAAAAATAAGTTAATCCATTATAAATGATTTTTGTCAAATAATATTTTGCCATAACTTTGCTCCTATTTTTTTGGATTAGTAAAGGCTCTGTCGCCATATTTTTTCAACCTATTATAATCAGATTTAGGACCAGTATCATAATTGCCTTTACCAAATGCTTCATCACATAAACGTTTTGCAAAATCTTTTCCAGATTCATTTATATAAGGACGTTCACCTTTAAATCGGCTAGGAATGTCTGTTGCTTTCTCTTTTCCTGTCCCAGATTTAGGAATTTTATATTCTTTCCCAGCATTATGAACAAGAATATTGTTTTCTCCGACATAATAAGTATGGAAATCCTCCACCTGGAAATTATACACCTTTACGGGTTTATCTGTCAACCCAACATCAAAATTTTCAACTAAAAGAACATTTCCGTTTACATCAAGAAGTTCATCACCAACTATTAGTTCAGAAATTAATCTCCAATTAAGATCTATTAATCGCCAATGCCAAACTTTTCTCTATATTCCATGTTTGTAGCAAACAACTCGTCAAATGGCACTATTGATTTTGACGCAGTTTCAATGTTAACTTCTTCGGACCAAAGAAACGGATATATCAAAATGGATTTATCAAATTCCACATTCTTTGCAGATTCTCTCCAATTTGTCCACCTCATTGAACTATAAAATTCATCTATATTCCCCTGAGCGAGCCAGGCAATAAATTCAGAGTATCTTAACTCAAGGTCTTCCCAATCCAAAGTATCAGGAGCAAAATACCACACATCGCCTATGCCCTCATCAAATTTGCCTAAATTGATCGCAAATATACCGCCCACAACATCAGTGGCAACGATAAGCATTTGTTTGACCCTCTCAGGTGTACCGTTTTTAGACAGCAAATTTATCTTAGATATGCCTACCCTATCAGATGTATCACCGCCATAAAGTCTTATCCAATCATCAAATACAACTCCTGATGTGTTCAGCATGACAGCACCCATAGCAGACGCAGAAGTTACTCTAAGCATATCACATATTTTAGCACTGTCTGACCCAGCACCATTAAATATCGTTACCTCTGTCTGTGACGTTTCAAACATTTCCTTGATTTCTAACCACAATTTATTATTTTCCTGCATTTTCATTAACCTCCATTAATCAACAATTATTATTTCAAATGTAGCCCCATCGGGGAGACCCCTTAGTTTATGCCCAATAAAAGAACCTGAACCTCTATTATCGGATCTTTTGATTGCACGAACATGAGCCCCTTTGCCTCCTTCTTTACACATTGCAAAAGGATACTCATCCAAATCCTTACCTGGAACTTTGCTAATTCCCTTTAGTGACGCTTTTATGTGTTTTGCAGACTCTGGATACTTTTCTCTTGATAATGTAATTTTGTAATCTGCGTTATGTACAAGTATTCTAAACTCACCAACATGATAAGTATGAAAATCTTCTACCTCAAAATTATAAACCTTAACATGTTCATCTGTCAACTCAACATCAAAATTTTCAACTAAAAGAACATTTCCGTTTACATCAAGAAGTTCATCACCAACTATTAGTTCTCCTGCTTTGATAAAGCCTTGATTTTTTACATAGAACGGATGGTCAACTGATATATATTAAAATTATTATCTAATATCCGAAACAATCTCAGCCAGAAAATTCCACCATTTGTATAAATCATCAAATTCACGAATATAATAGTTTCCAAGGTATTTCGGATTACACATAACAATCAGTTTTTGAGCGGAAAGATCGGACAATTTATTTTCATTTTCATATTCTTCAAGTATACTGTATATTCTATCGGCATCTTTTATATAACCATTACTTAATAGATAGTCATGTAATTTAAGTAATTTATCTTTCATTTTAGATTTACCTCTCAATCGCACCATTGTATTTTCCACCGTCAGTAACAACTTGCCAACCGCCACCGCTCCTCGGTATACCATCATCAGCAATAACTGCCCAATCAGGTTGTGCAGCTACCTTTCCCTCAAGCAAAATCTGCGATCTTGTTAGTTGCACTGTGCTTTCAGCCATCGCAGTATTATTCGGCGGCAGTGCCAAGTTATTAATTCTTTCTGTAGGAGTTATACCTGCAGATTCTCTTGTAACAAATACTCCAGATGCTTCTCCGGCATTTGATTCCGTAATCGTAAATGCTTCCCCTTCGAAACCTTCTCTTTTATAAATAGGTCCATCAAACGAATCTATAAGATTCTGAGCTGCTTGCTCATCTAATCCTCGTTCTTTTAATATATCCTTTACCTCCGATTGTGTAAGTTCAGTATACTTATCTGGTTCTAAGGAAGCGTAATTCTTTCCCGCATTATGCACCAACACGCCCAATGTACAAACATGATAAGTATGAAAATCTTCTACCTCAAAATTATAAACCTTAACAGGTTCTTCTGTCAACTCAACATCAAAATTTTCAACTAAAAGAACATTTCCGTTTACATCAAGGAGTTTATCGCCAACCAGCAGCTTACCAGCCTCAACAAACCCTCTACATTGTACATAAAACGGGTGCGTTTCAGTTGAAGCAAGTACACTTACAGTTCAAATCGGTGTACCTGCAAAATCGTTGATAAAAATGTTCTGTAAATAGTAATTATATTATATTTTCAAATGATTCTAAAGGTCCGTATAATGTATCTTCATAATACAATAGAACAATATTGTTATTTACAATAAGAAGCACATCTGAAGGATAACAAAAATCCGACCATTTTTCACAAAAAATAGATGCTGTAATGCTTATTGCTGAAGTATGATCATATAACAATGTTACTTTGTCTGAAATACTTTTTTCGAATAAACTCATTAATTTTTGTTGAGTTACTCTCTCCATTGATTCATCGCCCCAACCACAGTCACCTATGAAAACAGTCAGTTTATGATCAATCATCATTTGAACATATGAACTTTTTTGAAGTATTTCATTATCGCATATACTATTCCAAATTTCAACTGCTTTGTTTTCATTAACAACATTCATTTCTGATAGCTGCTTTGGAGAGAATAGCGCATAATTTTCGCTTGTATATCTCCAAGCATATTTAAATTCTTTTATATCCATATCTATTCCTCCCAAAATATATGTCCTGCAGAGCCATTATGTTTTCCCTTTGCCCAATCATGATAACAAATATGTGGCATGTTATATTCATTATCAATAGGGTGAATTTGATAATTAGATTTTGGTGCATTTGTTGCATATGTTTCTGCTTTAGGCAAATCAGGCATTGCTTCATTTATAAGTTGTTCCGCTTGCTGTCTATTTGAAGCAATATAATTGTTTCCTTTTTTTCTAGCAGATCTTAATTCTTTAACTGCTTGTTTCCAAGAAGGAGAGCCTGGTTTATCAACAATGGAAATTTTTTCTTCTCCCTTGGCGGTACGGACAGTCTTTGTTTTATATTCATTACTTGCATTATGCACCAACACGCCTAATCCGCCAGCATAATAAGTATGGAAATCCTCCACCTGAAAATTATACACCGTAACAGGCTTGCCTGTCAATTCGACATCAAAATTTTCAACCAAAAGAATGTTTTTGTTTGAGTCAAGCAATTCATCACCGATTGCAAGTTCTCCTGCTTTGATAAAGCCTTGATTTTTTACAAAGAACGGGTGGGTTTCAGTCGTTATGATCTCTTCGCTGTTGATCACCAAATGAATAAGCTTAGAATCTTCTCATATATAGGTTCAAAACGTAAGTTAGAAAATAGATAAGTGTATACTCTTTTTCCTGTTAAAGTTGTGTCTTCAATCCTAAAGTAATTACCATCTGTATCATATGCTACTTATTTTCCAGTTTTAGGATTATTATATATCTCCTTGCCGCTAAAAGCTGTGAAACTTTTTCTTGGTTGCTTGGCATTTTTACACCTCCGTAAGTATATTGGTTAAAGATTCATTAATGGCATCATTATTTCCCAATATACTTCCATATCGCATATATCAAGGTTACCCAGTTCGTCTTTACCACCTAAAAACAGAGGCACTTTATAACTAACACAATCCTTATGGGCCAGAGGTTTGTAGTCATTTGCTTTATACCAATATTCAAACAAGTCCGACACAAGACACTCAATAGGATTTTGGGAAATGAGTTCATCATGGAATTTTATTATATCGGCATCGGTATCATAAACATCACCTGTGCCAGGTTCAAAAAGTATTACCATATTCGTTTTCTTTTCCAAAGCAAATATACGACCCATCCAATCATAACTTAAAACTGAAAAAGTATCTTTATATTTAGGAAAACAGTCACCAACAATATCATTCCACTCATCAATATCATTTTTTTCAAAGAATCTGTACATTCCGTTTAAATAACTTTTACCAGAGACAGCATTGATAAAGTCTTTAATTGAACGGCAACTCTTGTTTTCACCAACAAATTTAAAAAAATTTTTAAACATTCCCTTTTATCGCCTCATCACATTCTGAACATCGATTGATTATTTGACATATTTCTCTTTAATTTCTTCATACCAACTCATAAATTCCGACACAGGTGATATTCCACTCTTGGTATAGTTATCATAACGGTAGGATGCATCGAATTTATGAGTAGCAACATCAAACTCCAACTTATATTCATTAGGACCTTTGCATTGATACATATCGCACAATTCAACCAGTTTGTCAATATCTTTTATTCCGATCGATAAAAACTCGTCAGAGGCCTCATCATCGGCAAAATTCCCAGCAGGTATAACTCTCTTTCCTTTAACAAAAATAGCATTGAACATTTTCTGCGATGTATCTTGATAAATATAAATATATATTTTATCAACACTTCCGTTGGTATATTCCATACATAACGAAACAAATTCTGACTGTAAATCAGTGAATGCGTCTTCAAAACCTTTGATCATAATTTTCTCCTACTTTTTTATTAACCTTGCAACTTGCATTATGAACCCAAACACCAATTTCACCAACATGATAAGTATGGAAATCCTCTACCTGAAAATTATACACTGTAGTGGGTTCATCTGTCAACTCAACATTAAATTTTTCAACTAAAAGAACATTTCCGTTTACATCAAGAAATTCATCACCAACTATTAGTTCTCCTGCTTTAATAAAGCCTTGATTTTTTACATAAAACGGGTGGTCAACAGTTGTAACGATTTCTTCGCCGTTTACTGTAAGATGAACAAGAGTAGTTACCTCTCTTATGTATGTTTCAAGGACGGTCTTTTCACCAGTTTCCATTGTTTCAGGATCTGTTGAAATGATTTTATCTCCTGACTTTATCTTTTCTATGGCAACCATTCCGACAACCGCCATGACAAGCGTTCCCACCACAAAACATGACGGTTTAACTCCTGCACTGTTAGCTGCCTTGTTAAATCCGCTGTTCATTCCGCCGGTAAAAACAGCTACACTTGCTATAGTCGTCTGAGCTACATTGTATATAGAACTCTCATGCAAAGCCGCATTAAAGTCACTCAGTGTCAATCGTATTCAAATATGATACTATTTTAATATTCAAAACAGATAATTTTTGATTTGACACATTAATATATTTCTTACAATTTTCCGTTATTTCATAACGAAAATGAATATTTATTACAAAATTATCAAATTGCTTATCTGGATAAATATCTGCATATTGCTTACTCTCAATATACCACAAATATGTATTGAGCTTATCTTGTAATATAACAATATGATCAAATTCAAACTTACCCTCAAAGTGCAAATGATCATATATTTCCATAATTAAGGTTTTATTATCATCATCAAATGCTATTCCATCAATAACATTTACATCTGTAACAGCCATATATTTCACTTCCTGTTTTAAATTTGGTTAAATGAAATTTTATTTACCTCTAATCGTATTGATTGGTGTACCTTCAGGAATTACATCTCCAGGTTTAAAAAACACCACCACCTTCTCCAGTAACTACAAGATCTTTATTTAAAGCTCCTGTATCAAATCCATTAGCCTTTTGATTAGATGTGTATGTTGCAGTTTGACTCGCTTTATACTCTTCAATAAAAGGATTTCCATCTGAATCTAAAGCAATACCATCGAGGTAATTTTCACCATTTCTCATGGCATTTCCATTAGAATCCATTGGCTTTACTGAAACTTGTGTTTCTGCTTCAGGGTGAGCTTCTTTCAAATTAGAAAATTGTTCTTTCTCAAACTTCTTCCCATTTTCTTGATTTTTGGTAACGTTTTCAGCCTTTTTCCCTGAATAATCCTTGCTAGCATTATGCACCAACACGCCCAATGTACAAACATGATAAGTATGGAAATCCTCCACCTGAAAATTATACACTGTTGGAAACTTTGAGTTATCTGCGTAACTAATATCTAATCACTGTTACATAATTCCCACATATCCATAAACAAAGCATTTCCCACAGTCATTTGGTTAGTTTCTTCTCTGTCTTTAAACTTTTTTATACCTGGATATACTTCGTCCATATCATTAATATATAATCTTGAATAACCTTTTTCTGTGAGATAATTGCAAATCGTTTCATCAACATCAAATTGCTTTTTGCTATACGGCTCATTTCTGAATCCAGCAAGATATGAATCCATTCCATCAGGATCTGGACTGTCAATAGAAAATTCATCTTGAAGGTAGAAATACTTAACTATCTTGTTTATTTGCAGTAGCGAAACATATTCAATTTCACCTTCTGAAAAAGAACACCTATTTACAACAATTCTAATCTCTGAAGAAGGCTCGTTTGAATCAAAAAACTTCTCAACATTTTCAGATTTGGTCTTTATTTTTTCCAATAGTTCATCAAGAAAATCAACTGTGTCCCTGCACTTTGAAATAAATAATTCTGTATTTCCGTTTATGTATATATCTTCTATCGCTTTTTTTATATCATTTTGCATAAAATATTACCTCGTTATATCATTACTTTACTATTAAATCGTGTTGACCCGATGTATCAGCAGGTTTTGTATTATTAAAATCAAAATCTACCCCTCTTAAAGTCCTTAGCAGGAGAATATTTTCTACCAAAATTATGTACCAGCGCACAAAAGAAGTCAACACGGTAGGTGTGAAATATTTTAATTAGACGTCTTTACTGTAATATTTTTTTGCATCACTTAGGCTGACCTTTTTGATATAACGTAACTGTCAGTCCTTCCTCGCCCATAATTTCTTCGCCAATTTCTACTACGATATCTCTGCTTGGGAAAAGCGAATTAACTCTGAGTTGCCAAAAATACTGAATTGCCTTTGCAAACTCCTCAATATAGTCATCTGAACTATTTATAACGTCACATTCTTTGACTAAACTTTGCAATGACCAACTATTGACGAACATCTCAATATCTTTAGTATTTTTATAAAGTTTCCTTAATTCCATGATATTTCCATTATAGAACTCAGAAATAAATATACAATCATCAACTTCAATGATCTCTGGACAAAACAAACTAGCAAAACTAATTGCCGTTTCAATATCGATGAATTAGCAACATAATTCATTAAAGACCTGCCCTGTATTTTAGAGAAATCATGTAGTATCCTCTCATCAACTATGCTTTTAAATATTTTCATTTTAATCACCGATTTTCTAATAATTCTCTTGGAACAGGACCAATTAATTTCATATCACGTGGATATAAGTGTCCGTTCAGAGCAATATCATAGCCTCTTGCTTTGACTCCCTTTGTAGAAATATCCAAATTTAATCTACCATCCGCCCCATAAACCAATTTATGTCCACTCTCTGTATTCACATAGGTATTCGGCTGGCCTTCAAGAGGTCTTGAACCTCCACTTCTTCCACCAGTTCTTATTGTTCCATCATATTTAGTTTCCTTGATTTTTTTGAATATCCAGATCAGATGTATTTTGTGTACGAGGATTTGCATAATCATTTGCATTATGCACCAACACTCCAAAACCACTAACATGATAAGTATGGAAATCTTCTACCTCAAAATTATAAACCTTAACAGGTTCTTCTGTCAACTCGACAGAATGATTTTCAATTTGTTTTCACAGCAGATACTACAAAATTTTCTATGCCGACTTTTCTATAGAAAAAAGCATTACTTTGCAGAATCTGAATAGTTTCTTAATTGTTCAATAGTCTTGACATACAACCACTTTGTTTCCACATTTTGAACATTTAAAAACAAATGCAGCAGTTTCATATCCTAAATCCGCCCAAAGAGCTTCGTAACTTTCAACATTATTCTTTAGTTCATCAATCAAAAGTTCTTTTAGTAAAGACAATCCATCACCGTTTGTAGAATTTTTGATAAAATCTTCCCTTTCCCACTCACCTATATATGTCATATAATCATCACAGCAAACAGGCCAATCGTTATTTTGAATCCAAGGTACAGGTGGACAAAAACTCAATTCAGTTACTTTTTCATTTTGTTTTTTTACAACTCTGTCTGCTATATAGCTAGGAATATCTACACTTACTTTTCGTTTATCAAAGCAATTGAGACATATAGATACAAGATTGTCATCTCTGTCAAAAAAAGATCCTTCAAGACAATGTTCAGAACCTCCACAAAACTGACATGGTGTTTCTGTGAAGTATCCATTCTTTAAGACATCACTAAAATACTTATAATTATCCATTTATTTCCACCTTCCCGAATCCCACTCATTTTTCCAATAATTTTTCTTTTGCTGACGCCATTGAGCACGATTAATTTTACTTCCTTCATTATAGTGAGGGTGATTTTTTTATAATTACCACTTAGTCGATGATCAGTTTGAGTTTTTTCATAAAATGGTCATTGGGATTTTGATTATCATGATGTATTTCAATTTATAACTAGGTGAATTAGTTTGGAATCTTCTCTTATGTATGTTTCAAGAACTGTTTTCTCGGCAGTTTCAAAGGTTTCGTGGTTTGTAGAGATAACTTTATCTCCTGCTTTGATATTTTCAATAGCAACCATTCCGGCAACCGCCATGACAAGCGTTCCTGCCACAAAACATGACGGTTTAACTCCGGCTTGATTTGCGGCACTGTTAAAGCCTTTATTCATTCCGCCTGTAAATACAGCAACTCCGGCTATGGTCGTCTGTGCAAAATTATATACTGAACTTTTATGTAATGTAGCATTAAAGTCACTCAGCCAATTATCGCCAAACAGAATTTTTGATTCAATGGGTATTATATTAATGCTTTAATATAATTTAAATATTTAGGATCCGCATCCGAAAAAACTTCCTCACCATCTAACATATATGCTCTTATTAAGTAATCTTGTGCTTGTTTAAAATTATTCAACTCATAAAAGCATTCACCAATTCTAACATAAATGAACGGATTATCCAAGCCGTCAGGACATTTTTCAGCTTCCAAGAAGTAATTTAAACTCGTTTCATATTTATCATTTAAATAATAAACGTCTCCAAGTGCAGTCAAAAGCCAAGTAGCTGCCTCCCAATTATAGATAGGCTTTGGCAACAAGTTTAGCGCTTGCTCATATTTGAGAATTGCTTTATCATATTTGAAATTATCCGCTAATTCGTCGCCTTGTTCACTTAACTTAACAATTTTTTTATAAACTAAATCATTCAATTCCATAAAAATCTCCTTTTACTTACATTTATAACTTTATGTGGTCGCTGGGGGCAAATAAGTACCTAGGTGTGCACCTTGAGATCGATTAATACTATATAATTCTAAATAATAATTATTAGAATCCAACATAAATGCTCTCACTTCTGGGGCTTTTGCACCATAAAATCTGCCTTTTTCATTCCACCAAACAACTGCATCTTTTATGTGAGCCATATCTGCTTTTTCAATCGGATACCAATTGCCATCACTTGCAAGAAATTCTTTTTTATTATTCCTGATTTTTCCCTCTGATTACAGACATTCTTATCAACCTGTAAATAGTTTTAAGTTTTACAGAATTGATAATTGGCAGCAAAAAAAACATTTCACAATTAATCGTAAGACGAAAAGTTTTATGTGCCTTATATACAAGGTTCAAAAATAGGATTTAATACTATATCTTAATCAGCATCGTCTTTATCAACAACATACTCTACTGTAATATTTGAACTTAATAGCTTACCGTTTACATGTGCAATAAATCTTTTACATAGACAAGACGGTTCAAACATAAAAAAAATTTTCACATGAAATTTTTTGAAGTCCTTACCAGGATATGTTGTTTGATATTGTTTACTATCAATATACCATATATATGTATTTAATTTATCCTGCAACATTAACATATGATCTTTTTCAAACTCACCCTCAAAATCAAGATGATCATACAGTTGAAGAAGGAGGATGCTATCTTCATAAGCAACACTATCTACAACATCTCTATCAGTAATAGCCATTTATTTCACCTATTTCATTTTATTCTTTTCTATATGTATTAACTCTCGTTCCCTTAGGGAGTATTTCTCCCGTATGAGAACCGCTTGTAATCATCATATCCTTATTAGTTGCTTTTTCTGGGAAACCATTAGATATTTGATTCTTTTGGTAAGGCGATTTTGGTCCTAGTTTATATTCGTTTATTTCAAATTGTCCTTGCTCATTGATGTACAAATCATCAAGATAATTGCCGCCTTTTGACATTGCGTTCCCGCTATCGTCTATTGGCTTAACTCTAACTTGAGCTTCAGCGGTTGGATTTTTTTGTTTTAATTTTTCATGTTGATTTTTTTCGTATTCGTGACCAGCTTTTTGCCTTGCTTTTATTTTTTGCATTTTCTCTGGAGAATACTCTGCATTATGCACCAATGCACCAACACACCAAAACCACTAACGTGATATGTATGGAAATCCTCTACCTGAAAATTATACACTGTAGTGGGTTCATCTGTCAACTCAACATTAAATTTTTCAACTAAAAGAACATTTCCGTTTACATCAAGAAGTTCATATCCGATTGCAAGTTCTCCTGCTTTGACAAAGCCACGACTATTTACATAGAACGGGTGGTCAACAGTTGTAACGATTTCTTCACCGTTCACAGTGAGATGAACAAGCGTTGTTACCTCTCTTATGTAGGTTTCAAGAACAGGAGTTCGCTATAAGTTCAGATAAGCGACCATCTATCGAAAGTGTCATTTTATCACCTCGTCATTACTCAATTGAAATGAACCATATCATAAGGATAATACTGCTCATTTTGTAAATCGTTATCTATAAAACCAAGTCTTTTTGCAATAGCACCAGCTTCAAAACACCAATATCCATAATACTGATATTTATTCACCAGTTCATGTGTACCATACCAAGCACTATCTGCAGAGCCTTTATACCATCCTCTCAAATATTTTAGAAAAGCATCTCTATCTTCATCGTTAATGCTTTTTACTAACTTTTTGTATGGACGAGGGAAGGATATTTTCGATGTATCAAACTCACTTTTATTTCCAATGAGGATAAAATCTAATAATGAATCATATGTTTCAGATTTCCTCAATTTATTTTTAATTATATTCAACTTACCATCGTCCAAATTCAGAAGATATGCTAAAGAAGCAAAAATAATATTGCTCTCGTATACTGAATCATCCCAAGCTTCACCAAACAAATCTAAAGAAGATTCAAATTCTTTTTTTATTTCTTCAATTGAATCACCTTTTGAATACTTAGCGATTATTATCCCGATTTTTTTTTGTAAAATGTAATCTTTTACAAAAAGTATCTTGTCATTTAAGTATTTTCCAGCAGCAATACCCTCTTCAAATCTTTTGATTCCTTCTGACATTTTCAAAATATACTCATCAAAATACTCTTTTGATTTAATTGTATCTCGCATAATATTCTCCTTAATATCAAAAATTCTCGATGTAAATAATTGTCTACTTTAATGACTTAACACTAGTTGTAACATTTACTAAACCGTTATCGTTACTTACATTTACTCTGAACAATTCCTTAACAGTATCACCAGTTGCAAGTCCTTCGATTATGTCATCTGGGTCATCGACTATTTTTCCTATATTATTTTTTATCTTAGTAAATTTCACCTTTATTATTGTTTGGCACTAATAAAAGAGGTCATTCTATTTCAAACCATTTCCATGGCTGCGTTTCATCATCACGAAAAGCGCCGCATCCTAGAGGAAGATCACATAATTCACCAATAGAAGAATCAATCTGCTCCATTTCCGAAATCGATATTATAGCAGCACTTTCTTCACTAACGTCCTCTCCATCCAAAAATTCCCACATTTCATCTTCTTTATCATGGAAAACTAAAACTACTTTCTTTTTTTTGTTAATAATATCTACAGTTGTTATTACCATTGTATTTTCATCAATATCAAACATAATTTTTCCTCACTTATTTGATTTAAAAATATTTTCTTCTCTTGATAAAACCTGTGCATTAGAATAACTATTACTTCCTCCACTGCTTCTTGGCTTTATGTGGTCAATTTGAACTTCCAATGGATCTGGCGTTACGTTTAGCTTACTTTGAGTTGCGGGAACAAGTTCTTTTCCTGACATATCAGATTTTATTTTTCCGCAATTTCGTCTCATATTTTCTTGTATTATCTGTCTTTTTTGAGCCTTTGTAAACTTTTTCCCTTCACCTACATATTTTGAATCTTTTAGATTAGAATAATCACCAGCATTATGCACCAACACACCTAATCCGCTAACGTGATATGTATGGTAATCCTCTACTTGAAAATTATACACCTTAACAGAATCATCTGTCAACTCAACGTCAAAATTTTCAACTAAAAGAACATTTCCGTTTACATCAAGAAGTTCATCACCAACTATTAGTTCTCCTGCTTTGACAAAGCCACGATCATTCACATAAAACGGGTGCGTTTCAGTTGTAACAATTTCTTCGCCGTTGATCACCAAATGAATAAGCTTCGGATCTTTTCTTATGTAGGACTTTTATGATGATTTTAGTTAGTCTTCCTGCGGATCATATATCCATACCAAATCACATTGTAATTCGTTACAATATTTTTTTAATTTATTTAAATATTTATCGACAACATCTGGGCAATTTTGGGAAAAGAAGATTTTAATACAAGGCTGTTTATCAAATTCAGGATATTGTTCAAACAATTGTCCTGATTTTATAAAGCCTATATAGTTTTTTAATTTATCTTGAAGCAATTGCCAATGAGCTACTATTGCTTCTTCCTGCCATGTTAAATGGTCACTTATACCCATAATTATATGATTATCTTCAGCATAAATGTAATCAATACTGTTTTTCTCAAGTACAGACATTAGTTACCTCCTATTAATTTCATATCATCTAGAATGGAGCGAGTTATACCATTCCTTGTCGTATATCCCTTTAAATGTCCAAGTATAGTGCCGCCTAAAAAGCCGTCTTTTCCTTTTCCTCTTATCATGCCACCAATTTTTTGATTTTGGGTATATGGAGCTGTATCTGATGCTTTTACCTCATAAAAAAATCATTTGTTATTTCATCTGCTCTAACATTATAATCCACCAAATTGCCATCGTTATCAAATGGTTTTATAGTGATTTCCTGTTTGGTTTCGGGGTGTTCTTTAAGCAATTTTTGATGTCTTTTTAAATCTGATTTGAGCTGATTGATATATATAATTTTTCTTTGTCTCTGAGACCTCAGCTCATTTGCTCTGTTTTCATAGTTATTAACTTCAGAACAAGCGTCATAATATCTACTTCTAGATTCATAGTAGTAATCTTCATAATCCATAGGTATTAACACCCCAATCACGAATATTTGCTGAGTTTTAATTTCCCAATGACCAACATTAGATATTCCGTAAACATAACAATAGGAATAGTTTTTTCTATGGGCTGAAAAATCACTGATACTGCTAGCCATATGAATAATTCTATTGATAAGATCAAATAGGCTCTTTTTTTAAATACGCTAATTTCATCTCTGTCTAAAGACTTGTTTTTATCTTCGACAGTGGCAAAAGCAAAGCATACCACCATACTTCTTAAAGAACTTAAGCATAAAAGACTTCATAATTTCACTTCCTTTTACGATTATTGCGATATACACACCATTATCATATCATATCATATTAACATATACAAAGGTAAAGCAATGGTACGAATTATGGTGTTTTTGGGTACAAAAAAAGCAGTGCCCGTATCAGCACTGCCATAATTTTTATGATTTTTTCACTACATTATATAAAACTGCTTTTACAACATACTTGTCATCAACAATGTTGTTCTGGAGTTTTCCATTGTATTTTTCCAACGATGTCCTTACACTTATCAATCCGTATCCATGTTTTTCTGGATCATCATATTTGCTACTTATATTTGCAAATGTATTTTCTATTTTTATTACTATCATGCCTATTGAATAATTTATGTCAATATTAAGCTGCTTCACCTTTGCTTCTTTCAATGCATTCAGAGCATTATCCAATAAATTTCCTAATATCACAGTTAAATCAAATGAATTTACCTGTAATTCTTCAGGCAATACAATATGGCACGAAAAAACAACATTCATTTCATTGGCAATCGATAATTTATAATTCAACAAGCAATCAAAGTCTATATTACCTGTATTTACGAATTCTTTTTCGGTAATTAAATTATTGGTCATATTATTGATATATTCATCTGCCTTTGTGTAATTGCCGTTTTCTAAATCATATTTTAACTTTAACAAATGATTTTTCATATCATGCTTTAATAAGCGTATTTTCTTTTGTGACTCGTTCATTAATTGAATTTGATTTTTGTAAGCTTGATTAGAAGATTCAACAGCGTTAAACATGATTTTCATTTGCATATTTTCTATATATTTATCATACAAATAAAAATTTAAAAAGTTGATTATCAATAATATAACTGAAATTACAAAACATTTTGCATTAGATTCAGGCCCGGAAAGTTCGGCTATAATAATCGTTCCGATAGAAATTATCACTAAAAGCATAACATAGTTGGAAGTGACTATGATTTTTTCTTTTCTATTAAAATAATGTCTGAACAGAAAAACAAATCCAAGAAAAGCAATACTTTGAGGAGTATTTGACTTTAAAAGCATTGATTCTGGGAAAATGCAAAACATCATCCAATCTAATATCATGCCAACCGCACAAACGCCGATAGTTAGAAATATATAAGTTTGTATGGGCTTTTTATATTGTAACATTATCACGAACATAGGCAATATATTGCTGATCAAATTCAGCATTATGTTATCCATAAAAAGATACACACCGCAATTTATTAGATAATAAACAATATAAGTCAAGATCTCAGCAAATTGATGAAGTTTACTCTTGCCCAAAACCGCAGTAAAAAGTATGTATACAGCATACATATGCACCGCATTAGAGACTAAATATACCGTTGGCTGCATTTACGATCCTCCTATCTTGTCAGATAATATGTCCATTACACTGTTACGATATCCGTCGCTGATCTTTAGCCTTGTTCCGTTTGATAATACAACAGTTTCAAAATCTGCATCAACAATGTGATTGATGTTAACAGCCAAGCCACGTTTTATTACAACCATATCATTTTTCATTTCATTAGTTACAGCATCACTAAATTTATGATAACAAATTATCTCTTCACTTGATGTAATCAATTTAAGCTTTTTTCTTTCACTTTGTATATAAATTATTTCGCTGACGGCTATTTTGTGCTTAATATTTTCCAATGTATAAGTGAAGAATACATTACTGTTCGAATATAATTTGATGAAATTAGAAATACAAGGATAAAGTCGTTCTTTACTTACCGGTTTAATGATGAAATCAAAAGGGTGGACAGAAAATAACTCCATTGCGTATGAATCTTTAGCCGAGATGAATACTATCTGAGTCCTTATATCCCCAATCCTGCCTCTGATTTTTTTGCCCAAATCCACTCCATTCATATTAGGAAATTCTATATCCAAGAAAATTAAATGATAGCCCATTGAGGACTGCAATCTTTCATATAAATCTTCGCATGTTAAAAATATATCAACGTCAAAGTCCAAATTGTATTTGAACTGATATTCCAACAATGATCTTTTGAGTTGGGCACATACATATTTTTCGTCATCTACTACCGCAATTCTAATCACGACGCTCACCTGCCTTAATTAACATTGTACCAAATATTTTACGTAAAATCAATACATAATTTGTTAAAATCGTGGTATAATACATTAATACAGATAAGACAAACCTTTCGCAAAATCTGCACCTACAGGCAAAAAGGCAAAAAAGCAACGTAAAATCATGCATTATTTACTACCAATCAGATATTTCTGACGGCTAAAAACTTTTAAGCTACAAAATTAAGTTTTTCAACATATTTCTTTTTTGTATCAAGCGATGAGTGAACATAGCGGTTAAGTGTAATATTAACATTAGAATGACCTAGCAACTCGCTGACAGTTTTAGCATCAAAGCCATTCTCAATACAAACAGTAGCGTATGTGTGACGCAGTAAATGAAAATTAACGTTTTTGGAATGAACTTTAACCGTTCTTCTTCCCTGACTTCCGACGGTTCGCAGCGAAAAAAACAGATGCTTACTCCAGAAATTCATTAAGCTCTTCAAGCTCACGGTTTTTCTTTAAAAGCTCTTTGATACGCTTGTTTGCTGCCTGAAGCTGCTGTGCGATAGTAAGTGACTCTCCTTTGCGAGCTTTATTGCCTGCTTTCGTTAAATTGTGTTGACAAATCCCATTAAACAAGGACTTTCAGATAAAGAAAACGGACACCAATCAAGATACGCATTGTATCAAAATTGGTGTCCTGTTATGGTGCGGATGACGGGACTTGAACCCACATGACCTTGCGATCACTAGCACCTGAGGGTGGGGTAACGACAGTGAATAATAAGTTAACTCATACCCTTATCCTACTGATAACCCCCTTATCCATCTCATGCACCGTATCGCACAGAACGGAAATATCCTCTGCCGAATGAAAGCATATCAGAATAGTCTTGCCCTGCTCCTTGTAGCTGAGAAGATACTCTCTCATTTCCTTAACGCCGTCCTTGTCAAGTCAGTTGAAAGGCTCGTCAAGAATAAGAATCTTCGGGTTTTCCATGATAGCCTGAGCAAGCCCTAAGCGCTGACAGCCAAAGATATAGTGCTTGCATTCAATACAAAATTAAGTATTGATTCCATAGCTAAGAATCACGAAATTTAGTTTTTCCTTAACCAATTATACAATTCATACATTATTTTTTAAAAACTTCAAACGCATCTTCGTTTTCAAGACTCCATTTATATTTTGTCCCAATGATCTTTGTTCCTTTAAATCTAACAGTAATGGTTTTACCTTTATAATCTGCTGTTATTCTGCAATATATATCCCTGTCATGATATTTATATATTTGTGGATCACCATGGATGATAAGGGAAAGGGTTTGACTGTCGTATCCTGCAGATTCAGCATAGTTGAAGGTCTCATCAACAAAAGTTAATTCATATTTTTTACAAATCTTTTTTTCAAAATATGAGCCAAATATCTTATGATCCATCTGTGGTGATGGTATTTTTGCAAATAGAAAAAGTATCATACCGAGCAGTATTATCGCCAAGACTGAAAATAATATTATTTTTTTTTTCATAATACCTCCACATATATTTATATTAATGCTGTTGTATTTTTTATGAATAAAGGTTTTAGGGTTTTTACGACTTTTTTGTCACTATTTTTAATTTCATAAGAGGCTGTACTACTGTAACCTATTGGGTCATTATTTCCTGTAGACGCATTATCACCATACATCTTTTTATAGTCGACTACTGTCTTAATTGCTACATATGGCTTGTAATAATTTCCTTTGTTTGTAAAACTTCTAGTTAACTTCTCATAATCGTATAACTTTGTTTTTGTGTTTAACTTTCCCTCAGTAAGCACATACTTCCACGCTGTCTTATCACAACTGTAGCCAAATTCCCATCTGCCTTTATACTTAACCCATGTATATTTCATTGTGGTATTTAAGCAAACATCCGACAATCGAAGAAACTTTGAACTATCCGTATATAGATCATGTGGTGACGGCGTACGAGAAAATAGTGATTTTATTACCACCCCTAAAGTTTTACCAGCTATAGGATGACCACATCCTGCTAATAAAGCCCCAAAACCTTTTCCAAATAATGTTGAAACAGCTGTATTTAAATATTTTTTTGCGGTTGCTTCATTGGTGCATTTACCAATAAGATAGATATTGGGAGAATAATTGCGACGTAACTTTGGTTTACTAGTGGATACTTTATCACTTACACTTAGTGAGTAGTATTGATATGACTTTCCACCATAGGAATACGTCGATGATGTGCGAATCACGTCATACATCTTTTCGATTCCCTTACAAGGATAAAAGCTAGCTTTAGCTTTGTTCATAACATTGTAACTACTCGATATATTTTCTTGATTGCAAAATAATTCAGAAATCTCATTTTCGCTTAGTAAAAGGTCTTTAGTTTGCAATTCTTTTCTCAAATCGTTGTATTTACTTTCCACAATTATGTCGTCTGGATTATCTTCTAGAGCCGATACAGTATCAAAATACTCAGTAATTAGTTCATCATTTCTCTGTTGATATTCTTGCTCCATTGTATTAAAGTTTGTGAAAACCTCATCACTCTCTGAAATTGTTACATCATCTCCAGATATAGAGATACCAGCCGCAATTATGAATCCTTTGAAATCAATATTTTTAGAATTAATATTTACATAACCATTTGGTGCAAAAAAAATACCTTTATAATTAAATTCATTGGAATTAATCACTATATTTCCTGTGTGAGATGCAATAATTGAATTTTTTGATTCGGAGGTCACAGATGTAGCATTAATAGTAATGTCTCCGTCAGTATATAATCTCCCATCAAAATTTAAATCTTGTAAAACCAATGAAAAGTCAGTAAAATAATTATCTCCTTCAATAGTATATAGATTATCAGAGTTAGCTATATTATTAAAATCATCATATTCATTGTTAATAAATATTGCATTTAATGAATCAAAAATTAATCCATTATCATTTTCTGTTCTCATTCCTATTTCTTTTATGCTATTGTATGAAATATTAATAGAACCAGCTCATGCCAATCACAAGAATTGTAATCAAAGAAACGATCCTTTTATACACAAAAAACACCTCCTTTTTTGTTAGCATTAATACAGAAGCTTTTACTCCCTCATTCATACATAACAAATCAGAAGGTGGATTCGTTACAGAAAAACAAAAAATAGTTTTATTTTTCTGCTTTTTGCACAGAATTTGCTATATCAATTAGTTCATTTCTGCCAATGTTGGAGCTTATCATAATAATATAATCTCCATTATCCCAAATCAAGTGATAAAATTGATGATTATCTATATAATAAACTGCATCGTGTCCGGATATATCTATTGTTGATATTTCAGCGTTTTCTGTGTTAAGTCCCATATCAAATTCGGATTTGACTAACTGCTGATAATCAATTATTGTATTCTCATTTTGATAAATGATATTCCGAGAAATTTTATCATATTCCTCATAAATAACATCATAATCACTCAAATCATAACCTATGTCATAGTAGACTTGAATTGTGTCCGGTGCAGCCTCATTGCTTTCAACATTTGCTGATATCTCAGAATGGTCTGAAAAAATGCTCATGAAAAAATCCTTGAATGCATTTCTCAAAGCGGATACGCTCATTATTGTTGTAAATGCAGCAATAAAAATCACTATAAAAATACAAGCCACTCGCTTACTGGCTGTATTAATCATTTGGTAGTACGGCTTTTTCTGGCGACCTATCAGCTTATTCATCTTTCGGGTAAACTTATCTGAAAACTTATAGTCATTGTTATGTGCAGGAACAGATAATTCATATTCTCTTGTCAAAGCCTCAGATATTGCTCTCTTAAACTGAGTATTATTCAATGTGACTACTCCTTTCTAAGATGTCTTTCAACATCTTTTTAGCTCTTAATGCACGTTGTCTGACCAATTCAGAAGATATTTCAAGTTGTGTTGCCGTTTCTTTTGCTGAGAACTCTTGCAGAAAATACAGATAGATAACATCCTTATAAATCTGCGGAAGTTGTTTTATTGCTAATAAAAGTTCATCATAGTTTTGTTTTTCAAAATATGATTCATCAACTATTTCAGTTTCAAATAATTCTGTACTATGCTTTGCACGATTTTGATTTTGCCTATAAATATTTATCGCTGTGTTTCTACATATAATAACAATATATGCTTTTAATTCGTGACATGGAATTTGTGAAACTTTTGAAAAGTTATCTGCTATTTTCAAAAAAGACTGATGTACAGCATCCTCAGCATCTTCCTTGTTTTTCAAAATGCCATATGCAACCGCATACATATCCTGCTTGTATTTTATGTAAAGCTGTTCAAACTGATTTTTTTCTTCGTTGGTTTCGAGCATTGATAGGTAAATTGCCAGCATCAAATCACCTCTCCGTTTTTTGTCTGTGCATAACAGTATATCATTAAAAGATAAATATTTCAAGTGCATTTTCAGTATGAACATAAAAAATGATAATTATTTACTTTCAACCGGACAGCCCAGAAAAGTTAAGTCCGCAGACTTAGCAAGCATCGCAAACGGCAGTCCGCCCACAAGGGGCAGACCACCGATTGCGGCTTGTCGGGGAGAACCCCGAACCCCCAATCTGCCACTCCCTCCCTCTCACAGTGCGACGGCGAAAACACACATCTTACCCCCGTCGCAAAATCAAATCTCCTGTGCAAAACAATGAAAATGGACCATGACTATTGACAAAC